>Ga0075425_100005585_pt1 | contig 13088 bp, 12 predicted proteins | sample SoiMethybrSBSTD4_FD_75300 | JGI IMG/M metagenome (GOLD analysis project Ga0075425, IMG submission 75300) | Bulk soil microbial communities from a Populus tree surrounding site in Tennessee, USA - Soil MetaG P. TD hybrid SBSTD4 | ecosystem: Environmental > Terrestrial > Soil > Tree plantation...
TGGAGATTAACTCTCCATGGAACGCGTTTTCTCACATGGGGATGTTGTATGCGAAAAACGACCACTTCCAGGCTAATGCGTCATGAGTCTGCAGGTTTCCTCGCTCGGTAAGGTTTGGGCTTTAGTTTCCAGGTATGGACTACGCACCGGGCTTCAAAATGCGGTTGCACATTGGGCGCGGTCGAGACTGGCCACGCCGTACGATCTTCTGCAGAAGTACGGCTTCATACTGAATAAAGACAAGCCGGCAGAACTGCCATCTCCCAAACCCGGACCGTTGAGAATCAATTGGATAGTGCCCAATGTAGCCAAGGGGAGCGGGGGCCTTCTTAATATTTTTCGAGCGATCCATTATTTAGAGCGATGGGGACATAAGAATCGTACCTACGTTATCGGCGCGTGGGCCGCAGGTGGGAAGGGAATCCAGGATTTCGTGCAGAAATCCTATTTCCCAATACAAGCGCCGATTGAGGTGTTTAAGGGACAGGTCGCAGACTCAGATGCTCTTGTAGCAACAAATTGGATGACCGCGTATGCCGTTCGAGGCTTGGCGAATACAGCGCAGAAGTTCTATCTCGTGCAGGATCTGGAGCACTATTTCTACGCGGCAGGGAGTCTTGCCGAATTCGCGAAAGAAAGCTACCGATGGGGGTTCCACTGCATCACCTTGGGCAATTGGATTGCGGAGATGCTGGACAGTGAGTTTGGTATACCGTGCTCACCCTTTGGTTTCTCCTATGACAGAGAAATCTACACTTGCCAGGGCGATCTGAGCCGGCCGAAACAGAAGAAGAGAGTGTTGTTTTATGCCCGCCCAAATACCGAGAGGCGCGGCTTTGCATTGGGAGTGCTGGCACTTTCTCTGGTAGCCCGTCGAAGGCCAGACCTCGAATTTGTTCTTGTCGGCTTTCCTCCGCGGAAAATGCAATTTCCCTTCTCCGCGGTCCTGCCAGGAATCGTGTCAGCGGTGGAATTGGCTGCCTGGTACCAAAGGTGCGATATCGCTTTGGTTCTCTCGCATAGCAACGTTTCTATGCTTCCACTGGAGTTGATGGCTTGCGGCTGCGCCGTGGTTTCGAATACCGGACCCAATGTCGAATGGCTCCTGACGGACGAGGTCTGCCAACTGGCAAATCCCAACCCTGAATCCCTTGCAGAGGCGATTTTAGAGCTCCTCGAAGACGAACAGCTTCGCCTCAGAAAAATTGCCGCGGCTATAGCCTTCGCCGAACGAACCGACTGGGCTTCCGAAATCAGAAAGGTTGAGGCGGCATTTTACCGGGCTTTTAATTTGGCGTCAGACAATGACCCAATTAAATATGTTGAGCGACAACTTGCTCACGGTTCTTGATCCTACGCGCCAGGTCGCGATCGGGCTCGTCAGGCTTGAATAATGAAGGGCAACCACATGGGGGTTCGCATACGCCTATGACAGCTTTGGCAGGAATCGATCAACCGCGTGTATATGTCGTCCTTTTGAACTGGAACGGATGGCAAGACACTCTGGAATGCATGCGCTCGCTGGGGTGCATGGAATATCAAAACTGGCGCGCGGTCATCGTCGACAACGGATCAACAAATGATTCCGTCGAGCGTCTGAAAGAGACTTATCCAGAAGTAATAGTCCTCGAGACCCACCAAAACCTGGGCTTTGCAGCGGGCAACAACGTGGGAATACGCTTCGCGCTGGAGAACGGTGCAGAGTACGTGTTCGTTTTGAACAACGATACGACCGTGTGCCCTGATACGATTTCCGCCTTTGTCGCATTCGCCGAAAAGCATCCTGCAGCCGCCCTTATGGGGCCGAGTATCGATCGTCGCAATCCGCAGCGAGAGTGGCCCATACGCAGAGAACTGGATTTACTGACGCAGCTTTGTACATTTACCGTTCTCAGGCGGCTTGTCACGCGCATCCCGGTGATACGCAGCGTTTTTTATTGCACCGGCGGCCAACCCTCAGTTGTGCAGTTCGTTCCCGGAAGTGCACTCTTCTTTCGAGCGTCAACTTTCAAGGAGAGTGGCCTCTTTGACGAGAGTACGTTTTTGGATTTCGAAGAACTCATCATGGCCGAAAAGGTCAGGAAGGCCGGGTTCTCTGTTTACTTTGTCCCTCAGGCCAGGATTTGCCATAAGGGAAGTGCTTCCGCCGCTAAACTCCGGGCCAAAAGGTATATCGAGAACGCAAAGAGCGAAGAATATTTCTTTTCCCATTACGTGCGGCTCTCGCCGTTTGGGAGATCTATGGTCAGGCTGATTCGGTTTGTGACTTATGGCGCGCGCGCCCTTCGATATCGAAACTATCGCGAGCACTTCGGCGAGTTTATGGACGCGCTCCTGTCGAACCATTCTGTAAATGTTGGCTAGCGAGAAAGCGGTCGCGCGGGTCGGGGGTGCGTTATGCGTAAGCGGTTTCCATCCCACTTCCAAGGGACCAGCAACGGTCTTGTCCAGGACTAACACCCTGGGCAGTTAATGATACGGTTATATGTCGGAACGGAATGTACCTTTTTTGCTAAACGCTTCGTCCGTAGAGGCCGACAGTTGGGTCGACCGCATTCTCTGGAGCTTGTCTGGATATTTTCGTCGGAAAAGATTCTGCGGTTTTGGTCAGTTCCTTTCGGGCATTAGTAGCATCATCGATTTTGGGGGAACACCGTCGATCTGGTTGAGCATTGGCCGCCGCGGCGTGGTGCTGCTCAACATCGACGAACAGCCGGCTCCCGCTGACTTTGTCGTAATGAAAGGTGATGCCCGCAAGACCCCTTTTCCGGACCATCATTTCGACTTGGCATTCTCCAATTCAACCATAGAGCACGTTGGCAAGTGGCAAGACCAGCAAGCATTCGCTGAAGAACTGTGCCGGGTGGGGAAACGGGTTTATTGCCAGACCCCTGCACGCAGCTTCTTCTTCGAGCCGCACTATTTCACGCCCTTTGTTGTCTGGGTTGGTTTCCTACTTAAGCATTACTGGTTTGTACGATATTTCACCTACTACGGCTTAAGGTGGAAACCCTCGAGAAACCAAGTGAACGATTTTCAATCGCATCTCCGCCTTCTGAATTACTCGGAGATGCAGCAACTCTTCCCGAATTGCAGCATACGCCGGGAACGGTTCCTCGGGATGACCAAGGCGTATATTGCCATACGCTGATTTAAACCCCGACACTTTGCTTTAATGACCGACAAAACGAAATAACCGGTGGATCACTACTCCATTTCTTCGACGGTGCCGCAGTCTTGGTCGTGGAAGGTGTGCGCATTTCTTGCCCTCGTTGCAGTCACCATCGACGTTTTGATCGTTCAGTCTCCCCTTGTGTGGTTCGGCGCGGCCGGAGTGTTGACGATTTTGGCCCAGTTCAAGAGCCCGATGAGCGGTCTGGCCGTGGTTCTCTTCACTTGTGGATTGTTGAATTATTCCCCCTTCGAAGTGGGTGCGTTGTCACGTTTGTACGCCGGCAATGTGGCCATGGCCATCTTCCTTATCGCTTGGTTCGGGCGTCAAACCTCTTGGTCGTTGAATAGCCTTTTTCAGCCCAATCTCATCAACCGGCCTTTATTAGGGATGGCGGTGATCACCCCCTTATCGATGTTGTGGTCGCGCCTGCATCCCGATCCGTCCGTGACGTACAACTTCCCGCACTCGGATGTATCCTGGGCTACAGCTCAAGCCTCACAACTCGCCTTATTCGTAGCCACGATCTGTATACCCTTTGCGGTGGCGGCCACTATCAAGAGTTGGAAGAACGTGGAAGGTGTCGTAATTACTATTGGCGTCGTCGTCGCCATAGGAACGCTGCTAACGACCGCGGCGCTGATTTTTGGCTTCGGCAGTTCATACGCCATCCTCGGTGCCACGCGGGCCTATTGGGAACAACCCTGGGCTTCATCCATGGAACCGCTCACTGCGCTCGTGCTTCCCTTTCTCTATTCCGGGGTGTTGTTTGGTCGTCGTTCTCTCTCAGGCTATTGGCTTATATGTGTACTCTTCGTTCTATGCCTGCTTGGCGTGGTGCTTACTTTTTCACGCGAGAGTTGGTTGCTAGCTTTTGCAGGGCTGTTTCTGGTGTCCGCTTTGTGGCTTCGGCGGCGAGTCACTCCGGCCTTGGCGCTGATAATGATTGTTGTCCTCGTAGTTACCGTGCTGTTTTCCGGCGCTATCGGCTTGATCTATCAGTTCTACAATCCAGACGAAGTGTACGGTTTGGAGAGGATCTATTACTACGCGACAGCTTTGCAGCTGTTTGCGACTCACCCCCTGTTGGGTGTAGGGGCAGGTAACTATCAGTTCTTTGATCGGAGCTACACCGGGGAAGCGGCAGGAGGAATAGCACACAATCAGTTTCTGACCGTAGCGGCGGAAACCGGAATCTTCGGTCTGATGCTGTTGCTGTGGTTGATGATCGCACTTCTGCGGATTCGCCGGAAGTTACTCTCATTGGAGGGGGGTGTAAGCGACTCACACTATTGGGTGATGGCTGCAGGCTCCGCCTTTGTGCTCGTTTGGATGGCGGAATGTCTCTTTCAAGAGGCGTTCTTCGTGACCGCCGCCGCCGGCGGGGGGACGAAAGTCGTGACGGCTACTGTCTTTCCTTGGGTGTTGCTCGGAGTTCTGTTCGCCGCATGCAACTTGGATCAAACTACTGCCGGGAACAACACTTAGAATTCCTTGCTTACTGAGAGTCGTCCGCATTGAGGATCCTGTTCGTAGTCCCGAATGTCCCGTCGTTCATCCGGCCACGTCCGCTCAATTTCATTCGTAGACTTTCCCAAATCCACGAGGTCTCGGTGCTATGCCTGGCAACGAACGACTCAGACTATCGCTTCGTTTCGGAGTTGCGGCAATACTGTCAAAACTTGGAAGTAATTAAACTCTCTCGCTGGAGGTCGTTGTGGAATTGCATCGTCGCCCTGTTTTCCTCTAAATCATTACGTGTTGCCTACTTTTATTCGCGGCGCCTTCGCGATCGCGTAAAAGCTCGGGTCAATAGGAAAGAAGTTGATCTCATCCATGCCGAGCACTTGAAGTCGGTGCCAATGGTTAGAGGTGCCATAGGACAAGTTCCGGCGATATTCGATGCGGTGGATTGTGTCTCCCTGCTCGAGACGAGCCGTCGCAAAACAATTGAGAACCCTTTCTTGAAGCTTTTTTTCTGGATCGAATCCAAGAAAACTATGCGTTTGGAGACGAAAGCGGCCGAGCTATTTAACCGAGTTGTGATCTCGTCACCGGTAGACAAAGAATCGTATCCTGTACCCGGCGGCTTGCGAGAAGCCCTGGATGTGGTGCCCAATGGCGTGGATCTTGAGCATTTTGGATATCAACAGTTTGACCCGCAAACGAACCTCTTGGTCTTCTGTGCGAAACTCGATTACTTTCCCAACCAGGACGCCGCGCTGTATTTCACTCGCTTGGTCTGGCCGTTCCTGCGAGCCCGGAGGCCGGAATTGCAGTTGGAGATTGTTGGCAGCAGACCTCCCCGAAGCCTGCGGCGACTAGACGGTAAAGACAATATCCGTGTCATAGCGTCTGTCGCCGATGTGAAACCTTATCTCGGGCGCGCCTGGGTGGCTCTTTGCCCGATTCGCATCCGAGCAGGGATTCAATCCAAAGTTCTGGAGGCGATGGCTCTTGGCGTGCCCATCGTGGCTACCCGGATTTGCTTGCCGGGTCTTGCCCTGGAGGCTGGAAAGCATCTCCTGGTCGCGGATGCTCCGGGAGAGTTCGTGGCCGCGGTGGAATTACTTCTGGATAATGTAACTCTCCGGGACAAGTTGGTACAAGCAGCAAGGACGTACGTTGAACGACAGCATAATTGGACTGGATCTGTAGCAGCGTTGTGCAACGCCTATACAGAGGCGACAGCAGATTTTAGGCTTCGATGGAAGGCAAACGGTTCAGCTGAAGCCAAAGAGGCCATCTGGGAAGGTCGTGGAGCGCAATAAAACACGCGTACTTAAAAGGTTGATCGATATTGTGGGCTCCTTGCTGCTGCTTGCATTGTGGGCGCCGCTTATTGCAGTTTGCGCGCTGCTGATCAGATGGCAGGATGGCGGGGCCGCGTTCTATCGCCGCCGCGTTATTGGGCCCAATGGCGAATTTGATGCATTCAAGCTTCGCACCATGTGCCCAGATGCTGATGGCATTCTCCAACAGAGCCCGAACCTCAGGCGCGAGTTCGAGTTGAACTCTAAGGTGCGAAACGACCCCCGAATCACCGCCTTGGGCGCTTGGCTACGAAAGTTGAGCCTCGACGAGTGTCCCCAACTCTGGAACGTGTTGCGAGGCGAAATGAGTCTCGTCGGCCCCCGAATGATTACGCTCGCTGAACTGAAACGCTACGGCGAAGCCGGCTGGATCTTCCACGCTACCAAACCGGGACTAACCGGCTTTTGGCAAGTCCAGGGGCGACAGGAAATCCCTTTTGAACAGCGGGTGCAGATGGACCTGTTTTATGTCCAGAATTGGTCCCTGGGGCTCGATTGCAAAATTCTACTGCGAACCCCATTGGTTGTGATTCGCGGCGTAGGAGCCTATTGAATGGCGAACGTGCTAGTGACTGGCGGTGCCGGGTACATCGGTTCAGTCTGTTGCGCCGAACTTCTTCGAGCTGGCCATTCGGTGGTGGTGGTGGATGATCTCTCGACCGGGTTTCGTCAGGCGGTTCCGCCTGGAACACCGCTTCGCCAGAGCGACATTGCCGATCCTCGGGCTATGCGGTTCCTGTTCTCGGAACACAAGTTCGACGCAGTCTTCCATTTCGCGGCGAAAGCCCTCGTACCCGAATCGGTGTCGAACCCGGGTGTTTTCTTCCAGCAGAATGTGGCCGGTGGGATCAGTTTCCTCGAAGCGGTGCGTGCCGCTGGAGTCAAGAAATTCGTGTTTTCTTCCTCTGCCGCTGTCTACGGCGCGCCGCAAACCATTCCAATCGACGAAGAGCATGCAAAGGAGCCAACCAACTCTTATGGTGAAACCAAGCTAATGCTCGAACGAGCACTCGAATGGTATGCCTCGGCCTACCAGTGGAGCGTGGTTGCCCTGCGTTACTTCAACGCCGCAGGCGCCACCGAGGCTGCGGGTGAACGGCACCAGCCCGAAACCCACATTATTCCCCTCTTGCTTCAGACCGCGGCCGGTCAACGCGATTTTTTTACCCTGTACGGCGACGACTACAATACGCCGGACGGAACTTGCGTGCGCGACTATGTTCACGTCTCTGACGTTGCCGCGGCGCATCTCCTGGCCTTGGATGCGATGAAAACGTGGGGAATGACTGCATACAATATCGGCTGTGGCCAGAGCTATTCCGTGCGCGAGGTGATCAGCGCGGTTGAGGATGTCACGGGCAGGAGAATAGCGCTTCGCCTTGCGCCTCGCCGCGCCGGAGACCCGGCTGTACTTTGTGCCAATCCGGCAAAACTCAAGCGGGAACTGGGCTGGGAGCCATCGCACTCACAGCTTGTTAAAATCATCGAGAGCGCGTGGACCTGGAAGCTACAGCACCCGCGCGCCACTTGTTTGCAGGAAGCCGAACCAAGTCAGAGATTTTCCGATTTTGCCGTCCCGAGGCTTTGAACCAGTATCTTCGCGCACTTTGCTCAGCGAGTGAGTCTGGAGTAAAAGGCTTATGCAAGAAGAAGGTCTTAGGATCGAGCTCTCGGTTGGGAATTATTGCATCGGTAGCTGAACGCCTGACGTTGTTGGGGAGCACAGTTGCCGCTCGGCGACTCAAGTCGTAAAAACGTGTAGCGGCCCGCCCCCCAACTCCCCCTCCGTTAATCGTGAACAAAGCACGCAATTGCCGATCGTACTTTGATCTCCTCTCTCGGAGTATTCGAAGTCTTTCATTTGAGCAAGTAGATAACATTTCCGAGATCTTGTTCCGGGCTTATCAGAAACAGCACACGGTTTTTGTTTTTGGAAACGGAGGGAGTGCCGCGCTGGCATCGCACCTGGCGTGCGATCTGGGTAAGGGCACCGTAAATTGTTCCCCTAAACGGTTCAAGGTGATGGCGCTTACCGATAACGTTCCCCTAATGACAGCCTGGGCCAACGATTCGCAGTACGAAAATATTTTTTCCGAGCAGTTGGCCAACTTTGCCAGACCTGAGGACGTTGCTTTTGCCATCAGCGCAAGCGGCAACTCGGCCAACGTACTGAAAGCTCTGAACGCCGCAAGACAAGCCGGACTGATAACCGCCGGTCTCACTGGATTTTCTGGGGGACGCATGCTGGCTCTCTGCGATGCTTGCGTCGTCGTACCATGCGACAACATGCAGATCATAGAGGACCTGCATCTCTCTATCGCGCACGCGCTATTCACTTGTATTCGCGATAGGATCACGTACCCCAGTTCTGACGCCCTGGTTGGACCGCGGCTGCTCAGAAGGGTGGTAGGCGAATGAACACACGCAAGCTCGAATTGTGGATTTTGCTCGCCGACATTGTGTGGATCGTTGTGGCCTTCTTCGCCGCCGATCTGCTGCGGTTTGGACTCACCTGGTTGCCGGGCGAGCGAGTCGCGATCCGCGCGCTGCTGCCCTTCCTGATTGGCACCTGCGTATGCTGGGTTGCGCTCTCCACGGTAATGGAAATGGACGGATTTCGGGGAGGCTGGAGGCTCTCGGCAATGCTGTCCCAGTTGCTGCTCGGGATTGCCTGCACGGTAGCTTTCGTCACCGTGCTCGGCTATTTCAGCCGGAATTATGTCTCCAGGCTGGCCCTCACATACTTCGTCCTCTTGGTAGGATCAGGGTTTATCGGCTTACGTTGCGGCGCGCGAATGTTGCTGCGACTGCGACATCGCGAGGGTGCATTGTGGCGGGTCCTAATCCTGGGCGGTGGCCGTGTCGCACAGGAAGTCAGTGCCAAAATTCAGCAACATCCAGAAACGCTATGCAAAGTCGTCGGACTCTTATTTCCCAACCAAGGCGGGGAAGACATTGCAACCAATATCACCACCAGAGCATCATCGCAGCTTTCCACGCTCGATATTTTCGATCTCCTCCGACGTTCCGAAGTCAATGAGGTCATTGTCGCGTTGGAATATCCGCTTACGCCAGAAATGCGCACGCTCATTGCTCGTACGCGGGACATGGGTATTGTCACAAGTGTCGTTCCTCAATCTTATGCACTTTATGCATCTGAGCCGAAATTTGTCAGTCTCGACGGTCTTCCTTTGTTGCAGCTGAGAGAACCGCAATTGCGACCTCGGTACGTTGCATTGAAGCGACTGCTCGATTTCACGTTTGCGGCTGCATTTCTAGTTCCCAGCTTTATCATTGTCTTGCCGTTTGCCGCCGCCCTATTTCTGAAGAAAGGAGCAGGATTTCGTTGGGATGTGCGCAGTGGACAGTATGGAGTCAGTTTTTCGATGCTGCGCCTTAATGTGGAGCGGCCAGTGCGCTCAGGTTCAAAGATGGAACGCTTTCTGGAGCACTTGAGCATCACCGAGATACCACAGTTATGGAATGTGCTCCGCGGCCAGATGAGTCTGGTAGGTCCGCGGCCTGAATCTCCGGTTGTGGCGACGAACTATTCCGATTGGCACCAGCGACGGTTGAGAATGCAACCCGGCATGACGGGCCTCGCCCAGGTGCACGGCCTTCGCGAGAACAGCTCTGCGGAAGAAAGAACTCGCTTCGATCTCCGGTACGTAATGCGCCCCTATCTGCTCTGGGACATCTCCCTTCTTCTGCAGACGATCGGTACGTTGGCTTTGCGGCTATTTTCTGTCTCCAAAGCTTATTCACCGGACACTCCCCGGTCCATCCAGCGTTATATCCCCGAGGATTTGACTCCTAATGCTCATAGTTCGCAGCCCAGTGCGGATTAGTTTCGGTGGGGGAGGCACGGACCTGCCTTCCTACTACGAGCGATTCGGCGGTGCGGTACTGAACGCCGCCATCAATAAGTACTTTTACACAATCCTGGGCAGCCGCTCCGATCGGAGTATCCAAATCATTTCTTCTGATCTGCGGGTTTGTGAGAGCTGGCGCGGCCTTTCCGCCATGGACATTCAAGGCAGTGGATTGGAGATCCCAGTGGCGGTACTCAAGGAGCTTGATCGCGAAATTTACGTGGACTTGTTTCTTGCATCGGAAATACCTCCAGGTACAGGGCTTGGATCTTCAGCGAGTGTTTGCGTGAACGTGCTAAAGACCCTCACCAATTATTTGCAGGTGCCGCTCTCTAAGTACGACTTGGCCGAGCGGGCATTTGATATTGCGCACAACGTTCTGCAACACCATGTTGGCAAACAGGATGAGTACGCCGCCGCCTTCGGAGGTCTGAATTTCATCGAGTTCCCAGCCGATGGCACCTCGAACATACAACCCCTCGATCCTCACCCTGCAACTATGACGGAGCTACAAAACAATTTGCTGTTGTTTTTTACTGGTGCGGCACATCACTCCTGGGACATTCTGGCGGAACAGGAAAAAGCCACCGCGGAGCAAAGCCAAAAGCCGCTCGAGGCGTTGCACGAAATTAAGGACCTCGCATATCGGATGCGGGACCAACTGCAGACGGGCAAGCTTGAGGCCTTTGGCGTCATGCTGCACGAATCTTGGCTGGCCAAGAAACGGGTATCGTCCAAGATTTCAAATTCGCACATTGATGCAATTTACGATCTTGCCATCAAGAGCGGAGCGGTCGGTGGAAAGATCACGGGCGCGGGTGGCGGAGGTTTTTTGTTGCTTTATTGCGAATCGCCGAACCAGGAGCGAGTACGCCAAACGCTGGCTCGAAGAGGACTGAAGGAGATGACGTTCAGCTTTGATTTTCAGGGCGCGCACGTGCTGGTGAATGACCCCTTCATCGACAATGACAGTCGCACCGCCTCCCGTTGGACCTTTGTCCCGACCTCTGCTGATTAAATGAAAGCCTTTTTGCTGGCGGCTGGACACGGTACACGCCTGCGGCCGTACACCGATTCGACCCCGAAGTGCCTGTTGCCGATCCGGGGAGTTCCGATCCTGGAGATCTGGCTATCGTTATGCCGCCGGCTGGGGATCGCTGAGGTTCTGGTCAACACCCACGCCCATGCTAGTGCAGTCATGAATTTCGTGCGTCGGTCGAAGAACGGAATTCACGTTACCGTGGTGGAAGAGCATGAACTATTTGGTAGCGCGGGAACTCTTCTCGCGAATCGTGAATGGGTGACCAGAGACGACAAGTTTTGGATTTTTTACGCCGACGTGCTTACTTGCGCAGATCTCAATTCGATGCTCAATTTTCATTCGCCGTGCCATGCTGCCACCTTGGGCGTCTATTCGGTACCCGATCCTCAACGCTGTGGAATCGTTGCGGTGGATGAGAGCGGCATCATCGTTGACTTTATCGAAAAACCCTCTTCCCCGAGCAGTAACTTAGCCTTCGCTGGAATAATGATTGGGACTCAGAAACTGCTCAACGCCATCCCCGAAAAACCCGGAGCGGATATTGCGTTTGATGTCCTTCCTCGGCTCATCGGCCGGATGCAAGCCTATCCGATTTCTGACTACGTCCTCGACATCGGCACTCGCGAGAACTACGAAACGGCACAGAGAACCTGGCCAGGTTTACGGGGACTTTAGCCGAGAGAGATGTTGCTTGACCTCCGAGAATAAGGGCATTTACGCAATCGTTTTCGACATGGATGGTGTGCTCATTGACAGTCATCCTGCACACCTGGCCGCTTGGAGAGAATTCCTGCGATCTGCCGGGAAAGAAGTGTGTGACGATGAGCTCTCCTTTGTTTTGGAGGGACGCACGCGGAGTGAAATTCTGCGTCACTTCCTGGGACCGTTGCCCGAGCGAGAACTTGAGGGGTATGGTAGGCGGAAAGATGAAATTTTCCGTGCCCTGGAATATCGAATCAAGCTGATTCCTGGTGTGCTTGAATTTCTCCGCGACCTAAATTGCCAACGTATTGCCAGCGCGGTTGCAACCTCAGCCAGTGAGATTCGCACATTCTCAACTATCGAGCGCATGGGCATGGCCGAGTTTTTCGAAGTTGTTGTGACCGCCAGCGACGTTAGCTGGGGTAAACCCGACCCAATGGTATACCGGCTAGCCTGTGAGCGGCTGGCTATCGCGCCTCACCATGCGCTTGCCTTTGATGACGCCCCCGCGGGAATCCGGGCAGCCAGATCGGCGGGCTTGCGTTGTGTGGGGGTCTCGAGCAATGGGCTGGCAGCGCAACTCCTGGACGCCGGCGCCGAACAGGTAATCAAGGACTTTAAGCATCTGATGCTAAATAACTTTGCACAAGCTTCATAGCCGCGCGGGTTGCTTCTAATCCGATCAATCATTGCGAAGACATTCCGGGCTGACCAAAGCCCCGTTCCACAATTCCATTCACAGATATTTCCTGATTACACCGATAATTGCGTTGACATCGATGAAGTAACTGTTTAGTTTTGCTGACGTCGACGGCTGAAAGGATTGGCGAAATAAAACTTGCCACTCCGAAGTAAGCTGGGTGATCTGCTCGACAGGGCAACTTGTAGGGCGACCAGACCTGAAAAAACCGACTGATCCTGCGAGGGACAGTTGGGGTTTGGAACTGCGAAAGCAGTGATTACATCAAGGGCTGCGGTGGTGCATGTATCCGCGCTGTTGGCTTCCTCGCAGGAGCCGATGGCTGGAGCATAACCAAAGTCGCGGCCCTTTCTATTTTTCAGCAATCATTATCGAACTCTTCATAGTTTCCATTTGTAGGCGACGCCGTGAGTGTGTCCCGCTGTGATATCGTCTTCCCTCGCTGCTCCCGTTTTCAACAGGAATTGCGGATATGCGGTTCAAGGATGGCTTGAACGCCTCGTCTTGTACACTTTTTACCGGCTTGCACCAGCAGATGGGCAACAAGCTCTTCTGTAAAATTGTGCGATGGGAGTGACGATCGAACTGCAAAATCTCGGTGACGCTCGGCTGTCTAGGGAAATTGTTGCCCGCGTCGAACACGCGCTCGGTGACAAACCAGGCGAGTGGCGAGTGTCAATCGCCGGGTCCCACGGCAGCGAGAATTGGGAGATGCGAGTTGAGGGACCAAATGGCTTTGAACGGTCGTATACTTTGGCGGATGCTGCCGGAGAGCATGAGCCCGAGG
>Ga0075425_100005587_pt1 | contig 13087 bp, 9 predicted proteins | sample SoiMethybrSBSTD4_FD_75300 | JGI IMG/M metagenome (GOLD analysis project Ga0075425, IMG submission 75300) | Bulk soil microbial communities from a Populus tree surrounding site in Tennessee, USA - Soil MetaG P. TD hybrid SBSTD4 | ecosystem: Environmental > Terrestrial > Soil > Tree plantation...
CCGTTCAACCGGAACCGCTTCCACTACAACTGGCACTGGCACTGGGACTACGGCAACGGCGACACCGGCAACCAGGGGCCGCACCAGTTCGACATCGCCCGCTGGGGCCTCGACGAGCACGTCCATCCCGTGAAGATCTCCTCCGGTGGCGGGCTCTTCGACGCCCGCGGCAGCTCGCAGGAGACGCCGGACGTCCACACCACGGTCTTCACCTATGCGGACGGCAAGGTCCTCGAGTTCGCCACCCGCGGGATCAACACCAACGACGAAGGCACCCAGAAGATCGGGAACCTCTTCTACGGAAGCAAGGGCTGGGTCTGGATCGACGGCGACGGCCGCGGCTGGCAGTCGTACCTCGGCCGCAAGGACGAGAAGGGGCCGGGCGGCACCGCGGCCGCCGGGCAAGGCAGCGATCCCAACGTGCCGACCAGCATCGAGTACCCGCATTACCAGAACTTCGTCGACGCCATCCGCGCCGGCGATCGCTCGAAGCTGACGGCCGAGATCGAGGAGGGGCATCTCTCCGCGTCCCTGCCCCACCTGGCCAACATCGCCTACCAGGTCGGGCGGACCCTGACCTTCGACACCACGGCCGAGAAGTTCAAGGACGACAAGGAAGCGGATGCGCTCCTGACCCGGACCTACCGCGCGGGCTTCGAGATCAAGGACAAGGTTTAGTTGGGCAGTTCGGCGGGCACGGGTGGCGCCGTCGCCACCCGTCGCCACGCCGCGTAGACCGGGAACCCCGCGGCCGCGATGAGCAGGCCCCACAGCGGCGAGTAGTTCGGCACCGGCCGGTCGATCTCGCCGGCCACGATCGCGATCAGCCCCACCCCCGTCCCGAGGATGAAGACGAGCGGCGTCCAGGGATAGCCCGGCGTGCGGAAGGGGCGGGGCGCGTCCGGCCACCGCCGGCGCAGCACGAGGACGGCGCCGACCGCGAACAGCAGCGCCCCCCACTCCACGACGATGAAATACGTGGTCAGGCGGTCGAAGTCCCGGAGCAGGGCCACGAGGAGGACCGCCCCCAGCGCGTGGACCAGGATCGCGATGTGCGGCGTCGCCCACCGCGGATGTACACGCCCGAGCACGGAGAAGGTCAGGCCGTCGCGGGCGAGGGCGTAGGCGACCCGCGGCTTGGCCAGGATGTTGCCGTTGAGGGCGCCGAACACGCTGCACAGGATCGCGCCCGCGATCAGGGCGGCGCCCAGCGGGCCGAGCCGGTCGGACATGATCCGCTGCGGCACCCCGCCCGCCGTCCCCGCCATCACGTCCAGGGGCAGCGCGTAGAAGTATCCGATGTTGGCGCCGACGTAGAGGAAGACGATGGCCAGCATGCCCGCCACGATGATGCGGCGCATGAGCCGCTCGGGCGCGCGCACCTCGCCCGCGATCATGCTGACCGCGATCCACCCGTCGTAGGCCCAGATGACGGAGGCGGCGCCCATGCCGAGGTTGCGGGCCCCGCCCGCGGACGGCCGCAGGTGCGCGAAGCTGCCCGCGGCCGCGGTGAATGAGAACACCATCAAAACGAGGAGGGCCGCGACCTTGACCACGGTGAAGAAAGTCTGCACGGCCGACCCCGGACGCGCACCGAGGAAGTTGATCCCGGAGAGGATCAGGATGGTGGCGGAGGCCACCGCGGGCACCGCCCAGGCCGGCGCTCCCGCCGGCCCGACCATGCCGAGGAGCAGCTCGCCGAAGAAGGTGGCCAGCGCGCCGATGGCGGCCGGGGTCGTGACCAGCAGGTACAGCCATCCGAAGGTGAAGGCGGCGGGGTCTCCGTAGGCGGCGCGGAGGAACACGTAGGCTCCGCCCGTCCGCGGCAGCAGGCAGCTGAGCTCGGCCAGGGCCAGAGCGCCGCACAGGCTCACCACGCCGAAGCCGACCCAGAGGGCGAGGATCGCGACCGGATCGCCGACGTCATGGGCCAGGGTGTAGGGCTTGCGGAAGACGCCGCTGCCGATGGTGATCCCGACGATGAGGGCGAAGCCTCCCCAGAAGCCGATCACGCGCTGGAGATCGTCCCGCGCCGGCTGTGTCGTGGTGACCTCCCTCCAGCGGCCACCACCGTGTCGCTGGCTGCACCCGCGGCGAAACCGCGGACGGCCGCCTTGCGGCCCGCGTGGCCGATATAGAATACGCGACCATGGCACTGTTATTTCCGCAGGGATCCCGCGCCGTACATGTCCTGATGCTGGCCGTGCTCGGTGCCGGCGCCGTGGTCTCCGTCGTCCACGGCCAGTCCCCGGCCCCGCCCGAGAGAGCGGCCAAACTCGCCGCCGATCCCGACGACGGCGGCCTCACCCTGCCGGAGGGCTTCCGCGCCGTCGTGGTCGCGGACGCCTTGAAGAACGCGGACACCACCGGCGCCATCCGCTTCCTGGCCGTGGCCGCGAACGGCGACGTCTACGTGAAGACGGCCAAGGGCGGGATCATCGCCCTGCGCGACACCAACGGCGACGGCCGTGCCGACGTGAAGGAGACGTTCGGCGAGGGCGGCGGGAGCGGGATCGCCCTGCGCGACGGCTATCTCTATTCCTCGACCACGAGCGCCGTCTACCGCTACAAGATGACGCCGGGCGAGCTGGTGCCGAAAGGCGCGGCGGAGCTCGTGGTGTCGGGCCTGCCCGACGAGCGGCAGCACAACTCGAAGTCCTTCGCCTTCGGGCCGGACGGCCAGCTCTACGTCGAGGTGGGGTCGCCTTCGAACGCCTACGGCGGCGCCCACGACCGCGCCCTCGGCGCGAAGGGGGAGGACCCGACGCAGTTCCTGGCCACGCACGGAGGCTGGTGGCGGTTCGATCCCAACAAGCTCAACCAGACGCAGGCGGACGGCGTGCGCTACTCGACCGGCCACCGCCACATGTTGTCCATCGCCTGGAACCCGGTCTCGAAGAACTTCTTCGTCGTGCAGATGGGACGCGACAACCTGAGCACGGTCGATCCCGCCCATTACACGGACGAGGACAACGCGGAGAAGCCGTCGGAGGACATGTTCGTCCTCAAGGAGGGCGGCAACTACGGCTGGCCGTTCACTTATTACGACCCCATCCAGAAGGCGCGCATGGTCGCGCCCGAATACGGGGGCGACAACGTCAAGCGCGCGGAGGCCGGCAAGTACCCCGACCCCCTCGTCGCCTTCCCGGGCCACTGGGCCCCCCTGCAGATGGCGTTCTACGCGGGGACGCAGTTCCCGGAGAGGTATCGCGGGGGCGCGTTCGTCGCCTTCCACGGATCCTGGAACCGCGCGCCGAAGCCGCAGCGCGGCTACAACGTGACCTACGTGCCCTTCGACGACAAGGGCATGCCCCGCGGCACCTACGAGGTCTTCGCCTCGGGGTTCCCGGGCGTCGACGAGTTCACGAAGCCCGGAGACGCGAAGTACCGGCCGGCGGGCCTCGCCTTCGGACCCGACGGCTCGATGTACGTGAGCGACACGGAGAGGGGTCGCGTCTGGCGGATCTTCTATACGGGCGAGAAGCGCGCCACGACGGCGGCCAGCGCCGCGGCCAAGCCTGCCGCCTCGCCCCGTCCGGCGGCTGCGGCCGCTGCGGCCGCTCCGGCCGCTCCGGCGACGGCCGCCGCGGACAGCCCGGGCGCGAAGCTCTACGCGATGGCCTGCGCCACCTGCCACATGCCGGACGGCAGCGGCGTGCCCGGCCTCCAGCCCGCGCTCATGGGCAGCAAGGTCGTGGCCGGCCCGTCCGCCACCGTGATCAAGGTCCTGCTCCTCGGCCCCGAGAAGGCACTGCCCGCGCACAAGTCGACGAGCGCGAACCAGATGCCTGCCTTCGACTCCCTCTCCGACGAGGACATCGCCTCCATCGTGACCTACGTGCGCAAGACCTTCGGCAAGGGCGCGAGCGCGGTCACGCCCGCGCAGGTCAAGGCCCAGCGGCCCAAGTGATCCGCGCCGCCGGCGGGGCGGCCGGTGTCCTGGTGCTGGCGGGGGCGGTGCTGGCCGCCTCTCCCGCGCCGGGTCGCGTCGAGCTCGTCCTCGGAGACGGCCTGGACGAGCCGTTCGGCGTCGAGTTCGACGGCGAGGGGCGCACGTACATCGTCGAGATGGGCGGTCACCGCGTCACCGTTCTCGACGCCAAGGGCGCGCGCCGCATCCTCGCCGACGACTTCAAGGGCCCGCACCACCTGCTGATGGGTCCGGACGGCGCGCTGTACGTGACCGACACCTGGAACTATCGCGTCCGGCGCTTCGATCTCCGCACCGGGCAGTCCACGGTGGTGGCGGGCACGGGCGAGAAGGGATTCCGCGGCGACGGCGGCCCGGCTACGGCCGCGCAGTTCGGCGGCATCTTCTCGATCGCGTTCGACAAGCGGACCCTCTACATCTGCGATCTCGACAACCGGCGCATCCGCGCCGTGGATCTGAAGACCGGAGTGGTGAGAACGGTGGCGGGCAACGGAGAGAAGGGCGTACCGCGGGACGGCGAAGAGGCGCGTACGCAGCCGCTCTTCGACCCGCGCGCCATCGCGGTGGACGCAAAGGGCCACCTCTACATCTGCGAGCGCGGCGGGCATGCCCTGCGCGTCGTGGATGGCTCCGGGAAGATCCGCACCGTCGCCGGAACGGGCGTGGCCGGGATGAGCGGCGACGGCGGCCCGGCCCTGTCCGCGCAGCTCAGCGGGCCCAAGCACATCTTCGTGGAGCCGAGCGGCGACGTGCTCATCGCTGACACCGAGAACCACGTCATCCGGCGTTACTCGCCGGGCGACGGCACGATCCGCCGCGTCGCGGGCACGGGCGTGGTGGGCACCGGCGGCCTCGGTGGTCCCGCTCTGGAGTGCCCGCTCAACCGGCCGCACGGCGCGGTGATCCACCCGAAGACGGGCGCGCTCTACATCGCGGACAGCGAGAATCACAGGGTTCTGCGGGTGAATTAGTCCGGGAGCGCGTGGTCGATCGGGAAGGGCTGGCCGGACCAGGCCTTTTGCGACGTCCAGGGCTGCGGCGGATCCGTCCAGAAGGGATCGGCCGCGGGCAGCCCCAGCGGAAGCAGGCCGGCCGCGCAGAGATAGAGGCTCCCCGTCGAGATGTAACGCTCGCCCACGCCGGGCTGGTGTCCCGCGAAGCCGATGCGCAGCCAGCCCGCTTCGTCGAAGGTGCCCGGCGCTTCGATCGAGCGCCGGATGACGCCGGTGAGCGCCCCCCGCACCTGCGCCGGTGACACCTCGGCGGGCAGCTCCCGCCGGAGCGCGACCTGGGCCAGGAGCTGGAACGCGCCGAAGCGATAGGCGATCGACCGCCCGATCGCGGGGAACGTCCCCTCGGGCGAGATGAGCCGCTCCTGGATGGCGGCGTAGCGCTGGGCGCGCCGGATCTCCGGCTCGCGCATGGCCTTCCAGGCCTCGGAGTCGTCACCCACCGCCGCCAGCACGTCGATCAGCATGGGGTGGATGACGAAGCTGTTGTAGTAGTCCCAGTGGAAGGCGGGCCCGTCGCCGTAGGTCCCGTCGCCCTTGTACCACTGCGCGTGCTGGCGCAGCGCGTAGTCCACGCGCACACGGTCCCACGGCGCTCCCAGCGCCGCCAGGCCCGCCTCCACCGTCGCGGTGAAGAGGAGCCAGTTGCTGAAGGCGGGGACGATCACGCGCGTCGATTCCAGAGCGCGCACGAGGTTCGCCCGCGTGGCCGCGTCCAGGCCCTCGCGCAACGCGCGCGGCGCGCGCAGGAGGCCCTGGGCCAGGAAGGCGGCGTCCACCAGGGGCTGGCGATCCTTCGTGAAGTTCAGCGCGTCCGCGGAGGACGGATCGACGGCCACGGCGACGGCGCGCCGGGCGAGGTCGGCGTAGCGGGCCCGGACGCGGCCTTCCGGCGTCCCCTCCGCGGGCAGCTCCAGCCAGGGCGCGAGGCCGGTGAGGAGCCGCCCGAAGGCCTCGAGATGGCTGACGGAACGGCGGCCCGCGCCCTCGGCTTCCTCGACGGGCATGCGCGCGCGCAGCGTGCCCGCCGCGAGGTTCGTGAGCACCGGCTCCGCGAGCCGCTGTGCGACCGTGACCCAATACGCGCGGTCGCCCGTGCCCGTTCCCGTCTCCGTTCCCGTTCCCGTTCGTTTGGCGATCAGACCAGCCGCGGTGGCGCTGGCGCTCCCGAGGAACTCCCGGCGGCCGACGCCATCGCGGGCGCTCACCTGGTGACGCTATCGCCTTCGATCTCGACCACGACGACCGTCGCCATCGGATCCAGTATCGGGCGCGGAATGACGAGCGTGGTCTGCCCGCCGTCAGCCTTGGTCTCGACGGGCACGCCGTCGGCGAGGCGATAGGCGCGCTTGACCGCGTTCTTCATGGGCGGCAGCGCGAACGGCACGCGCGGCTCCGTGAAGAACGTGAAGAACACCTTGCCCGCCTTGGTGGTGGCGCGCCATTCGTTGCGCGACAGGAACAGGGGCTGCCCGCGCAGGTCCTTCGTGCCCTTCGCGCTGGGCTCGCCGACTTCGTCACCCCACGGCGAGGGGCCGGCGCCGTAGATCGCGTCGCCGTTCACCTTGAGCCACTTCCCTACCTCGCGCAGCGAGTCCTGGCTGGCCGGAGGGATGATGCCGTCCGCCATCGGCCCCACGTTGAGCAGGTAGTTGCCGCCCTTGCTCACGATGTCGACGAGCTTGAACGTGATCTCGCCGGGCGATTTCCAGTCGCGATCGTCCTTGCGGAAGCCCCAGGTGTGGTTGATCGTGGCCGGCACCTCCCAGGCGTCCGCGGGCGCGGTGCCGGGGATGACGTTGTCGCCGGTGCTCACGTAGTCCCCGGCCACGCCCAGGCGGCCGTCGATGAGCGTCTTGGGCTGGAGCTGGCGCACGATGTCGACGAAGCGCTGGCCGCGCTCCTTGGACATCATGCGCGGCGTGTCGAACCAGATGAGCGCCACCGGCCCGTAGCTCGTCAGCAGCTCACGCACCTGGGGCTCCGCCTTGCCGCGCAGGTAGCCGTCGTAGTCCTTCAGCTCCTTGCCGTCCGGGCCCTGGTCGGGGCCGAAGTCCCAGTCGTTGCCGGCCCCGCCCTTCTCGTGCCAGTCCTGGGCCTGCGAGTAGTAGAAGCCGAGAGGCATCCCCTTGCGCTGGCAGGCCGCGGCCAGCTCCTTCAAGAGGTCGCGCTTGAACGGCGTCGCGTCCACGATGTCCCACGTGCTCACCTTCGAGTCGAAGAGGGCGAAGCCGTCGTGGTGCTTGGACGTGATCACCATGTATTTCATGCCCGCGTCCTGGGCGAGCTGCACCCACTCGTCCGCGTTGAACTTCGAGGGGTTGAACTGCCGGGCCAGCCCCTCGTACTCCGCGACGGGGACCTTCGCGCGGTTCATGATCCATTCCCCGATGCCGGGGATGGTCTTGCCCTTCCACTCGCCGGCCGGGATCGCGTAGAGGCCGAAGTGGATGAACATCCCGTATTTGGCCTGCTTGAACCAGGCCAGGCGCTGCGCGCGCGCGGGGTCGTCGGGCGGAGGGAGCGTCGGCGTCGGCGTGGGGGCCGGCGCCTGGGCGAGGAGTCGCGCGGGGGCGGCGGCGGCGGCCGCGGCCAGGACGGCCACGACTCCGGCACGGCGGAGGGCACTTCGCATCGGCTTCGGCTTCATCGAGGCCTCCTCAGGAATGCAGGCTCAGCAGGGCGGACGCGAGCACGAACGAGAGCATGAGCGCGCTGGCCAGCCACAACGCGGCCGTCACCCAGGACGGCGGCGCGACCTCGGCCGGCAGGGCGCGGTGGCGCAGATAGAGGACGGCGCCCGCGAACACCGGCAGCATCACGGACTGCGCGATGCCCCCGGCCACCACCATCCTCACCGGCGAGGCCAGCAGCAGGTACAGGGCCGCGGGCACGACCGTGAGCACCACCACGAAGAACCGCCGCCAGGCCAGACGGCGCGCGTAGTCGTGGCGCGGGAACCGGCCCAGGACCCGCATCATGTCCGCGAGCAGGCGGGACTGGCCGGCGGCGTTGGCCACGATCGTCCCGTAGAGCGTGACGAGCGCACCCGCGTAGAAGACCCACAGCGCCCAGGGGCCGAGGGTCTGGGTGTAGATGTTCGAGAGCACGGGGATCATGTCGCGCGCGGACGGCACCACCCCCATCCCGTGCAGCACGCCCGCCCCGAGCAGGTAGAAAGCGACGGTGGCCAGCGTGTAGACGACCAGCGAGCAGACGATGTCCACGTGCATCACGCGGATCCAGCCCGCCGCGCGCGCGCGCCAGGCCGTCGTGTCTTCGCGCGGTCCCGTGAAACGCGCGTAGCCCTTCTCGACGCACCAATACGGGTACATGAACAGCTCGGAGGCCCCGACCCCCGTGATGCCGAAGACGGCCACCGCGGTGGCGAGGCCCCGGAGCGGCACCTGGGGCACGAGCCCCCGGGCCACGTCCGTCCACGAGAAATAGGCGCTCATGCGCGACAACACGACCGCGGCCAGCACCGTGATCATCGTGAAGAGCGCCACCTTCACCATGGCCAGGCGCTCCATCCGCTCGTAGGCGCCGCCGAGCAGGAGGGCGAGGGTGAGCGCGACGAAGGCCACGATCCAGGCCGCCACCGGCACCGACGGCACCAGGATGGCCATGACCTGGGCCACCCCGCCGAAGATCCCGCCGACCTGGACCATCGTCATGAGCACCATGGCCGCGAACGACCAGACGAGCCAGCTCGCGCCCAGGCGCGGCCCGGGCACACGGTCGAAGGCCTCGAGCCCCGTCTCGCCGGTGGCGATCGTGTAGCGGCCCATCTCGGCCTGGACCACGGGCTTGACCAGGCAGCTCAGGACGATCAGCCAGAGCGCGGTGTAGCCGACCTGCGCGCCGAGAGTCGTGGTGGCGATCAGCTCGCCCGATCCCACGATGGACCCGGCGAGCACGATGCCGGGCCCGATGCTCCGGACGGTCTCGATCATCCGTTGCGGCGGAAGGACGACGTCCTCCGGGCGGAGGCGATACAGGTCGGAAGCGTCCGAGGCGGCCAGGCGGACGAGGTCGGCGTCCGCAAGAGCGGGGGCCGCAGGCATGTTCAGGCCTGGCGCGGCAGGGCGCGCACCGCGCCCCCGGAGATGCCGCCGTCCACGAGCAGCGTCTGCGCGGTCACGTAACGGCTCTCTTCGGAGGCGAGGAACACCACCGCGCCGTCGAGGTCGTCGGGCTGGCCGGGGCGCCGGATGGGGATGCGCGACTTCAGCATCTCCACCCACTCCTGATCCTCGTACATGCGGGCGTTCTGGGCCGTCTTGAACCAGCCGGGGGCCAGGCAGTTCACGGTCACCCCGAACGGCCCCCAGTCGTCGGCGAGGCTCATGGTGAGCTGCTTGATCCCGCCGCGGCTGGCCCCGTAGGGCGCGAGCCCCGCGTAGCCGGCCACGGAGGTGACGGAGCCGATGTTGATGATGCGCCCGTAGCCGCGCTCCACCATGTGGCGGCCGATGGCCTGGGCGACGAAGAAGGAGCCGCGGAGGTTCGTGTCCAGGATGGTGTTCCAGTCCTCCCACGTCACCTCGAGCGCGGGCTTGCGGATGTTGCAGCCCGCGTTGTTCACGAGGATGTCGACCTTCCCGTAACCGGCCAGGGCCGCCTCCGCCATGCGCGTGATCGAGCCCTGGTCGCGCACGTCGAGATCGAGGGGCAGGGCACGGCGCCCGAGCCCTTCGACCTCGCGCTGGAACTCGCGGAGGTCGTCCTTGCGCCGGGCCGTGATCACGAGGTCCGCCCCCGCGCGGGCGAGGGCGCGGGCCAGGAACTGTCCGAGCCCGCGGCTGGTTCCGGTGACGACGGCCACGCGGCCCGTGAGGTCGAACAGAGGCGGCTTGTCCGTCGCGGCCGCGCTCATGGCTGCAGCACGACCTTCATCAGGCCGGGCTCGCGCGCGTAGAGCCGCTCGAACATCCGCGGCCCTTCCTGGAGCGGCGCCACCGCCGTGATCAGGGGCCGCACGTCGATCGCGCCCTGGCGCAGCAGCTCGATCGCGCGCGGGTATTCGCCGCTGGAGGCGGCGGTGCCGAGGAGCGTGAGCTCGCCCGTCACCACCTGCTGCAGCGGAAGCTGGATGGCGGGAGAGATGTTCCCCACCAGCACGACGCAGCCGCCCTTGCGCACGGAGGCCACCGCGGTCTTGATCGGCTCCGTCGCCCCCACGCACTCCATGGCCACGTCCGCCCCGCCTTCGGTCAGGCGGCGCACCTCCGCGGGCACGTCGAGGCCCTTGGGGTTGAGGCCGACCTCCGCGCCCAGCTTGCGCGCCAGGGCCAGCTTGTCCTCTTCGACGTCCACGGCGAAGACACGCGGGGTCCCCGCCGCGCGCAGGGCCTGGATGACGAGCAGGCCGATGGTGCCGGTGCCCACGACGACGGCGTGGCGCGCGGGCATGGGGGCACGGCTCACGGCGTGAACGGCCACGGAGAGGGGCTCGACCATCGCCGCCTGCTCGAATGGGACCTCCTCCGGAACGGCGTAGACGATGTGCTCGGGCACGCAGACGTATTCGGCGTTGGCGCCCTCGCGCCGGAACTCCGCGCAGGACACGCCGAGGATCGTGCGGCGGTCGCACAGGTTGACCCGGCCCTGTCGGCAATACGGGCAGGTGCCGCAGGAGACGGTGGAGTCGAAGGTCACGCGTGCCCCCGCCGCGAAGCGCGCGACGCCGGGACCGATGCGCTCGACCACGCCCGCCGCCTCGTGGCCCATGACCACGGGGGGGAGCCGGCGTCCGGAGGAGCCGTCGTAGCCGTGCACGTCGCTGCCACAGATGCCGGAGGCACGCACGCGCACGAGCACGTCGCGCTCGCCGACCTCCGGCATGGGCACGTCACGCACCTCGAGACGTTTGTATTCGCTCAGGACGAGGGCGCGCATGGGGAGTCTCCCTGGGTCTTCGGGGGGCCGGGATCTAGAAGCCGGTGCCCTTCACCTTCAGGCGCAGGCGCAGGACGTACATGTCGGCGGTGATGAAGAGGGTGGAGCCGTCCTCCCCGAATGCGCAGTTGCTGGTGGCCTCCCCCGTCACGAAGGTTCCGAGGTGCTTCGCGTCCTTGTCGAAGACGTGGACTCCGCCGGGGCCGGTCGCGAACAGATGGCCCTGGGCATCGACCTTCATGCCGTCGGGCAGCCCCTTCTTCTCCGGACCCACCCAGCTCGTGGCGTCGAAGAACACGCGGCCGTTGGCGAGGGAGCCGTCCGCCTTGACGTCGTAAGCCATCCAGATGGCGCGCTGCGCGTCCGAGTTCGCGACGTACAGCGTCTTCTGATCCGGGGAAAAGGCAATCCCGTTGGGCCGCGAGAGCTCCTTGGTCAGCAGGGACACCTGACCATCCCGGCTGACACGATAGACGCCCTGGAAGTCGAGCTGCTTGTCCGGGTCCTCCATCTTGCGCGTGAGGCCGTAGGGCGGGTCGGTGAAGTAGAGGGAACCGTCCCTGCTGTAGACGAGGTCGTTGGGACTGTTGAGACGCTTGCCCTCGTAGCGGTCGGCGATGGGGATGTATTTCGCCTTGGGCTTCGAGAGGGGCGCGTCCATGCGCGCCACCTGCCGGTTGCCGTGCTGGCAGAGCACGAGCCGGCCCTGGGGATCGAGAGCGAGGGCATTCGATCCCGGCTCGTCCGGCGCGATGTTGTTCGGCCGGGGGATGGGGCCGAGGTAGCCGCTCTGCTCGAGGTAGATCTGGGTGCCCCGGCCGTCCTTCCAGCTCAGGATGCGGTTGGGAGGGATGTCCGAGAACAGGAGCTGGCCGCCGTCGGCCTTGACCCACAACGGGCCTTCCGTCCAGTCGAAGCCGTTGCCGATGATCTCCATCTTCGCATCGGGGGCGACGATGGAATCGAGAGCCGGGTCGAGCCGCTCGATGCGCCCGAGGGTCGGCCGGGCCGGCGTGCGGGTCTGGCCGTCTGCGTGGTCCATGGTCACGACGAGGAACAGGGCGCCGAGGGAACCGGCGGCCATCATATGCGCGATGGTGCGCGTCATGCGTCCTCCTCTCGGGAGGGCCCGCAACGGGCCCCCCACCGCGAGCCGGGCGGATGATAGCGCAGGTCAGAAGCTCAGCCGGATGGACCCCTGCATGATGCGCGCGTTCCGGGCGGCGTTGGCCTCCCCGAAGCTCGCGTTCACCTGGTTGCCCGCCGGGTCGAAGCGGGCGGTGTTGTCGATGGTGAGGTACTGCGTGTGGTTGAGGACGTTGAACATCTCCCAGCGCAGCTGCAGGCGCCGCCGCTCCCCGCCCAGACCGAAGTTCTTGAAGAAGGCCAGGTTCCAGTTGTTGATGCCCGGGTTCTGGTAGGAGTACCGGGAGGCGTTGCCGTACTCTCCGCGGGCCGGGCGGGCCACCGCGGTGGGATCGATCCAGGAACCGTCCGCGCCCGGGGTGGGGTTGCGGTTGCCGCCCTTGATGTCGCCGACGATGTTCGGGCGCACGACGCGCAGCTCCTGCGACCCGCTGCCCGCCGACGGCATGTTGGCGCCGGTGCCGCCGGTGCCGCCCGTGAAGTCGAAGTTGTCGGTGGTCGCGATGTTGAGGCGGTCCCACTCCCCGCTCACGAAGGCGTTCTCCCCCGAGACCTGCCAGCCGTCGAAGAGCGCCCGCATCAGCGCGTTGTCCCACAGCTTGCTCGCCTTGGGGATGTCCCAGGTGTAGTTGATGACGAGGTCGTGGGTCTGGCTCTGGCTGAGCGGGGCATAGTGCCAGGCCTGGAGCGGCCGGGCGATGCTGACCTGCGACTCGTCTTCGTCCGCGATGCCGAGGGAACGCGCGTAGGTGTAGGCCACCGAGAACTGGAACCCGTGGCTGTAGCGGCGATTGAGCTGAACCTGGAGGCCGTTGTAGTTCGCGGTCCCGAAGTTCGAGCGCAGGATGATGTCGCCGTAGCCGAGGTACGGGCGCAGGAAGTCGTCGGGCTTGGCGTTGGCGGTGTTCTGGGGGTTCCCGTTCTCGGGATGGAGGTTCACGAACTTGGCCCCGTCGGGCACCACGTTGATGTTCGTGTACTGCTCCATATGCCTTCCCACCCAGCCGACGTAGGTCACGTCCGCGACCATCCCCCAGCCGATCTCCTGCTGGACGCCGAGCGACCACTGGTACGTGCTCGGCGTCTTGGCGTCCCGCTC
>Ga0075425_100005588_pt1 | contig 13087 bp, 10 predicted proteins | sample SoiMethybrSBSTD4_FD_75300 | JGI IMG/M metagenome (GOLD analysis project Ga0075425, IMG submission 75300) | Bulk soil microbial communities from a Populus tree surrounding site in Tennessee, USA - Soil MetaG P. TD hybrid SBSTD4 | ecosystem: Environmental > Terrestrial > Soil > Tree plantation...
AAAACGGGGTGTCAGTGCTGGCAGTGGCCGAGTCATTGCGGCGCCGGCGTTTCGCATTGCTGATGGGCGACCATCTATTCGAGTCCCGCGTGCTGTCGCGGCTGCTGCGCACGCCCGTGCGGGCGCGCGAATCACTGCTCGCGGTTGATACCCGCCATGCCGCCACCGAAATGGCCGCCGAGGCGACGAAGGTTCGATTGGACGGGGATCGCATCACCGCAATCGGGAAGACGCTGACGACCTACGATGCGTTGGACACGGGACTGTTCGTGTGCGATCCGGTGCTGTTTGATGCGTTGCGCCTGGCGCGGCACGCTGGCGATACGACGGTGAGCGGCGGCATCCGGCAGCTCGCGGCGCGGCGGTTGATGCGCGCCGTCGACGTCGGCGGCGCCACGTGGTGCGACATCGACACAATTGCGGATCTCGAGACCGCCGAGGATCTCCTCGGCTCCCAGCCTGAGCCGGAAGTCGCGTGACCGACTCGACGATCACTCCTCGAAACCCACGCGCCGACCGCGTGATTCGGTTGGGCGCTCTGACTGTCGGCATCCTCCTTTTTGCGATCGCGCTCTACTACATCAACTTTCAAACGGCGATCGAGACGATTGGCGATCTCGGTGCCGCCCTGCCGCTGGCTTTGTTCTTCAGCGGCTTGTGGCATCTCGTGCGTACCTGGGCGTGGGCGTGGTGCTTTCCGGCCACGGAAGAACACAGGCCAACACGGAGGTTATGGAATCCCGGACCGGTCAGCTTTGCCCGGCTCGCGCGGGTACGGCTCGCAGCAGAAGCCTTCAGCTATCTGACGCTGCGCGGCATCGCGGGCGAACCGCTCAAAGTGGTGTTGCTCGCCGACGTCGTTGACCCACGCGCCGCGACCGCGGCTGTCGCCCTCGAACGCATCGCCTACATCATCGTCACGACGTGGATTGTCGGCATCGGATCCGTCCTCGCGATCGCAGGACTGCCACTCAACCACACGTGGTTCCGCGTGTTTCGTGCATTCGCGATTGCGGCCGGTTTGGTTGCGCTGTTCACGGCGCTGGTGATCGCGGGACAGGGCACCTACTTTCAGTCGTGGATTGTTCGGTCCGATCGATGGCTCGGCACATCGTTCGCGCGCGGACGGATCATGCGGTTCGTCGCCGCGGTCGAGCGTCAGATGCTGGAACTCATCCGAGGCAACCCTGCCCGGCTCGCGGTCTTGCTCGTCGCCACGATTGCCGCATACGCCTGCATGGCCATGGAGGCCTGGGTCATCTTGCGAGCCGCTGGAGTGCCGATTTCTCTCAATCGAGCGCTCGCGGTCGAGACCTTCTCCCGCGTCGCAAGCTTTGCCTCCGCATTCATTCCCGCGAATCTTGGGGCGCTCGAAGCGTCAAGTCTTGCCGCCGCAGCGGCGGTCGGGGCTGTAAGCGGCGGCGCGGCACTCGCGCTCGCGCGCCGGATACGTGGTTTGTTCTGGGCCGCGATTGGATTGGCGATCTATCCGCGCCGCGCGAAGCGTTCGAACGACGGCACTTCCGATCATCGCGAACCATCGCAGCCCCAGCATCCGCACACGCTGCTGTATTTCCCGCAGGATGCTTCCCTGTTCGTTTCTCCCTTCGCCCGTCTAGCCGGCCTGCCGATTGCGGAACGAGTGCTCAGGCCGGCGCGCAGAGCCGGCTATACGCGCGTGATTGTTTGGCTGCCCGATTGTGATGACACATCGCGAACGCAGTTTCACGAGTTGGCGCGTACGATCGGCGGTGTCCACATCGTCACGACTGAAGGGCAATGGCAGGCGATGTTGGAGGACCTCCCGCCAACGGCGGCAGTCACGGTGGTCAGCGCGGGCTGTGTCGTATCGACCGCTCTCCTGGAAGGGGCGCGCGAGGTGCCGGTTGGCACCGGCGCCGTTCGTCATGTGCCGGCTGGTCCTGATCACCGCATCAGCGGCGTAATGCGGCTCGCTGCCGAAGGAGCAACCTCGCCCGCTGCGGTGCTCGCGCTGCTCGCGGCGCATCGCGGCGCACCTCACACTCTTCCATCGGGCGACGATGTCGCGAATGGGCGCGCCTCCCTCGCGCTTCAAATCAGGACCTCCGGCGATCTGGCCGCCGCCGAACGGACGATCCGCCGGGCCAGCTACAAGAAGACCGACGCGAAACTGGCCCGGTTCAACCGACGGATGTCGTTGCCGATCAGCGTCGCGCTCATCCGAACGCCGCTCACGGCGAATCAGTTGTCGGTGATGCTGGTTGCGATTGGCTTCTATGCGGCGTGGCTCTTCAGCACCGGCCATTACATCGCCGGTGTCATCGGCGCCTCGCTCTCGCTTGCCGCCAGCATCCTCGACGGCTGCGACGGCGAGATCGCGCGGTTGAAGTACCAGGAATCCGCGCTCGGGTGCTGGATCGAAACGTTTGGCGACTACTCCTATTACATCGCGATTTTCGTCGGCCTCACGATTGGTGCCGTGCAGCAGACTGGATGGGAATTCTTCTACTGGCTGGGAGGAATTGCCCTGGCGGGCACGCTCCTGTCGTTCGCCTTCTTGATTTACCTGCGAAACAGGATTACGGCGGGCCAACCCGAGAGGCTTCACGACATCGCCAAAACACGATTCAAGGCCGAACCGTCGCGCTGGTCGCGAATCGTCTGGCGCATTTCATTTGTCGCCACCCGCGCCGCCATGCCCTACGGCATCATGGCGCTGGCGCTCGTCGACGCGCTTCCGCTTGTCGTCGTTCTCGCTGCAGTCGGCTCGAACATTTATTGGGTCAGTCTGATGGTGAAACTGCGGCACTTGCTGGGAACCGAGCAGGCGATCACGGCGTAAGCCGGCACTCCACGATCGCCATTCGCACATCACGGCAATCAGCAATCAACATTCGCCAATCACCGCAATCAGCAATCAACATTCGGCCATTCAGCAATTTCAGAGTTCCCGCCTTCCCTCCATGGCCCGTTGCATCGTGACCTCGTCGGCATAATCGAGATCGCTGCCGACCGGGACGCCCATCGCGATGCGTGTGACTCGGACCCCCAGCGGCTTCAGCAGCTTCGCCAGGTAAATGGCCGTCGCCTCCCCTTCGACGTTGGGATTGGTGGCGAGGATCACTTCATCGATGCCGCCGGGTGCCACGCGTGTCAGCAGTCCTTTGATCTTGAGGTCGTCAGGTCCAATGCCGTGAAGGGGCGACAGCGCGCCCATGAGCACGTGGTAAACGCCTTTGAAGTCGCGTGTCTTTTCGACAGCCGTCACGTTCTCCGGTTGCTCGACGACGCAGATCAGTCGATGGTCACGGGAGGCTTCGGTGCAGTAGTAACAGGGATCGACGTCGGTGATGTTGCTGCAGGTCGAGCAATACGTGACGCGGTCCTTCACGTCGCGCATCGCATCGGCGAGCCGTTCGACTTCTTCACGCGGCGTTTTGAGGATGTGAAACGCGAGCCGCTGCGCGCTCTTTGACCCGATACCGGGCAGCCGCTGAAGCTGTTCGACGAGTTTGCCCAGCGGATCGGGTCTGGCCATCACAGACCGGGGATCTTCAGCCCGCCCATCATGCCCCCCATCTGCTTCTGCATCGCGTCATCCGCCTTGCGGTGGGCATCGTTGACCGCGGCGAGAATCAAATCCTGCAGCATCTCGACATCCTCTTTCGAGACCACTTCCGGATCGATCTTCAACGACAGCACCTGCTTGGCGCCGTTGACCACGACCGTCACCATGCCGCCGCCGGCGGTCGCTTCAATCCGCATCTCGGCCATCTGCTTCTGCAGTTTTTCCTGCATCTGCTGGGCCTGCTTCATCATCTGTTGGATATTCACGATCTGGGCGATCCTTGTCGGTTTTGGGTTTACTGACTACGTCCTATTTTCTTTCTTCCACATCCTTGATTTCCGCCGCAAAGACGTCGAGCATCGCCTGGACTCCCGAATCGGCAAGCGCCTGTTGACGAAGATCCTGCTGCCGTTCCTGGCCGGCAGATGGCGCGGCCGCCTCCCCCGCCGATTTGGCTGCGGCTGTGCCTTCCACCGAGACGACCGTCATCTTGCGGCCGGACAGCTGCGAGGCCAGCGCCTCGAGCGAGCTCCGGCTTTGATCGAGTTGGTCGCGCAAGGCCTTGTGCTGGGGAGCAAAGGTGAGGACGATGCGGTCGCCGTCGATGTCGATGCGCTGTGCCTGCGCAATAACGGTTCCGTAGAAGTATTTCTTCGATTTCCTGACCTCGTTGAGAAACGACTCCTTCAACCCGCCGGGATTGACGCGCGGCACCGGCGACGCCGCATCGCCGTTCGCGCGAGTCGAAGCGGCATCGGTCCGCTCTTCGATCGACTTGACGGTGGCGGCCGTCGCGACCGGCGATCGGGACGCAACAGGACGCGCGGGTTGCGCCGATACCCCAGCTGGCGAAATGCGACCCGAAACAGGGGGAGCGCTCCGTGACGTCACCTGCCCGGGCGACGGCGTCGCGGAACCGGCTCGCGACGGCGCCGACTCGAGTCCCTGGATCAGATCGCTGAGCGGCACCAGCTTGCGCAGGTGGATCCACCGCAGGATCGCCATCTCGAGGTGAAAGCGCGGGTAAGCGGAGCCTCGAATGTCCGCTTCGGCCTTGGTCAGAACGTCGAACGCCCGCATCAGATCTTCGCTGGAGAATCTCGCCGCCAGCTGCTTGAGCCGATCGCGCTCGGTCTCGGCGGCTAATTCCGGATCGCTGACGCGCGACACATCGATTCGCACGACCAGCAGGTCGCGAGTCAGGCGCGCCAGCTCGCGCACAACCAGTCGGAGTTCATAACCAGATTCGACCGCCTGGCCGGCAAGCTCGAAGGCGCTCGCGCTGTCCTCCTGCGCGACCGCATCGGCAATGTCGAACAGCAGATCGCGGCGAACCAATCCGAGCACGGTCGAGACGTCGCCGGACGCAATGCGATCGCCGGCAAAGGCAATCACCTGATCGAACGCGCTTTGCGCATCGCGCATGCTGCCATCACCGGCGCGCGCAATCAGCATGAGTGCGTCCTCGTCGATCTGAATCTGCTCGGCCTCGGCAATGCGGCGGAGTTGATCGGCAATCTGCTTGACTGCGATCGTCTTGAGCTCGAACACCTGCGAGCGCGATTGAATGGTCGCCGGTACTTTCTCGAGCTCGGTGGTCGCCATCATGAAGACGACATGAGGCGGCGGTTCCTCGATCGATTTCAGGAGGGCATCGAAGGCCTGGGCCGACAGCCGGTGCACCTCGTCGATGATGAAGACCTTGTACCGGTTGCGCACCGGCGCCATGCCGAGGCCGGCGATGATGATCTCGCGGACCTTGTCGACCTGTGTGTTGGTGGCGGCATCGATTTCGAGGACGTCGATGTCGCGTCCCTGGGCAATTTCGATGCAGGCGTCACACGTTCCGCAGGGATCGGCGGTAGGCCCCTTCTCGCAGTTCAGTCCACGCGCCAGGATGCGGGCGGTCGTCGTCTTCCCAACTCCTCGCGGCCCCGAAAAGACGAACGACTGCGCAATGCGCTTCGCCCCGATGGCGTTGCGCAGCGTCTGCGTCACGCCACGCTGGCCGATGACATCTTCGAACCGCTGCGGACGCCATTTACGCGCCAGAACCTGATAATTGGACACGGCCTATTGGCGATTTTCGATTGATGATTGTCGATTTGTACGATTGCGGATTGGCGATTGCGACTGGCGATTGAGGATTTGTACGGCGGATTGTGGATTGAGCCCAAATCGACATTCGGCAATCTCAATCGACAATCGTCAATCGCCCAAATCCGCAATCAGCAATCACAGATCAGCAATCCCGATGGGCCCTACCGCGACCCGGGGAGCCTGCGGCACATGTCAGGATCTGCTTAGCGCTGCTGCCTTCCGGCCCTGACGCGGTTCGCAGGCTGAGATTGCACAGGGTCCGGGCCGCGGTACGGCCCGCCTCTACCGGCCGCGCGACGACCGGCATCTTTCAAGTCTACTACAGGGGCCGGCGGCCCTTGAGCTTGCCGTGGAGTTGAAAGGCCGGCATATGTTCAATGTTCAACGTCCGGTGGTCAAACCAGCGCGCTCGTTGAACACGGACCATCGAACATTGTTATAGTCGAGCCCTATGTTGTCGGATGACGACGTCGGCGATGGCGCAACGATTCAGGTGGAACCCGCTCGCCGGCGTGCCGTGATTACGTGGGCGCCAGGCGTGCCGGTGTTCAATCCGTGGATGACGACGATGGAGCGGCTGCTCTCGGATCCGCAGTTCAAACCTGAGTTCGCCGTCATCTCGGATTGGCGCGCCGCCACCGGCTCACCTGATCAGGCATTCGTTGATGCGTTTCTCGTGTTCTGCCAGTCGATCCGCCGCGCCCGCCGTCTGAGCGGCCGATGGGCAACCGTGATCGCCGCAGGCACGACGGATCAGTCGAGCCTCGGGCGAACGGCTGAATTGCAAGCCAGCGAATCAGGCAGCGAAACACGCGTCTTCGACAGTCTGGAGGACGCGCTCGCGTGGGCGGACGGCGAGCGGTAACCTGATCTAAAACTTCACGCGCAATCCGAACATGATCGGCATCGTCCACCGCGAGCTCTTGTCGTTGACGTCCTCCAGGCCCGTTCCGACGAAGGCATCGATCTTCGACAACCCGCTGTTATAGCGAAAGCCGAGCTGCCCGTTCACGTCGAACCGATCGTTGATCGCGTAGAGCACGCCGCCGTTGATCCCGAGGGTCAATGCCGCAGTGCCATCGTATAAGTCGGTTGCGTACCTGGCGAGCCCGGCCTGCGGCGAGGCCAGAACGCCATCGATTTCCGAAATAATCGACACGCCAATCAAGGCACCACCATAGGGGCGCATGCGCTCACTACGCGGGGCAAAGTAATGCCGCCCACCGGCTTCGATGCTATGCGCGTGGTAGTCGTCAAACGTCGCCACCAGGCCGTTCGTGCCGGCAGTGCCGAGATTGACGACATCCGCTCCGACACGCTGGTAGCTGTATTGCGCGCGCACTTCGTTCAGCTCATCCACCATGTATCCGACGCCGAACTGCCATACCGCGCCGTTGCCGTAGACCGAGTCGAAAGGTTGTGACTGGAATACCACGGGAACGTTGTTGAGAGTGCCGATACCCGCTGCCAGAAAGTCGCCGCTGAGCCCAATGTCCCAACCGACCGACACCTCCGCGTTCCACGAAGAGTCCAGGGTCTGTGCACTGGCCTTCGTGGCAATGAACAACGATGCGCACAGTATTGAAGCAGCGATCCAGTTCAACGACTTCACAAATAAACCTCCACGCAGTGACTACGACGATTGTGCGGCTATGGTTTCGATCATAATACCGGCGGCATTGGTGTTTGCATGAAATACGTCGCACTGATACGAGCGATCAACGTCGGCGGCAGAAATCTGATGCGCATGTCTGATGTGCGTGCGTGCCTTGAAGACCGAGAGTTCCAGCGCGTCAGCACGTACATCCAGAGCGGCAATATCCTGTTCGAGTCAGACGTCTCGAGTGTGACGACGCTGACGGCCGCCCTCGAACGGGCGTTTGCCGATACGTTCGATCACAGTGCGGGTGTCTTCGTTCGATCGCATCGTCAGATGCGGAAGATCGTCGCCGATGCGCCGAAGGAATGGAACAAGGGAGCAACATTGCGACGCAACGTCGCCTTCCTGCGAAAGCCTCTTACCGCGAGCAAGGCGGTTGCTGCAATTGAACCGAAACCAGGCGTTGATTCGGTCAAAGCTGGTGACGATGTCGTCTACATGTCGACGCTCATGACAGCGGTCAAGCAGAGTGCGTTCCCGAAAATCGTCGGCAAGCCGATCTACCGTGACATGACGATCAGGAACTACAGCACATGTCAGAAGATCCTGGCGTTGATGGATGGTGATTAATCTTCCGGCTGACCAGCCTCCGCTAAAGCTACGGCGGTCCGCCGAAGCGCTTCGCGCGAAGGCGGAAGCGGGAAGCCACAGTGACTCGGGCCCTCCGGCCCGCTGGAGATCCCCTCCTCTTGGCCGGAGGCGTCGAGCCAGATCTCCTCACTTTTGCTTTCGATATCGCCGTCGTGCGCCGGAATCCCCGTTGCAGTTCACGTCCCCGTGAAGATAAAGCGAAGGATCCGGCGCGGCTTTGACGTTCTTCGCAACAAAACGCTCAATCGATCCATCGCGTTCACCCGGCACGACAGGGATCGCCTGTGTCTGACCGGGCTCCTTCCCTATCGCGTGGCAACCGATCGACAGATGATTCACCGAATCATGGTGAACCTCGAACGGCTGCCGCGAGACATCGATCGATACATGCTGCTGTCGACGCTACAGGAGCGAAACGAGCGGCTCTTCTATCAGACCGTGATCGCACACATCGATCGGATTCTTCCGCTCATCTACACACCGACCGTTGGCGAGGCCTGCAAAGAGTTCTCCCACATCGCGAGGGAACCGAAGGGGTTCTTCATCACTCCGAACGATCGCGGAAAAATTCGGCACACACTCGCAAACTGGCCCAGCAGGAAGATCCGGGTGATCGTCGTCACCGACGGACAACGAATCCTGGGCCTTGGCGATCTCGGCGCGAATGGAATGGGCATCCCCGTCGGCAAGCTCGCGCTCTACACCGCCTGCGCCGGCATCGATCCCGAAGCCTGCCTGCCGGTGACGCTCGACGTCGGCACGAACAACGAAGAACTCCGGAACGACGTGTTGTATCTCGGGTATCCCCGGAAGCGGCTCGAGGGGAAAGCGTATTTCGATCTCGTCGAGGAATTCGTGACGGCAGTGCAGTCGCGTTATCCCGATGCGCTGATCCAGTTCGAGGATTTCCTGACGCCGAATGCCTATGCCCTCCTGGAAAAATATCGGCATCGCGCCCTCTGTTTCAATGACGACATTCAGGGCACCGCCGCCGTCGCGCTGGCCGGCGTGTATTCATCGACACGCATCACCGGCCACCGATTCAGAGACGTGAACATCATGTTCCTCGGTGCTGGCTCCGCGGCCACAGGGATCGCGGACCTCATGACGGCGGCGTTCGTGGAAGACGGACTCCGTCCGGACGAAGCACGCCGGCATCTCTGGTTCGTGGACATCAATGGACTCGTGGTAAAGGGCCGAACCGATTTGATGGAGCACAACCTCCCGTACGCGCACGAATACAAGCCGCTCGGCTTCATCGATGCGATCGAGGCGATCCGGCCGCACGTGCTGATTGGAGCCACTGGCGCGCCAAACACGTTCACTCGCACGATCATCGGACGAATGAGCAGCATCAATCAGAAGCCGGTCATTTTCGCGCTCTCGAATCCGACATCACGGGCGGAGTGCACTGCCGAACAGGCGTACGCGTGGAGTGGAGGGCGCGCGATTTTCGCGAGCGGCAGTCCTTTCGGACCGGTCAGTTACGACGGCAGAACCTTCGTGCCAGCCCAGGGGAACAATGCGTATGTATTCCCTGGTATCGGCCTGGGAGCTATCGCATGCCGCGCCCGAACGTTGCCCGACGAGTTGTTCCTCGCAGCCGCTCGCGCGCTGGCAAAACTTGTCAAACCGAATGATCTCCGTCGGGGATCGCTCTACCCGCCCTTGCGGGACATCAGAAAGATTTCACTCGCCATCGCCACCAGCGTGGTCGCGAAAGCGTATTCCATGGATCTCGCTCGAGAGCCGAGACCGGGGAACGTAAGTCGGGCCATTAAGGCGATCATGTATCGCCCGTGAGGCATGGCGTCATGTTCAAGTCGTTCCCGTCCGCGGTGTTTGCTGCCGTGATTGCAGTGGCATCACTGTTTTCAGCGGTCGCGTCGGCGCAGACGTTCTTCTACAACGAGGTCGCGAAAGACGGCCGAATCTATGTTTTCGCCGTCGCCGCGCGATATGACGCATTCACAAAAACGGGTGAGCAGACTGGCGTGGTCATCGAACGGCAGGGATATGGACCCGGCGGCGAAACCGTTGTCTTCGACAGCAAGGACGCGGTCAATCTTTACAATTTCAAGCACGGACTCCCGGGAGAGAACTTTCCCAGCACCACGCAAAACACCGATTCCCAGTTCCCCTCCCACAAGTTCAGCGGGTTGATGTTTGGCGACTACTACTGGTACTACCGATGGCATCAGGAGCAGATCAGCGACGAGAACCCAACCTCCGTTGAGGGGCAAAACGGATTCTGGTTCCGACGCTTGTATTTCACCTACGACTACACCTACAACGAGAGGTTCACCACTCGTTTACGGGTCGAGATGAACAGCAATGGGAAGTTTGCTGGCGGTGATCTGGTGCCGTACGTCAAAGACGCATACGTGAAATGGACCTACACGGGGAAGCAGCAGGTGACGCTCGGCATCCAACCGAGCGTGACCTTTGACTGGTTCGATGGGTTCTGGGGACTGCGTCATATCGAGAAAACGCCGGCCGATCTCTATCGAATCGATGCGTCCCGCGACTTTGGTGTGGCGGTCAACGGCCCATTGCCCGTCAAGGGCCTCGCCTACGCCGCTCAGTTCGGCGACGAGTCGGGCAGCGGGTCGGAGACAGACCAAGGCAAGATTCTGCGCCTGGAGAGCCGCTTTGAACAGCCCAGGCTCGTGCTCGAAGGGTTTTACAGTTTGGCGTCCCGAGGATCCGATGAAGATCGGCAGACAGCACAAGGCATCGCCGGCTTCCGGAATGACGTGGTGCGTATCGGCGGCCAGTATCTTTGGCAACGACGGCGATCGGGACCGAGTGATGCTCCGATTCAGACGATAGCGATCTGGTCCGGATTCGGAGTGTGGGATGTTCGGCCGAAGAAAGTCGACCTGTTTGTGCGCGCCGACAACGTGAAAGGGCATCTCGGTGATGCCGAGACCGGACTGCCGGGCGCGGATGGCATCGACTACTGGCTGCTGAGCCCAGCGGCGCCATTTACGACATGGATAATTGGCGGCGAGTGGTTCGTTCATCCCAGCATTCGTGTGAGTCCAAATCTGGAGATGGCGCGATACACTCACGATCCCGATCCCGTAAGTTTCCCGGGTAGAAATCAGGACTCCATCCTCCGGCTGACATTCTTCTGGACATTTTAGTGGCGCTTCTGCATTGGCTTCCCGGAGTTCGGACGCTTCGTTCGTATCAATCAGCTTGGCTGCGGCACGATATCGTCGCCGGTCTCGTGACAACGACGATGCTCGTACCGGTCGGCATTGCCTACGCTGAAGCGTCGGGACTCCCGGGCATCACTGGTCTCTACGCGACGATCGTTCCCCTGATCGCGTACGCACTGTTTGGCCCAAGCCGCATTCTCGTCCTGGGGCCCGACTCCTCACTCGCGGCGGTGATCCTGTCGGTCGTGCTGCCTTTGTCGGCCGGCGATCCGCAACGCGCGATCGCGATTGGCGGATTGATGGCGATCGTCTCCGGCGCGGTGTGCACGGCGGCTGGACTCGCGCGCCTCGGCTTCATCACCGAGTTGCTCTCGAAACCGATCCGCTACGGGTACATGAACGGGATCGCGCTCACCATCATGTTGAGTCAGATCCCGAAGCTCCTCGGCTTCTCGGTGAAGGCAGACGGACCGGTACGTCAGCTGCTTGGAATCGTCGACAAGATCTGGACCGGAAGCACGAACATCGCCGCGCTTGCGATTGGCGGAAGCGCGCTGGTACTGATTCTCGTCTTGAAGCGATGGCCACGTCTTCCGGGCCTGCTGATCGCGGTCACGGCCGCGACGGTGGCCGTCGCGGTGTTTGACCTCGCGAGCCGCACCGGCATCTCCGTGGTTGGCCCGTTGCCATACGGGCTGCCGGCGCCGCGGCTCCCCCTCGTGCCCCTCGACATGCTTGGTCCGATCGTCACCGGTGGCATCGCCGTCGCGCTCGTTTCCTTCGCCGACACCAGTGTGCTGTCACGCACGTATGCGGCACGACTGCGGACGCCGGTCGACCCGAATCAGGAAATGGTGGGTCTTGGTGTGGCCAATGTCGCGGCAGGATTGTTTCAGGGCTTTCCCATCAGCAGCAGTTCGTCGCGCACACCGGTCGCTGAAGCGGCGGGGGCGAAGACGCAGTTGACGGGAGTCGTCGGCGCGATTGCGATCGCGGTGCTCCTGCTGTTCGCTCCCGCATTGCTGCAGGATCTGCCGAACACGGCCCTGGCGGCAATCGTGATCGCCTCAGCGATCGGCCTGATTGAAGTTTCCGACCTCCGCCGCATCCATCGGATCCAGCGCTGGGAGTTCTGGCTGTCGATGACCTGTTTCGCCGGTGTGGCGCTGTTCGGCGCCATTCCCGGCATCCTGATCGCCATCGTCATGGCGGTGATCGAGTTTCTCTGGGACGGCTGGCGGCCACACTCCGCGGTGCTTGGCCGAGTGGACCACGTCGAGGGATATCACGACATTGCGCGCTATCCAGGCGCGCGTTTGATCCCCGGCCTGGTCCTGTTCCGCTGGGACGCCCCGCTCTTCTTTGCCAACGCCGAGTTCTTTCACGATAGAGTGCTCGCCGCGATCAGGGATTCACCAACGCCGGTGCGACGTCTTGTCGTCACCGCAGAACCGGTGACGAGCATTGACGTCACCTCGGCTGACGCGATTTGTGAACTCGACGACGCGCTTCGCGCGATGGGCATCGAAATGTGTTTCGCGGAAATGAAGGATCCGGTGAAGGACAAGTTGAAGCGCTTCGGAGTCTTCGAGCGGTTTGGAGAACAACGGTTCTTTGCCACGATCGAAGAAGCCGTCAACGTCTATCTCGCGAAGGTGTAGAGGACATCCATGTCGTGAGTAGCGTGTACGCGACGGCGAGAACCACTGGCCCGATGAATAACCCGATGATGCCGAATGCAATCAGGCCGCCGATCACACCGGCGAAGATCAGCAGGAGTGGGAGGTCGGCACCCTTTCTTATCAGTACGGGACGAACGACGTTGTCCAGTACTCCCGCAACCACACCAATCACCAGCAGCGTTGTGCCGGAGAAGGTCTGACCAGACCAGAACAACCAGAGAGCCGCGGGGACAACCACAAACAACGGTCCGAGTTGTGCGAGGCACAGAAACAAAATCACCGCCGTCAGCAACGCAGCCGCGGGAACGCCGGTGAGAAAGAGACCCGTTCCCGCAAT
>Ga0075425_100005589_pt1 | contig 13086 bp, 10 predicted proteins | sample SoiMethybrSBSTD4_FD_75300 | JGI IMG/M metagenome (GOLD analysis project Ga0075425, IMG submission 75300) | Bulk soil microbial communities from a Populus tree surrounding site in Tennessee, USA - Soil MetaG P. TD hybrid SBSTD4 | ecosystem: Environmental > Terrestrial > Soil > Tree plantation...
CCTCTCGTTCCTCGGCCTCGGCGCCCAGCCGCCGCTGGCCGAGTGGGGCTCGATGATCGGGCTCGAGCGCGGCCACCTGTTCACCGCTCCGCACCTGATCCTGTTCCCGGGCATCGCGCTGTCGATGACGGTGTTCGGGTTCAACCTGCTCGGTGACGGCCTCCGGGACGCGCTCGACCCCCGTCTGAATCGATGAACCCTGACGCGCGGCGCGACGCCGCCGACCAGAACGCCGAGCCCGATTCCACGGTGACCGACGCCACGACGGCCACGACCCTCGGCGCATCGCTCGACCAGACGATCATCGAGGAGATCGCTCCGGCGCGGGCCCGGGTGCGCCACAAGCAGCGCGGCGAGCGACCGCTGCTCGAGGTCGCCGGGCTGCGAACGTCGTTCGCGACGAGGGACGGCATCGTTCGTGCCGTCGACGGGATCTCGTTCAACGTCGACCGCGGCGAGATCATGGGCCTCGTCGGCGAGTCCGGCTGCGGCAAGAGCGTGACCTCGCTCTCGATCATGCGACTCGTGCCGCCGCCCGGCCGGATCGAGGCCGGCACGGTGACGTTCGCCGGGCGTGACCTGCTGACGCTGCGCGCGGACCAGATGCGCTCGATCCGGGGCCAGCAGCTGGCGATGATCTTCCAGCAGCCAACGTCGTCGCTGAACCCGGTCTGGGACGTCGGCCGGCAGATCGGCGAGACGCTCGAGATCCACCGGGGCATGCGCCGGCGGGACGCGCGGAAGCGCGCGCTCGAGCTGCTGGAGCTCGTCGGGATCCCGGACCCGGAGCGGCGACTGCGGTCGTACCCGCACGAGCTCTCCGGCGGCATGGCCCAGCGGATCATGATCGCGATGGCCCTCGCGTGCGAGCCCGAGCTGCTCATCGCCGACGAGCCGACGACCGCCCTCGACGTCACGATCCAGGCCCAGATCCTCGACCTGCTGCGGAACCTCCGGGACGAGCTCGGGACGGCGATCATCCTGATCACCCATGACCTCGGTGTCGTCGCCGAGATGTGCGATCGCGTCGCGGTCATGTACGCCGGCGAGATCGTCGAGCAGACCGACGTCAGGCGCCTGTTCCGCGACCCTCGCCACCCCTACACCCGCGGGCTGATCGGGTCGATCCCGGTCCCCGGCGACATCGAACACGATCTCGCCGTCATCCCGGGCAACGTCCCCAACCTGATCGACCTGCCCAGCGGCTGCCGCTTCGCGCCACGTTGCCTGGCGCGAGTCGAGGAAGACGTGACGCTCGCGCCCGACCATCATCCGGAGCTGCTCTCGATCGAGGCCGGCCATGACGTCCGCTGCTGGATCTGGCACGACGAGGAGGGCCGCCTCAGGGCCGGGCCGCCCGGGCGCCAGGGGCCCGTGGCGATGCGCGTCGCCGCGTCGGACGTCGGCGTGGCTCCGGAGACCGGCGCCGCGCACACCGGGGCACCGGCGTGACCGCCATGCCGGAACCGTCCGTCAGCGCACCTGCAGCGGCCCGCACCGCCGCCGGCGAGGGCCAGCCCCTGCTGGTCGCGGAGCACCTGGTCAAGCACTTTCCGATCGTCGGCGGCGTGCTCCGCAGGCGGGTCGGGGCCGTCCAGGCCGTCGACGACGTGAACCTCACGATCCGACGCGGAGAGACGCTCGGTCTGGTCGGCGAGTCTGGCTGCGGCAAGACCACGGTCGGCCGGGTCCTGCTCCGGCTCGTCGATCCCACCTCGGGCCGGATCCTCTTCGACGGCCAGGACATCACGCGCATCACGGGCCGTGCGCTCAAGCCGTTCCGGCGCCGGATGCAGATCATCTTCCAGGATCCGCTCGGGTCGCTGGACCCGCGGGCGCCGATCGCGGACAGCATCGGCGAGGGGCTGCGCATCCACGGCATCGGGACGCCGGCGGAGCGTCGCGAGAAGGTCCGCAAGATGATGGACCTCGTCGGCCTCCAGCCGTACCACGCGCGTCGCTATCCGCACGAGTTCTCCGGTGGCCAGCGCCAGCGCATCGGCATCGCCCGCGCGCTGGTCCTCGAGCCGGACCTGGTCGTGTGCGACGAGCCCGTGTCCGCCCTCGACGTCTCGATCCAGGCCCAGGTCCTGAACCTGCTCAAGCTTCTCCAGCGAGAGCTGAACCTGACCTACCTGTTCATCGCGCACAACATGGGCGTGGTCGAGCACATCAGCGATCGCGTCGCGGTGATGTACCTCGGCAAGGTCGTGGAGGTCGCCGACCGGACCGACCTGTTCCGCGACGCCCAGCATCCGTATACACAGGCGCTGCTGTCGGCGATCCCGCTGCCCGATCCGGAGCTGCGCCGCAGGCGAGTCATCCTGAAGGGCGACGTGCCCTCCCCCGTGAACCCGCCGAGCGGCTGCCGGTTCCACCCCCGCTGCCAGCTCCGCGCGGCGCTCGGCGATCCCCAGATCTGCGCCGCCCAGGAGCCGGAGCTGCTCCAGCTCGACGGTGTGGACCATTCGGTGGCCTGCCACTTCCGGGGGGCCGGCGCCGCCGTCGCGGAGGGCGCGCAGAACTAGGGCCGCGGGAACCTGGGGCAGGCGTTCGACCGCGCGAAGGCCGAGCGGGGCCTAGTTGGGCTTCGCCCCGCCCTCGTCGGAACCACCCGCGGGCGGAACCTCCTCGATCGACGGGATCAGCGCCTTGTCGATGTCGCCCTCGGGGATCTCCCCCATGAGCTCGGCGGTCGACTTGTGGGCGACGCGGAGGGCCGCCTCGGGTGTCCCGTGGCGCACCGCACGATCGTCGATGTGTGCGACGCCGACGTCGGACTTGATGCAGTCCTCGGCGTAATGGCACGCCGCCTTCTGGTCGGTGCCGCCCACCTCACGCAGCGGCGGGTCGATCGTCCGGCAGTTCTCGGGCTTGCCGAGCTGCTCGTACAGCCAACAGCGCGTGTGGAAGCGGCAGCCCGACGGTGGATTGGCCGGGCTCGGCACGTCGCCGGTGAGGATGACGCGGCGCCGCCTGCGCTCCATCTGCGGGTCCGGAACCGGGACGGCGGACAGGAGGGCGCGGGTATAGGGATGCGCCGGCGCCGCGTAGATCGTGTCCGGCGGGCCGATCTCGACGATCTTGCCGAGGTACATCACCGCCACCCGGTCGCTGATGTGCTTCACCACCGACAGGTCGTGGGCGATGAACAGGTACGTCAGGCCGAGTCGGTCGCGCAGGTCGGTCAGCAGGTTCAGGACCTGCGCCTGGATCGAGACGTCGAGGGCCGAGATGGGCTCGTCGCAGACGATGAACTCGGGCTCGACCGCGAGCGCCCGCGCCACGCCGATGCGCTGTCGCTGGCCGCCCGAGAACTCGTGCGGGTAGCGGTTCACGTAGCTCGGGTCGAGGCCGACCATCTTGAGCAGCTCGGCGACGCGCTCGCGCTTCGCCTCGCCCTTGGCCAGGTTGTGCGTCTCGAGTGGCTCGCTGATGATCGAGCCGACCGTCATCCGCGGGTCGAGGGAGCCGTATGGGTCCTGGAAGATGATCTGCATCCGCCGGCGCAGGCGGCGCAGCGGACCGGTCTTCAGGCTCGTGAGGTCGACGCCGTCGAACATGACCGTGCCTTCGGTCGGTTCGCGCAGCCGGATCAGCGCGCGGCCGGTCGTGCTCTTGCCACACCCGGACTCCCCCACGAGCCCGAGGGTCTCGCCTCGCCGCACCTCGAAGGTGATGTCGTCGACGGCCTTGACCGTGCCCTGCACGGTCTTGAAGATGCCGGCCCGGATCGGGAAGTAGACCTTGAGGTTCTTGACCTCGACGAGATCGTGACCGTTCCCGCCCTCCGCGGCGGGTGCGGCTCGCTCCGTGGCGGCGGTCACGGGATCCAACCTCCCTTGTCCGTCGCCCAGCAGCGGGCGTAGTGGCCGGGCTCCTCGCGCGGCGTCAGCCCGGGCTCGTGGTCGCGGCAGGCATCGCGTGCGTACGCACAGCGCGGGTTGAAGCGGCATGCGTCGGGCACGTTGATCAGGAGTGGCGGCAGGCCCTCGATGGTCCGCAGGCGGTCGCTGCGCACGTCGTCGAGGCGCGGCAGGGAGTCCAGGAGCCCCCACGCGTAGGGCATCCGCGGCCGTTCGAAGATGACGTCGACCGAGCCGGTCTCGACGATCCGGCCGGCGTACATCACGTTGACCCGGTCGCACATGCCGGCGGCGATGCCGAGGTCGTGGGTGATCAGGAGCACGGCCGTCCCGAACTCGTCGGAGAGCACCGAGATGAGCTCGAGGATCTGGGCCTGGATCGTCACGTCCAGGGCGGTCGTCGGCTCGTCGGCGAGGATCAGCTTGGGGTCGCATGACAGCGCAATCGCGATCATCACGCGCTGGCGCATGCCGCCCGAGAACTGGTGCGGGTAGTCGCCCAGGCGGTCGCGTGCCCGGGGAATGCCCACCTTGTCCAGCAGCTCGACGACCCGGTCGTAGGACGCCTTCTTGGACAGGCCCATGTGCTGCCGGATCGATTCGGCGATCTGGTAGCCGATCGTGAGGGTCGGGTTCAGGCTGGTCAGCGGGTCCTGGAAGATGAACCCGATCTCCTTGCCGCGCAGCTTGCGCATGCCCTCGTCGGAGAGCTTGAGCAGGTCGACCCCGTCGAACACCACGGACCCGGACACGATCTTCCCCGGCGGGTTCGGCACCAGCCTCGTCAACGACAGCGCGGTCACGCTCTTGCCGCAACCCGACTCGCCGACGAGGCCCAGGGTCTCGCCATAGCCGAGCTCGAAGCTGACGTCGTCGACGGCGTGGACCACCCCGTCGGGCGTGAAGAAGTGCGTCGAGAGGTTCTTGACCTCGAGCAGGTTCTTCGACTTGGCCGCCTTCGTCTCGCGCTGCTCGCGCGTGATCCGGGCGGCCTCGTCAGGCGTCACCTCGAGACTGACGGCCTCCTCCACGGAGGTGCTTTCCAAGCTACTGCTTGCCCTTGAGCTTGGGGTCGAGAGCGTCCCGCAAGCCGTCCCCCAGGAACGTGAAGCTGATCAGCGCCGAGGCGATCATGAGGCCCGGCAGGTACGTCAGGTACGGCGCCGAGCGGATGAAGTTGACCCCCTCGGCGATCATCTTGCCCCACGAGGCGCGGGGCGGCTGCACGCCCACGCCGAGATACGCCAGCGTCGCCTCGAACAGGATCGCGGTCGGGATGCCCAGCGTCACCGCGACGGTCACGGGCCCGATCGCGTTGGGCAACAGGTGTCTCGTCATGATCTTGCGGCCCGAGACCCCGATGGCGCGAGCAGCCTCCACGAACTCCATCTCGCGCAGGGACAGGAGCTGTCCGCGAACGAGGCGGGCCACGGTGACCCACGACGTGAGGCCGATGGCCACGAAGACGAGGAACAGGCCATTGAGCGCTCGACCGAAGTCGGTGTCACGGAACGCGACCGACAGCAGGATGATCAGGAGCAGGTCCGGGAACGCGTACATCACGTCGGTGAAGCGCATGAGGTACGTGTCGAGGCGCCCGCCGTACCAGCCCGCGAGCGCTCCGATCGGGATGCCGATCAACAGCACCACGGCCTGGGCGACGAAGGCGACGCTCATGCTGATCTGGGCGCCGTCGAGCAGCTTGCTGAAGATGTCGAGGCCGTAGTTGTCGAGCCCGAGGGGATGGTTCGGGATCGTGAACGGCGGCGCCGGCCGCCCGTGGGCGAGGTTGAACGCGACGTTGTCCTTCTGGTCGTAGTGCCACGGTGCGATGGCCGGTCCGAAGATCGCGAGCAGGATCAGGAAGATCACCCAGATCCCGCCGATGACGGCCAGCCGGTTGCGCATGAGCCGACCCAACGCGTCGCGCCAGATGCCGCTGCTGCGGCGCGCGGTGACGGTCCGGTCGAGGACGCCAGCGGTCGTAGCCATTCAGCCCACCTGCCTAGTTGTAGCGAATGCGCGGATCGATGTACGCGTACAGCACATCGACCACGACGTTGAGGAATGCGACCGCGAAGGCATACAGCACCGTCATCGCCATGATCAGGCCATAGTCGCGCTGGCCGATGCCGACAACGTAGTAGCGCCCGATCCCCGGAACGCCGAAGAAATACTCGATGACGAACGAGCCGGTAATCAGGAAGGCAAGGATCGGCCCGAGGATCGTCACCACGGGGATCAGTGCGTTCCGGATCATGTGGCGAACAACGACGGCGCGGTGGCGGATCCCCTTGCTCTGGGCAGTCCGCACATAGTCCTTGCGGGTGACCTCGAGCATCGATGCCCGGGTGTAGCGCGCGATCTGCGCGATCTGGTAGCCGGCCAACGCGACCACCGGGAGGACCCACGTGCGCACCGATGCAACCGGGTCCTTGAGCAGTGCTTCGCGCCCGGCGTCGCTGAAGAGGGTGCCCTTCCAGCCGTCGCCGACGCCCGGCAGCCATCGTAACCAGACGCTGAATACGACGACGAGGATGATCGCGAGCACGAAGCTCGGCGTCGCGATGCCGATCAGGGACACCGCGGTGGCGAGGTAGTCCGGCCAGCGGTTGTGACCGAGGGCCGCGATGATGCCGAGCGGGATGCCGAACGCCACGGCAACGATGAAGGCCATCAGGCCCAGCTGCAGGGTGATCGGGAAACCCTCCGCGACCACGTCGTTGACCGACCGGTCGCGGTACTTGAACGTCGGCCCGAGGTCGCCGTGGAGCAGGTCCCCGACCCAGGCGATGTACTGGTCCTGGATGGGCAGGTCCAGCCGGAACTTCTTGTTGATGTTCTGCTGGACCCCGGCGGAGACGTTGCGCTCGCCCGACCAGGGGCCGCCCGGGACGGCGTGCATCAGGCCGAAGGTGATGACCGAGACAACGAACAGGACGGGAATGAGCCACGCCACGCGTCGGATCAGGTAGGTCACCACCAGAGCATCTCCGTACTTGGCGTCTGAGTATGGCAGGGGGGCCGGTCCGTTTGGGCCGGCCCCACCCGCCGTCTGTCGACCCAGGGGCAGGTCATGCCCCCGGGTCAGTGGGCCATGGTCAGTGGGCCATGACCTGGATCGTCTCGTAGAAGACGTCGCCGTAGTTCTGGTGGTCGTTCGCAACGGACTGGAGTCCGCTGAGGTACGGCTGGACCAGGTTGCGGGTGACGCCGTAGCGCATGAACAGGACCGCCGCATCGTCGACGATCAGGTGCTGCGCCTGGACGTACAGGTCGTGTGACTTCTGCGGGTCGGACTCGGCGGCCGCCTTGTTGAGGAGGTCATCGAAGGCCGGGTTGCTGTAGCCGTTGTTGTTGTTGCCCGCGCCGGTGGCGAACAGGTCGCGCAGCTGGTTGTCCGCGTGCGGGAAGTCCGCACTCCAACCGTTGCGCTGGATGTCGTACACGTTGCCGGCTCGCCGCTCGGTGCGGAACGTGCCGAAGTCCGTGCACGAGATGTCGAACTGGCTGCCGGCGAAGCCGAGGTTGTTGCGCCACGCGTCATACAGGTAGAACACGCGGGTCTCGTGGCCGGCGTTGCAGTTGTAGCCGAACTTCATGCGCCCAATGGAGTGGACGCGGGCGGTGTACAGCTGGCAGGCATCGTCGCAGGTGGCGGTCGCGGCGAGCGCACCAACGACCTTCGGGTCAGTGCTGATGCCCATGTCGTCCATCGCCTTGGTCAAGTCTGCCTTGGCCTTGTCTTTGTTGAACGGGTACGGGTTGTAGTCATCCGGCCAGCCGGGGATGCCGGGCATCACGCTGCCGTTGGCAACCGTGCCCAGGCCGCCGAAGGTCTGGTCGATGAGCTCCTGCTTGTCGACCGCCTCGGTCAGCGCGATCCGGAAGTTCTTGTACGACGCTGGGCTCTTCTTGTCCTTTGTCGCGGCATTGGTCGGACATGCCGGCCGCAGGCAGGTCTGGAAGTCGTAGTAGGTGATCGCAAGCTGCGGGGTGTCCTTGATCTGCGGCTTGAGCTTTGCATCGTCGGCGACGCGCTGGATGCTCGTGCCGGGGACAACGACCATGTCGTACTCGCCAGCCTCGTAGGCCGCGAGCGCAGCTTCGGGATCACCACCCATCTTGATGTGGATCTCGGTCAGCGTCGGCTTCGTGCCGCCCCAGTTCGGGTTCGGAACGAGGACGATCTCGCTGTTGTGGGTCCAGTCCTTCATCATGAACGGCCCGGACGCGATCGGGCCCAGGTCGGCGGCCTCAGCGAACTTGGTCGCGCTGGCCGGGACCGGGGTGAGCAGCCACATCGCGGTCAGGTTCGTGAAGAAGTTGACCGGCTGCGCGAGGTGGAAGATGACGGTCTTGTCATCCGGCGCCTCGGCGCCGAGACCCTTCACCAACTCGTCGATCTTCGCGTTGTCCTTCACGTCGGGGGTCGGCTCGGTCGTGTTGGAGCAGAAGTCGGAGCCCATGAGCTTGTCCGACCCTGCGAGCCAGCACATCTCGTAGCCGTAGTCGAAGGCGTTGCGCGGATCCGCCAGGTGCTGCGCGGCGCGCACGAAGTCGCCGGCAACGATGGGGTCGCCGCTGGCGTACTTGAGGCCGTCCTTCAGCTTGTACGTGTAGGTCAGGCCGTCCGGGCTGACCGTCGGCAGGTCCTGGGCCAACTCTGGCTTGAGCGACAGGTCCTGGTTGTAGTAGAGCAGCCCGCGGTACATGCCGCTCTCGATCGAGATCTCGTCCGAGCCCGAGGACGCCTGGGCCTCGAGGCTTCGCGGATCCTCTGCGCAGCAGTAGATCCTGAGGATCTGATCGGCGGCGAGGCCGCCGGTGGACTGGGAGCCGCTGGGACCGCCACTGCTGGTCGATCCGCTCCCGGCCGGGGTGGCCGCGGGCGAACAGGCGCCCAGAACGATCACCGCCGCGCCCAAAAGCGCGACGAGACGCTTCGTCATGAGTCTCCTCTCCTCTATTCGTTTCCTGGGTTCCGCGGGGCGCGTGCTTCGGCCAAGCAGGTCCGTCAGGGGACGAGCGGATGGCGCGTCGTTCCTCCTAGCTGCGCGCGTTCGCGGCTGGCCGGGATTATAGGCAGGCAATCTCAGAGCATGTCAACGAGCGCAAACCCCGTTTGGACCTTGCGGGTTTGCGACGATTTCGCAACATCCAAGCGTGATTCCCGCGCCACCACCCTTAGTCGGGGCAGGGCGTCCAGTCGCCGGCGGCGGGGCGCCAGCGCAGGTTCGGGTTGCGCGCGGCGCCGGCCTCGTCGAGGCGCCGGACCGGGGCGGTGTGTGGGGCGGTCTTCACGGTCTCCGGATCGGCCTCCGCCTCCCGGGCGATGGCCACCAGCGCGTCCGCGAAGGCGTCCAGCGTCTCGATCGACTCGGTCTCCGTCGGCTCGATCAGCATCGCCTCGTCGACGGTCAGCGGGAAGTACACGGTCGGGGCATGGAAGCCGTGATCGAGCAGCCGCTTGGCGATGTCGAGCGTGCGGACGCCGGTCTTCTTCTTGATCGATGTCGCCGAGGCGATGAACTCGTGCTTGCACACGCCCGGGAACGGGATGTCGTACGCGCCCGAATCGGCGAGCCGCTGCTTGAGGTAGTTCGCAGCGAGGACCGCGTCGTCGGTGATCTCGGCAAGGCCGCTGGCGCCGTGCGTGCGCAGATAGGCATACGCGCGCACGAGGACGCCGGTGCTGCCGACGAACGAGCGCATCCGCCCGATGGACGTCGGGCGCTCCCCCACCCGCTCGAGCCGGAACGAGCCGTCCGCCTGGCGCAGCACGCGCGGCGCCGGCAGGAACGGCTCCAGCTTCTCGCCCACCGCGACGGGCCCGGCGCCAGGGCCACCGCCGCCGTGCGGCGTCGAGAACGTCTTGTGGGTGTTGATGTGCATGACGTCGAAGCCGGCCTCGCCGGGCTTGAACCTGCCCAGGATCGCGTTGAGGTTGGCACCGTCCATGTACGCCAGCGCGCCCGCGGCGTGGACGGCGTCGAGCAGGTCCCCGATGCGCGACTCGAAGATGCCCAGGGTCGACGGGTTGGTGATCATGACCGCGGCCGTCGTCGGCCCGAGGGCGGCCTTGAACCCGTCGAGGTCGATGCCGCCGTCGGGGGCGGCCTTGATCGAGATCGTGCGCAGGCCGGCCATCGTGGCCGTCGCAGGGTTCGTGCCGTGGGCCGAGTCGGGCACCAGCACGTCCGTGCGGTCCATGTCGCCCTGCGCCCGATGGTATTCGCGGACCATCAGGATCCCGGTCAGCTCGCCGTGGGCGCCGGCCGCGGGCTGCAGCGTCACCGCGTGCATGCCGCTGATCTCGATGAGGATCTGCTCGAGCTCCCACAGCAGCTGGAGCGTGCCCTGGGCGATCGCATCCGGCGCGAGCGGGTGGAGCTGGGCGAAGCCCGGCTGCCGGGCGGCCCACTCGTTGACCTTCGGGTTCCACTTCATCGTGCACGAGCCGAGCGGGTAGAAGCCCGTGTCGACCGCGTGGTTCATCTGCGACAGGTTCACGTAGTGGCGGACCGCCTCGGGCTCGTTCACCTCCGGCAGCGCCGCGGGTCGCTCGCGCCGGTGCTGTGCAGGCAGGCGGTCGAGGGCGTCCGCGGGCGGGTGCGGCACCTTGCCGGCCCCGCGTCCGGGCCTCGACAGCTCGAAGATGGTCGGCTGGAGACGCGGTCCGCTCGCGCTCATGCGGTGACCCCAACCGGCGCGGCCGCCGCGCTCCCGCCCGCGCCCGCGCCTGCGTCCGCGAGCAGCGCGCCGATCTCGCGGGCGAAGGTGGCGACGTCGTCGCCGGTCGTCATCTCGGTGGCGCACACGAGCAGCGCGTCCGCCAGGGCCGGCTCGTCGGGCACCGCCTCGGCCAGGACGAGCCCGGCGAGCACGCCCCGTTCCAGCAGCTCGCGGTGGACCGCCGGGGCATTGGGGACCCGGACCGCGAACTCGTTCAGGTACGCGCCCGCGTGCACGCGCGCGACCCCCACGGACGCCAGCGCCGCCTCCAGCTCTGCGGCCCGCGCCGCGCCGAGTGCGGCCACGTCGCGCAGGCCGTGCGGCCCGAGCGCCGCGAGCCACACCGACGCCGCGAGGGCGAGCAGGGTCTGGTTGGTGCAGATGTTGCTGGCCGCCTTCTCGCGCCGGATGTGCTGCTCGCGCGCCTGCAGGGTCATCACGTACGCCCGCCTGCCGTCGACATCGGTGGTCATGCCCACGAGCCGGCCCGGGATCTGGCGGACGAGCGGCTCGGTGCAGGCGAGGATGCCCAGGTACGGGCCGCCGTACTGCGGCGGGATCCCGAGCGCCTGGCCCTCGCCGGCGGCGATGTCGGCGCCGTATGCGCCGGGCGGCGCGAGGACGGCGAGCGAGACCGGCTCGACGACGGCGACGAACAGCGCGCCGGCCGCGTGGACCAGGTCGGACGCGTCGCGCATCGGCTCGAGCAGGCCGTAGAAGTTGGGCTGGGCCAGGACGACGCCAGCGACCGGGTTCTCGGCATCGCCCAGCCGGCGCTCGAGCTCGGCGAGGTCGGTCGTCCCGGCGACGGATCCCTCGGCGGCGAGCGGAATCTCCTCGAAGTGCAGGCCGTTGCCGTGGAAGTACGTCCGCAGCACCTCCCGGTAGTGCGGGTGGACGGCCCTCGACACCAGCACCCGGCCGCGGCCGGTGGCCCGGCAGGTCATCAAGGCGGCTTCGGCCGTCGCCGCTGCTCCGTCGTAGTGCGACGCCGAGACCACGTCGAGCCCGACCAGCTCCGCCAGCAGCGACTCGTACTCGTAGATGCTCTGGAGCGTGCCCTGGCTGACCTCGGGCTGGTACGGCGTGTAGGCCGTGTACCACTCGCCCCGGAGCAGGATCTGGTCGACGAGCGGTGGCGAGAAGTGGCGGTACGCCCCGGCGCCCAGGAACGACGCGAGGTCGACCCTGTTCTTCGCCGCAAGGCCGTCGAGGCGGCGCATCAGCAGCTGCTCCGGCTCCGGTGGATCGAGCCTGAGCGGGCTGGACCGAAGCCCGACCGGGATGTCGGCGAACAGGTCATCGACGCTGTCCATACGGAGCGCCGCCAGCATCCGCTGGCGATCGGCCGGCGTGTGCGGGCCGTAGGCCAAGGTCGGTCAGGCCTCCGCGGTCAGCTTCTCGTAGCCTGCCGCGTCGAGGAGCTCGTCCACCTGGGTGGTGTCGCCGACCTTCACGCGGATCATCCAGCCGTCACCGAAGGGGTCGCTGTTGACGAGCTCCGGCTTCGACCCGAGGTCGCCGTTGACCGCGACCACCTCGCCCGAGAGCGGCGCGTACAGGTCGCTCACGGCCTTGACCGACTCGACGACACCGAAGGTCGCGAACTGCTCGACGGCCTTGCCGACGGCCGGGAGGTCCACGAAGACGACGTCGCCCAGCTGGTTCGCGGCGAAATCGGTGACGCCGATCGTGGCCGTGTCGCCCTCGACGCGGACCCACTCGTGGTCCTTCGTGTAGCGCAGGTCGGGCGGGGCCATCTCGGGCGTGCCTCCTTGCTCGCGGTGGGCGGCTCGGACCGGGCGGCGGCGGGTTATGCCGGCTTCGGTCGCTTGTAGAAGGGCAGCGGCACGACCTCGGCGGCGACCGGCTGCTCGCGGATCTCGACGGCCAGTATCGTACCCGGCTCGGCATCGCCGGGCGCGACGTAGCCCATCGCGATCGGTTTGCCCAGCGTCGGCGATTGCGTCCCGCTTGTCACGACCCCGGTCCGCTTGCCATCGGCATCGAGCGGGTACCCGTGCCGGGCGATCCCGCGACCGGTGACGACCATGCCCACGAGGCGCTTGTCCGGGCCGTCGGCGGCCACCCGGGTCAGCGCGTCGCGGCCGACGAAGTCGCCCGGCTTGTCCAGCTTGACCACGCGGCCGAGACCCGCCTCGAACGGGTTCGTGTCCCGGTCCAGCTCGTTGCCGTACAGGGGCATCCCCGCCTCGAGTCGGAGGGTGTCGCGGGCGCCGAGGCCGCACGCGATGACGCCGGCGTCGCGGCCGGCGTCGAGGATCGCCTGCCAGACGCGGTCCGCCGACGCGGGCGGACAGAAGATCTCGAAGCCGTCCTCGCCGGTGTAGCCAGTGCGCGAAATCGTCGCGCGGACGCTCGCCACCTCTCCGTGCGCGAACCAGTAGTACTTGATGTCGGCGAGCGGGACGGCGGTCAGCGTCTGCAGCACGTCGATGGCCGCCGGTCCCTGCAGCGCCAGCAG
>Ga0075425_100005592_pt1 | contig 13083 bp, 6 predicted proteins | sample SoiMethybrSBSTD4_FD_75300 | JGI IMG/M metagenome (GOLD analysis project Ga0075425, IMG submission 75300) | Bulk soil microbial communities from a Populus tree surrounding site in Tennessee, USA - Soil MetaG P. TD hybrid SBSTD4 | ecosystem: Environmental > Terrestrial > Soil > Tree plantation...
CGTACACTTTCGCTGGTGACCGGCCCAAGGATCCGTTCAAGTGGAACCAGTTCGGTTTCACACTGGGAGGCCCTGTCTGGTTGCCGAAGCTCTATAAAGGAACGGACCGCCTGTTCTTCATGTCGAACTTCGAGGGTTTTCGAGAACGCAGGTTAAGCCGCCAGCTCTATAGTGTGCCTTCAGGGAAGATGCGCAACGGGGACTTCTCCGAACTTCTTCCTTCGACGCGGATCTACGACCCGATCACTCGCACTCCGTTTGAGGGCAACGTGATCCGGCCCGAGCGGTTCGACCCTCTATCGATAAAGCTGCTCGAATTCTACCCGCCGCCCAATCTCAATACAGGATTGGTGGATTACAACTACGAAGCGACGCAAAACCGCATCGTCGACAAGGATCAGTTCGTTCAACGCATCGACTTCGTCGAGTCGTCGAAGTCCAGCTGGTTCGGCCGATACAGTTGGGGGAACGAAAGCGAGATCCAGCCGGCCTTCTATCTCAACGGAAGCAAGGTGCTGACGACTGTCCACCAGGCGATGTTCTCGAACACACGGCTGTTTTCGACATCGATGGTTAATGAATTCCGGTTCGGCTTCAATTCCTTCTACAACCTGAAGGCGGGCGAGCTGGCCAATGTGCGCGATGTCATGTCGGAACTGAACATTCCCGGAGTGTCGAAAACAGCGCCGGTCGCCTGGGGCACGCCCCAGATCAACATCGCGGGTTTTACAGGCCTGCGGCTCCTGGGTATAACATTCGGTGACATCTCCAATGGCCCATACCAGAATACGAACCGCGTCTACCAGGCCATCGACAACTTCAGTGTGACCAAGAGCAACCATTCATTCCGTTTTGGTGGCGAATTGCGCTGGGATCAGTACGACCAGGTCGGTAATCAGTTTGTGCGCGGCCAATTCAACTTCGAACCGAATGCCACGTCGCTGCGTGGAGCTCCCAATACAGGCTACGGCTTCGCCGACTATCTGCTCGGCTATGCCAAGCGTTCCCAGTTAGCAGTGTCCCTTGCAGAGGTTCAGTTCCGGGCGATGAGCCAGGGCTACTACATCGATGATACGTGGAAGATCCACCCGAAAGTAACGATCAACTACGGCGTGCGATACGAGTACACGCCACCCTTCTTCGACAAGACCGGAAATCTGGTCAACATGGAGGTTCCTTTCGTCGATGCGACTCCGAACATCTTAGACTTGAGCCGTCACCCGACGTTCGTACGACAGGGAAGGGGAGATTTCTACGAAGGTTTTCCGATACGCTTCGAGCCCACGGTCAAGGTCGCGCGTGATGGCCGGCTCGGCGACAGGCTCGTAGGCGACGATAAGAAAAACTTTGCGCCGCGGCTCGGTATTGCGTGGAATCCGAGTTCCAAATGGGTTATTCGAACGGGCGCCGGTATGTTCTATGCGCAGGACACGGGCAACCCGCGATTTGACATGGCCCGCAACTTCGCAGGTCGGCGCCGCGACGATGCCACAGCGGATCTGATCGACTTGACGTGGAAATCCCCATTCCGCGGCTCCGTCGGCACAACACCCGTGATAGCCCAACCGTATGTGCTCGCCAATATGTACAACCGGCGCACCCCTTACTCCATCCAGTACCTTCTCAATGTACAGCGCGAGTTGGGTGATGACACCGCGGTCGAGGTCGGTTACATGGGCTCGGTGAGCCACAGGCTGGAATCGCTGCGGGTCTACAATGAGGCGATTCCGGGACCAACCGGATCCGTAGCCTCCCGCTCTCCGTATCCGGAACTGGGGCGAATTCAGGAGGTCGATGGAAGCGGCAATGCCAATTACAACGCATTGAGCGTGAAATTGCAGCGCCGGTTCTCAAAGGGACTGACGTATATTTTCGGCTATACCTGGTCGCGCTCGATCGATATCGGAAGCGCGATCCGCTCTGCCGAGTCCGATACGCTGTTTCCTCAGGACAGCTATAACCTGAGTGCGGAGCGTGGACTATCCACTTTCAACACGGCACATCGCTCTGTGACATCGGTACTCTATGAACTGCCGGTCGGTAAAGGGCGGCGATTTCTAAACGGGGGTGGCATTGCGGACGCCGTCGCCGGGGGCTGGGAGATCGGATCCATCTTCGCGATACAGAGCGGTTTTCCGGAGACTGTCGCTGTAGGCAAGGACCAGTCCAATACGGGCGCTGGCTATGACCGGCCCAACGCGACAGGTCAGTACGCCAACCTTCCCCGCGGCGAACGCAATATTGAACGGTGGTTCAACACAAGCGCCTTCGTGCTCGAGCCCTTTGGAACGCACGGTAATGCCGGACGGAGCACGATCATCACGCCCGGAGCCATTCAGTGGGATTTCTCAGTCCATAAGGATTTCCGGACCCGCGAGAATCAGGCCCTCCAGTTCCGGTTTGAGACGTTTAACTTCCCGAATCACCCAAACTGGGGTAATCCCGACGTCACCATAATCTCCCCGACCTTCGGCAAAATCCGTACCACACGAACGAATATGCGCGAGATGCAGGTGGCTCTCAAGTACATGTTCTAAGTGCGCCACGAGAGCCGGCGACAGCCGGCTCTCTTGCGCAACTGATTAACCGATGATGGAAGGCCGCTCGGAATCGTCTTGCAGGAGAAGATTCCCACGTACAGTTCTGGGAGAGCCTCGAGGTGCGATTCCTCGCGGCTACTTAATTGTGCGATCCGCGCATCTGAGAGTAGAATGACTCCAACTTTTCGCGACCAATGACAATTCACAAATAGGATGGGTGTTTTCTCCCAACCGAGAGGAGGATTCGTGCGACGCATCTTCTTTTCTCTCTGGAATGTATTGCTCGTTTTGAGCTTGGGCTGCGCCATCGGGTCGGCGCAGGCCACAGCTCAGATCAGCGGCACAGCCAAAGATCAGAGCGGGGCTGTGCTCCCCGGGGTGGAAATCACGGTCACGCAGACGGAAACCGGCATTGCCCGAAACATCGTGACCAATGAAACCGGCTCCTACGTTTTGACCAACCTGGCTCTGGGTCCGTATCGATTGGAGGCCGGCTTACCAGGATTTCGGACTTATGTGCAGTCGGGCATTGTGCTGCAGGTCAACAGCAGCCCGGTCATCAATGTGGTCATGGAGGTTGGCCAGGTCTCTGAGCAGGTCGAGGTTCAGGCAAACGCGGCGCTTGTCGAGACTCGGAACTCGACCGTCGGCGCAGTCATCGAAAATGAGCGGATTCTCGAGCTGCCGTTGAACGGCCGCAACGTGACGGACCTGATTACTCTGGCAGGCGGATCCGTCAAGGGAGGCGATGTCGGCGACCGGATGATCGCTGGAGCCCCGATGATGTCCGTTGCCGGCAGCGCCGGCTTCTCGACGGACTATACGCTGGACGGAGCCAATCATCTCAGCTTCATGAGCGGAACAACGTTGCTGATGCCCTTTCCGGATGCGATGCAGGAATTCAAGGTTGAGACCAGCGGTGTGACCGCCCAGAAGGGAAGCGCAACCGCGGTTTCAGCCGTGACGAAGTCCGGCACCAATGAATTGCATGGAAACCTCTTCGAGTTCGTCCGTAACGATCTTTTCAACGCCCGCAATTACTTCGCAACCCGTGGAAGCACGCTCAAACGCAACCAGTTCGGCGGTACGCTCGGCGGGCCAGTCGTGAAGAACAAATTGTTCTTCTTCGGGGGTTACCAGGGCACGACGATCCGTTCGGACCCTGCCGACACGAGAGCCTTTGTTCCCACTGCTGCGATGATGGCGGGAGACTGGACTGCCTTTGCCTCACCCGCCTGCAATGCCGGGCGGCAGCTCAACCTGAGAGCGCCGTTCGTCAACAACCGTATCGACCCGGCGCTGTACGCGAAAACGTCGATGTACATCCTCACGGTCAACAAGCCGCTGGCGTTGCCGACAGCCGAGAATCCGTGCGGCGAAGTGACGTATGGCAACCGGGCAGCCACGAACGAACCCAGCTACGTCGGAAAGGTCGATTACCAGAAAAGCGCGCAGCACTCCCTGTTCGGACGCGTGTTTTTCTTCAGCCGCGACAATCTGAATCCCTGGAAATCCATTACGAACCTGCTTCAGGCAACCGGTTGGATCAGCAGCCTGCAAAGTTCCTACACCTTCGGCTCGACATATCTGCTCGGCTCCAACACGGTCCACTCCTTCCGTCTCGCCGCTAATCGTGCCGCGGTTCACTACTACAACAGCGGCACGGGTGAGTCCCCGAGACTGTTCAACTGGTGCGACGCAGGCTCGAAAATCTATTGTGAACCGGAAATCACCAGAATCCAGAACATGAACATCAATGGTGGATTCAACCTGGGCAGCGGCTTCCTGACCAAGCACAAGTACGTCGGCAACACGTTCACGCTGAATGACGACCTGAGCCTGATTCGCGGATCTCACCAGATGGCCTTCGGCTTGAATGCCACGCACGGCCGGCAGAGCAGCTATTCGAACTGGGCCAGCGTGACCCAAACGAACTACAACGGCGGCATCACGGGTTCCGGGTTAGGCGATTTTGTGTTGGGCCGAGTGGCTTCCATTCAGTTTGCGAAGTCCAATGCGCATCACGCCAATGGAACGACGTTCGCGCTGTATGGAACAGACACCTGGAAAGCCACCCCGCGGCTGACACTGAACTATGGTCTCCGCTGGGAGCCGTTTATTCCGCAGTGGGTGGAATACACCTACAACTTCGACTACGACCGGTTCAAGCAAGGCATCAAGAGCAGCGTGTACGTCAATGCTCCGGCCGGTTTTTACTACCGTGGCGATCCCGGCTTTCCGGACCGCGCCGTCAACTCGCGGTGGTTGCAGTTTTCACCGCGCATGGGTTTCGCATGGGACGTGAGCGGTGACGGCCGTACATCGATTCGCGCTTCCTACGCGCTCGGCTACGTGTATGTTCCCGGAGACTTCAAGGAAGGTTACTCTGGCTCGCCGCCGTTCGCGAATCGAGTGAAGTTGTCGAGCCCTCCGGGCGGCATGGATGATCCGTGGCGCGACATTCCGGGCGGAAACATCTTTCCGTTCGAACTCGACAAGAATGTACCGTTCCCGGGCTACGGCATCTTTTACAGTCAGCGTTATGACTTCAAGAACCCGTACAACCAGTCGTGGAACCTGAGCATTCAACGCCAGGTCGGCACGGGCTGGCTCGCCACCGCCAGCTACCTGGGAAGCAACACGATGCACCTGTGGGGGAACAAACAAATTAATCCCGCCGTCTATTTCCCGGGTGGGCCCTGCACGATCAACGGAGTTTCCTATAACCCGTGCTCCACACTCGACAATACCGACGCTCGCCGCAGGCTAAGCCTCGAAAGGGCGGCAGATGGAGCGAAAATCGGATTCCTGACGGAAGGCGACGACGGAGGGATCCAGGTCTATCACGGCATGCTGCTTTCTCTTGAGCGTCGAGCCGCCAAGGGCGTGACCGTCACCGGAAACTACACATACTCGCACTGCATCGGTCCATATGCGACCGAGTTCAGCGCGCTGGCTCAAAACCAGAGCGATACCTACAACAATCCCACCGGACGCGATCGAGGCAACTGCGATTCGGACCGGCGGCAGATGCTGAACCTGACCAGCGTGGCCGAGACGCCGAAATTCTCAAATCGCACGTTGCGTCTTGTTGCTTCGGAGTGGAGGTTGTCGGGACTCTTCACGCGCACATCCGGCACACCGCTCAGCATATTCGCCGGCAGCGACCGGGCACTGAACGGTGTCGGTTTCAACGCGAGCGCGACAAGTACTCAACGCGCGGATCAGGTGCTCGGCGAGCCCTACGGCGAAGGATCCGGGCCTCTGCAACGGTTCCTGAATCCGGCCGCTTTTGCTCTGCCGGCACTCGGAACGATCGGAAATGTTGCTCGTAACAGTGTCCAGGGCCCAACGCAGTGGACCTTCGATGTGGCGCTGTCACGGGCATTCCGTTTCCGCGAAACGAAGAGAGTCGAATTTCGGGCGGAAGCGTTCAACCTCACGAATAGCTTCCGCGGGAAAGATCCCAACACGGCTGTCAACAATGCCAACTTCGGCGTGATCCGCACGGCATTCGATCCGAGAATCCTGCAGTTCGCGCTGAAATACTTTTTTTAAGGATCGTGATGTCCAAATTGGAGATGCTAAGTTGAACGCGCTTGTAGGCCCCTCCTCCGGAGGAGGTGTGGACGCGCCGCCAAAAGAATATCGCCGAAGGCAACCTTTGAAAGGCGCGGACGGGGTGGTCAAAAATATTTCTGACCACCCCGTCTGCCCCAGCTATGGTGGCTTCGCAGCATTTTCTTGATGTCGCAGCCTCCCCTCCTCTGGACGAGGGGATTATGAGCCGACCCAATTGTTCCTCAGGAGAATCGACATGAAATATTCACGAAGAAACTTTCTCAAGGCTGCGGGATCCGGCGCCGTTGCGCTGACAACCCTTGGAGCGGGAACCGAGAGAGCGGTTGCGTCTCCACTGGCGATCCCGACGCCGATGACGAAGGAAACCGGTACCTTCAACATCAACGGCAAACCGTATTCGGCGGAATACGAAGCGCGAACCACGTTGTGGGAAGTGATTGCGGTGAAGTTCAGTCTGACCGGAACCAACCGGAGCTGCAACCGCGGAAGCTGCGGCGCCTGCAGCGTGCTGGTCGATGGGATTCCGCTCTATTCCTGCCATACGCTGGCGACGGAGGTCGTCGGCAAGAAGATCTTCACGGTTGAAGGCCTGGGCGATGAGCGAAACCTTCACCCGATGCAGAGAATCGGCCACATGTACGTTGCTGCAGACTGCGGCTTTTGCACAGCAGGTTGGGAAGTCACGGCGAAGGGTCTTTTGGACAAGAACAACAATCCGACAGTGGATGAAGTGAAAGCGGCGCTGGCCGGGCATATCTGCAGATGCGCCGCATATTCGGCGATCATTCGCACGGTGATCGATACCGGCAAGGTATTGCGAGGGGAGGCGGAAATCGCATGAGTCAAAATACTCAAAAACCAAAAGTAAAGTTAGAACCAAAGATGGAGTCGGTTATTCAGGTGAAGCTGCCCATGGTTCGAGATTTTTCGACGGGTGGCGGGCACGGGCCGAGCGACACACTGATCGAAGGTGATGCGAAGATCCCGACGAAGAAGTGGCAGGGCTACGCGCCGCAGAATCTCAACATCGTTGGAAAGCCCATGCCGCCGATCGCGGACGTCGCAATTCCTCGGTTTACGGGGAAGGCGATGTACGCCAGCAGAGTCATGTTACCCAACATGCTCTTCACGAAGATCCTCACCAGCCCACACCCTCGCGCGGTAATCAAGAACATCGATACATCGGTTGCCGAGAAGATGCCAGGCGTGGCGTATGTCATGACCCACAAGAATGCTCCGAAGGATAATCCGCTGCCCCTCGAGCTGAATTTCTTCGGAGAAATCGTCGCCCTGGTTGCGGCCGAGACGGAGGATCTCGCTGAGGACGCCGTCGAAACGATCAAGGTCGACTACGAAGTTCTTCCCCCGGTGGTCACGGTCGAGCAGGTCCTGTCGCCGAACGCGCCGGACCTTCGCATGGGAAAGGGGAACCTCATTGTGCTGACTGGCAACAATGGGCACACCGCTCCCGATGCGACGTGGGTCGCCCAGCACGGTGATGTCGAGAAAGGATTCGCCGAAGCGGACATCATCAAGGAGTTCGCCTATTCCTTTGGCGGCGCGACCGCGGTTCCGATCCAGCCCGCCGGCAGCGTGGCGAAGTGGGACGGCGACAAGCTGACGTTCTGGGGCATGGGGCAGGGAGTTACTCCGGACCGCGATGGCCTGGCTCGAGGGCTCGGCATCGATCCGAAGAACGTTCACTATATCAACAAGTGGAACGGCTGCACGTTCGGCGCTGCGCGAGCACAAAAGGTATGGAGGATCAATGTACTGATTGCGCAGATCGCGAAGATGACGGGCAGGCCCGTGAAACTGATGATGAACAAGGACCAGGAACTGGCTCACATCAACGTCAAGCCGGAGATGCTGGCGAAATTCAAAGTGGGTGCGAAGAAGGACGGACGCATCGTCGCGCTGACACACGATGTTTACATCAGTGGCGGCGATTCCGACGGCGGCGGTCACGCCACCCAGGAAATCTCCAAGAACCAGATGCAGCTCTACACCACGAAAGTTCCCCACTGGAGAGCGCGCTGGAACAACTACAAAACCAATGTCACGGCATCCGGATCGGTTCGCAGCCACACGCAGCAGGAAACAAAATGGGGCTGGGAAAACATGATGGACGAAATGGCGGAATCGGTTGGAATGGATCCTATTCAGTTCAGACTTCTCCATATCTCCAGACCCGGCAGCAAGATCAACTCGGACTGGCACGAAGATTTCGCGACCAGATACGAAGCCGTGAATGGGGAATTGACCTACGATTCGTTTGCTTCAGTGGAAGTTCTCGAGGAAGGTTCGAAGGCAATCGGATGGAACCGCAGGAATGCCGCGCCGGGCGGCGCTCCTGGTCGATTCAAGCGCGGTATCGGAATGGCCATGTCCCAGCATCACCCCGGCCATATGGGCTATCACGACCAGGAAGTCTTCTACGAAAAGATGACGGCCGGACAAAACGGCGGGCTCGGACCTTATGGTGGTGAAATCGAGATCACTGCCGACGGTAAGGCTCTCATGAAGAGCAATATTCCCGACAGTGGCTCGAACCATGACACCGCTTTGTGCGCCGTCGTTGCCGAAATGCTCGGGTATACCAACCGGGATAGCGTCCGCGTCGTGTGGGGCGATTCGGAGCTTGGACCGGACACCAGTCAGTGGGCTGGCGGGCACACGATCACACTTCAGGGTGCGGCCAACTTCGGCGCCGCGGATAAGGTCCGAAAAGATCTTCTCAGGCGCGCTGCACAGCTCCTGAACGTCGATGCGACAAAGCTTAAGGTCCGCGACGGAGTAATTTCGTCCACCGAAGATCCGAAGAAGAGAACCACCTTTGCCGAACTCGTTCGCCTCAACAAAGGACCGATCCGGCAACAGGCGCGCGGCGGCAACAAGGATCAGGGAAGAGCCATGACCAAAGGGGTCGGGGCAACGTTTGTTGAAGTCGAGGTCGATACCTGGACCGGCGACTGGAAGTTGCTACGAACGGTGTATTCCCACGACGTCGGACTGGTGGTGAATCCGCTCGTGGCCGAAGCCGACATGCATGGTTCGATGGTGCAGAGTTTCCAGATGGCGACCGAAACCCTTCCGTGGGACAGGGAATTCCCCGGGACGCGGCACTATAGCGTCGGGTATCTGTCGTTCCGGCTGCCTACGATCATGGACGTTCCGGAAGAACAGACACAGATCTTTATTGATAGCCTCGAGCCTCGATGGTTTTACGGAATGAAGAGCTTCAGTGAAACGAGCATCGGGTCCGTGCCCGGAGCCATTTCGAATGCGATCTACAACGCATGCGGCGTTCGGATTCGACAACATCCGATTACGAGGGAGAAGATTATGGCCGGCTTGAAAGCCAAAGGGGTGAGGTCATGAAAAAGATTTCCATCTACAGGCCAACAAGCATTGATGAAGCGATCCAGATCCTCTCCACGCACGGCATGGAGTCGGGCGTCTATGCCGGCGGAACGGATCTGTTGATCCGATTAAAGAATCGGCTGAAGCAGGCGCCGTCGTACCTGGTCGATATCAAAAAGATCAATGACCTGCGCTATATCAAAGAAGACGCGCAGGGCAACGTGCAGATCGGCGCGCTGACGAAGCTGGCCGAGGTGGCCGACTCGGACATCATCAAGCGGAAGTATCCGATGATCGCTCTGGCCGTCAGCAAGATCTCCTCACCGGAACTGCGAAATGCGTCGACCGTTGGCGGTGACATCCTGCAGGAAGTCTGGTGTCAGTATCTGCGCGGCGGCTACTCCTGCTACCGCAACGGGGGATATATCTGCTACGGCGCGATCGGCGACAACAGCTACTACCATTCGGCGATGGGCGGACGGCTCTGCTATGCGGTCTACCCGGGCGATATCGCCACGTCGATGATTCCGTTTGATGCAAAAGTGAAACTCGCCACACCGTTCGGCACGAAGGAAATGACGCTGGAACAGCTGGTGCCGGGCGACATGATGGTGGACGGAAGAATCCAGTCCCACGTGGTGCGCTACAACGAGATCCTGACGGAAGTCACGCTGCCGGCGCCGAAGCCGGGATTCCAGGCATCGTTTGAAAAGATCCGGCCGCGCGGAGTATGGGATTTCGCGATGGCATCGCTGGCGCTGGGTCTACAGCTGAATGGAAAACAGATCCAGGACGCCCGCGTTGTCTTTGGCGGAATATCGGGCAAGCCGTATCGGGAAAGAGAAGCGGAGAATTTCCTGAAAGGCAAGACGCTGACGGACCAACTGGCGCAGCAGGCGATGGCGTCAGCGCTGACGAACTCGGCGCCGTTGAAATACAACGCGACGAAGATCGACATGGCCAAAGGCCTGTTGGCTTCGGGACTCACCAAGATTGCCGCAGTGTGATACGGTCCCACAGTAGCGGCGGTCATAAGAACGTGTGAATGAATTCACATGTTCTTATGACCGCCGCTCCTGTCTAGTGAGATTCCTCGGGGCTACTTAACTCTGAAGTGACCAGTCAATCGGGCATTTCGGTTTCACTTCGGCCCTCCTCGAGATGAGGAAGGCCGAATTGTTTTTTCATCTAACCAGTCAAAACAGGAGCTTGAGCGCGAACTGCAGTTGGCGCGAGGTCGTAGCGGTCTGGGTAACCACGCCGGCCGATGGGCTGATCTCGTTGCCCGAAAAAACGACAGCGTTCGGGTACGAGAAATTGGCGTGATTGAAAACATTGAAGACCTCCGCCCGGAACTGCAAATTCACGGTCTCCCGGATGGTGAACTTCTTGAACAGCGACGTGTCAACGTTGAACAGGCCCGGGCCGATTAAAGACCCGCGCGACACGTTGCCGAAGGTACCGGGTGTTGGCATACGGAAAGCTCTCGGATCGAACCACTGATCGGGCCTTCCCAAGATCACGGGTCCTTTAAAATCAGGATTCCAGTTGGGCACGTCGGCTGCACCGGGATCGCCCATGCCTGTAACAGTCGAGCCAACCAAAGGCGTGAGGGGGAATCCGCTCTGAGCGATAACGATGCCATTCCATTGCCAGCCTCCGATCAACTGGTTCAGCCTTCCGCCCGCGCCGCCGCCGAAACGCTGCCCGCTCCCAAATGGCAACTGATAGGTGAAGTTGCTTCGTTACCGCACGTGAGCGCTGCGGTGAGAGCTTAAGGAAAAAAATTTCCGCTTCAACAGGAGAAGAATTTCAAGAGTGTGACGTCTGGATCAGGATAGGAATTACGCACGCTGGTTTTCGCAGGTTGTCAAGAATTCTGGCACCGATAATTCTTTTCGATTTAATCTTCCAAAATCGTCGCTGATTATAAACAATCTTCGCGAAAGGGGCTTTCCATGCGAACAAGAATCTATGCCGCGGCGGTTGCTGTGCTGGCGATGATCGCGCCGGTGCGCGCGCAAACGTTGTTCGAAGGGGCGCGTTTGATCACCGGCGATGGCCGAGTTATCGAAAATTCCGCGTTCGTTGTGACCGGTAATCAGATTTCGCAAGTCGGCCGCAAGGGCGAAGTCCGCCTGCCATCGGGCGGCACACGTGTTGATTTGACGGGAAAGACCGTGATGCCTGCGTTGATCGATGCGCACGTGCATATGGGTTATCGCAGAGGGCTCGACTTCTCCACGAACAATTACACGCGAGAGAATCTGTCCGACATCCTCGACCGCTTCGCCTATTACGGTGTCGCTGCCATTCTTGAAGCGGGCACGTCTCGAAGCGATCTTGCGTATGAGATGCGTGCGAAGCCCACATCAGGTGCTCTGTTCCTAACTGCGGGGCGCGGCTTCGGCATGCCCAACGCCGGGCCCGGCGGGCCGATGCGGGATTCCGCGTACGGCGTGACGACGGAAGCTGAGGCTCGCGCCGATGTGCGCGAACTTGCGGCCAAGAAGGCCAACATGGTTAAGATCTGGGTGGACGATCGCGGCGGGACCGTTGAGAAACTGCATCCGAATCTCTATCGCGCGATCATCGATGAAGCGCACAAGAACAACATGCACGTCTTCGCGCACGTGACGAAGCTCGACGACGTGAAAGATTTGCTGCGCGCCGGCATCGATGGCTTTGCCCATATGGTGCGCGATCGCGACGTCGACGACGAGATGATTGCGTTGTTGAAAGCGCGGCCCAACGTTTTCTTCGAGCAGACGCTGTGGGGTGAACGGTTATCGCTCTACACGGCAAAGCCCGGCTGGCTGGATGAACCGATCCTCCGCGATACATTCTCGGCCGAAGAAATCCGGTTGCTCGGCGAATCCTTCACTCAGAGTCAAAGCGCGGAAACACGCCAGGCTGGAGAAACCAATCTTCGCAATATCCGTAAACTGAAGGCGGCGGGCGCCCGGTTGGTACTCGGGACCGATACCGGAGGTGTCAGCGGTGGGCAGTATTTCGGATTGGGATCGCAGATCGAGATGGAACTCCTCGTGACGAGAGGCGGGCTGACTCCAATGGAGGCGATCCTTGCAGGCACTCGCAATCCTGCCGCGGCGCTGGGACTCGATCGCATGGGAAGCATCGCTGCGGGCAAGAGCGCCAATTTCATCGTGCTCGACGCCAACCCGCTCGACAACATTTCCAACACGCGGAAAATCGACAGGGTTTATCTACGCGGGATTGAGGTGCCCCGCGCGGAATTCGCCAAACGCTGGCGTGCGAACTTCACAAACTAGAGTGGGCCTTGCACAAAATGCATCGTGGGCGCTCATAGAGCGCCCTACAGTTGCGAATCCCAAGCTGTAGGGGCGGTCTATGAACGTGTGAATGAATCGAAATGAGGCGATAGTCCCCTCCTTGCGGCGATGCAAGGAGGGGGGCCGAGCGATTAAGAAAACTGCGCGAAGCATCCGCTTACAGCGGGGCCGGGGTGTGAGAACAATAAGGAAAACCACCCCGGCTGTGTCCGCTTCGGTGGCTTCGCAATATTTTTTGATGACACAGCCACCCCTCCTTGCGGCGATGCAAGGAGGGGACTATC
>Ga0075425_100005594_pt1 | contig 13080 bp, 13 predicted proteins | sample SoiMethybrSBSTD4_FD_75300 | JGI IMG/M metagenome (GOLD analysis project Ga0075425, IMG submission 75300) | Bulk soil microbial communities from a Populus tree surrounding site in Tennessee, USA - Soil MetaG P. TD hybrid SBSTD4 | ecosystem: Environmental > Terrestrial > Soil > Tree plantation...
AACTGCGCGAAGCATCCGCTTACAGCGAGGCCGGGGTGGTTTTCCGATGAGAACAATAAGGAAAACCACCCCGGCTGTGTCCGCTTCGGTGGCTTCGCAATATTTTTTGATGAGACAGCCAACCCCTCCTTGCGGCGATGCAAGGAGGGGACTATCGCCTGATTCCGATTTGTTCAGTCTTCTATGACCGCCCACGGGGAATTGGGGGACGGAGACCGAATTATTCGGTGATGGAGCAGAACCCATCAACATTAAAGAACTTCTGCTCCATCGCCGAATAATTCGGTCTCCGTCCCCCAATTCCTTCTCGCCGCTATAGGAAGACTCTGACAAACAGATCCGGAGAATTACGACTACCCAAGTGGCCCGCCGCCCGGTACGTTTTAGATCCATTCTGAAATTTACCGAAGGCGGTTCGTGTGTGACGGACGATTTCCGAGTTTCTTGTAAGAATTCTGCCGATACCTAAAGTTGCCAGATTGTTGGCACCACACTGCCTTCTTTAAGCCATCAAACGTGCCTTCTTGCCAGCGCGCATTTGCGCACTGATAGTGAATAGAAAAATGCGAATCGCAATGCTGTCTTGGGAGTCTCTGCATTCGATTTGTGTGGGCGGCGTGGGTGTACATGTGACCGAATTGGGGGCAGCTCTCGAACGAAAGGGTCATGAGGTCCATGTCTTCACGCGAGTGCGGCCGTGGCAACCGCATTACGAGCGGATTGACGGCGTCCATTACCATCGCTGTCCGTTCGACCTGCAGCCCAATTTTGTGGATGAAGTCAACAACATGTGCAGGTCCTTTGTCCATCATCTGTTCCAGAGTGAGAACTACATCGGGGCGTTCGATGTGGTTCACGCGCATGACTGGCTTGCGGGCAATGCTTTGATCTGGATCAAACAAGGACGCCATCGCAGGAGCGTTCTAACGGTTCATTCCACCGAATACGGCCGATGCGGCAACCACTTCTGGCCAGGACAATCGGCGCGTATCCGCGATCAGGAACGTTCCGCCGCGTACTGGGCGGATCGAGTCATAGCGGTTTCGAATCACCTCCGCGGCGAGATTATGTGGATGTATGAGGTCCCTCACTGGAAAACTTGCGCCGTATACAACGGCGTGAATGCCAGGAACTACAATGGCTTCCTCGACCCCGCAAACGTGAAGCGCCGATATCACATCGGTCCCATGGATCCGATGGTCCTGTTTTCCGGACGCCTGGTTTATCAAAAAGGTCCGGATCTTCTGCTCGAGGCCATCCCAGCCGTCCTGAAGTTCTATCCAGGCGCCAAGTTCATATTTGCCGGTGACGGCGAAATGCGCGGCCAGCTTCAGCACCGCGCGCATCAATTGGGTGTTGCCCACGCGACGCGCTTCGTCGGTTTCCAGGGGAACGGCACGCTGACCGATCTCTACAAAGCCTGCGATGTCGTGTGTGTGCCGAGCCGAAATGAGCCGTTCGGAATCGTGGTGCTCGAAGCATGGAGCTGCGGCAAGCCCGTGGCGTCGACGGTCAATGGAGGACCGGATGAATTCGTGTGGCATGAGGTGAACGGGTTGAAGGTCTATCCTCATCCGGATTCCATCGCCTGGGGGCTGGGCACAATTTTCACGAATTTCGAGTGGGCACGTTGGATGGGAAGGAACGGTCGGATCGCAGTTGAAACCGCTTTCTCGTGGGACTCAATCGCGGATCAGGTTCTCGGCGTCTACGACAGTATCGGATGGGCTCGGGGGGCGGCTGCATGACGAGGGGGCTTCGCCCTCCGTTGGCGGAGGGACTTCAGCAGCTTGCTTCCGACCTGTGGTGGAGTTGGAATCCCGCGGGTCGCGAAGTATTCCGGCGTCTGGACTATGCGTTGTGGCGCCTTACGGATCACAATCCGATCAAAATTTTGAGCGCCCTCCCCGCTGAGCGGCTCGAAGAAGCGGAGTACGATCCGAAGTTCCGCGAATCTTACGAAGCAGCAATGGAACAGTTGAATCGAGTGCGCTCGGGAACCGGGACCTGGTGGCACGAACGCTTCCCATCGTTATCCGGTATTTCGATCGCATATTTCTCCGCTGAATTCGGCGTCCACCAATCCGTGCCACTATACGCGGGAGGCCTGGGAGTTCTGGCGGGCGACCACTGCAAAGAAGCTTGCGATCTGGGAGTACCGTTGATCGGCGTCGGGTTCCGCTACTCGATGGGTTATTTTCAACAGGTCATTTCTCCCGATGGAAATCAGCTCGAAATCTACGACCGTTTTCCGATCTCAGAAACACCCTTGGAACGTGCCGTGACATTCGACGGCACACCCTGCACGGTGCGAATGCAGCTGGCTCGCGGAATGGTTTCCATCGACGTCTGGCTCGTGCGGCTCGGCTGTGTGAAAATCTATCTGCTCGATACCGATCTTGAAGACAATGACGGCTGGGCGCGCGATCTTTCCGCACGACTATATGTCGATGAACTCGAATCGCGCCTCCAACAGGAGATCGTTCTCGGACTCGGAGGCGTTCGCGCGCTCCATATGCTTGGGCATCATCCTGCGGTCTGGCATCTGAACGAAGGCCACGCCGCTTTTGTCGTATTGGAGCGCATCCGCGAACTGTTGGAGGCCGGCAAATCTTTGGAGGAGGCGACCGAGACGGTCCGTTCTACGACAGTATTCACCACACACACGCCCCTACCCGCGGGACACGATTCTTTTCCGATCGACTCCATCGAGAAGCAGCTTGTGGACTTCCAGATTCTCGACAGCCAGACGCGCGAAGCCCTCTTTGGCCTGGCAAGCCACGACAGCGGCAGCGGTGACCGGTTCAACATGACCGTGCTGGCGTTGCGTGGATCCGCTTCCTGCAATGCCGTCAGCCAGGCGCACCGGGATGTCACGCGTTCCATGTTTGCGTCGATTCTTGATCGCGATGACGCCGTACTTGGCATAACCAATGGTGTCCACATCCCCACCTGGATCGCCCCCGTCGTGGACAGTCTTTTCGAACGCTACCTCGGCGCGACCTGGAGAGAGCACCAGGACGATCCGTTGGTGTGGGAGAACGTGTTTGCTATTCCCGACGCGGAATTGTGGCAGGCGCGGCAATCCTTGAGAGCCTACCTGCTCGCGCTTATCCGTGAGCATGCGCGAAATCGCTGGATTACTCAAAAGGCCGGTACGTCGCAACTCGCGGCCAGCGGGACATTGCTCGATCCTAATGCGCTGACGATTGGCTTCTCGCGGAGATTCACAGACTATAAGCGTCCTGAACTGATCTTTCATGATGAAGACCGGCTGGCACGATTGCTCAGCGCAGAGCGACATCCTGTTCAGCTCATCTTCGCCGGAAAAGCACATCCCGCCGATGAAGCCGGTAAGCGCAGCCTGCAACGCATCTACAGCCGCGCAGCAGATCTTCGATTCGCCGGCCGCATTGCGTTCGTCGATGAGTACAACCTGCACATGGCGCATTTCCTTGTGCAGGGCTGTGATGTGTGGCTCAACAATCCACGCAAGCCGCTCGAGGCCTGCGGTACAAGCGGAATGAAAGCTTCCATCAATGGCGTTCCGCATTTGAGCGTTGCTGATGGCTGGTGGGCCGAAGGTTACACCGGTGCAAACGGGTGGTTGATCGAGTCTGATGAATCTGGAGAGGAAGGCGCGGAAGCAGAAGCTATTTACCGTTTGCTGGAAGAGCAAATTGTCCCTGCGTTCTATGAGCGCGACAACCGTGGGGTGCCGTTACGCTGGATGCAGATTGTCAAACAGGCCATCCGCACGGTTGTTCCTCGGTTTTGTGCGCGCCGCATGATGAAGCAATACGTTCAAGAAATGTATGTCCCGCACGCTCCCGGCGCGCGAAGTGCATTGGCTAGTTAACCTATGATTGAAACAACAGAAAGCATCCAACCTGAAATTATTGATGGTCTCCCGAATATTTCCGGATCTGAAAATCTCATTGCCGAAGCGATGGCGCGGCGAGGTCCGCACTATCTGCCTGAATCGGGAATTGACTTCAGCCGGGCGCGCAGCGCTTTCAGTATCGCGCTGCACATGCACCAGCCGTTGATTCCAGCCGGAGGTTCTGATCTGCGAACCGCAGGAATCATCAGCAATCTGAAATACATGATGGATAACCCGCAGATCGGCGACAACTATAACGCGTCGGTTTTCCACTGGTGTTACAAACGCATGGGCGAGTTCATTCCGCAGCTCGTTCAAGAAGGCAAAAAACCGCGAGTCATGTTGGATTACTCGGGTTGTCTTCTGTACGGCCTCCGTGCGATGGGGCTGAATGACGTTTTCGATAATCTGCAGCGCATCACACTCGATCCTGCCTACCGGCGATCGGTGGAGTGGCTCGGTACTGCATGGGGCCATGCGGTCGCACCGTCAACTCCCGTTCAGGATTTCCGGCTGCACGTCACGGCCTGGCAGCACTATTTCGCGGCGATTTTCGGGCTCGATGCGCTGAGCCGCGTCCGCGGATTTTCGCCGCCCGAGATGGCATTGCCGAACCATCCCGAGGTTTTCTACGAGTTCGTACGCACACTCAAGGAAAGCGGCTATCGATGGGTTCTCGTACAGGAACACACAGTGGAGCAGATCAAAGACGGCTCGGGAATCCGGAATCCGCATATTCCTCACCGGCTCGTCGCGCGAAATACCCGAGGCGACCAGATCAGCATCACGGCCATCATTAAGACACAGGGCAGCGACACAAAACTTGTCGGCCAAATGCAGCCTTACTATGAAGCGAAAGGGTTGTCGCGCGGCGAACTGGCCGGACGTTCCTTTCCGCGTCTCGTCACTCAGGTAGCCGACGGCGAAAACGGCGGCGTGATGATGAATGAATTTCCCCCGAAATATCTGGAGGTCATGCGTGAAGCTTCGGACTCCGAGACGGTACCGGCAAACGTGACGGAATATCTCGAATACCTCGATTCCATCGGGATCAGGGAAGCAGATCTTCCAGCGATCCAGCCGATCATGCAGAAACGTATCTGGGATCGGCTCGGCGCACGGTCAAACGCTGAAGAACTGGAGAAAGTCCTGGAACAGCTTCGAAAGGAAGATCATCGATTCAACGTGGAGGGCGGAAGCTGGACTAACAACATTTCATGGGTTCGCGGCTACGGTGACGTCCTCGGCCCTATCGAACAAACCAGCGCGTTGTTTGCAGAAAAGACGGCCGGCGCATCACGATCGGAACACCGCTACCGGAATGCCTTGTTTCATTTGCTCACGACGCAGACGAGCTGCTATCGCTACTGGGGAACGGGACTATGGACGGATTACGCGCGCGAGATTTGCCGCCGCACATCCGACATTCTCCGCTACGATTTTTAATACTTGCAATAAAAGGAGCGAGCCATGAAGTGCTGGTTTTGCGAGAACGATGCGAAAGGCGCCTGCGCGGCGTGCGGCCGCGGCCTCTGTACCGATCACGCACACTTCCACGACGAGATGACGCTGTCCAAATCCGACACGAGCACCGGTTATGCAAGCTTCTATAACGTTTACAATGCGCTCAAATGTTCCGATTGCCGCCTGCAGTGGATCAACTATCGACCGGATCGCTGATCGTCGTCCTCATTTTTTCTTCCGTGGTCCGACCTGATTCTTCTTTGCGGGCCGAAGATTTCCAGGTTTTCTAATGCGCTCGACCTTCCAGGGACGAACGACTTGAGGATGTCTCGGCTTGTCCATACCCCATCAAACCCCCGACTACACCACAGGTTAATCTCAATTAGTAATGAGTAACAACAAACAGCAAGTTCGGGAGCGTATCTGGAAGGCGCTCGAAGAGGCTCACGTGGGCCGCTTTCCAGGAACGCGTGGACGGATACCGAATTTTGTAGGCGCTGAGCGCGCTGCGGATCGACTGTGCGAACTAACTGTATGGCAGCGCGCGGAGGTTTTGAAATGCAATCCCGATTCGCCCCAACGGCCGGTTCGCCTTCGAGCCCTGAAGGCAGGAAAGATCGTTTATATGGCTGTTCCGCGGCTCCGAGAATTGGAGTGCTTCATTGAATTGGATCCGTCGCGATTGCGAAAAAACATAACGCAGGCGAGCTCGATCGAAGGCGCCTTCCGCTTCGGCCGACCTGTTCGTCCAGACGGTATGAGGCCGATTGACCTGATTGTCTGCGGCACAGTCGCGGTTAATCCTGCAGGCGCTCGAATTGGAAAGGGTGGGGGCTACTCCGATCTGGAATACGGGCTGGCGCGAGAGGCCAGGCTGGTGCGACCGACAACGCCAATCGTGACGACGGTGCACGATCTGCAATTCGTCGATGAGGAATTGCCTGTTCTTGCTCATGACATTCCCGTGGATTATGCGATCACTCCCACAAGGGTTATCGAGACGCAAACACAACTGCCGAGGCCTGAAGGAATTTATTGGGAATACCTGACGAAAGATCAGCTTGACGCGATGCCTTACTTACAGGAGTTGCGGAACCATCAACACCGCTGAACCGCGAACGTGCCCCTTTCGAAACAGATCCAACGCTGTGTTGGCATCGGTAAGGGGAAATGTTTCGAAGAATGTGCGAACGGGAACTTTCGGTGCGACGTTCATGAAATCGTCCGCATCCTGCCTTGTGAGATTTGCGACAGAGCACAGGACCCGTTCTCCCCAGAGTAAGTCGTAGGCGAATTGCGGAATATCACTCATGTGGATTCCGCCGCAAACGACAATTCCTCCTTTGCGAACGCTCCTCAAAGCGAGTGGAACTACCGTTCCGGACGGCGCGAACACAATTGCGGCATCCAGTTTGTCAGCGGGAGAATCCTCCGAATCGCCGGCCCATACGACGCCAAGCGATCTGGCGAAGTCCTGGCCCTCTCGCGAACGCGTGAATACAAAGACTTCACGGCCTTCATAGACCGCAACCTGCGTGATGAGGACTGCAGCGGCGCCGAATCCGAATATGCCGAGTCGATTTGCACTGCCTGTCTTCTTCAGTGACCGGAATCCGATCATTCCCGCACACAGCAGAGGCGCAGCTTCGACATCGCTGTATATGTTCGGAATGGGGACGCAAAAACGCTCGTCCGCAACCGTAAATTCAGAATAACCGCCGTCACGTGTGTAACCGGTAAATTCAGCAGAATCGCAAAGATTCTCCTGGCCGGATCGGCAATACGAGCAATGTCCACAGGTCCATGCCAACCATGGAATCCCCACGCGATCGTCAATGTTGAATCGGTTGGCATTTGCTCCTCGACCGACGACATGCCCCACGATTTGATGTCCGGGAATGAGCGGCAGTTTTGGATCAGGCAGATCTCCATCGACAAGGTGAAGATCCGTTCGGCATACCGCACAGGTTTTAATCCGAACAAGGACTTCACCCGGTTTCGGTTCCGGGTTAGGCAATTCCATTTCGCCCAGTGGATCTTTCGTTTTGGACAAAACCATTGCACGCATGCGTTCGAAACGAGACTTGAATTAATTACTCTGCGACTGCTGCGAAGTCCCACATCTCCGACTTCGAGTTCCAAAGAACGCGATACTTGCTGGCGGGTTTGATCGGATATTCCAGCGTGATCACCGCACTATCAATCCGGTTTGTCAAAACTCTCATTCGGTCACCGGTGACCTTCACGTCTTTGCCGGCATCGACCTTGACTTCATGCCAGCCTGTCGAATCGTGATATCCCACGGTAATCGGACTGGTCGAATCGTTGCGGAGAATTGCAGCCTGTTCTCCTCCGCGCGCTGTTGCGGGCGGCTGCTGAAGTTCCGTTCTGACGGCCGACATCATCGTCAGACCGATAACGAGCACGATGCCTGGATTCATTTTTCGGTTCCCTTCCGGCCAAGAAGGTAGCCCGCGATGGTGCCGAACAGGCCCATGGCCGGTGCGATCTGGTTATTGCTGTATCCCGCGCAGATCAAGACGAGCGTCCCGATGATAATCAACGTGATCGAGTAGGCTCGCGTTGCATCCTCAGCCGTTCCTTCTTTGAATCGCAATACGAAAAATTGTGCAACGATGATCAAGGCGCCGAGTGCAAGAACGAGCAACGTAATCTGGCCTTCTGTACTCGACAGGTATGACGTTGCGGCGGCAGGCGCACTCACCGTCACTCCTGCTGGAGGATTGTTCGCGGTCTGCATGATTGGTTGACAATGCTAGCCTCAGCAGCAGGAGCTAGCAAGCGAGTTCTGACACGCTGCTCCCAGCATCAACGCGTCATTGAATTAGCAAGTCGGCGATCCTGTGCCATAGTGCGCTGTTCCCAATAACGGGCCGAAGAGGTCCCGAGGCAAATATCAGCGGGCGGCCCCAGACGTAGACGGAATGGATGCGGCCCCGAAACTTGTAGTCGTGTTTGTCAACCCAAGTTGAAACCGAGTCTCACGATCCGCTGTTTTTCGCAGATGCCGGACCGCTGCAGGATCTTTCCAGGCATATGTCGTATCCCGGGACGGCCAGCGGTTTCTGGTAGATACCGTGGTGGAAGAGCCCTCCAATCCGATCACCATCGTTCTGAATTGGAAACCGCCCACAGACTAAGTTATGCGGATCGCACGCCTGACGGCGTAAAATACCGCTTATGCGAATAACAATGATTACTGTAATTCTGGCGGCTGTCGTGGCGATGTGCTTCGCGTCACCGGCAGCTGCGGACATTGTGTCCGGCAGTGTACTGGGAGCCGACCAAAAGCCGATCGTGAACGGCACGTTTACCGCGAAAGACGCCAAAGGTGGAACGACGACCTTCAAGACCGATAACGTAGGCAACTTCAGCGTGTACCTCGATCCTGGGAAATTCACGGTAACATCGAGTGCAGACGCTACATTGACGGGCGTCATCGAAAGTCTGCCGCAGCCGAGACAACAGGACGTTCATCTCACCAAGAAATAGGAAGGACGATGGCCGAGCAACAAACACCGCCACCGCGCCCGAAATCCCGGATATTAGAAGTGCTGGAGGTCCTTGCCAAGCTGGTGGGAGCATCTGCCGTGCTGGTCGTCGCTCTCTTCGCCAACTCCCTTCAAAGCAGGCTGACGGGTGTATCCATACAAAGTCAGAGAGAACAAGCGGAAAGTCAGCTCCGGGCAAGCATGTTCGGCAGCCTGATCTCGCCGATCGCCGGTCCACAGACCAACGATAAGCCCATGCCCGTTGACCGCGAGGTCATTCTCACCGAACTGCTGATGCTGAATTTCAATGAAAACTTTGAAATGAAACCGCTAATGGAAGATGCCATCAAAAGGCTTAGCCAGGAAAGAAGCGCCAAGCCGAAGGATGGCGATGATCCACGCGAACCTCTGTGGTCGAATGCGCGCCGGATCGCCGAGCGGCAAAAAGCGGCGATAAGCAGGGAATGGTCCGCCAGCGAGTCTACGAAGTCATCGGGATTGTTTTCGCTGGGATCGATCCTTCCTTCATGGAATTCCTCTGCTGATGCGCCCCCGGGATGTCAGGTTTATTACTTGAACCTGGATGCGCGGACCGAGCGGCACGCGGAACCCGTCTCGGCCAATGCCGAGTGCCAGGCCTCCGCTACGTTCGGCGACATTGTTCATTTGAAATCACCGGATGGCAATCACACCCTGCGGATGGTAGCGGTCCGTCCCAACTGGGAAGACCAGACGATCCGAGTCAGCACTCAGCCGTTTCTGACGAAGCAAACAAAACCTAATCCAACAGACCCGCAATACAATTTCACACTAACGTGGATCGATCTTCCTCTTACGGATAACACTCTGCTGTCCGACGGCAACCGGTTTGCGACGTACATTCGAAGTTTTTATAATTTTGATGACGCCCAAACTGTGGGTCTCACGATCATGTGGTTCCCCAAGGGGTATTTCACACCGCGTGAACGTCCGCTGAACTACACCGAAGTGCAGGAACTACTGGGCAGAAAACAACCGTGAGTTGAACGCGGGCTAAAGGGCGTTTGCTCAAGAGACGAAATCGTATTTCAGCTGCTATTCCCCTCCTCTCGAGGAGGGGTGGCTGCGCATCAAGGAAACGCTGCGAAGCAACCTTTGAAGCGCAGACGGGGTGGTCAAAAAAATTTCTGACCACCCCGTCCGCTCCTATCAAAGGATGCCGTCGGCGATATTTTTTTGAGGTCGCGTCCACCCCTCCTCTGGAGGAGGGGAATAGTAGCAGTTTAATGATTTCAGCCTCGAGGCGGGCGCCAACGATGTGCAGCTTCATTCATTGAAATTGCCAAAATTCGGAGTCGCCCCTTTCTGGATGTCCGAAATCCAGTTTTGCAGCGTGTTTTCGCCGCGAGGCCAGAGGATCAAACATCTTTCGAGATATTGAAGAACGGTATCGCGTTCGCCTTTTTCCAGCAGTTCTCGGGCAAGCGCCATCATCGGACCGTATGTCGCGATATCGCGCGCGGCTGCCGATCCGGATGAGTCGAGAAGATACTGTTTGCTCGCGGACATGTTACCCGATCGCAACGCAGCGCGCCCGAGGATCGTGTTGGCCTTCTGTGTTGCATTTCGGTCCCTGCTTTGAAGATAGATTTTCGCAAGGGCCGCCGCTCCCTCGAAATCGCCGATCTTGAATGCGGCGCCCGCCATGTCTCCCGCTAATGCTTCACGCTCAGCGGGGCCGTGAAGCAATTCGAGGACACGGTTGTATGCGTACAAAGCCCGGTCCGCTGGATTGGGAAACACCTGGCCAGGCACGCCAGACATGCGGTAGAGCTGTGCGAGTTCGTTCCCCCATTGCGAATTGTTCGGTTCTTTTTCCGAAAGGCAGTAAATGAGGCGTTCCGCTTCCGCGGGATCTTTTCCAAAGAAAAACTTTTCCGCACTTCTGAGAACAGCTGGAGACGCGTCGCACGTCGCGGCGTTCTTGTACCAGAGCTCCGTCATCTGAGCCGTGCCTTCGGGATCATCGCGCAGGTCCCGAAGACTGGGCTCGGCAACAGCAGGGTGTTCTGGATGGTTCTCCACCATCCACAGGACGTGTGCGCGCAGACGCAGGCGATCGAGCGAACTGCGCCCGTTCCAGTCGTAATAGCCGATCAGCTTCAGACGTTTGTCGATGTCTTCGGGTGTCTTGCGAATATCGGCCTCGAGTTTGTCTACTTCAGATTTGGCGAGATTGCGGCCAGAGTAGATCAGCAGGATCGACCGGACATCATCCGGCAATATACCTAAGGCACTGAGCTGGGTTGAAACGTCCGGCGACGGAGAAGCCACTCGAGGTCGTCTCTGCGCATAAATTGGGGTCACGAAGCTGAACAGGCTGAGAACGACGACGAGGAATCGCCTCATTTCAGGCCCAGCTTTCTGCCGGCCTCGAGAAGGCGGATTGTTTCTTTGATGCGCCGGTCGCGAGTCGCAGGCAGCCTGGCGGTATGAATCCAGGACACATATTGTCGGCGATGCGATGGTGGCAGTCCTTGAAAGAAACGCCACGCCTCGGTGTTGGCCTTCAGAGCTTTTGCAATATAAGACGGAAGTGTCGGCACTCTGGGCAATGGACCGTAATTGTTATCCGTCGGCGCGGCCGCAAGTCCTGCGGGTGCGAGAGCGCCTGCGGCGTTGAGTTCCGCCCATCGCCTTCGGTTGATGTCGGACCATTTGCTGGCGGGCTTTCTTGGCGTGAACTTCCTGGCGTACCGATCATCATCCAGACGCTTGATCAGACTGTCGATCCATCCGAAGCACAACGCCTCGTCCAGCGATTCCTGATAGGAGAGAGTTTTCACTCCGGTGTGATCCTTGAAAAAGACAAGCCAGACGCCGCTGCTCGATGCATGGTTCTTCTGCAGCCACTTCCGCCAATCGCTGCGATTCCTTATGTCAGCATACGCGATTTCTGCTCTCATTCGCGCAGGCCAAAAGTCAACAGGACATTCCCGGAGATTACGGATACGTACTGTTTTCCATCGACCTGATACGTCATCGGCCCATTCACGACCTGCGCGCCAAGATTGATCTTCCAGAGCAGAGCGCCCGTGCGTGCATCCAGCGCGTGGAAATATCCTTCCCGGCCGCCTGTGAAGAGAAGGTCGCCCGCCGTGGTCAGAATGCCGCTGTCGCTGACGTCATACTGTTTGAATTCCCATTTATGCTTGCCGGTCCGCGGATCGATAGCGACGACAGCGCCGTTGCCGACAGAGTCGGTCCAATTATTAATTGGATTCCGCCGGCCGATGCCGATGCCGGGCGCGTCCGGTGACGGCGTCACGGTTTGATTGCCGCCGCCGACATAGCGGCGTCCGGGTTCGTACGTGGCAGTTTCACGCCTGAAAGTCGAAGAGTAGTTTTGCCAGGCCGTCACATAGAACAATTCTGTCCGCGGGCTGTACGAAGGGGAGTACCAGTTCGTTCCGCCCTGATTACCCGGAAAGACGGGCGTGTTGGGCGCGGGCGGCGTTTGGATCGGCCGGCCCTTCTCGTCGAAGCCGCTCGCCCAATTCACCTTCACGAACGGAGTGCCGGAAAGGAAACGACCGGTCTCACGGTCCAGCACGTAAAAGAAGCCATTGCGATTTGCCCAGAGCATCAGCTTCGCTTGAGAGCCGCGGTAGTTCATGTCGGCGAGAACGGGCACCTGCACCGAATCGTAGTCGTAGCCGTCGTTGGGCGTGAATTGATAATGCCACTTGAGCTTGCCTGTTTCGGCATCGAGCGCAACGACGGAATCGGTGTAGAGATTGTCGCCGGGTCTTTGCGCTGGATTCCAGTCGGGGCCAGGATTGCCGATGCCCCAGTACGTCAGGTTCAACGCCGGATCGTATGAACCGGTCACCCATATCGAGCCGCCGCCGTGTGCGGCGGCATCGCCCGACCAGGTTTCGAAACCAGGCTCTCCCGGTCCGGGAATCGTGTTGAAGCGCCACACTTGTTTCCCATTTTGCGGATTGTAGGCCGCAACGAATCCGCTAATGCCGTACTCCGCGCCACCGACGCCGATGATGACCTTGTCTTTGACGACGAGCGGCTGCAGCGTGATCGAGTACGCCAGCTTGTCGTCCGCGACCGCAACGTTCCAGAGTGGTTTGCCGTTTTTTGCATCGATGGCAACCAGATGCGCGTCCAGCGTGCCCATGAACAACGTGTCGCCCAGGATCGCGACTCCCCGGTTATTCGCTCCGCAGC
>Ga0075425_100005597_pt1 | contig 13078 bp, 7 predicted proteins | sample SoiMethybrSBSTD4_FD_75300 | JGI IMG/M metagenome (GOLD analysis project Ga0075425, IMG submission 75300) | Bulk soil microbial communities from a Populus tree surrounding site in Tennessee, USA - Soil MetaG P. TD hybrid SBSTD4 | ecosystem: Environmental > Terrestrial > Soil > Tree plantation...
CTGGGCTCGAGAATACGCTCTACCATCAGAACACGGTCACGACATACTCCTCCGTCCCGGCCGTGTCTAACTACCTCATCAAGAACTTCCCGACGTTTGATATGGGCATCCCCGATCAGTTCCGCGTCGACTTGTGGCTGCAGGACTTTAAGAGGGACCTCGCTGCCAATACGGTGCCAGGGTTGAGCATCCTGTGGATAACGGACGACCACACCGGCGGCCCACCGACCCCGGAAGCACAACAGGCCGATAATGATTTGGCCATCGGGCGCATTATCGACTACATCAGCCATAGTAAGGTGTGGTCTTCGTCGGCGATCTTCCTCGAGGAAGACGACGCGCAGAACGGCGTCGACCACGTCGACGGTCATCGCAGCCCTGGCTATGTGATCAGCCCATACGCTGTGCAGCACGGTTCCACCGACCACACCTATTACACCCAGGTCAACATGACGCGAACGATCGAACAAATTCTCGGTCTGCCGCCCATGAATCAGTTCGATCTCGTGGCGTCACCAATGAGGACGGCGTTCGTCAAGGGCACGCCGTCCCGGGAAAACTTCAGGCCGTGGAGGCATGTGCCGAACGAGGTCCCGCTGGACGAGGGCGTAACCGCGAGCGCAGCCCCAACCACGGAGAGCCCTGCGATCCAGGCCCTGAGGAAGGCTTGGCTCGAGAAGAAGGCGGAGCTATTCGCCGGCAAACTGACCAAGCCCGACGCCGAAGATCCGGACGCCGTCAACCATTTGAACTGGTACCTGACCACCGGCTTTAAGCGGCCCTATCCTGGCGAGAGCCGGGTTCGCCCCCCGAGCGACTTCAACAACCCTGCACCCGCCGGTGACACGGACGACTAAAAACACGTTCCGACCCCAACAGCCCTCTCCCTGGTAACCGGGGAGAGGGTTCTTGTTCACGCTTCGAATGTAAAGTTCCCACCAACCAGACCCATCCCGCCACGCTTGAACGTTACGTTCCCGCGTTCGTTTTTGAGTACATGGCTTGTGCCTAACTCTTTGCCGACAGCAGGCAATTGGACGAATGCGGCAACCACTGCCGCACGAAAAGCACAGGAACCGCCGGGAGCCGAGACGCTTCAACGCTCAAACCGCAGGCAGCGATCGGAAATTTGGATGCGTATCTTTTCCGGGACGTTCCATCGTGTAAGCTGTATGCCTATCACCGGGAATGAACAACGCGTTCCAGTACGACGGGTCAGCGCCAACCGCCGGCCTGAGGCTGTGGCGTTCATGGCGACTGTTCGTATTCCTCTTCTGCCCGTGTGCTCACGGCTCGGGGTACGGTCAGGCTGATTTCGAGACCAACGTGGTGGTCGCGGTGGGCGACATCTCGTGCGACCCCAGCGATTCTCGTTTCAACCATGGCCAGGGAACGCGCAAGTACTGCCACATGCGTGCTACCTCAAACCTCGCGGTGTCGATGAAGCCAGTGGCCGTCCTGATCCTGGGCGACAGCCAGTATGAAAAAGGTGCGGCAACCGCGTTCCAGAATTCGTGGATAAAAAATTGGGGCCGAGATGAACTCAGGAATATCACCTATCCCAGCGTTGGCAATCACGAGTACTACACGCTCGGGGCCAGCGGCTACTTCGACTTCTTTGGGGCACGTGCAGGTGACCGCACCAAGGGTTATTACAGCTTTGACATCGGGAGTTGGCACCTGATCGCGCTCAATACCGGGAGTAATGACCAGTGCAAACCATTGTCATGTGACGAAAACTCGTCGCAAGAAAAGTGGTTGCGCGAAGATTTGAAGCACAGCGGCGCGGCCTGCACTCTGGCTTTCTGGCACCGTCCGCTGTTCACATCGGGACATCACAGGAACGCGATCGAAGTCCGCCCATTCTGGCGTGATTTGTATAAGGCAAACGCGGACGTAATTCTGAACGGGCACGCACATCAATATGAACGCTTTGCGCCCCAGACCGCCGATGGAGTGGCCGATCGCCAGCACGGGCTTACACAGTTTGTAGTTGGAACAGGCGGCAAAAACCTGACTCGCTTTTGGCGAAAGCAGCCAAACAGTGTGGTCAGGATGTCAAATTCGTATGGCATTTTGAGACTGGAACTCCGGGCGAAAAGTTATGCATGGCAATTTGTCTCGGAGGAAGGCAACGTGCTTGACAGCGGTGAAATGCAGTGCCACGGAAAACAATAAAGTTTCACGGATGGGGAACGAATGAGGTCTCAAACCCGAATTCTTTCAAACCCGCGCGGCATCTGGTTTGTGCTGTTGGTATTGGCGGCGACTCCCGCCCGAGTGACCTATTGTGCCGCGCAGGAGACGCGTACGCAGGAGCTCGAGCGCCAGCGCGACGAGAAAACCGCGCGGGTACGCTATGACGAGCCACAGAAGCTGGAAAAAGACCTCTTCTTTATAGAAGACCATAAGATTCTGGACCGGCTCACCGCCGGTTACCGGGGCTGGAATGTTCGCTTTGGGGGCTTGGTGCAGGGAAGCGGCTTCGCGCTTGGACCGGAATGGCACATGCATCGGGAATCTTGGGGCAGCGACTTCTACCTGGGCGCGCAACTCTCCACCAAGCTCTACCAGAAGTATTACACACGCTGGAACCAGCCACACCTCGCCAATGACCACTTCTCGCTCCAGTTCAACGGGGTCCACCGAAACTATTCGCAGGTAGACTATTTCGGTCCCGGGCCCAAGTCCTCCAAGAACGCTCGCACCGACTATCGGCTTGAGGACACCGCAATCGACACCGCGGTCGCTGTAAAGCCCTTCAAGAATCTCCAGTTGGGAGGCTCGGCGGGATACCTTGCGGTGAATGTAGGCCCGGGCCAGTCAAGTGACTTCCCGTCTACCGACTCGGTGTTCGGTCCGACCACCACTCCAGGCATCAATCATCAGACGAATTTTCTCCGCTACGGGCCTTACATCCAGCTTGACTACCTCGATAAAGCGGAAGGACCGACGGGCGGCGGGCTCTACACGTTTGAGTACACCTGGTATCGGGATCAAAAGCTGAACCTGCACGATTTCCAGCGCATAGATCTCGAGGCTCAGCAGTACATCGGGTTCTTTAACAAGATGCGGGTGCTTGCCCTGCGCGCCAAGGCCACGCTCACTGATGCGAATCGCGGTCAAACCATACCTTTCTACATGCAGCCCATCGTTGGCGGGTCGGAGGATTTGCGAGGGTTCCTCCCGTTCCGCTTCTACGATAACAACAGTTTGGTTTTGAACGCCGAATACCGCTGGCATGTGGTAAGCATGCTCGATATGGCGGTGTTCGCCGACGGGGGCAAGGTATTTCCGCGCCGCGGCGAACTCAATTTCAGTCATTTGGAGGGCGATGGGGGGATAGGATTCCGCTTCAACTATCAGGGCCGCCCATTCATTCGCATCGACATTGCGGGCAGCCACGAAGGCTTTCAGTTCTGGTTTAAGTTCAACGACATCTTTGTTCGACATCCAGTAGGGACTGCCAGTGCGCAACCGATTCAGTAGGGAGACGGTCATGACGAAGCTGCTTACCTCCGCGCTGTTGCTGGCCGCTGCCTGCCAGGCTGGCGCTCAAAAGTTTTACCCTGATGACCCTCTCGTGAAAGAGCCTCGGCCGCGTGACGCCAGCGGAGTGAAGTCGCGCAAGCTCAGCGACTACTACGATCTGGTGGAAAATTCGTACGGAAAACGTGGCGAACACGGCACTCCCCAAAAGGGCATCCCAGCACGTGACGTAAGCACACTCGGCGAGCCGCTTGATGGAGCCTGGTACACCCATCGGCACTACTGGAATGCAATGACGATCGAGCAGCTTCAACTGGGCGTGGGAGGCAAGAATCCGCCATCGGAAAGCGGCCAGTGGGCGATCGTTTCAGCCAAGAGCGAAGGTGTTACTCCCGGCTTTGAAATGAAGGATTCGAAAGGCGATCGTTACTACGTGAAGTTCGACCCGACGAGCAATCCGGAAATGGCAACCGGGGCGGAGATGATCGTATCTCGAATCTTCCACGCACTTGGTTATCACGTTCCCGACTACTACCTCATCCACTTCACACGCGACAAACTGGTTCTCGGTAAGGACCTAAGATTCCGCGATCCGCAGGGGCGCGAGCGGGCCATGATGAACCGCGATCTGGACAAACTGCTTAGAAAAGTTCCCCGGACTGCCGATGGCCGATATCGTGGCATTGTCAGCATTCAGATACCCGGTAAAACGGTTGGACCCTATAAGTATTTCGGCACCCGGGGCGACGATCCAAACGACGTGATTCCCCATGAGCATCGGAGGGAGTTGCGCGGTTTGTACGTGTTCGCCCAGTGGCTCGCACATAACGATTCGCGCGGCATCAACAGCCTCGATACTCTTGTGGAGGAGGAGGGTATCACCGCCGTCCGGCATTATCTAATGGACTTCGGCGCCACACTGGGAAGCGCCAGCACGATGGAAAAGACGGCTCGTGCCGGTGGCGAGTATTATCTCGACCTCTCCCCTGCCCCCAAAGCAATCGCAACGCTCGGTCTCGCAGTTCCGCGTTGGCAGCGCGTCCACTATCCGAAGATCCGGTCCGTGGGCGGTTTCGACTACGTTGCTTTCCAGCCGGATGCCTGGAAGCCCGACTACCCGAACCAAGCGTTCCGCAATCGCCTGCCCGATGATGAGTTTTGGGCGGCTAAACAGGTGATGGCCCTTAGCGATGAGCAGATTCGTGCCATCGTCAAAGTTGCGGAATACTCCGATCCGCGGGCCGATGACTACATGACCAGGGCGCTGATCGCGCGGCGCGACAAAATTGGCCGCCACTACTTCGCCAAGGTGCTGCCGCTCGACCGCTTCACCGTCGAAAACAGTCAGCTGACCTTCCATGATCTGGCGCAAGATCACGGAATCGAGACCAAGGGAGACCTTCATGTGAGCTGGTCACGCTTCGACAATGCCACCAGCCAGAAGGCCACACTTGAGGGCGTGCAGGATTTTCGTGTGCCGATCGATGCCGGTGCCTGTTATCTCAGGGCCGATCTCTGGCGTGGTGAGGATCACACCAAAACGGTGACCGTCTACCTGCGCTGCGCGAACGGAAGTGCGGAGGTCGTTGGAGTCGACCGAACCTGGCCGCCGCAGCCCACGATTCACTGACGTCCCAGGACGAACGTCTTGCCCAAGACCCGAGAACACGACTCCATCAGTTCATTCCCGGTCTTTCGTACTCTCGCGGAACCTAAGAAGAATTGGTTCGAGAAATTTCTCTCTATCTTTGCCGATGTGCGCGCGGGAGAAGGCATGGTCGTTGTGATGCTGACCGCCAACCTCTGCCTGCTTCTTGCGTCCTATTACCTGCTCAAGACGGTGCGCGAGGCGCTGATCTTGACCGAAGGCGGGGCCGAAATAAAAACGTATTCTTCTGCGGCCCAGGCGATCCTGCTCGTGCTTTTCGTCCCGGCATACGGCGCATTCGCGTCGCGTGTTCCCAGGCTAAAGCTCATCACCTGGGTCACGCTCTTCTTCATCGCCAACCTCGTGATCTTCTATGCCGCGGGGACCGCGGGGGTCCACGAAGGTGTTGTCTTCTATGTGTGGGTAGGAATTTTCAACAATTTTGTTGTCGCCCAATTCTGGGCTTTCGCCAACGATCTGTTCGCTGAAGCCCAGGGGAAACGGCTGTTTCCAATCGTCGGCGTTGGTGGCTCGAGTGGCGCCGTTTTGGGTGCGTGGATCGCAACGCACTTGTTGAAGATGGTTTCCACCTACAGCCTGATGGTGATCGCATGCGTCGGACTTGGGGTTTGCATTGTCCTGACCGCGCTGGCAAACCGATGGACGCTCAGCCACGAAAGCAAAGAAGAGGCGGCCAAATCAGAAGAGCCGCTCGGCAAAGAAGGCGGCTTTCAACTTATCTTCCGCGACCGGTACTTGCTCCTGATTGCGTTACTCGCCGTCCTGTTAAACGTGGTGAACACCTCTGGTGAATTCCTGCTCAGCAAGCTGGTAGTGCAAGAGTCCTTTCATGTTGTGGGCGCAGGACAGGACGCTGCCCGAAAGATATTCGTCGGAGAGTTTTATGCGCATTTCTTCGCCTGGGTGAACCTGCTCACTCTTGTACTGCAAACCATCTTCGTGTCGCGAATTTTCCGTTACATTGGAGTGCGCGGATCGCTTTTCATCCTACCCACCATCGCTTTGACCGGCTATTCCCTGATCCTTGTCTATCCTGCGCTTTACGCCGTTCGAGCTCTAAAAATTCTGGAAAATAGCACCGACTACTCCATCCAAAACACCGCCAGGCAAGCCTTGTTTCTTCCAACCAGCCGCGCGGCGAAGTACAAAGCAAAAGCGGCCATCGATACCTTCTTTGTCCGGATCGGTGATGTCGTGCAGGCCTTAATCGTTTACGTCGGAACCGAAAAACTGGGACTGTCGATCTCGGGCTTCGCCGGCATTAGCGTTATGCTGACGATTGTCTGGCTCGCCGTGGTTGCAAGTATCTACCGGGAACACAAGCGCCGGGCCCCCGATGTCGCATAGCGGCGGTTGAGCCCGCCCCAAAGACACTCCTCCTTGCGACACGTTCTCGCCACTTCGTTCTTGGCTAGTTTGCTTTTTCCTGGCCGGGAGAAGGAACGTGCGCCAGTTTGAGGCTCACAGATTGCCGCACGTCCATCAATCGTGTGGTCAAATCCTTATCAACTTCGCCGGTGCTCGCAAGCGGTGGAACTGCTTCGAAGAATGTCTGTACGTGCCGCAGGGATGGAGGTAGCACACTATCGAGATATTCCAGGGCCAGGCCACGCAAAAACCGGTCGTCCGTATGCATGGCCTGAAACGCGACTTTCAGCGGGCCCCGAGGAAGAATCAGCGCCAGCAGGCTGAACAGGTGCTCCCAGCTTAACTGCGCCCGTTCCTTCAAGACGTCATCGAGGAAAAGAAATTCGTCGGTGCTTTGACGGCGATCGAGAAGGCGCCGGCTGTCCCAGACACCGCGGCTTACTGACATCTCGCGTTCGATAATCGCAAAAACTGTTTCCTTTGCTGGCCGGTATTCCGGATGCCTCTGTAAAATTACATCCAGAGCGCGGGCGCACTGGAAGCGTACCTCAAAGCGTGAATCCTCAAGCGCCTGCATCAGGCCCTGAACCGTCCGCTGATCTTGAGAGTAGGCCAGCACCCTCGGCAGCCTCCGCTTGATTGCGAAGTCGGTCTTCTCGTCGAGCAGCGCGTCGAGCATCTGTCCGGCAACATGATCGACGGAGCCGCGTAGAACTCGCAAAGCTTCGGGAGCAATGTCATCCCAGGCAACGAGAATGATGACCTGCGGCACAAGCAAGGGGTTGGATTGCTGCATCGTCGAGAGGGTCCGCTGCACTACTCCTAGATTCCCGGATCGCAATTCCATCAGCGCCTGGAGGACGGGCTCGGTGATCGGCGGTCGCACGTCCTGAAGCCGCGACTCCGGGTGGACTGGTGCCGGAAGCGCCGCCGCAGGATCTCTTTTTACAGAAAGCGTGAGCAGCACGGAACGCGTGAGCAACTCGCTCTCCGTATCGACTTCCAGCTCAACTGCGCGATCGACCAACCCTTGTTCAAGCACGCGAACGTACAGCCTCTGTATTCGCCGCGTAATGTAGATTCCCACGCTGGCGATTGCCACCGTCACCAGCAGAATACTCTTGATCGCAAACAACCCGCCGAGGGCCAGAAATATTTCAGAGAGTGCTCCGCCGAAGACGTCTCCAAGGCGGTCGAACACTACGTCGATGACCGGCTTCGCTGCGCGTTTTTCGCGGACGGGTAGTGGCGTGTAGAGTAGTTCGTAACCCGCACGGTGGATGGATCCACGCAGGATCACCTCCAGCGCGCGCACCCCAACGAAAACGAAAAATACAGGAAACATCAGCGCGCCGACGGCGCCTGCTGCCACCGCCGTCGGCAGCGAACCGACACCGCGAGCCAGCCCGAGCTTTTCAAGCCACTTGCGTGTGATCAACACCTGTACGCCGAAGCTCAAAATCTGACTGACGGTGTAGAAGATTGCGAAGAACCGTAGCAGCGCATGGCCGCGACCGATCACCGTCGCCGCCTGCGTCTTGAAGATGATATCGAGCAGGGCCGCGGCTGTGGTTCCCAAGACCACAAGAGCCGCCAGCATTTGCACATATTTTGACTGCCGGAAGGTCGTCCATGCCGCAGACGTCACCGGTTCGCCGTCGATATGGTGGTGGTGTTGCTCTGGCGCGGCGATGCCCTGGGAGCTTCGGACCGCCAAGAAGCTAATACACCCGCAGCAAAGATGAGCACATCCCAGGAACAGCAAAATCGCCGTGGAAGGTAGCCAAGCGGCAAAGCGCTCCGCCGCAAGTCCACCCAGGATTCCGCCAAACGTGCCAACACCAGCGATGCGGCCAAAGTATTTCTTGCCGGTTCGGGGATCGAAACGCTCATTCAACAACGACCAAAAACTCGAGAGGACGATCGCCCCCAGTGCAATGACATGGATGTAAACCACCACCACCATCGCAGGGCGATAAGCGCTGTGTCGCAAGCTCCACTCCCCAAAGTGAAGCGCGCTGCTGACCAGGAAGCCCCATGGCACCATGCGTGCCGGAGTGACGGCCTGGAGGATGCGAGAGTTCAGCAAGCCTGCAGCGATGGAGACCGCTGACCCAGCCATCACCATGAGCGGAAAATACGAAGGGCTGAACTCTGAGAGAAAAAGCGCGTCACGCGCCGCCTTGCCTGCCACCTGATGGGCCAGCATTATGGCAGAAACCAGCATGGCGAACCGCACGACCGAATGAAACGATCGGTCGTTGTCTACCGTGACAGGGATAACGCCTCCGCGCCATGGGATTCCTCGGCGGAGAAGTAATCCGGCAGATTGATCCTCCACCAATGCTCGGCGTCATCCGGGGTCCAAGCGTCCTTTCGACCGAAAGTCGCTAGAGAACGGCCAAGCTCCAATGCGGTAAGAGGGCGATCGGCGGGATTTTTTGCCAGGCAGCGCATGATGATCTCTTCCAGGTCAGCCGGAACATGAAGTTCGGTTCGCTGCGATAGGGGCACTGGCTGTTTCTGCACATGTGCCAACGCCGTCGCAACCGGCGTCGACTCCTCAAACACCGGTGTTCCCGTGAGCAAAAAGTACCCGATGCATCCCAGGCTGTAGATGTCGGCGCGTCCGTCGAAGGGTTTGCCGGTAGCCATCTCCGGAGCCATGTAAGCGGGCGTGCCGGCGGTCGTACCCTCTATGGTCAGACGAGTGTTTCCGCTGTTCTCCGCCTTCACCAGGCCGAAGTCGAGGACTTTCACGAAGTCGCAATTCACACCCAACCGCGCCAAAAAAATATTGCTGGGCTTGATGTCACGATGAATGAGACCGCCGCCGTGGGCCTCAGCCAAGGAGTCGCAAACTTGGCGCAGAATTCGCGCCACGCGAGCCGCCGGTTGGGGACCAAAACGTTCAATTAACTCTTCCAGATCCAGGCCATCCAGTAGCTCCATGGCGTAATAAAAGCTGCCGTCCTCCGACACGCCAAAGTCATGGAGGGCTACCGTGTGAGGCGACCGCAAACCCGCCGTCGCGCGCGCCTCCTGCTCGAATCGTTGCCGCACCACGTACGCTTCGCGCCCCGTCTTCTGAATCAACACCTCAGGGCGAATCAGCTTCACCGCCGCACAACTGCCCAGCCTGCGGTGTCGCGCTGCCCATACTTCACCCATTCCGCCTTTACCAAGGAGAGTCTCGAGGGAGTAGCTTCCCATCTCCCGCGCGTTTCTTATATCCACTTCCATCTGGTACATGTCTCGCGAAAGGAAGTAGGCCCAGCCTGCCATGAGCACACTCGGCGCAAACCAGAGCGCGAGTTCGCTGCCGTCCCACGAGGGAAGCTTCAGTACCGAGCGGCTCACCAGGTAGGCCAAAGGACCGGTCGCGGCAGAGACCAACGCTCCAATCAAGGTTCGCGCTGGTGTGTTGGGCACAAAAATGCCAAAGGCCAGAATCCACATCGGAAGCGCCGAGATCCCGATCAACGAATGGGCTGCCTGCCCGCGGATAAATTCCAGCATGGCCAGTCCGAAACTCACGACTACTTCGTACACCAGCCCCAGCTCGAGCACCCGGCCAGGCGGAAGAAATCCTATCCGGTGGATAGCGATGATCACGAGCGAGGACACGATCAGCAAGGAAAAATCGAGGATGAAAACCGGCTGCCGCTCCAGGGCCTTCACGGTCGGATCGAGAAAGTGCCGCACTACGAAGAGGATAGTAGTGCTCACCAGGACCACCATCGCCAGCCAGTAGAGTCGGGACGAGGTTTTCCCTATCAGTTCCGTGGGTACACGAGTGCGTAACTCCTTCCCTGCAGGGACGTTGAATTTTCCCGTTGATGGGCAGACGGTGGCCATACAGTTCTACTAACGATGCTATCCAGTCCGGTGCCGATTCTTTTTCCCGGACTTCTTCCGGGAGAACCGAATCCGTTGATGTATTGACCGCTTGTTTTGCCGGATATCGAGCGCCCGCTGTTTGTCCCCAGCGCTCAAGCGCATTGCGCGCAGCGAACAAAGGATAAATGGCGGGCCACCCAAAATGCTATAAGGAAGTGACGGCGGAATGATTTCAGACGTTCGGATGACGGGATTCATCACGAGGCCGACAAGGTTTGTGCGGCAGTTCCTGGCCATGTCCGCCGAGTATTGGTCCTCAGGGTCGCCGGACTTTCGTCTTGATGGACGCCCATTCAAACAGGCATTCGGACTTCGTTCATCATTGAGCGGGTAACTAAGACAAGAGTCGATGCGTCATGCGGAGAACTACCAGATGCCCTTTCAGCCAATTGAGAATTACGGCGTAATCGGCAACATGCAGTCGGTTGCGCTGGTCGGGATGAATGGATCGATTGATTTTCTCTGTTACCCGGAGTTCGATTCTCCCACCGTATTTGCTGCTCTGCTTGATGATGAAAAGGGAGGACGCTTTGCGATTCGGCCGCAGCTGTCCAACATGCGCGTGCGTCAACTCTATCTGCCCGAAACAAACATTCTACTTACACGATTTCTTGCTGAGGAAGGTGTAGCTGAGTTGACAGACTACATGCCAATCGAACAAGAAGGACACCAACCAAACGAGATCGTCCGAACCGTCTCAGTCGTCCGAGGAACCGTAAAGTTCCACATGTGTTGTCAGCCACGATTCAATTACGCTGCCGGTAAGCACAACACGAAGCTTTCGGATGGATGCGTAACCTTCTTACCTGACGACAGTGTCTGCCCGCCAATGTCGCTCTATTCAACTGTTGCAGTTCAACAACAATCAAACGAGGTTGGTTCGGATTTCACTCTGAAAGCAGGGGAAACCGCCACTTTCATTTTTGGCTCATCGCGAGCGGAGGGACAGCCGCCAGAACTGGGTCTTATTGGGCAAAGACTTCTTGACACCGCTCAATTCTGGAAAAATTGGATTTCACAATCGAATTACAAGGGTCGCTGGCGAGAAATGGTCTATCGCTCGGCGCTGGTGTTGAAGCTCCTCATTAGCCGTACGCATGGTTCCCTCATTGCCGCACCTACGTTTTCACTTCCGGAAAGTATTGGGGGAGCGCGGAATTGGGATTACCGCTTCACCTGGTTACGGGACTCAGCTTTTATCCTCTACGCACTAATCCGACTAGGCTTCGTCGATGAAAGCGAAGCTTTCATCGAATGGTTGAAGGGCCGATTGAGTGACGACGCTCAGCGCGGTCCGCTGCAAGTCATGTATGGACTCGATGGCAGGCAGAAACTTGACGAGATCGCGCTGGATCATCTCTCTGGTTATGAGAATTCACAGCCGGTACGCATCGGCAATGCTGCTTACCAGCAACTCCAACTCGATATTTACGGCGAGATGATGGACTCTATGTATCTCGCAAACAAGTACGGCCATGCAGTCTCTTACCAGGGATGGCAGGACACTCAACGGGTGCTCGAATGGTTGAGGAAAAATTGGCGACGCCCAGACCAGGGCATTTGGGAGGTAAGAGGCGGCCCAAAGGAATTCCTCCATTCGCGCGTGATGTGCTGGGTCGCTTTCGATCGAGCGTTGCGACTGGCGCTAAAACGATCGCTCCCGGCCCCACTTGACGTTTGGCACGATACCCGCGACGAGATTCGGAACGACATCTTTACGAATTTCTGGGACGACGGACTGCAGGCGTTTGTCCAAGCCAAGGCCAGCAAGGACTTGGACGCTTCGGCGCTCCTGATGCCAATGATGCGGTTCATCAGCCCGGTCGATCCGATGTGGTTATCGACGATGAGAGCGATTGAGAATCGCTTAATCGAAGACACACTCGTGCGCCGCTACGAAGTTGAACGCAGTCACATAGACGGGCTTCCGGGAACCGAGGGGAGCTTCACTGCCTGCTCATTTTGGTATGTCGAATGCCTAGCGCGTGCTGGCGAACTGGAAAAAGCGCAATTGCTTTTTGAGAAGCTATTGGGGTACGCGAACCATCTGGGACTCTATTCTGAGGAATTGGGAGCCGACGGCCGGCATCTCGGCAACTTCCCGCAGGCCTTTACGCACTTGGCTTTGATTAGTGCGGCTACTTATCTGGATCGAGCATTGTCGGGTAATAAGAATGCGACGTGGCGTTAGGAATGTTCCGTCTTGATTTATCGGATTGTGGCGCTGGAAACCGGAACCGACTGGTTCATTTCCGAATAGCCGATCATTCGGGCGTAAATGGGGACCAAGGTATTTCTCGCTAGAGCATGTTGTTGGCGGCCGTTCTTTCCGGTTCGTGCGGAAGTAGGTGATCGGCCATAATGGACCGCATGCTCAACCGGCGCACGTTCCTCAAGACCAGCGCAGCTTCCCTTCCATTGGCCGCCGCCATCCAGACGCTCAATCCTGCGACGGTCTCAGCGGAAACAATCGCCGACGCAGCCATCAGCGGCACGGTTCCGAAACTCATCCCTCTACCAGCCAGGCTGGCTCCGGTCGATCCGTCCACGTTGCCTTGGCAGCAGAACATTCGCCGCGTCGGTCAGAGCAACATGACCGAGCACGATCCGGCCGTGATGAACATTGAAGAATGGGCAGACTATTGGCGCTCA
>Ga0075425_100005598_pt1 | contig 13075 bp, 7 predicted proteins | sample SoiMethybrSBSTD4_FD_75300 | JGI IMG/M metagenome (GOLD analysis project Ga0075425, IMG submission 75300) | Bulk soil microbial communities from a Populus tree surrounding site in Tennessee, USA - Soil MetaG P. TD hybrid SBSTD4 | ecosystem: Environmental > Terrestrial > Soil > Tree plantation...
TCGGTTTCGGCAGTTCCGGTCATGCCGGAAAGCTTCTTGTACTTGCGGAAGTAGTTCTGGAAGGTGATCGTGGCGAGCGTCTGATTCTCGCGCTCGATCTTCACCTTCTCCTTGGCCTCGACGGCCTGATGCAAGCCGTCGCTCCACCGCCGCCCGGGCATCAGGCGGCCCGTGAACTCGTCGACGATGACGACGCCGCCGTCCTTGATCATGTACTCCACATCAAGATGGAACAGCGAGTGCGCACGCAGCGCCTGGTTGATGTGGTGGAGCAGCGGCATGTTGACCGGATCGTAGAGACCGTTGGATTCGGGCACGAGCCGATGATTCAGCATCTGCTCGGCCTTGGCCATTCCGGTCTCGGTCAAGTTCACCGTCTTGTGCTTCTCGTCGACGAGGTAGTCGCCGGTCTTCTCGAGCTCTTCACGGTCTTCGGCCTTGACGTTGCCCTGCGTGACTGCGCCCTTCTTCAGACGCGGAATGATGCGATCGACCTCGTAGTAGAGATCGGTCGACTCTTCCGCCGGACCGGAAATGATCAGCGGCGTTCGGGCTTCGTCGATCAGGATGCTGTCGACCTCGTCGACGATCGCGAAGTGATGCCCGCGCTGAACCATCTGGGTCAGCTCGAATTTCATGTTGTCGCGCAGGTAATCGAAGCCGAACTCGTTGTTGGTGCCGTAGGTGATGTCGGAGCCGTAGGCGATCTGCCGTTGTTCGTCGCGCAGGTCGTGCTGAATGACGCCAACGCTCATACCGAGGAATCGGTAAAGACGGCCCATCCATTCCGAGTCGCGCCGGGCCAGGTAGTCGTTCACGGTGACGACGTGAACGCCCTTGCCTTCGAGCGCGTTGAGGTAGGCCGGCAGCGTCGCGACGAGCGTCTTGCCTTCGCCGGTCTTCATCTCGGCGATGGTGCCGTGATGGAGCACCATGCCGCCGATGAGCTGCACGTCGAAGTGCCGCATGTTGAGCACGCGGCGACCTGCCTCGCGCACGACGGCAAATGCCTCGACGAGCAGGTCGTCGAGCGACGCGCCGTCGGCGACGCGCTTGCGGAATTCGATCGTCTTGTCTCGAAGCTGTTGGTCGCTGAGTGCCTGGGTCGTCGGTTCGAGGGCGCTGATCTCCGCGACGAGCGGCTGGAGCCGCTTGATCTCTCGTTCGTTCTGGGTGCCGATGACCTTCGCGAGCAGTTGGCCGATCATGCGTATGAAGAGAGCTAACTACGAAGGAATATCTACCGATTGTAGCCCTCGGGCTACAGATCGGCAAGGAAACCGCATGTTTCCGGGTTGATTACTGCGCGCGAGGCTTCTGCTGCGTGAGGAGCTGGAGCGGATTGAGGAGGCGCCCGTTGGCCATGACCTCGTAATGGAGGTGGGCGCCGGTTGTGCGACCCGTGCTGCCAAGGCGCGCGATCATCTCGCCGCGTTTGACGTGATCGCCGATGTGAGCGACGAACGACGACAGGTGACCGTATCGAGTCTCGAGGCCGAACCCGTGGTCGATGACGATGAGATTTCCGTAACCGCCGGAGTAGCCGGCCTGAGTGACGACGCCGGCGGCGGTCGCATAAATCGGCTGTCCCTTATCGCCGGCGATGTCGAGGCCGCTGTGATAGTCCGAATCGCCGGTCAGCGGGTCGGTGCGCTGGCCCATCGTCGAGGTCAGCCAGCCTTGCGCCGGCCAGATGGACGGCGTGGCGTTGGCGAGCGCATTGCGCTTGTCGACATTCGTTCTGACCGACTGGAGCCGCGACTCGAGACCTTCGAGCAACGAGCGGAGCAGTCCAAACGTGTCGTCGGGATTTGAAAGCGCCGACAACGTGCGCGAGTAAGGGGAATCCTGCTTCGCCGTTGCGCCCAGCGGGGCTGAGGAGCCGCCCATTGCGCGCGCTTTGACGAGCGCAGGCAGCTTGTCCATCGTCCGCGCGACGTTCGGATCGAGCGCGGCGCGCGCGCCGAGATCGGCGATGGCCGACTGCAGCGATTCAATCTGTCCCGAGAGTTCCTGAGTGGCCGATCGATAGCTGGAGTTCTCGATCTCGAGCGCCTGCTGATTGGCGTAGAGGCCGGAGACGTCGCTCTTGGCTTTCCAGGCCGCGCCGATGCCGATGAGAACTGGAAGCGTGACCATGGCGCAAGCCACCGCAACCGCCGGTCGGGCGGAGATGGTCACGCGACGGACGACCCCTGACGTCCGGTCGGCGATGAGAATGGTGTAACGCCTTGCTGCCATCAACTACTCAGAGGACGAGTGCACACACGGGTCGGTCACTAGCTGCTGGGATGCCATTACTATCGGGTGTTCGCGACCAGGAGGAGAGGTCGTGACGCCAAAGGCTACCACAGGACGAAAAGAGGCTTCAATCAGGTTGACTATTCAATCGACTCTGGCAAACACCCCATGGACATAGTGTGAAATCGCGAGTCGCGACGCTTCAGGTCGTCGCCGCTGCCGTGTTGTTCTCGACGGGAGGGGCAGGAATCAAGGCCGCGGCGTTTTCGGGAGTGCAAGTGTCGGCCCTTCGCTCGGGGATCGCCGCGCTCGTCCTTATGCTGTTTGTTCGCGGGCACCTGACTTGGTCGGCTCCTGTGCTGGGCGTCAGCCTCGTGTACGGCTCAACCCTCACGCTGTTCGTCCTCGGGACGAAACTCACCACCGCTGCCAATGCCATCTTCCTGCAGTCGACATATCCACTTTATGTGCTGCTCCTCTCGCCCTTTCTGCTGGGAGAGCGCATCGGTCGGCGCGACATGCTTTATCTGGCCGCGGTCGGCGCCGGTCTCCTTTTGTGCGTGATCGGGCGGCCGCCGGCGACGATCACGGCGCCGAACCCCACGTTGGGCAACGTGTTCGCCATCTTGTCAGGTGTCGCGTGGGCGATGACGCTGCTCGGACTGCGATACGTCGAACGCGATGCAACGGAACGAAGTCCGGCCATGGCAGCGGTCATCACCGGGAATGCCTTGGCGAGCCTCGCGGCACTTCCATTTGCGTGGCCCTTGCCGATGGCCTCCGCGTCGGAGTGGGCGACCATCGTCTACTTGGGTGTCTTTCAGATCGGGCTCGCGTACATCTTCCTGACGAAAGCCGTCGGCCGGCTCCCGGCACTCGAGATCTCCCTGCTGCTGCTGCTCGAGCCGGTGCTGAATCCGGTGTGGGCGTGGCTCGTACGAGGAGAGCGACCCGGCACATGGACGATCGCCGGCGGCGCCATCATCATCCTGGTGACGGCGCTGAAGAGCGTCTACGACAAGAGGACGACGATCGATTGAACGTTACTCGGCCAGTCTGTATTGAAGTGCCTCGGCGACGTGATCGCTGGCCACGTCGCGCGCCTGCGCCAGATCGGCGATCGTTCGCGCCACCTTCAGCACCCGATCGTATCCACGCGCGCTGAGTCCCATCGCGCTCACGGCCCGGCGCAGCAGCGCCCGCCCGGCGGTGTCGGGCCGACAGAACGCCGCGACCGCGCTGCCGCGGAGATCGGCGTTGGTCCTGGCGCCACGCTCACCGTATCGAAGCTGCTGGGCGCGACGAGCGGCGCACACACGATCGCGCACCGGCGCCGATGCCTCGCCCGGTGTGCCGTCTGCGATGGCCTGCACGGGAACCGCCGGCACTTCCACGATCAGATCGATGCGATCGCGAAGAGGCCCCGAGAGCTTTCCGCGGTACTTCGCGATCTGTGTCGGTGTGCATCGACAGGGCCGACGCTCGTCGCCTTGGAAGCCACACGGGCACGGATTCATGGCGGCGACGAGCACGAACCGAGCCGGAAACACAGCGGTGCGTGCGGCGCGTGCGATCGTGACGCGCCCTTCCTCGAGCGGCTGGCGCAGCACTTCGAGAACGCGGCGATCGAACTCCGGCATCTCGTCGAGAAACAACACACCGTTGTGTGCCAGCGAGATCTCGCCCGGTCGTGGAATGCTTCCGCCACCGACGAGCGCGACGTTCGACACGGTGTGATGCGGCGCGCGAAACGGACGCTCGCTGAGCAACCCGCAACCGGCCGGCAGCGTGCCGGCCACCGAATGGATCGCCGTGCATTCGAGCGACTCGTCGAAGGTGAGCGGCGGCAGGATCGTGCCGAGCCGCCGCGCCATCATCGTCTTGCCGGCGCCCGGTGGTCCGGTGAGGAGCAGGTTGTGACCGCCGGCCGCCGCCACTTCGAGCGCCCGCCGCGCAAACAGCTGGCCGTGCACATCGGCGAGATCTCCCTCGCGCTCGCGGACCGCGGGCGGCGACGAGGACGAGGGCACGGCACGCGCCGCGAGCTCGGGGTTGTTGAGTGCTTCCACAGCTTCCGGAAGCGAGCGCGCCGTGCACACGTCGAGACCCTCCACGACACATGCCTCGGCTGCGTTCTGCGGCGGCAGCAACAGCCGCTTCAGCCCGAGCCGCCGTGCCGCAATCGCGATCGGCAGCACGCCGCGGATGCCGTTGATGGCGCCATCGAGCGAGAGCTCACCAACCACAACCGTGTCGTCGACGGCGCGGCGCCGTACGAGGCCCGATGTCGCGAGCAGGCCGAGCGCGATCGGGAGATCGAAGGACGATCCGGCTTTACGCACATCGGCCGGTGCGAGGTTCACCGTGATGCGATGATGCGGGAACTCGAAGCCGGAATTGCGAATCGCCGATCGAACGCGATCGCGGCTCTCACGCACGGTCGCATCGGGCAAGCCGACCATCGTGAAGTGGGGAAGCCCGAAGGCGACATCGACTTCGATGTGAACGGGGTAGGCGTCAATTCCGAAGACGGCGGCACTGCGCAGGCTGGCGAGCACGGCGCCTGCAGGTGCAAGAAGCGGTGCCCGCAATCCGTTGATGAAATACCGGAGGATTCCGAATCTCGTCGTCGCGGAGATCGCAAATCCTGCGATCCGCGTCAACGGCGAAATGCGCAGGAAGTGATGACTAACGATCGCTGGGCACGATTTCGATGTAGTCCACGGCGCCGCCGTCGGGTGGCGTCGTGGTGACGTCGATTCGAATCTCGTCGCCCGGTGCGAGCGTGACGCGATGAGCGGTTCGACGCGTTGACGTATGGCCGTTGGGTGCCGACGATCCGAATTGCGCATCGGCGATCCAACTCTCGATCTGACGGCCTCCGACCGAGAGGGCGTATCGCGCGGCGCCGTCGCTCTCGTCGAAGTACTGGACGGCGATGTCGTAGATGCCTGCCGTGCCTTGAAAACGATGGCGCGCCGAGCACGTGCCGCCCGCCGAACAGATCGCGGCTTGCGCTGCCGATGCCGTCTCCCAGGGAATGACGGCGCCAGTTGAGAACCGCTCCAACGTCATCGACTCCGCTTCGACGCGACCGGCAAACCGTCCGACGCGGCCCATGCTGTCGGGAATCCCGGAGATCCACTGGAACCAGCTGTTCACGGCGTCGCGCCACACGATCGCATGGCCGGCCTGGTATTCGAGCTTCGCCAGCACCGCCGCATGGCGTTCGGGATCGATGAACTTCTCGAGACGACGCCAGCGCTCGACGAACCCCGCGGCATTCTGTGCGCCTTCGTAGTGCGAGTCGTAGATGCGCTGAATGACCGTCTGACCCGACCGCAGCTTGTACGTGTACGGGACGTGATGGAAGAAGAGCAGCAGATCGTCAGGCGTCGACGACAGCGATTCATACATCGCCGCCACTGCCGGTGAGTACTGAGAGATGAACCCCGTACCGGTGGCAGACGTGCGGTCCATGCCGACACCGGTGCCATTAGCGCGATGCCATTGGCCCCAACCGTTGCGTTCGGACGACTCGATACCGGGCCCGTAGTGCACGCCGATGATATCGGTGAGCGTGCCAGCGCCGAGCGGTCCCGTGTAGTTTTCGTAGGTCGGCCACGACTCGAGCAGGATGCCGGCGAGGGTATCGACCACCGGCGGCGCGTCGCTGAACGTCAGCTTGGTCCACTCCTCGGCAATCTGCCGCGCCGCAAGATCTGGATTCCACGCCAGCCGCCCGAAGCCGTAGAGGTTCGCCATCGCGAGGTCGTGCCCGAGCCAGTTGGTGTCGCGCCCGACATTGGACACGCCGACGAAGCCGCCCATGCGACGTCCGAACACGCGTCCGGTGACGAGGCTCTTCACCGGCGTGCCCGTGCCTTTCGCCTGCATGTCGAAATCGAGTACGCGCTTCCACATCGGCACGATGAAGCACACGTGGCGCTGCTGGCCGAGATACTCCTGCGTGATCTGCAGTTCGATGGCCTGATTGGTCTTCTGCAGCGCACCGAACAGCGGCGAGGCCGGTTCGCGTACTTGAAAGTCGATTGGCCCGTGCTTGATCTGCAGCACGACGTTGTTGTCGAACTGGCCATCGAGCTTCTGAAAGTTGTCGTACGCGGCGCGCGCGCGATCGTTCTTCAGATTGCGCCAGTCCATCAGATGGTCGTAGACAAAACCGCGATAGAAGATCACGCCGCCGTGCGGCGCCAATGCGCGGGCAATGACGTTAGCCGCGTCGGCGTGCGTCCGGCCGTACGCGGATGGACCGAGACGTCCTTCCGAGTCGGCCTTGAGCACGAAGCCACCGAGGTCGGGCACGGCCTTGTAGATCGCATCGACGCGAGCCTTCCAGAACGCGACGACGCGGGCGTCGAGCGGATCGAACGTGTCGAGCCCACCGACCCGCATCGGACTGCTGAAGTCGATCGAGACGGACAGCGCGATGCCCCACGGCCGCAGCGTTGCGGCCACGCGCGCCAACTGCGGGATGAACGCGTCAGTGATGACTTGCGGGTTGGCGTTGACGTTGTTGATCGTCAGCCCGTTGATGCCGATCGAGGCCAGCAACCGCCCGTAGTCGCGGACGCGTGTCAGGTCGTCGACGACGCGTCCGCTGTCGAAGAAGATCGACCGGCCCGCATAGCCGCGCTCGATCGTGCCGTCGAGATTGTCCCAGTGATTGATCCATCGGGTCGGCGCCGCGGGCTCCTCGCGGTCGTTCAACTGCGCGATGTCGGCGCGCGCGGCGATGCGGCGGAGCAGCGCGAACGCGCCGTAGAGCACGCCGCGATCGTTCTGACCGGCGACCACCAGTGCCGGACCTTCGCGCGTCACCACACGGCCGATCCAAAAGCCGTCGCCCCGCAGCTGTGTCGGAACGGCGGTATCGTCGATCGTCATGCGAATGCGGTCGAGCAGACCCATGACGATGATAGAGCCGCTGCCGCGTGTCGTGATCGAGGTGACCGGCTCGCCGAACATCGAGCCGAGGCCACGGATGGTTTCGTCGCGCGCCGTGCGCAGCACCAGTGAGTCGCCGATCAGCATCAATCGCCGCGGGATCGACGCGTAACGGTCGCGAACGTCGGTGTCGATGCGTGGATACCGCAACCATGCGTCGTACCCGGTCTCGCCATGCGCATCCGTCACCCGGAAGACGCAAAGCAGCAACAGGACGTGCGCGAAGCATTTCGAAGGTGAACGGAGATTCACCCCGACCGCTATGCGGCTCCGCACTGCGAATCGTGGCGTCGTTGTTGGTCGCATAGCGGTCCATGCGCGCGAAGCGCGCCAGCAGATACTGTTATCAGCCGAGGGCTCTGCGGAGGATATCAACCGCAGAGCCCTTGGCTGTTATGCTACGCCGTTCATGGTCGCGCTCGATTGGCTGATGATTGCGCTCTACTTTGCGCTGCTGGCCGGCCTCACCTGGTGGTCGGTGTCGCGCAATCGAAACACCGCAGACGACTACTTTCTCGCCGGGCGCGACCTCGGATGGATCGTCGTCGGGGCCTCGATCTTCGCATCAAACATCGGATCCGAGCACCTGGTCGGTCTGGCTGGCGCCGGGGCGACGAGCGGCGTTGCGCTGGCGCATTACGAACTGCACGCCTGGTGCTTGCTCGTGCTCGGATGGGTGCTCGTGCCGTTCTATATGCGGTCGAAGGTCTACACGATGCCGGAGTTCCTCGAACGCCGGTTCTCATCGACTGCGCGGTGGGTGCTGTCGCTCATCTCGCTCGTCGCCTATGTGCTGACCAAGATGGCGGTCGGGATCTTTGCTGGCGGAGTGGTGTTCGGCGTCCTGCTCCCGGACCTGCACGTGCAGATCGGCAGCACCGTCTTCAACAGCTTCTGGATCGGCTCGGTGCTGGTCGTCCTTCTCACAGGTCTCTACACCATCGTCGGCGGTATGCGCGCCGTCGCGTATACCGATACCGTGCAGACCGCCGTCCTCGTCATCGGCTCGCTGCTGCTCACGATCTTTGGCCTCGCACGTCTCGGTGGGTGGAGCGAGCTGCGGGCAGCGTTGTCGCCGGAGCTGTTCAACCTGTGGAAGCCGATCATCCCCGATGGTGTTCAGGGTACGTGGGCGCCGATCAACGAAGCCACCCGAATGGCGTGGTACTTCAATCAGAACTATCCGTGGCCGGGCATGCTGCTGTGCGCGCCGATCGTCGGCCTGTGGTACTGGTGCACTGATCAATACATCGTGCAGCGCACTCTTGGTGCGCCGAACGAGCGCGAAGCGCGTCGCGGTACGATCTTCGCCGCGTGTCTGAAACTGCTGCCGGTGTTCATCTTCATCATTCCTGGGATGATTGCCGTGGCGCTGGCGAAAACAGGGCGCGTGCCACTGCTTGGCGTGCTCGTTGATCAGAGTGGCCAGGTCGTTCCGGCAGCTGCCCAAGCGGCCTTTCCGCTCATGGTGCAGCACGTCATGCCGGCGGGTCTGCGCGGCATCGTCGTTGCCGGTCTCCTGGCGGCGCTCATGAGCTCGCTGGCCGGGGCGTTCAATGCGTCGTCCACGCTGTTCACAATCGATTTCTACGGCAAGATCAACCCGCGCGCATCGCAAGGGCAGCTGGTGTGGATGGGGCGAGTGGCGACGGCGGTCATGGTGCTGATTGCGCTGGCGTGGATTCCGGTGATCCAGGGCGCACGCGGGTTGTATGAATACCTGCAGGGGATTCAGGCTTATCTGGCGCCACCGATTGCCGCGGTGTTCTTCTTCGGCGTCTTCATGCGTCGTCTCACGGCGGCGGGCTGCCTGGCTGCGCTGCTCACTGGGTTCGGTCTCGGTCTGGTGCGACTTGCAGTGGATACGCCCGTGACGCTCGGCGTTGCGGGCTACGAGCATGGCTACGCGCCAGGGTCGGCGTTCTGGATCCTCAACAACGTGTACTTCCAGTATTACAGTCTCTTGATCTTTCTGGTCTCTGTCGCGGTGTTGATCGTGGTGAGCTACGCCACGCGGCCGCCGAGCGACGCGCAGCTCACCGGGCTGACGTATGAAACGATCACGCCAGAACAACGACGCGCATCGAGACAGAGTTGGACGAGATTGGACGTGATCAGCTCGGCGGTCGTGCTGCTGCTGATTGCAGCGGCCTATGTGTATTTCAACGGCTGACAGACGATGATACTGACTCCAACACCTCAAGACAGATTCACTTTCGGTCTCTGGACCGTCGGCAACCGCGGCCGAGACCCGTTCGGCGAGTTCGTGCGTCCCGCGCTCGATCCCGTGCGGGCCGTGCACAAGCTGTCGGACGCCGGCGCCTTCGGCGTCAACTTTCACGACAACGATCTCGTGCCGATCGATGCGACGCCAGTCGAGCGCGATCGGATCGTGAGCGCGTTCCGCGCGGCGCTGAAAGAGACAGGGATGACCGTGCCAATGGCGACGACGAACCTGTTCACCGATCCGGTGTTCAAGGACGGCGCCTTCACCTCTCACGATCCGAACGTGCGCGCCTATGCCCTCCACAAGACGATGCGCGCGATGGATCTGGGTGTCGAGCTCGGCGCACAGACGTATGTGTTCTGGGGTGGTCGGGAGGGCGCCGAAGTCGACGCTGCCAAAGATCCGATCGAGGCGATCAAACGATTCCGCGACGCGATCAACTTCCTGTGCGCCTACGCCCGCGATCAGAAATACAACCTTCGATTCGCGCTCGAGGCCAAGCCGAACGAGCCGCGCGGCGACATCTACTTCGCCACCACCGCGTCGTATCTGGGGTTCATTCCCACGCTCGATCACCCGGAGATGGTCGGCGTGAATCCAGAGTTCGCGCACGAGCAGATGGCGGGGTTGAATTTCTACCACGCCGTGGCACAGGCCCTCGAAGCGGGCAAGCTCTTTCACATCGATCTCAACGATCAGAAGCCAGGCCGCTTCGATCAGGATCTCCGGTTTGGATCGGAGTCGATGAAGTCGCTGTTCTTTGTGGTCAAGCTGTTGGAGGAGAGCGGATACGATGGCCCGCGCCACTTCGACGCCCATGCGTATCGGACGGAGGACGATGAGGGCGTGTGGGATTTCGCCCGCGGGTGCATGCGCACCTACCTGATTCTCAAGCAGAAGGCGAAGCAGTTTTGCGAGGACTCGAGGATTCAAGCGCTGCTCGCAGAGATCCGCGGCGCGGGTGGCGAGTCGTCAATCCTCGGTCCCTACACGTCTGCGCGGGCGGCAGAGCTCAAAGCTCGCTCTTTCGATCGGCAGGCCCTCGCGGCGCGGCGCCTCCCGTACGAGCGACTCGATCAGCTGGTTGTCGATCTGCTGCTCGGTGTCACCACGTAGCGTCGGTACCGATCGATGCGCATCTCTGCTGGAAACGTGATCACGTGCAGTCCGGGCCGCAACTTCGTCACGCTCAAGTTGGAGACGCAGGACGGCGTGTACGGCCTCGGCGACGCGACGGTCAACGGTCGAGAGCTCGCAGTCGCCAGCTATCTCAGCGATCACGTCATACCGCTGCTGATCGGGCGCGACGCCCGACGCGTCGAAGATATCTGGCAGTTCCTATACAAGGGCGCGTACTGGCGGCGCGGGCCGGTGACGATGGCCGCCATTGCAGCCGTCGACATGGCGCTGTGGGACATCAAAGGCAAGTCGCTCGATGCTCCCGTGTACCAGCTGCTTGGTGGCGCGTCACGCGACGGCGTCATGGTGTACGGTCACGCCAGCGGCGAGACGATCGACGAAACGGTCGAGAGCGTCCGCCGCTACGTCGAACGCGGTTATCGCGCCGTCCGCGCGCAATGCAGCATTCCGGGTATCGCGAAAACCTATGGTGTGACCCAGAGCGACGCCTACGAGCCGGCGGAGCGCGGTCTTGCTCCCGAGACGCGATGGAGCAGCGAGCGGTACCTCCCGATCGTCCCGCCGCTATTCGAACGTCTGCGGGCGGAATTCGGCTCGGATCTGCACCTGCTCCATGATGTGCACCATCGGCTGACGCCGATCGAGGCGGCGCGGCTCGGCCGATCGCTCGAGCCGTATCAATTGTTCTGGCTCGAAGATCCGACTCCTGCCGAGAACCAGGAGAGCTTCCGTCTGATCCGCCAGCACACCACGACACCGCTCGCGGTGGGCGAGGTGTTCAACTCGATTCACGACTGCCGCCAGCTCATTCAAGAGCAGTTGATCGATTACATCCGAACCACAGTCGTGCACGCAGGAGGCATCAGCCACCTGCGGAAGATCGCCAGCCTCGCGGAGCTGTATCAGGTAAGGACCGGCTGTCACGGCGCGACAGATCTGAGCCCCGTCTGCATGGCAGCGGCGCTGCACTTCGATGTGAGCGTCCACAACTTCGGCATCCAGGAGTACATGCCGCACACGCCGGAGACCGATCGCGTGTTTCCGCACGGCTACTCGTTTGCTGCAGGGTCGATGCATCCGGGCGACGCGCCCGGACTCGGCGTCGACATCGATGAAGCGCTGGCCGCCACGTTTCCGTATCAGCGCGCGTACCTGCCGATCGCCAGGCGGCTGGACGGAACGATGCACGACTGGTAGGGATCGCAGCGTCATGGCGCTCTATCTCGGTCTCGACTCGAGCACGCAGAGTCTGTCGGCAGTCGTCCTTGACATCACCGGCGATCGTCGGCGCATGGTTCATGCCGAGAGCTTTCAGTTCGACGCCGTGCTGCCGCAGTACGGCACCCGACACGGCGTGCTGCCCAATCCAGATCCGCGAGTCGCGCAGTCCTCGCCATTGATGTGGGCGGAGGCGCTCGACATGATGCTGGCGCGCCTGGCGAGAGACATCGATGTCCGTCAGATCACGGCTGTCTGTGGATCGGCGCAACAGCACGGCAGCGTCTATCTGAATCGACAGGCCACAGAGGCGATCGGCGCCCTCGATGCGTCGCGCCCGCTGGTCGATCAACTGCACGGCATCTTCTCGCGCAGCGAATCGCCGATCTGGATGGATTCGAGCACGTCGGAAGAGTGCGCCGAGATTGCCGCCGCCGTCGGCGGCGACACGGAGCTCGCGAGACGAACGGGATCGCGCGCCTTCGAGCGGTTCACGGGCCCGCAGATTCGTCGGTTCTTCAAACGGTCGCCCCACGCTTACGAGGCGACCGATCGCATTCATCTGGTGAGCTCCTATCTGGCGTCGCTGTTGGCAGGCCGTCACGCGTCGATCGATACCGGCGATGGTTCCGGCATGAACTTGATGGACCTCGCGGCGGGGGAGTGGTGGGGGGAAGCGGTCGCCGCAACGGCACCGGCGCTCTCGTCGAAGCTGCCGCCGGTGTCGGTGTCGTGGACCCTGGTTGGGGCCTTGGCTCCGTACTGGCAGCACCGATACGGCTATCCGCCGGCCCGCGTGATCGTATGGTCCGGCGACAACCCATGCAGTCTGATTGGCACCGGTCTCGTGCGCGAAGGTGTGATCGCGGTATCGATGGGTACGAGCGACACCGTCTTCGGCCTCATGAACGAGCCGCGCGTCCACGAGTCGGGAATCGGACATGTGAGTGGATCGCCAACCGGCGCCTTCATGGGGTTGACCGTCTTTCAGAACGGATCGTTGGCGCGCGAACGCGTTCGCGAATCACTCGGAATGTCGTGGGCCGACTTCTCACGCGCGCTGGATGAGACCGTGCCCACGTCTGGAGGAATACTCCTGCCGTGGTTCGAGCCTGAGATCACCCCACGAGTGTCGGCGCCGGAAGTCCGACGGTTCTTCGCGAGTGATGACAGACGCACCACCGCCCGGGCACTGATCGAGTCGCAGCAGATGGCGATGTGCCTGCATTCGTCATGGATGGGAGTGCAGGTTCACACCATCCATGCCACCGGCGGCGCATC
>Ga0075425_100005603_pt1 | contig 13071 bp, 11 predicted proteins | sample SoiMethybrSBSTD4_FD_75300 | JGI IMG/M metagenome (GOLD analysis project Ga0075425, IMG submission 75300) | Bulk soil microbial communities from a Populus tree surrounding site in Tennessee, USA - Soil MetaG P. TD hybrid SBSTD4 | ecosystem: Environmental > Terrestrial > Soil > Tree plantation...
CAGCCGCAGACGGGCGAGTGCCGGAAACAGGCGTGCGAGTCCCGGAAACAGACGGGCGAGTGCTAGCCGCAAGCGGGCGAATGACAGCCGCAGACGGGCGAGTGCCGGATCCTTTTCGCGTGGTCCTTAGTCCTTAGTGCTTAGTCCTTGGTTTCGCGCACGGACCACGGACCACGGACCACGGACTTGATCCTCTTCGCGATCAGATGAGTCTTCGTGGCTAGAACTTGAGCGTGATCCCGCCGACGACGCGCTTGGGAGGACGGACGACGAGGAGCTCGTCGTAGACGGACGAATCGACCGACGCGTCGCGGAAGAAGTTGCGGACGGCCACGAGCGCTTCCCACTTCGCCGTGCCGAAGTCCATGAACGGCAGCGACTGGTGCACCTGCACGTCGAAGCGGCTGTCGACGTTGCTCGACGAATCGCCGGACGCCGACTCCGCCAGCGTGAACGGCCGCGCGAACGCGTTGCTCAGGCGGTAGACGACGAGGACGCGCGTCGACGTTTCCGGCACGTCGGTCTCGACCGTCGTCGACAGGTCGTGAATGCGATCGGGCTCGGCGTGCGCGAACGTCGGCATCACGAGCAGCGCCACGCCGGGCTCATCGCCCCGTCCCCACTGCGCGCGCGAGATCGCGTACTCCACCGACCCGTGCACGCGGCCGGCGACCGCGGTCCGGAAGCCCGCGCTCACGCCCGACGCGTCGAGGTCCCCCGCGTTGCCAATCAGGTAGTGACCGAGATTCGCGGACGGCGATCCCGGCATGTCGACGCCGAAGACGGTGACGAGCTGATCGCTGACGCGCTGCCGGAACGCGCGGACCGAAACGGTCGCCGCGGCGAGGTCGCGCTCGACCTCCACTTCGACGTGATTGGTGTACTCGGCCTGGAGCGGCCCCGCGAGCGACGAGAACGTCCGCTGCGGCGGCAGCCACACCGCGCTGTCCATGCGCGGCATGAATTCCTCGGCGCCCGGCGCCAGCGCGCGGCGCGACACCAGCGTGCTGATGCGGAAGCGGTCCGCCGGCGACAGCGTCACCGCGGCCCGCGGGCTCAACAGCGTGCCGTCCTCGAGATAGTCGTAATGCGCGAAGCGGCCGCCGTAAGTCAACGTGATCGACGGCGTCACCGAATAGGTATCGAACGCGTAGAGCGCGCCGGCGTTCCGGCTGCCGTCGACGGCGCTCCGGAAGTTCCCGCCGTCATAGCGCTGCGCGCTGTACGACCAGCCGGTGTCGATGCGGTGCGTCGCCGGCGCGCGCGTGGTGTAGTCGCCGGCCACGATCCACGACGCGATGTCGCCCTGCGTCAAAGCGGCGCGCACCGTCCAGTCCGCGTGCTCGCCGACCGGCGCGCCGAGCGCGAGATAGGTGACGCTGCGCGAGAAGTTCTCCGGCGTGAACATCTGCAGCGGCGAATCCAGCACCCCCGTCGTCAGCAGGTTGACCTGGCCGTTGAACGCCGTGCCGGCGAACAGATTCGTGACCGCGTGCGCGGAGTCGGCGGCGCTGCCGAAGAATCCCGGCTCGCCGATCGTCGACGCCGGCGGCGCGTCGGCCGCGAGCAGATCCGCCGGGATCGTCGCGTCCTTCAGCACGCTGCGGCGCGCGTGGCGCAGGCGCCACGCCGTCTCGCCGTGATCGTCTCCGCCCGACGACGCCGCGCTGGTTCCGGCCGCGGCGTCCGCCGGCGCGTCCGGCTGCGATTCGATCGCCATGCCGGCCGCGATCACGTTCGTTCCCGCGTTGCGGCGCATCGCGATCGACGAAGACGTGCGCACGCTCGCCTTGACGTCGACGATCTGTCCGCGCGGCGCGACGAATCCCGAAAGGTGCGCGCGCACGAGATACGGACCGGGCGGCAGCGTGCGCAGCTCGAAGCGTCCGCTGCGGTCGGTGTAGGCGACGGCGGTCGTCGCGCCGAGCGCCGACACGGCGGCGCCGGCGACCGGCGATCCCTTTTCGTCCTGCACGGTGCCCTGGATCGCGCCGGTGGCGAGCGTCGCCACCCGCGAAACGGGCTGGATGATTCCGGATTGCGCGTAAACGGAGGTCGCGAGACAGAGGAGCACCAGGCTGCCGGCGGCGGAGGCCACGACGACGCTGGATCTCGTTCTCATGCTCCTCCTTACGGCCCCGCCCTGAGCGTGCGCTTCAGGCGGGTCGAAGGGTTTACGACGGACTGATCGTGAAGTTGACGTCCCGTGTGAGCGACTTGTTCGCGATCTTGTCGGTCACCTTGATCTCGAGCCGGTACTGTCCCTCGGGGAACGACGCGAGCGGAACCGCCTGTCCGGTCTGCAGCTGATGCCCCGCCGCCATGTCGAACACCGGCGGCAGCGTGCTCGCGTTCAGGTTCTGCGGATTCGTCTTGTTGAAGAATTTTTCGCCCGCCTTGCACGGCTCGCCGGCCTTGGGCTCGGTGCCCGGCGCGACCTGGCAGAAGTTGTATTCCACCGTGACGTCCGGCTTGTTCGCCTTGTCCGTCTGCGGGTTGTAGATCAGCATGAAGGTCTGGATTTCGCTCTTCTTGGTGAACTTCATGTCGTACTTCGGCAGCAGCTCCATCGTGCCCATCGCGTAGGGCCGGTCGGCCTGCTGCTCGGGCGTCAGCGGCGCGGGCAGCGGATCGATCTTCTCCGTCACGAGCACCGAGCTCGTGCTGAGCTCGCTGTTCCAGAACTCGGGCACCGTCACGGTCTGCTTGATCACCGACGTCTTCGCGGGCGGCGCGTTCTTCGGCGCCTTCTCCGGCGTCGGCTCCCTGGCGACGACGATCACGTCGTAGGCGCCGGCGGAAACGGTGAACGAGCGCGCGATGCGCAGCGGAGTCTGGCCCGGAGGCACCGCCGTGAAGCTGATGTCCTCGTAGGCGTACTCTTTCTTCTTGCTGTCTTTCTTGTCGTCCTTCTTGTCGTCTTTCTTCTGGCCCGCGGCGGGCGCAGCGGGGGCGGCTTCGGCCGCGGCATGTGCCACCACGCGCCAGTAGAACGCGATCGTCGTCACGCCGTTGAGCTTCGATGGATCGATTCCGACGGTGAACGGGACGTACTCTTTGTTGCCGAGCGCCTTCAGGAAATCCTCGCGCACCCACGTCGCGCCAAGATCATTGGGCGCGGGCTGTCCGGCCATCGCATCGTCGGCGGCCTTGACGGCGGCCTGCGTGTCCTTCTTCTGCGCGTCGGTCTGCTTCTGTTTCTGGGGTTGCTGGTTCTGCGCGTCGAGAGCCGGCGATGCCGCCCACATCACGAGCGCGAAAACGGAAATGAGGGCCGCACTTGCACGCCGCTGCGTCATAAAAAGCCTATGCTCCGATAAATAACAATCCTGTCGAACAGCCCATAATAGGCGTCCAAGTCAGGCCAAGTCAAACCACGCTGTGGTAGTGTTTTAGGCCCTGTTCCGCGACGCGACACCGGGGGGCGGGGACCCCCGGGAGTATTGATGAAGCTCATCGACGTGACCGTCCCGCTCGACGCCCATCTGGCCTCATATCCGGGCAACACGCCGTTCAGTCTCGAAGCCATCAAGCGCATTGCCAGGGGCGACAGCTCGAACGTCTCGTCGATCCACATGAGCGCGCACTGCGGCACGCACGTCGACGCGCCGCGTCATTTCTTTGACAACGGGGGCGACGCGGACGGCCTGTCGCTGGACATGCTGATCGGCCGGACGCGCGTCATCGAGGTCACGTCGAGGACGATCGCGGCCGAGGACCTCGCCCGGCTGGATCTCTCGGAGGACGTCCGCGTCCTGATCAAGACGTCGAACTCGCGGCTGTGGGGCGATCCCGAATTCCACAAGGAGTACGTCGGCGTCAGCGAGTCGGGCGCGAAGCACCTCGTCGAGCACGGACTGAAGGTCGTCGGCGTGGACTATCTGTCGGTCGAGCAGTTCCGGTTTCCCGGCGCACCCGCGCATCACATCCTGCTCGGCGGCGGGGTCATCGTCATCGAAGGGCTGAACCTTCGCGACGTCGAGCCCGGCGTGTACGACATGTACTGTCTGCCGCTGCGCGTCGTCGATTCGGACGGGGCGCCGGCGCGCGTCGTGCTGCGCCGGAGCTGAACCTCTTTCATGGCGACGCTGCTCCACGACAGCCTCGTCATCGTGCTCGCCGGCGGCGCGGGCGAGCGGCTGTATCCCCTGACGAAGGAGCGCGCGAAACCGGCCGTCTACTTCGGCGGGCCGTACCGCATCATCGACTTCGCGTTGAGCAACTGCATCAATTCGGGGCTGCGGCGCGTCTACATCGCGACGCAGTACAAGTCGCTCTCGCTCAACCGGCACATCCGCATGGGATGGAGCATCGTGTCGGAGGAGCTCGGCGAGTTCATCGAGATCCTGCCGCCGCAGAAGCGCGTCGGCGAACAGTGGTATCAGGGCACGGCCGACGCGGTCTATCAGAATCTCTACTCGATCACGCGCGAGGATCCGCGCCATCTCGTGGTGCTGTCGGGCGATCACGTCTACAAGATGGACTACTCGCGCATGCTGCGACTCCACCAGGAGCGCGGCGCGGGCGTGACGCTCGCAACGATCGAGGTGCCGATCGCGGACGCGCACCGCTTCGGCATCATCGCGATCGACGAGCGCGAGCGCGTCACCGGATTCCAGGAGAAGCCGAAGCAGCCCAGCTCGATTCCCGGCTCGCCCGATCTCGCGCTCGCGTCGATGGGGGTGTACGTCTTCGACACCGACGTTCTCGTCCGCGCGCTCGAAGCGGACGCCATGAAGGCGACGACGCACGATTTCGGGAGGGACATCATCCCGGCGGTCATCCACCAGGTGCCGGTGTATGCCTACCGCTTCTACGACGAGAACAAGAAAGCGGCGAAGTACTGGCGCGACATCGGAACGCTCGACGCCTACTACGAAGCGAACATGGACCTGTGCCAGGTGAACCCGGAGTTCAACCTGTACGATCCCGAGTGGCCGCTGCGAACGTATCAGCCTCAGGCGCCGCCGGCGAAGTTCGTGTTCGCGGAGACCGGGAAACGCTGCGGCGAGGCGCTCGATTCGGTGATCTCGCCCGGGTGCATCGTATCGGGCAGCAGCATCTTCGGCAGCGTGCTGTGCCCGAACGTGCGCGTCCACAGCTTCTGCCGCATCGAGCAGTCGATTCTGATGCCGGGCGTCCGCATCGGCCGGCACGCGCGCATCCGGCGCGCGATCATCGACCGCGACGTGCTGATTCCGCGCGGCGCGCTGATCGGGTACAACGAAGAGGAAGATCGGCGGCGCCACACGGTGACCGACTCCGGCGTCGTCGTCGTGACGACCGAGGATGAACCGCTGATCGTGCAGCCGTCCGAGGAAGCGTTGGCGTTCGAAGCGCAGGCCGATCGGCGGGGCGGAGGCGCCTGACGCCGGGCCGCCTCACCCCGGCGACGAGGACGCGACGGTCATCTCTAAAAGGACACCGAGGAACAACGTGAAAATCTCTCAACTGCACGCACGGGAAGTGCTCGACTCGCGCGGCAATCCGACCGTGGAAGTGGATGTACGGCTTGCCGACGGCGCCTTCGGACGCGCCGCGGTGCCGTCGGGCGCGTCGACCGGTGAGCGGGAAGCGCTCGAGCTGCGGGACGGCGACAAATCGCGCTACGGCGGAAAAGGCGTGCGGAAGGCGGTCGCGAACGTCAACGGCGAGATCGCGACGGCGATCCTCGATCGCAACTTCGATCAGCGATCGCTCGACCAGGCGATGATCGGGCTCGACGGCACGCCGACCAAGAGCCGGCTCGGCGCCAACGCGCTGCTCGGCGTGTCGATGGCGGCGGTGAAGGCGGAAGCCGCGTCGAAGAACACTCCCCTTTACGCGCATCTCGGCGCGCTGTACGGCAACACGAAATACGTGCTGCCGGTGCCGATGATGAACATCCTCAACGGCGGCGCGCACGCGGACTCGAGCGTCGACTTCCAGGAGTTCATGGTGATGCCGCTCAGCGCTCCGAGCTTCGCCGAGGCGCTGCGCTGGGGCGCGGAGATCTTTCACGCGCTGCGCGGAATCCTGAAGGGCCGCGGTCAATCCACCGGCGTCGGAGACGAGGGCGGCTTCGCGCCGAACCTGAAGTCGAACCGCGAGGCGCTCGACGTCGTGCTCGAAGCGATCGGCAAGGCGGGACTGAAAGCCGGCGCCGACGTCTGGATTGCGCTCGACGTCGCGTCCTCCGAGTTATGGGCGGGCTCCGGGCGGTACACGTTCAAGAAATCCGGAGAGCCCGACCGGACGTCCGACGACATGATCCGGATGTACGAGGACTGGATCCGTCAGTATCCGATCGTTTCGATCGAGGACGGCCTCGCCGAAGGCGACTGGGCGGGCTGGAAAACGCTGACGAAAGAGCTCGGCGCGCGGGTGCAGCTGGTCGGCGACGATCTCTTCGTCACCAACACCGAGATCCTCGAGCGCGGCATCGACGAGAAGATCGCGAATTCGATTCTAATCAAGCTGAATCAGATCGGCACGGTCACCGAAACCCTCGACGCGGTGAAGATGGCGTCCGACGCGGGCTACAGCTCGATCATCTCGCACCGGTCCGGCGAGACCGAGGACGCGACGATCGCGGACCTCGCCGTCGGCACCGGCGCCGGGCAAATCAAAACCGGTTCGGCGAGCCGCACCGATCGCGTCTGCAAGTACAACCAGCTGCTGCGCATCGAGGAGGAGCTCGGCAGGAACGCCGTCTTCGCGGGGAAGACCCGCGTGAAGTTCGCACATGTTTAAGGTGGTTCTGTTACGCCACGGCGAAAGCACCTGGAACAAAGAGAATCGCTTCACGGGCTGGACCGACGTCGATCTCTCCGACAGGGGCCGGGAAGAGGCGCGCGAAGCCGGGCGTCTCTTGAAGGAAGGCGGCTACGCGTTCGACATCGCATATACCTCGGTCCTGAAGCGCGCGATCCGCACGTTGTGGATCGCGCTCGACGGCCTCGATCAGATGTGGCTTCCGGTCGAGAAGAACTGGCGTCTCAACGAGCGCCATTACGGCGCGCTGCAGGGTCTGAACAAAGCGGAGACGACGGCGAAGCACGGCGAGGCGCAGGTCAAGATCTGGCGGCGGAGTTACGACATCCCGCCGCCGCCGCTGACGCCGGACGACCCGCGGCACTCGTCGAAGGACCCCCGGTATGCGTCGCTGAAGCCGGCTGAGATTCCGCTCACCGAATCGCTGAAAGACACCGTCGCCCGCTTCCTGCCGTACTGGCACGGCACGATCGCGCCGGCGATTCAATCAGGCAAACGCGTGCTGGTCGCCGCGCACGGCAACAGCCTTCGGGCGCTCGTGAAGTATCTGGACAACGTCGACGAGGCGACCATCACCGAGTTGAATATCCCGACGGGCATCCCGCTCGTCTACGAACTCGACGATCGGCTGAAGCCGGTGAAGCACTACTACCTCGGCGATCCCGAAGCCGCCAAAGCCGCCGCCGCGCGGGTAGCTGCCCAAACGTCGCAGAAATAAAAAGGCCGGCCCGTTTTTCCGGGCCGGCCGCAAGTCTTGAGACTTGTTCCTTGAGACTTGAGACTTGAACGTTTATTCCACCGGCTCAGCTGTTTCGTCGGCGGCGATCCGCAGCGACCGCAGGAAGCGACGATCGTTGGCGGTGACTTCGAACGCGCGCTTCGGCTGCGCCTCGCGCGCGGCGCGGGCCGGCGCCGCGACTTTCGCGAGCGCCGACGTCTGATTGCGGCTGACGAATCCCACCACCGCTTCGAGCGTCACTTTCATCTCGAAACCGGCGGCACGGGCCTTCTCGCGGCACGCCTCCACTTGCGGATTCTCGGCGACCGCGGCGGCGATCGCGTCGGCAAGCTCTCGGGCGAACCGGTTGACCACGTCGTCCATCTGCTTCCCCTCCTACGCCGCCGGGGCTGGGTTCCCTCGGCGTCTCCCGGCTGCACCTACACCAAGGCGGTGTACAGGTGCCCGGACGCCTGCTGTGTGAAGTCGGAAAAGGTTTGTAGGTACGCATGAGTCTACGCGCCAAGCGGCCGTAGTGTCAAGGAGTTACGCGGTAAAATCGTGCCGCGCGATGAACTTTCAGACACCTGACGATCTCAACCATTGGGATCCGGCGACCGCGCTCGGCCGGCCCGGCGAATTTCCGTTCACGCGCGGCATCCAGCCGACGATGTACCGCGGCCGGCTGTGGACGATGCGGCAGTACGCCGGCTTCGCGGACGCGAGCGAATCGAACAAACGCTATCGCTATCTGCTCGCGCACGGCGTCAGCGGGTTGAGCGTCGCGTTCGATCTGCCGACGCAGATGGGATACGACTCCGATCATCCGCTCGCCGCCGGCGAAGTCGGACGCGTCGGCGTCGCCATCGACTCGATCGAAGACATGGCCGCGCTGTTCGACGGCATCCCGCTCGATCGCGTGTCGACGTCGATGACGATCAATTCGACCGCGGTGATTCTGCTCGCGCTCTACGTTGCCGTTGCGCGCCGCCAGGGCGTGGCGATCGAAACGCTGTCGGGCACGATCCAGAACGACATCCTCAAGGAATACGTTGCGCGCGGCACCTACATCTACCCGCCGCGCCCCTCGCTCCGCATCGTCACCGACATCTTCGCCTTCTGCGAGCGCGAGCTGCCGAACTGGAACACGATTTCGATCAGCGGCTATCACATCCGCGAAGCGGGATCGACGGCGGCGCAGGAGATCGCGTTCACCTTCGCGCACGCCATCGCGTACGTGCAGTCGGCCGTCGACGCGGGGCTCGACGTCGACCGCCTGGGACAGCGCGTGTCGTTCTTCTTCAACGCGCACAACGACTTTCTGGAGGAGATCGCGAAGTACCGCGCGGCGAGGCGCCTCTGGGCGCGCATCATGAAGGAGCGCTTCCGGGCGACGAACCCGCGCGCCATGCAGCTGCGCTTCCACACGCAGACCGCCGGCAGCACGCTGACCGCGCAGCAGCCGGACAACAACATCGTCCGCGTCGCGCTGCAGGCGATGGCGGCCGTGCTCGGCGGCACGCAGTCGCTGCACTGCAACGGGCGCGACGAGGCGCTCGCGCTGCCGACCGAGGAGTCGGCGCGCATCGCGCTCAGGACGCAGCAGATCATCGCGTCGGAGAGCGGCGTCGCGAACACCGTCGATCCGCTGGCGGGGTCGTACGCCGTCGAGACCATGACCGATCGCCTCGAGCGGGAGGCCGAGTCGCTGATTCGGCGCATCGACGACGCCGGCGGAACGCTGGTCGCGATCGAGACGGGACTGATTCAGCGCGAGATCCAGGATTCCGCGTACCGCGCGCAGCTCGCCATCGACAAGGGAGAGGCCGTCGTCGTCGGCGTCAATCGATTCGAGGACGACAGCAAGGCCGGGCTGCCGACGCTGACGATTGACGCCGAGGTCGAACGACGCCAGGTCGAGCGCGTCCGGGCGGTCCGCGCCGCGCGGAGCGACGCGGCCGTGACGTCCTCGCTCGAGCGCGTCAGAACGGCCGCGCGCGACGGCTCGAACCTCGTCCCGCCGATCATCGCGGCCGTTGAGACGACGGCGACGCTCGGCGAAATCGCCACGGCGATGCGCGACGTGTTCGGCGAGTACACGGAGACGGCGACCGTTTGATGGACGCGCTGGACGCCCTCCTCAGGGTCACCGATCTCACGACGGTGTTCGACACCGACCACGGTCCCGTGACCGTGGTCGATCGCGTCAGCTTCGACATTCAGCCCGGCGAGACGCTCGGCCTCGTCGGCGAGTCCGGCAGCGGCAAGTCGCTGACCGCGCTGTCGATTCTGCGTCTCGTCCAGCCGCCTGGACGCATCGCGGGCGGCAGCGTGCACTTCAAAGGCCGCGATCTGGCCGCCGCCAGCGAGCGCGAGATGCGGGCGATCCGCGGCGCGCAGATCGCGCTGGTCTTCCAGGAGCCGTCCGCGGCGCTGAATCCGGTCTTCACGATCGGCGATCAGATCGCGGAGGCGATTGTCGTGCATCAGCGCCTCGGCGCGCGCGAGGCGCGCGACCGCGCCGTCGAGCTGCTGAAGTCCGTCCGAATCCCCAATCCCGAATCCCAAATCACGTCCTACGCGCACCAGCTCTCGGGCGGCATGCGGCAGCGCGTGATGATCGCGCTCGCGCTCGCCTGCCGGCCGTCGCTCGTCATCGCCGACGAGCCGACGACGGCCCTCGACGTGACGATCCAGGCGGAGATTCTGGATCTGCTGCGCGAGATGAAAGCCGCGCTCCGTCTGTCGCTGCTCCTGATTACGCACGACCTCGGCGTCGTCGCGCAGACGGCGGATCGCGTCGCCGTCATGCACCGCGGCCGCATCGTCGAAACCGGTCCCGTCCGGGCGATCTTCCATTCCCCGTCGCACGCATACACGCGCGCGCTGCTGGCGGCGGTGCCCGGAGGCCTCCGCGATGGCGAAGATGCCGCTCGTTGAAGTCGAGCGGCTCGTGAAAACGTACGTCCGGGGAGCGGGACCGTTCCGCGCCGGCGAAACGGTGACGGCCGTCGACGACGTGAGCTTTGCGATTGAGGAAGGCGAGACGTTCGGGCTCGTGGGCGAGTCCGGGAGCGGAAAGACGACGACCGGACGCTGCATCCTGCGCCTGATCGAACCGACGTCGGGCGCGATCCGATTCCGCGGCGAAGACGTCCTGGCGTTCTCAGCCGAACGGCTGCGCCGGGCGCGGCGCGACATGCAGATCGTGTTTCAGGATCCGTTCGGCTCGCTCAATCCGCGCATGCGCGCCGGGCAGATCGTCGAGGAGCCGCTCGTCATCCACAAGCTCGGATCACGCGGCGAGCGGCGCGAACGCGTGGCGGAGCTGTTCCGCCTCGTCGGCCTTGATCCGGCCTCGGTCGATCGGCACCCGGACGCATTCAGCGGCGGCCAGCGCCAGCGGATCGGCCTCGCGCGCGCGCTCGCGCTGAAGCCGTCGTTCGTGATTCTCGACGAACCGGTGTCGGCGCTGGACATGTCGGTCCAGGCGCAGGTCGTCGGCCTGCTGATGGACCTGCAGCGCCGGCTGACACTGACGTACCTCTTCATCGCGCACGATCTGCGGCTCGTCGAGACGATCTGCAGCCGCGTCGCGGTGATGTATCTGGGGAAGATCGTCGAGATGGGGACGGCGACGTCGCTGTTCGCCGCTCCTCAGCATCCGTACACGAAAGCGCTGCTCTCGGCGATCCCGGTTCCGGATCCCGACGCGCCCCGCAATCGAATCGTGCTGGATCCCGCGTCGGTCAATCGCAACGCGCCGCTCAGGGAAATCGCGGCAGGACATTTCGCTGCGATCTGACTCAAGTAACAAGACGTGCGGTTTTGTTACTTGTTCCTTGTTACTTGTTACTTGTTTAAGCAGCCTGCCGAACGTCCTTTTCGACCTGTCCGTCGCGGATGTGGATGGAGCGGTGCGCGTACGCGGCGACGTCGGCCTCGTGCGTCACGAGCACGATCGTGTTGCCGCCCTCGTGCAGCTTCGCGAAGAGCGCCATGATTTCGACGCCGGTCTTCGAGTCGAGATTGCCGGTCGGCTCGTCGGCCAGCAGAATCGACGGGTTGTTGACGAGCGCGCGCGCGATCGCGACGCGCTGCCGCTGGCCGCCGGAGAGCTCGTTCGGCCGGTGTGTCATGCGCTGTCCGAGCTCCACTTTGTCGAGCGCCGCCTTCGCCCGCGCGTCGCGGTCCTTTGCGGGCACGCCCGCGTACACCAGCGGGAGCTCCACGTTGTGCAGCGCCGTCGCGCGCGGCAGCAGGTTGAAGGTCTGGAACACGAAGCCGATCTCTTCGTTCCTGATGCGCGCGAGCTCGTTGTCGTTCATCTGGCTCACCTGCTTGTTGTTCAGCAGGTACGAGCCCTTGCTCGGCGTGTCGAGGCATCCGATCAGGTTCATGAGCGTCGATTTGCCCGAGCCCGACGGCCCCATGATGGCGACGTACTCGCCGCGCTCGATCTTGATGGACACGCCGCGCAGTGCGTGGATTTCCTCCGTGCCCATCACGTAGGTTTTCCAGAGGTCGACCGTTTCAATCAGCGCCATAGCAGCCTTTAGACGTCCGCGTCCGCCAGGAGGTTCGGAGTACTCATTTTACCCGTATTCCTCCTCATAATTCGCCTTCAACCGCGCGACGACGGCCGGATCGGCGAGCGTCGTGGTATCGCCCAGCGCTTTGCCTTCGGCGATGTCGCGCAGCAGACGCCGCATGATCTTGCCCGATCGGGTTTTCGGCAGATCGGCGGCGAACAGGATGTCGTCGGGCCGCGCGATCGCGCCGATCTTCTTCACGACGTGATCCTTCAGCGCGTCGACCAGCTCCTTGTTCTGCGCGCCGCCCTGGAGAGAATGTGCGCCCTCTTTCAGCGTCACGAACGCCGCGATCGCCTGACCTTTGATCTCGTGCGCGCGCCCCACGACCGCCGCTTCGGCGACGATCGGGTGATCGACGAGCGCGCTCTCCACTTCCATCGTGCCGATGCGGTGGCCGGCGACGTTGATCACGTCGTCGACGCGGCCGAGCAGCCAGAAGTACCCTTCGGCGTCCCGCTTGGCGCCGTCGCCCGTCACGTACACGCCCGTGCCCCACTTGTTCCAGTACTGCCGGACGTAGCGGTCGGGATCGCCGTAGATGCCGCGCAGCATCGACGGCCACGGTCTCGTGATCGCCAGCAGCCCGCCGCCGACCTCCACGGTGTCGCCGCGCTCGTTGCGGATTTCGGCGGAGATGCCGGGAAACGGCTTCGTCGCGGATCCCGGCTTCAGCGTCGTCGCGCCCGGCAGCGGCGTGATCATGATCGCGCCGGTCTCCGTCTGCCACCACGTGTCGACGACCGGGCAGCGCTCGCCGCCGATGAAGCGGTAGTACCACACCCACGCTTCGGGATTGATCGGCTCGCCGACCGACCCGAGCAGCCGCAGCGAGGTGAGGTCGTGCCGCTTCGGCCAGTCCGTTCCCCATCGCATGAACGAGCGAACCGCCGTCGGCGCGGTGTAGAACACGGTGACGCCATACCGCTCGATCAGGGACCAGAAGCGATCCTTCTGCGGCCAGTCGGGCGCGCCTTCGTACATCAGGACCGTCGCGCCGTTCGCCAG
>Ga0075425_100005604_pt1 | contig 13070 bp, 7 predicted proteins | sample SoiMethybrSBSTD4_FD_75300 | JGI IMG/M metagenome (GOLD analysis project Ga0075425, IMG submission 75300) | Bulk soil microbial communities from a Populus tree surrounding site in Tennessee, USA - Soil MetaG P. TD hybrid SBSTD4 | ecosystem: Environmental > Terrestrial > Soil > Tree plantation...
CAGTTCTGGGAAGTCACGCAATGCCAATGGCAGAAGCGCTTCGATCCAGACTGGCAGACCTATTTCGATGGGTTGAACGACGTGACGGGAACCGGCGGCTACGACTACTTCGCGCGAGTGGCGCTCGACCCGTCGATCGCCGCCCAGGTCGCGGCGGTGGCCACGACCGGGAAGATCAAGAAGCCGCTCGTCACAGTGAGCGGAACGATGGACGCGCTGCTCCCGATCAAGCGTGGAGCGCGCGCGTATGAGGCGGTCGTCAATGCGTCGCGCCTCGGCAACAACCAGCAGCGGGAAGCGCAGTTTCGTCTGTACGAGGTCCAGAACGGGAATCACATCGAGACCTTCAAGGACAAGTTCACGCAGCTGGAATTCATCCAGCCGCATGCGCAGAAGGCCTTCGATCTGCTCGTCGCTCATGTCGAGCACAACGCGGCGCTGCCGCCCAGCCAGTGCATCCCGCGCGGGGAAGAGATCGCCGGAGCGCCGAGTGAACCCGGTCACTGCGCGAACCTCTTCGTGCCGTGAGCGACGCGCACCGAGCGCAACCTTGACGCCACGCCACCCCGTCGGGTCGGCGTAGCAGCGCAAGAGGGTAGAATAGGACGGCCGTCTCCAGTGGACGGCCGTTTTTTTGCGCAACCTTCCTGTCGAGCCATCATGTCATTCATCATGACGCCGTCCGAGATCGTTCATGAGCTGAACAAGCACATCGTCGGCCAGAACGCCGCCAAGCGCGCGGTTGCAATTGCGCTACGGAATCGCTGGCGGCGCCAGCAGGTCGGCGAGCCGCTGCGGCAGGAAATTACACCCAAGAACATCCTGATGATCGGCCCGACCGGTGTAGGCAAGACCGAGATCGCGCGCCGGCTCGCGCGCCTTGCCGATGCGCCGTTCATCAAGGTCGAGGCGACCAAGTTTACCGAGGTCGGTTACGTCGGGCGCGACGTGGACACCATCATCCGCGACCTCGCCGAGACCGCGATCAAACAGACGCGCGAACACGAGACGCGCAAGGTACGCGACCGAGCCGCCGATCAGGCGGAGGAGCGCGTGCTCGATGTGCTGCTGCCGCCGGCGCGCGAGGTCAATTTCGAGGACATGCAGCCGACCGATTCGGCGGCGCGGCAGAAATTCCGGAAAATGCTGCGCGAAGGCAAGCTCGACGACAAGGAGATCGACGTCGAAGTGTCGGTGCTCCCGGCGCAGATGGAGATCCTCGCGCCGCCGGGCATGGAGGATCTCACCAGCCAGATCCAGGGCATGTTCCAGCAGATGTCGGGCGGGCGGCGCAAGGTCAGACGCATGAAGGTCGACGAAGCGCTGAAAGCACTGATCGAAGAGGAAGCCGCGAAGCTCGTCAACGACGACGACCTGAAGGCGAAAGCTCTCGCCAACGTCGAGCAGAACGGCATCGTGTTCCTGGACGAAATCGACAAGATCGCCAGTCGCCAGGAAACGATCGGCGCCGACGTCTCGCGCCAGGGCGTGCAGCGCGACCTGCTGCCGCTGGTCGAAGGCACGACGGTCGCGACCAAATACGGCATGATCAAGACCGATCATATCCTGTTCATCGCCAGCGGCGCGTTCCACCTCGCCAAGCCTTCGGACTTGATCCCGGAGCTGCAGGGACGGTTCCCGATTCGCGTCGAGCTGTTGCCGCTGTCGGTCGCCGACTTCGAGCAGATCCTGACCGCCACGGACGCCTGTCTCACGCGGCAGTATCAGGCGCTGCTCGCCACCGAGCGCGTAGAGCTCAGTTTCGAGCCCGACGGCATCAAGCGCCTGGCCGAGATTGCATTTGCGGTAAACGAGAAGCAGGAGAACATCGGTGCACGGCGCTTGTATACGGTGATGGAGCGGCTGCTCGACGAAGTCTCGTTCGACGCGGCGAAGCTCGAGGGTCAGACGATCGAAATCGACGCCAAGTACGTCGACGATCGCCTCGCCGGCATCGCGAAGGACGACAATCTCTCCCAGTACATCTTGTGAGTCTGCCTTTGGTACGTCGTTCTGTACGATGAACGAACGCGACCGGATCCGATATCGAAATCGCATGCTCGATCTCCTCATCAGGAACGCTCTGGTCTTTGACGGCTCAGGCGCGGAGCCCAGTGTCAAGGATGTCGCGATTCAAGGAGGAAAGATAAGGAAGACCGACAAACATCTTTCTGAATCAGCGGCTCGAGTGGTCGATGCCGATGGGTTGGCGCTGATGCCCGGCATCATCGACAGCCACACTCATTTCGACGCGCAAATCACGTGGGACCCGTACGTGCGCCCGTCGCCAGCGCTGGGTGTGACGACGGCCGTTATCGGTAACTGCGGCTTCACGATCGCGCCCTGCAGACCGGCCGAGCGTGAAATCACCATGCGCAACCTCACGCAGGTGGAAGGCATGTCGCTCGACGTGCTGCGCGAGGGCATCGAGTGGGGATTTGAGACCTTTCCACAGTACATGGCGCAGCTGCGCAGACGAGGTAGCGCCATCAACATCGCGGCGTACATCGGGCACTCTTCGGTCCGGACCCATGTGATGGGCAAGGATGCGTCAACGCGTGCGGCGACCGACGGCGAAATCGCGCACATGCAGCAGATCGTGCGCGAAGCCATGCACTCGGGTGCCGTGGGTTTTTCCAGCAGTACCAGCCCGGCCCACAACGGCGAAGCAGGCTTGCCGATGCCTTCACGTCTGGCCGAGGACCGCGAGATGGCGGCGCTGGTCAACGCCATGGGTGAATCGGGCCACGGCGTCTACATGCTCACCAAAGGCGGCCATACGACCGTGCCGTTTCTGGAATCTCTTGCCGCCAGCAGCCGCAGGCCCGTGATGATCGCGGCGCTGCTGCACAACAGCACGAATCCACAAGCCGTATTCGATGATCTGGACGCCATCGCGCAGGCCAACACGCGAGGTCGCAAGCTCATTGGTCAAGTCTCGTGCTGCCCGTTGACCATGGACTTCACGCTCGCGTCACCCTATCCCGTGGAAGGCCTCCAGGGTTGGAAGCCCGCATTGGGGCTCGCAGGGGTTGCTCTAAAAAAGGTTCTTGCAGACACGAAGTTTCGCGACGCACTGCGCGCCGAGCTCGCATCCCGGGCCACCTTCCGGCTGTTCAATGGCGAATGGCACAAGGTACAAGTCGTCGAAGTCGCGAGGCCGGAGAATGCCGCGTACGAGCAGAAAAACCTGGCCGCCATTGCACAGGATGAGGCTCGCGATCCGCTGGATGTCATGCTGGACCTGGCCATCGCCGAGGACCTGAAAACGGTATTCACCGCCGAGCTTCTCAATTCCGACGAAGATGCGGTGGGTCGCATGCTCAACCACCCGCACAGCATCGTGAGCTTGAGCGACGCGGGGGCGCACCTGACGTTCTTCAACGACGCCGGCTTCGGCCTGCACCTGCTGGGCCACTGGGCGCGCGACGTGGGTGCGATGAAGATGAGCGAAGCCGTGCGGCGACTCACGGCACATCCTGCCACGGTGTTTGGCATGAAAGATCGCGGCCTGATCCGTGAAGGCCTTGCCGCCGACCTGCTACTGTTCGAGCCCGATACCGTGGGCCGCGGTCCCAAGCGCCGCGTGTTCGACCTGCCCGGCGGAGCGCCACGGCTGACGACGGATGCCGTTGGCGTGCGCGGCGTGTGGGTCAACGGGCAACAGGTTGCGGACAGCTCGGGGCTGCTTGAGGCGGCGCCGCTCGCTGGGCAGCTTCTTACGCAGTTCTCGACGTGATGCGATCTTCGTAGGGCCGAATTCATTCGGCCAGCGGCGCGTGCGAATTAGTCGCGCCTACGACGGCCGAATCAGAGCAAGCCGCGCCCTGCGAGATTGCGCATCAGCGCGCTCGCGCCGAATTCCCACGGCGGGATGCGATCGCTCCGATTGACGCGATTGACGAGCGCACCGAGCTTCGGCGTCGCCACCGTGACGATGTCGCCGACGACGTGGGTGAAGCCCTGCCCGGGGCCATGCCGATCCTGCGTCGGCGCGAACATGGTCCCGAGGAACAGCACCAGCCCGTCGGGATACTGATGGTTGGCGCCGATTGCCTGGCCGACCAGATCCAGCGGGTCGCGGCTGATCATCGCCATCGAGCTGTGTCCTTCGAGCGCGAAGCCTTCGGGACCGTCGACCCGCATCGCGAGCTCGCAGCCGCGCACGTCGTCGATGGTGAAGGCGTCGTCGAAGAGCCGGATGAACGGCCCGATCGCGCAGGAAGCGTTATTGTCCTTGGCCTTGCCGAGCAAAAGCGCGCTGCGGCCCTCGAAGTCGCGCAGGTTGACGTCGTTACCCAGCGTCGCGCCGACGCTGCGCCCGAGGCTGTTCACCGCCAGCACGATCTCGGGCTCGGGATTGTTCCACTCCGACCTGGGATGGATGCCGACCTCCGCGCCGATTCCGACCGCGGACATCGGCTGCGACTTGGTGAAGATCTCGGCGTCGGCGCCGATGCCCACTTCGAGATACTGCGACCACGCGTGCTGCTCGATGAGCACCTCCTTGAGCCGCATCGCATCGGGCGAGCCCGGATGCACGCTGGCGAGGTTGTCGCCGATCACCGAGACGATGGCCTTGCGGACCGATTCCGCCTTTGCGGGATCGCCGCGCGCCTGCTCTTCGATGACGCGTTCGAGCATGCTGGACACGAAGGTCACTCCGCTCGCCTTGATCGCCTGCAGATCGCAGGGTGCGAGGAACCAGGGGACGCCGTTATCACGCCGGTTCCACGCGGAGTTGGCGAGCGTTTCCGCAAGCGGCGCGAGCGCGGGCAGACCGGTTGCGTCGCGAAGCACGGCGACGGGATCGTCGAATTCGAAAAAAGCGCTTGTGGTGGCGGCGACGCGTGAGAGGTCGTATACGCTGTCGCCGCGCACGCAGACGACCGCCGGGCCCTTCATGGCAGGCAGCCATGCGCGCCCGATCAGCAGCGCCCGCTCGTAATCCTCGGGCAGGCATGCGGAAATGCTCAAGCGCTCGTTCATCGTTTCCTCCGCGACCGACGCGCGGGTATGATCGACCGATTATCCGGGCGTGGGCCGGGATCTAATTTCCGAGACACGTATTGTGCCCCGGCCCGCGCCGGGGCGACGCCTATCGTGTCATCCAATTGCGCAAGGCTCTGTAGCTCGCGATCATGCTGACTACCGCCCACCGCGACGAGGCTGCCCGCCATCTTCTCGCGGCGCGTCACGCGCGGCAACCGGGAGCACGCTTGCCCGGTGCCTGTCGCCCCAGCGACCTCGAGGACGCGCTCGCGATCCAGCGGCGCGTGCAGAAACTGCTCGGCGTCGCGACCGGCGGCTGGAAATGCTCGGTCCCGACCGCGGAGCGCGCCATTGCCTGCGCGGCGATCTTCGCGCCGACGATTGCGCGCGCTTCGCCCTGCCCGGTCATCGCTCACAGCGGGGTCGCCCGCATCGAGCCGGAAATCGCCTTCGTCCTCGGGAGCGACCTGCCGCCGCGCGCCGCGCCCTATGGCGAAGCGGAAGTGCGCGCGGCGATCGCCGAGACCCGCCTGGTTCTCGAGCTGCTCGACAGCCGCTACGCCGATCCGGCGGCAGTAACCTTCCCCGAGCTACTCGCCGACCAGGTTTCGAACCAGGGCTTGTTCGTCGGTCCAATCCTCTCCGATGCCTTCAGCCGTCCCCTGGAGGGATTCCCGATCGTGATCGAAGGTCGGACCGGTGCGCTGCACCGCCGCGAGGGCCGCCATCCCGACGGCCATCCGCTGCGACCGCTCGTCTGGCTGGCGAATTTTCTCGCCGACCGCGCGGAGTCAAGAGGGCTCAAGGCAGGTCAGATCGTGACCACCGGCTCGTATGCCGGCGCGCTCGAGGTACCCGTTGCGACACCGCTCTCGGTGCAGTTCGGCGACCTCGGCGAGATCAACGTGGAACTCGTCGCGGTGTGAACTCGCGAGAGAGGTACTCAAGATGCTGGGCGGGCGCCCGCGCTCTTGGAGCGAATCAACACCTCCTCCCGCTGCCAGGCATGGCGCGAGAGGAGGAGGTGATGCCTGTCGACGACGATTGCAGCCTACTTGCCGTAGCGCAGTTTGGCGTCGCTGACACACGTGCTCTTGGCCGAGCCGCTCAGCGCGTCGCACTTCTCGATAGCGACCTTGTAGTCCGCGTCACGCTTGTCTTGCGCTGCCTGCTGGCGCGCGTCCGCCTGTTTCATGGCCGAATCCTGCTGCGTGTCGGCGGCTACGCGGTCGACCTTGGCGTCGGCCTTGGCCTTGACCAGCGCGGCGTCTGCTTCCTTCACGCAGACGTCCTTGGCATTGCCCGAAAGATCGTCGCATTTTTCCTTGGCGACGCCGTGGGTCGCTTCGGCACGCGCGACGCGCGCATCCTCACGCGCCTTCGGCGTGGCCTTGTAAGCGGCTTCTGCATCGGCCTTGGCGACCTTTTCCTTGCCGCTCGCTTCCGCGAGGCAGATGTCCTTGGCGTTGCCGCTTCGCGATGAGCAGGCGTCCTTGTCCGTCTTGTATTGCGCCTCGGCGTTCTTGACCGCCGTATCGTAAGCATCCTTCGATATCGGCGCCATGGGCTTCGCGGCGGCCGTCGGCGCGCTCGTTTGCGCCGCGCAGCCTGCAAGACCCAGCCCGGCGGTCATCAATAGCGCAATCATCAGCTTGGACATGTTCCCTCCTTGCGTTAGGAAATGAGACTTCGGCAATCTGCACTGCCGCTGCCATGGCTGACAATCGGAGTTCGACTGATTCGGATGTAGGACTCGGCGCCGCTTTCGTCGGCGGTCGTCCGATGCGCCGGAACATTCCCGTAGACCCGAATCGTAGCCAAGGCTACGCGGCGGCGATCAGTAACAGCCGGTGAGCTTGGAGATCGCGGCGAAGCGGTGCTCCGGCCGGCGGTCGTTGTCGTCCGGATCCCGCTCGATGCTGACGCCAGCGTCGGTGACGATGACGCGACGAAATCCCGCGTAGACGCCCTGCTTGTTCTTCGCGCTGACTTCGGCGCAAAGCGCCGCGCCATCGGTAGTCAGCCGCTGATTCCGGATCTGGAAGGACGAGGGGTCGATCAGCGTGGCGCGTACCTGCTGCTCGAACCGGGCCTGCTTCGCGCGCCGCGCGTCGTCCTCCGCTACGCGGGCGTCGATCGCCGCCTGCTCGGCCGCGCGCCGCTCCTGCTCTGCCGCGCGCTCGCGCATCTGCCGATCGGCTTGCTCATCCTCGCGCCTCGCCTGCTCGATCGCCGCGGCAATCGCCGCTTCATTGCGCGTGCGTTCTTTCGGCTTGTCGCATCCTGATATGCCGACCACCGCTGCGCCGACCATCGCCACGACGAACAGACGCATTGGTCAAACGCCGGCCGCACCGGCCGCGTGCCGCAAGCCTATGCAGGCACCCGCGTGTAGCGGTATTTCTCCGCGCACCTGATGATCTCCAGATAGGTCGGGAATTGCGTCAGGCTTGCGCCGCTAGTCGGCGGTCTTGCGCAGAGGAAAGTTGACGACGTTTTCCGACGAAGCGGTACGCTGCGAGGAAAGCGCAGCGAGCAACCCGCTCAGCGCCGTCGGATCGATCGGCTTGACGACATGCTGGTCGAATCCGGCTTGCTTGGACCGCAGCCGATGTTCCTGTTGGCCATAACCCGAAACCGCGACGATCAGGATGTCCCGATTCTCGGGATCGGACCGGATGCGTTCGGCGACTTCATAGCCGTTCATTCGCGGCAGGCCGATATCGAGCAGAACGGCATCCGGACGCACGCGCGGTACCAAGCGGAGCGCCTCCTCGCCATCATGGGCAAGGTGCACCTCGCAGCCGGCCAGCCGCAGCAGTACGGCCGTGCTTTCCGCGACATCATGGTTGTCGTCGACGACGAGGACGCATAAATCGAGAGCGGCGGCGGCCGTCCGCCCCGATTCGCCGGAGTCGCCTTTCGCGCGTTGTGCCGGACTGGCCGCGGGCAAGCTGACCGTGAACTCGCTGCCCTGGTCCGGCCCGTCGCTCGATGCGAAGACGCGGCCGCCCTGCATTTCCACCAGGCGCCGGACGAGCGTCAGGCCGATGCCCAGTCCGCCCTGCGAGCGAGCGAGCGTGCGATCGATTTGCGTGAACGGCTCGAAGATGGAGGACAGAAGGTCGGCCGGAATCCCGATGCCGGTATCGCGGACGCGAAAGACGACGTTCGCGCCCTCGCGCGCCGCTGTCACCGCGATGCGCCCGCCCTCGTTGGTGTATTTCGCGGCGTTGTTGATGAGATTGGCGAGAATCTGGGCGACGCGCGCGAAATCGCCTTTGACCAGCAACGGCTCGGGCGGCAGAAGAACCGTGAGCGTGTGCTCGAGCGCATCCACGAAGGGACGGCTGGTCTCGATTGCCGCGGCGACGACCTGAGTTACGTCGATCGACTCGATCTTGAGCTCGATCTTCCCGCGCGTGATCCTCGACACGTCGAGCAGATCGTCGACCAGCCGGACGAGCTGCCTGAGTTGGCGACCGATCACCTCGATCGCCCATTTGAGCTTCGCCGGATCCTTCTCGCTCATCTGCAGGATGTGCACGGCATTGCTGATCGGCGCCAGCGGATTGCGCAGCTCATGCGCCAGCATCGCCAGGAATTCGTCCTTGCGCCGATCTTCTGTCTGGATCTTGCCGTAGAGTCTGGCGTTGTCGAGCGCAATGGCGGCACGGGCGGCCAGGTCGGTCGCCATGGACAACGCATCGGCGTCGAGCTTGCGCCCGGAGGGTCCGAGTCCAAGCGCCAGTGCGCCCAGCGTGCGACCGCGGGCGGACAGCTGTACGATGACCATGCCGTCGACGGGAAAGTCCGCCGCCGCGCCGATGTCGCGCGCGAGCAGCGGTTCGTCCGGGCCGCCGGTCGCTGCATCCCCGGGGCGGACGCCGAAGGTCTCGAGCTTGCCACTCTTCCGGACGCGTTCGACGGCGTCGCCGAACCAGCGATGGCCGACGCTGGCTACCGAGCGCCTGATAAGCCCCAGTTGCGGATCGTCGCTCATCCACGCGACCTCGGTGCTTGCGCTCTTCCCGTCTTCGGCCGCGAGGGCGAGCGCGCAAACGTCGGCGAGGAACGGCACGCACAGGCCCGCAAGCTCTCGCGTGATCGCGGCGAGATCCAGGGAGCCCGCGAGCGCGACGCTCGCCTGAGCGAGAAAGGCGAGGCGGCGGGTCGCCTGCTCGGCTGCCGCGCGCGCGATCTTCTCTTCGGCCAGCGCGACATGCTCCTGCGCCTGGCGCCGCGCCTTCTGGGCGAGGAGATACAGGTCGACGAAAACCTTGACCTTGGCCCGCAGTATCTCCGGTACCACCGGGGACGCGATGTAATCGACGGCGCCGAGCGCATAGCCCTTCGCCATGTGATGATCGTCGTTGAAGTCGGCGGTGACGAAGATGATGGGTATGTGCGCCGACCGGCCCCGTTTGCGGATCAAGGCGGCGGTCTCGAGGCCGTCCATGCCCGGCATGTTGACGTCGAGCAGGATGACCGCGAAGTCGCGCTCGAGCACCTGCTTCAACGCCTGCTCGCCCGATGCGGCGGTGAACAGATTCTGGCCGAGGTCCTCGAGGATCGTCCCGTAGACGAGCAGCTTGTCCGGCCGATCGTCGACGATCAGGATATCGGCGCGGTCGGGCTCCGTCTGCCGCTCTCGATTCTTGTCCATCGCGTAGGCGTCGGTCGGCATCGAGGATAGGTTCGGTTGCTGCTTTAGTTGCTGCGCCGGATCATCCGAGCCACGCCCGTAGCACCCCGACCATGAGCTCGGCGTCGACGGGCTTGGACAGATAATCCCACGCCCCGGCTTCCATGCACTTCTCGCGATCGCCCTTCATCGCCTTGGCGGTCACCGCGATGATGGGAACGTGCTTGTACGCCGGAATCTTGCGAATTTCCTTGATCGTGTCGATCCCGTCCATCTCGGGCATCATGATGTCCATCAGGATCACGTCGACGTTCTTGTCCAGACGCAGCGCGTTGACCGCGTCGCGCCCGTTGTCGTGCGAGACCACCACCATGCCCTTGTCCTCCAGCAACGAGGACAGGGCAAAGATGTTTCTCATGTCGTCGTCGACGACCATGGCTCTCTTGCCCTTCAGTACCTCGTTCGCATCCTGCAACTTCCGCAGGATATTCCGATGCGCCTCCGGCATCTTCGCGGGCGACCGATGCAGCAGAAGGCTCGTCTGATCCAGCAGATCTTCCGGTGAGCGCGCTTTGCGCACGACCGTGCTCCGGGCGAGGCCCCGCCAGCGGTGAAGCTGCGTGGCGTCGCCGATTTCGCCAAACAGCACGATGGACAGCGAGTCTACCGCCGGCTCGGTATCCCGGCTCGCCGAGTCCGTGTCATTGTCTTGAAGCGCTTCCGCGTCGATAACGACGCAATCGATCCTGTTCTCGGCGAGCAGCGCCGCCGCCGCATCGTAGTCCCGTGCCGCCGTGACCTGGACATCGTCCGCGGCGAGATATTCGACGAGCCAGTTGCGCCGTTCTGCGTCCGGGGTAATCACCAGCAGCTGTTTCTCGTGCCGCTGTGTAAATGCCGTCACCTGATCGATGAGCGCGTCGATCAACTCCTTGCTTTGAATCGGCTTCGACAGAAAGGAAAACGCCCCCGCATTCAGCGCCCGTTCCCGCGACTCGTCGGTGGATATGACCGAGACGGGAATATGCCGCGTCTGGGGGTCGTGCTTCAGCCGGTCGAGCACGCGCCACCCGTCGATGTCCGGCAGGAAAATATCGAGTGTCACGGCGGACGGCTTGTACTCGCTCGCCAGCGCGAGTGCCGAGACGCCCATCGACGTGACGATGCCCTTGAAGCCCTTCTCTCGCGCCACCTCGAGGAGGAAGCGTGCGAACGAGAGATCGTTCTCGATGATGAGCAGGACAGGCGCACCCAGCGTCAGGCTGTCGCGATCGTCGCCCACTTCGTTGACCAGAGTGGACAGCGCGGGCTGCAGGACAGAGAGATCGTGCCGGTTCCCGGAATCCGCCTCGCGGGCGAGCGGCTCGCCTGCCGAGGGTGACGCTTCGCCGCGAAGCGCGGCAACTGCGGGCGGCGCGACGGTGAGACCCTTGCGCGGAAAGCGTTGCGGCATGTAGATCTGCGGCAGGTACAGCGTAAACGTGCTCCCGGCCCGCGGCGCGCTTACGAGCCGCAGCTCCCCGCCGAGCAGCCTTGAGAGCTCGCGGCTGATCGCGAGACCCAGACCCGTCCCGCCGTACTTCCGGCTCGTGCTCCCGTCCGCCTGCTGGAACGCCTCGAAGATGATCTGTTGCTTGTCGGAAGAGATGCCGATACCGGTATCTGCGACGGAAAACGCGATGACGTCGCCGGCGCGATTCAGGCTCTCGTTCTGCGGATCCCAGCCCGTCTTCACGGGCTCGATCGTCAGCGTGACATGGCCCTGGTTGGTGAACTTGAAAGCGTTCGACAGCAGATTCTTCAGCACCTGCTGCAGCCGCTTGGCATCGGAGAGCATCGACTTCGGCAGGCGCGAATCGAGCCGGATGAAGAAATCGACGTTCTTCGCTTCGGCGACGTGGCGGAACGTCCGCTCGACGTAGCGGTGCAGATCCTCGAGCAGCAGGTCTGTCGGGTCGACCACGACCGTGCCGGATTCGATCTTCGACAGATCCAGGATATCGTTGATCAGCGTCAGCAGGTCGTTGCCCGAGGCATGGATCGTCTTCGCGAACTCTACCTGCTTGCTGGTCAGGTTGCCGCCCGGGTTCTTGCACAACTGATCGGACAGGATGAGCAGGCTGTTGAGCGGCGTGCGCAGCTCGTGCGACATGTTGGCCAGGAATTCGGATTTGTACTTCGACGTCAGCGCGAGCTGCTCGGCTTTCTCTTCCAGCGCCTTCCGCGCCTGCTCGACCTCCTGGTTCTTGCGCTCGACTTCCTGATTCTGGTGCGCGAGCAGCCCCGCCTTTTCTTCCAGCTCCTGGTTGGTCTGCTGCAATTCCTGCTGCCGGCTCTGCAGCTCGTGCGCGAGCGACTGCGACTGCGTGAGCAGGTCCTCGGTCCGGGTGTTCGCTTCGATGGTGTTGATGACGATGCCGATCGACTCGGTCAACTGATCGAGGAACGCCTCGTGCGTGGGGCTGAACCGGTCGAACGAGGCGAGCTCCAGAACGCCCTTGACCTGGCCTTCGAAGATGACCGGCAGCACCAGAATGTTCTGCGGCGGCGCGGCGCCCAGGCCCGAGAAGATCCGGATGTAGTCGATCGGCACGTTCGACAGCAGGATCTTCTCCTTGTCCACCGCGCACTGCCCCACCAGGCCCTCGCCCAGCTCGACGCGATTGCCGAGCGCGCTCTGACCCTTGGAGCCGTAGCTCGCGAGCAGCGTCAGCCCGGGCTGCTCGGCGCTCGAGTCGAGCACGTAGAACAGCGCGTGCTGCGCCGACACGACCGGGGCGAGCTCGGTCAGGATCAGCCGGCCCACGGTGTTCAAGTCCTTCTGGCCCTGCAGCATCCGGCTGAACTTGGCGAGGTTGGTCTTCAGCCAGTCGGTCTCCGTGTTCTTGTGCGTGGTGTCGCGCAGGTTGCGGATCATTTCGTTGGTCGTGTCCTTCAGCGCGGCCACTTCGCCGCGCGCCTCGACGGTAATCGAGCGCGTCAGGTCGCCCTGCGTCACGGCCGTCGCGACTTCGGCGATCGCCCGCACCTGGGTCGTGAGGTTGGCGGCGAGCTGATTGACGTTTTCGGTGAGGCCTTTCCACGTTCCCGCCGCACCGGGAACCTTCGCCTGCCCGCCGAGCTTGCCCTCGACGCCGACCTCGCGCGCCACCGTCGTCACCTGATCGGCGAAGGTCGCCAGCGTGTCGATCATGCTGTTGATGGTGTCCGACAGTGCCGCGATCTCGCCTTTGGCCGCGACCGTCAGTTTCTGTTGCAAATCGCCGTTGGCCACCGCGGTGACCACCTTCGCGATCCCGCGGACCTGACTGGTCAAGTTGCCGGCCATGAAGTTCACGCTGTCGGTCAGGTCCTTCCACGTGCCGGCGACACCTCGAACGTCCGCCTGGCCGCCCAGCATCCCTTCGGTGCCGACTTCGCGCGCCACGCGCGT
>Ga0075425_100005606_pt1 | contig 13069 bp, 9 predicted proteins | sample SoiMethybrSBSTD4_FD_75300 | JGI IMG/M metagenome (GOLD analysis project Ga0075425, IMG submission 75300) | Bulk soil microbial communities from a Populus tree surrounding site in Tennessee, USA - Soil MetaG P. TD hybrid SBSTD4 | ecosystem: Environmental > Terrestrial > Soil > Tree plantation...
GTCGACGACCCTGGGAAGTCCCACCCCTCCGGGTGTTCCACCCCTTCGGGTGTTCCGCAGCGGCTCGAAGCGGCTCCGAAGGGGGATTGTTGCCTAAAGCTCGCGAACTACCTACCGCCCCTCGAGTCAGGCTTCCGACAGAAATTGGTCGTCGACGTAGCAGTAGGCCCACGTTTCTCCGACTTCGCCCGATGCGATCGTTGGATGATGGGTGTGCTTGTAGTGAGCCGTCGCGTGACGATGAGGTGAGGCATCGCAGCAACCGACGTGGCCGCAGCTCAAGCAAACGCGCAAATGCACCCACCTCCCGCCGATCTTCAGGCAATCCTCGCAACCAGGCGGGGGGCGGTGGATGGCACGCGGCGTCGAGCCGGTGACGTGGCCGCAGGGGTGGGAAAAATCGATCGGGTCGTCGTTTTCCATCGGGGGCTCCAGCGACGTGGGCCCTCGTATTATCGCGGAGCTTCTCTTTCGTCCAACCCCATCTCGCGCCCAATCGCCGGCGGGCCCTTCCCAGATCATCGAACGGATGAGTGGGGTGAGACGATGCTAGTCGCTAGTCGCGTCCGTCGCGTCCGTCGTGGCAGCGTCGGTTTCGGCCGGGGCGTCGCTCGTGCCTGCCTCGGCGGGAGGCTCGCAAACGGGCGCTTCGGAGGGGACCCACGCGGCGGTGCCGACCGGGATGGCGCTTTCGTTGTTGGGCCCGCTGTCGACGAGTGCGATGACGGACCCGGGGTCGTCGAACCGCCAGTAGCCGACGAGCCCTGTTTCGTTTCCCGCGAGCCGGTGATGCATCGTCGCGACGATGTCGGCCTCGGTTCGAACGATGTTCCAGATCCTGACCTCGTCCATCTGACCAATGAAGTAACGGGCATCGATCGCGTTGGCGCCGAGGGTCAAAGCCGCTTGCGCGGTGAGCGGCCTTGTGTTCGCGACTGTCTGAGTTGCTTCGAGGACGCCGCCGACGAAGACCTGAATCACGCCCGTCGTGGCACTTCGGGTCGCAGCAACGTGAAACCATTGGCCGGTCGTGACATCCGTGATGCTCTGTATCGTCGTGTCGACGCCGCCGAGGGTGCCGACGCCGAACGCGAAACGGTTGCTGACAATGGCCGTTCCGTAATCATCGTTGATGCCGCCGATGTCAGCGTAGATGAGACCATTTCCTTGGTAAAACTGGGTGCCGATCAAGGAAGGGCTGCTCGTCTTGATCCACGCCTCCAGCGTGAAGTCGGTGTCGACCAGGCGCCTCACGCTGACATAGTTGCCGCCGTTGAAGTCAAACGCGTAACCCGCGCATGTCGACGCTTCCGGAAAGCCAGGGCCGCCGACGTCGGGTTGGCCGCCGTCATCGATCGAAGCATCGACATCGCCGCCCGCTCCGCCTGCGCCCGCGGTTCCGCCTGCGCCCGCAGTTCCGCCTGCGCCCGCGGTCCCGCCCCCTCCGGTTCCCGGAGCCCCGGCGCTCCCCCCGGCCGAACTGGTCGTCGTCGCCTGCCCACCGCTGCCCGCCGTAGTGCTCGTGGTACTGGTGGTACCCGTCTGCTGCGATCCGCCGCCGCCGTCCCGCTTGATCGCCGGGGTCGAGTCGTCGATGGCGCAGCCTAGCGCCCAAACAGCTACCAACATGGGGAAAGCTGAGCGTTTCATGAGGTTCTGAGAGTCGCTGCCTGCCCCATTCGAGGCTCACATTTCGATATCCCCCCTACAGGGAGGCAATGTCCACGCTATTTCGGGGGGCGACCGTCAGCCGCCGTCGGGCGTCGCGGCGAGGGCGGCGATCTCGGCGGCGCTGAGCGCGCGATTGTAAATTCGGAAATCGTCGAGTGAGGCGTTGAGCAGCGGATCCGGGAACTGGGACCGGCCGATGTAATTGTTGGTCGTGGCCGGCAGTGTGCCGGTGACCGAACCGGCGCCGACCAGCACGCCATTGTGGTAGATGATGACGAGGTTTCCCGATCGCGTCACGGCGACGTGTTGCCACGATCCAAGGGCCAACGTGTCACCGTCGAAGAATTGTTCGTTGCCGTTGTTCACGCCGGCGATTTTGAGCGAGAACCGAATCTTATTCCCCGAGTTTCCGTCGCCCGAATGCGGCGTCAGCATCATGTACGTGTTGGTGTCGTTGCCGAAGTCGAAGAGGCGCGCCCAGTTGCGGTTCGAGATGTTGTTGATCCAGGCAGCGATCGTGAAATCGGTGAGCGTGGAAGCGATGGCGTTCGGCAATCTCAAGAAACCCTGATTTCCGTCGAGCGTGACCGCCTGACGGACGGCCCCGGCCGTCGAAGCGAGCCCACCCGCGTTGCCGGACATGTCCTGGCCGGCGTCGTTGACGTTTCCAGAGGAGTCCGCGACCGTGAGGGTGTTGGACTGGTCGAAGTCGTAAGCGACGCGAAGCCCGGTCGGGTCGACGGTCCCCGCCTCGAGACCAGAGAGAACGCCGACTTCGTCCGGCGAAAGGGCGCGCGAATAGAACTTGAAATCGTCGTAAGCTCCGTTAAATCGCGGGTCGGGGAATTGGGACTTACCGAGGTAATTCTGGGTGCTGGAGTACAGCGAAGCCCTGTTCGTGATGGGCCCGCCTCCGGGCCCGCCGTCGATCGCGTTGCTCCCGACGACGACGCCGTTGATGTACATCGTCGCCGTGTCACCGGCCTGGGTGACCGTGACATTTTGCCAGGTTCCGAGCGCGAGGGCGGTGCCGACGTCGCTCACGAGCCGCTGCTCCCCCGTACTGCCATCGGTGGCGAAGACCTTGGACGAGAATATCGGCCGGTCGAGGCCGCCCCCTGCGCGAGGGGTCACCATGATGTAGTTGTCCCCATTGGTGCCGAAGTCCCAGAGGCGCATAAAGTTGCCTGCGAGACCCGTGGGGTTGACCCACACCGAAACGGTGAAGTCGTTGAGCCCGTCGGTGATGCCCGTGGTGGGGAGGTTCACGTACCCGAACGTGCCGTCGATTTTGAGCGCGTTGCCGGTTCGGCCTGGGATCCATGTGAACGATCCGGCCGTGGCGTCCCGACCGTTGCCGGAGGCGTCGGCAAACGTGTAGGCCGTCGTGTCGAAAGGATAGTAGAGGAAGAGGCCCGAACCGGACGTAGCATCCGCCGCGTCGCTTGCGACGCTGGCGTCGGAGGCATCAGTGGACGTGCCCGCGTCGGAAGCGTCACTTCCCGCTTCGCGGAGCCCACCGGCACCTCCCGCCATCGTTCCCCCCGCGCCCCCGGTGTTGCCGCCCGCGCCGCCGGTGCTCGCGCCCGCGCCGCCGGTGCTCGCGCCCGCGGTTCCGCCGCGTCCCCCGGATCCCGCAGTGCCCCCCGCGCCCGCGCTTCCGCCGCTTGCGCTTACGTCAGCCCCGCCATCCGGACTGGGAGTCGGCGTGGCCGAATCGTCCGATGAGCATCCAGCCGGGCCGGCGATTCCGAGTGCGATGACCAGAGCGATGGGTGCTGTCGACCTAGCAGCGTTCATACGCGTCCTCCATGGGGTTTCACGCCCGAGCATGGTCGTCGGCTCCGAGCTTGGCGGCTCAGATTTCGACGACCTCCCCTCGGCGCGGGGATGGTACACCGATCGCGTGGGTCCGCCGGATACGAAGTTCACACTCACGCCGATCGTCGTGGTCATGGGCGTGTCGGGCAGTGGCAAGACGACGGTCGGCCGGCGCCTGGCGGAAAACCTCGGCTTCGACTTCTGCGACGCCGACGATCTGCATCCCGTGCGAAACGTCGAAAAGATGCGCCGCGGCATACCGCTCAGCGACGAGGACCGCGCGTATTGGCTCCGCAGCTTGCGAGAGCATATGGATGCGAAACGCGACCGCGGCGAACCGATGGTGCTCGCCTGCTCGGCCCTCAAGGAGACCTACCGGCATGCGCTTGGCATCGAAGGTTCCTTGACCGCGCTCGTGTACCTTCGTGCGACTCCCGAGCTGGTCGAACGGAGGCTGCGTGAACGAAAAGGTCACTTCATGGCGCCATCCATGGTGCCGAGCCAATTCGCTCTGCTCGAGGAGCCGAGCGATGCAGTGGTCGTCGACGCCGACCAATCTGCCGAGTCGATCGTGCTCCGGATCGAGCGAGAGCTCGGGCTCGGCCCGAATTCGGCTTGAGGCGTCCCGCCGGCCGCCCCGACCGACCCGCCACCCCTCCGACGGAGGACTGGGGTGCGGGGGGCGCGTGGCGAATCGATGACGCGCCGAACGGAGTGTGCGAGGCTCCCGTTCGCTGGCACCGACTGCGCCTCGAGCCAAACTTACGATGCAAAAGAAAGCCCCGACCAAGAAGCCGCAACGCGAGACGAGCGTCGCTGTTCTCAAATCCGCCCTCATACGGCGCTTCGATCGCCGGATCATGGGGGCCGGCGAGATAGAGCTTCCGTGCGTACCCACCATGCTCGAGCCGTATCTGGCGAAGCTCGCGGTGGTCTTCGCCGCGCTCGGCAAACCTTTCTCGGACGAGGAGCTGACCCAGTTGCGGAATGCTCTCAAAACCGAGCTGGATCGCGGATATAGCCAGTCCGCCTATTCGCGCCTTTCTGTCCGCTACGAGACGCACAAGCCGCCTCATCCGGGTATCCAATATTTCATCAGCCCGAAGGTGCTGACGCTCGAGGAGGTGTACACGCAGTGGGGCGTGGGACAGACGGCGCCTCTCTTCGGAAGGCTGCCCGACGCCAAAGTCATGGCGCTCGCGAGGGAGCTCGGCGATCCGAAATCAGCGGCCATCCTCGACGTCGGAGCGGGCATCGGCCGCAACTCGGTTCCGCTCGCCAGGCTCGGTCATCCGACCGACGCACTCGAACCGGTCGAGTCGATGGCCAACAAGATGCGCGAAACCGCGGCGGCGGAGAAGATCCCGCTCGAGGTCGTGCAAGGCAGCATTTTCTCGCCCGACGTTTCGTTGAAGAGCGGTCGCTACAAGCTGGCGATCGTGGCGGAGGTTACTTCTCACTTTCAAACCTTGGGCGAGATGCGAACTCTTTTCACGAAGCTCGCGGATACGCTCGCTTCCGGCGGTCTCGCCCTGGTCAGCGCCTTTCTCACGTCTGACGGCTACAAGCCGGACGAGATGGCGAGGCAAGCGTCGCTTGCTCTCTGGTCGATGATGTTCACGCGAGCCGAGCTCGGGTTCGTCTCTCAAGAGCTGCCGTTCGACCGGGTCTCGGACGAGTCGATGCTCGAGTTCGAGAAGGAGCACCTTCCGGCCGACGCGTGGCCTCCCACGAGTTGGTACGAGGCATGGGCGCAAGGCAACGACGTATTCGCGCTGCCGATCGGCAAAGCGCCGATCGAGCATCGATGGCTCACGTACCGCAGGCGATGAGGAACGCGACGCGGTCGTCAGTCGTTCTTGGCGCCGGCCGCGATCCATGATTTCAAAGTATCGATTTGCGACTTGGAGAGCGGCGCCTGCTGGTAGGGCATGGGCGCCCCCAGCGCCACGGTCGTCGCCTGAGCTTCGATCTTTTTCACGAGGAGGCTGCCATCTGGATCGTTGGGTATGACACGCGTGCCGCGCGTGCCCGTCACGTTGACGACGCCCGATGCCAGGTCGAAGGGGTGCGTGAGATCCGGCGGCTGCAAAGTGCCGGCGTAGTGGCAATACGCGCACTTGCCGCCGCGAGCTCCGAGCGACATTCCATCGCCGAAGATAGGCGCGACGTTGGCGAGGAAGGATGCATCGTTCAGCGCGCCCGTTTGAATCCACTGACGGATCGAGGCGATCTCCGTCGCATCGAGCGGCGGGATGTTCCACGGCATGGGGCTCCCCTCGATGTGCGGATCGAGGTCGGTGCGTTCGACCTTGTCGATGAGAAAGCTGTTCTCGACGTGGCCCGGATCGACGAGCAACGTCGACGGGGCGCTGGTCCAGCTGTTCACCCGGCCGATGATGCCGGTGTTCGGGTCGAACGGGTTCGAGAGGTCGACGTGAGTACCGTTATCGGGACCGTGGTGGCACAACACACAGCCTTGCTCGAAAATGGGCGCGACATCGTTGCGGAACGTAACCGCCCTGGGGGTTTGTGCGTCGTCGCCGCTGGATCCGCAGCCGCAGGCGATCCAGGCGACGAGGCCGAGCGAGCGCGAACATCTGCCGAGCAGCATCGTGAACGCCAGTCTTGCAGCAGTCCGTGTGTCGAGCAAGCTGGCGATCTTCTTCATCGCCCGCGTTCTCGTCGCTCGAAGACGTCGCTCGACGCGCTCGGACGTTGGCGACGGGCCGGGCCTTGGAGTAGGTTTTCGACCATGACGGCCGTGTGCTCCGCCAGGCCGCTCTCTCTCTGCCTATTGTCGATCGTTCTCGTCGGAGGCGAGCCGGGCTGTCGCTCGGACAAGCAGAGCAAATCAGAGGCGCAACTAGCGGTTTCGCCCCCATCCGCCGCAAGCGTAACGGCCGGCGTCGAACGAGAGCCAAGATCCAGCTACGTCGGCTCCGGACGCTGCAACGGCTGTCACGAGCAGCCGTTTGCCGCCTGGCAACAGTCCCATCATCGACTGGCGATGCAGATCCCGTCCGAACAATCGATGCTCGGCGATTTTGCCGACAAGCGTTTTTACTACTTCGGAGAATCCACCCGCTTTCGACGTGGCCCGCCGGGTTACGAAGTGGAGACCGGAGGCATTTCGCGCGGAGCTGGAGGAGGCAAGGTAGGCAAGCAGTCCTACGAAGTGAAGTACGCGTTCGGCGTCGAGCCTCTTCAGCAATATCTGGTCGATATCGGGGACGGACATCTTCAAGCGCTCCCGTTTGCTTACGACACGCGCCCGAAAGAGCGGGGGGGCGGTCGTTGGTACCACCTGCGTTCAGACGAGCACATCAAGCTCGGCGACGAGCTCCACTGGTCGGCCCCGGCTTACAACTGGAACAAGAATTGCGCGGACTGTCACTCGACGGACGTGCGCAAGAACTACGAACCTGAAACGGATCGCTACGACACGCAATACGCTGAAATCAGCGTGGGCTGCGAGGCGTGCCATGGCCCCGGCTCGCGCCATGTCGAACAGGCCGAGCGCCACGCTTTCGAAGACGACAAGGGGTGGTCGCACCGATTCTCGACGTTTCGCGAACGGCTCTGGCAGCTCTCGGAGATGAAACCGATCGCTCAGCTTGCGAACGCGTCCGACTTTGCCGGGCCAGGACGAAATGGTTCGGTCGAGCTCGACGCATGCGCCCCATGTCACTCACGGCGCAGTGACCTCGGGGGGCGCTCCTCCCATTTTCAAGATCGCTACCGTCTCGAGTTGCTCGAAGACCCCATCTACTTCGCGGATGGGCAAATTCGCGACGAAGTTTACGAGTACGGCTCCTTTCTTCAGAGCAAGATGCACGCAGCCGGCGTCGTCTGTAGCGATTGCCACGAACCTCATTCCGGCACCCTTCGCGCCTCGGGCAACGCCTTGTGCGACCGGTGTCACAGCAGCGCGGTTTACGACACACCGCGACACCACCTTCACGAGCCAGGCGGACCTGGCAGCGAGTGCGTGCAGTGCCACATGCCGTCGCGCACGTACATGGGTATCGACGAGCGTCGGGATCACCGACTCGGTTTGCCGCGACCCGACTTGTCCTTGGAGATCGGTGTACCCAATGCGTGCACCGCTGCCTGCCACTCGAACGAACGCCGATCCACCTCGGGTCGCAAGGCTGCCGACGAATGGGCGAAAGCGGCAATCGAACGGAACTTCGGCCGAGAACGTCCGATCACCTTTGCGCGAGCTCTCCACGCCGCCCGCAACTTGCGTCTAGGCGGTGCGAGCCAGCTGCTCGAAGTCGTCGGCAACGAGAAGTTTCCCGCGATCGTTCGTGCGACGGCGCTGCTCGAGCTTCGCGCCTATCCCCAATCGATCAGCAGGGGTCTCGCTCGCTACGCGAGCGATCCCAGTCCGCTTCTACGGCGCGCGTTGGCTCGTCTCGTCGACAGCTTGCCCGATACCGCTCTCAAAGGCGCGCTTGTCCTACCGCTCTTGTCCGACAAGCTCATGTCCGTTCGGCTGGAGGCGGTCCGCACGTTGCTCGAAGCTCGGAGGGACGCCTGGTCCGATGCGGACCGAAAATCCTTCGACCGCGCGCGGGACGAGCTTCGGGCTTCGCTCGAATTCAACGCCGACCGCCCTGAAGCGCTGCTCGACCTGGCGCGCCTCAGTCTCGTCGCATCGCCCCGCAGCGGATCGATCGACGCTACTAACGACGCAGAGGCCTTGCTACGCAAGGCGCTCGCTCTCGACCCGACGTTTGCGGGAACCTACCTCAATCTGGCCGACTTTCTTCGCACGAAGGGTCGCGATCAGGAAGCGCTGGAGGTCCTGAAGCGAGGAATCGCGCGGGCAGGGGGCGATCGTGCTTCGCTGGAGCACGCGCTCGGCCTGGCGCACGTTCGGCTCGGCGACAGGCCGGCCGCGCTCGAACACCTCAGGCGAGCGCACGAGCTCGCCCCGCTCTCCGTTCGCTTCGGCTACGTCTACGCCGTTGCCCTTCACGACTCGGGCGAGAAACGCACGGCGATCGCTCTGCTCGAGCGTCTATACGAACGTTTCGATGGCGATCTAGGCCTGCTCGGTACGCTGGCGGAGTATCACGCGCAGGCTGGAGACCATGATCGGGCGGCGGTTCTCACCCAGCAACTTGCGCGCGCCGAGGGGCGCTAAGCGCCGGACCATGCGCGGTTTCAGTGAGGTACGGATTGATACCACGCGTTCCAGGTTGCACTCATGGTTTGCACCCGAGCTGTGTCGGATGTGGCCAGGTTCGTCGTTTCGGTGCGGTCGACCGATAGATCGTACAGTTCCCATGGCGAGCCGGCGTCGACTCTCACGATCTTGTAGTTGCTTTGAATCAGGGCGGCCCCTCCCTCGTGCTCGAAGAACAGTTTGTCGTGCGGTGTGCGCTCTCCGCCTTGCAAGATGGGCGTCAAGCTCGTGCCATCGAGCGAGGTGAGCGTCGTCCCGTGGTAGCTCGCGGGATATGACGCGCCCGCGAGCTCCAAGAGCGTCGGCAGGACGTCCATCACGTGTGCCGGTTGATCGGTCAACGTGCCCGGCGTCGTCCGAAGGCCCGCCGGCCAATGCACGATGAGGGGGGCGGTGTTTCCGCCACGAAACGAGCTCCCCTTCCAATAGCGATAGGGCGTATTGGATGCGTTGGCCCAGGATGGCCCGAGGTACGTCCAAGTCCTTTCGTCGCCCGGCTGAGTGTAAGGGCAGGGCGGCGTCTGGCCACCACAGTAAACGATGGTTTGTCCGGTGCGGGTTTGCGCGGGTCGATCGAAGCCCGGCGTCAGATAGATTTCCGAGGACGCGCCGTTGTCGGACATGAAAAGGATGAGCGTGTTGTCGAGCCGCCCGGTCGATCGCAAAGCGTCGATCATCGTGCCAACGCTACGGTCGATGCGATCGACCATCGCTGCGTGGGTACGCATGGTGTTGGACAAGAACAGCTGTTGTGCGCTCGTGAGGATCGACCAGTCGTTGCCCATCGTCGGCGGCAGTGGAGTGTTTGCTGCGCTGAACAAACCCATCTGAATCTGCCGCGCATAGCGCGCGTCGCGCATCTGATTCCAACCGCCGCCATACATTCCCTGGTAGAGCGCGATGTCTTCTGGCAACGCGTGCAGTGGCCAATGCGGCGCCGTAAAGGCGACATAGATGAAAAATGGCCCACTCTGCGCGGCGAACTCGCGAATGTATTCGACCGTCTTGTCGCGTATGGCGTTGGTCATGTAAAAGCCACTCGGAACCGTGGGGATGGCGTTCGTGCCATCCACCAGGCTGAACGGGTCGAAGTAATCGACGACGCCCCAGATCGTTCCATAATGATGCTGAAAACCGCGGTTGGCCGGATAAGTGCCGATGTCGGGGGTGAAGGGAATTCCGGGATCGAATTGGTGGCTGAGCCATGACAGTTGCGTCGCTTCGGGCGTGAGCTCGGGCGTGGCCGACAAGTGCCATTTGCCGGCCATCGCCGTCCTGTAGCCGACGGCGCCGAGCGCCTCGGCGATGGTGAGCCCGTTCTTGCCAAGATCCCGACCGTTGACCGCCAGGTTCACGCGGTGCGGATATTGTCCCGTCAGGAGCGAGGCGCGCGTAGGAGAACAGCGGGACGCATTGTAGAAATTCGTGAAACGTAGACCTCCGGCCGCCAATGCGTCGAGGTTCGGCGTATGAATCTCGCCACCGTAGCTGCCCACGTCCGAGAAGCCCATGTCATCCGCCAGGAGGATGATGATGTTCGGACGATTGTCCGCCGTCGCGCCGTCACCTCCTCCATCCGAGACAACTCCCCCCATGGCGCCCCCGGCGGCGTCGTTCATTCCCGCCTGCCCACTGCCCCCTCCTCCCGCCTGCCCACTGCCCCCTCCCGCCTGCCCACCGCCGCCGCCTGCGGTCCCGTCACCTCCGCCCCCTGTGCTGCCACCCTCCGGCAGCGGATTCGTCGACTCGGCGGAGCAAGCGGCGACGACGCAAAGGGTCAGCATCAAGACGTGAAGGGCGCTCCGTTGCTGCACACGTCGACGAGGAACGTTTGCGAAGTTCATGGGTGAAAGACTCCGGGCGGGGGATGGCGCCGCTTCGCGTTGTTCGTCGTGTCGGCGTCGTCGCTGACGGTGCGATGGGTAGTTGCCAGCGTCTGCGCTTGCGGCTCACTTTTCGCTGGCCGTGGGTGCATCCGCGGTCGGCCCATTCCCGTTGGATCGCTGCTGCCGATATGCAAAAATCGTTGCATGCACGCGACGACCGTCGCGTTACGTCGAAGACCTTCTTTGGCCCCGATCGCCGCGTCGTGTCTCGCGGTGATCGCATGCGGCAGCGACGGCGGCGCCACGCCGGATGCGGGGCAGGTCCCGCCCGACGGCGCCACGTGCCCTAGCGCCGTCGTGCCCGACCCGAAAGCGACGGCGCGCGAGTCCTGCATCTTCGGCGCGGGCGCCATGCCGCTCGACACGCTCGGAATCACGGCCGAGGATCGAAGGGCCATCCCCATTCGGCACGTCATCGTCGTGATGAAAGAGAATCGGTCGTACGACGAATACTTCGGCCAGCTCTACCGGCATGGCCAACCGGATTCGGAGCCCCAGCCCGCTACCTTTTCGAACCCCGATGCGAACGGCGCCCCGATCGGGCCGTACCACGAGACGACGACTTGCGAAGCGGCCAACCCCAATCACAGCTGGGAAGGGCTTCATGCCGCGGTCGACGCGGGAAAAATGGACGGCTTCGTCGGCGTCGGAGGAGTCGCGACGATGGGGTACTTCGACGCCGCCGATCTCCCCTTTTACTATTTCGTCGGAAGCACGTTCGCTCTCGCCGATCGCTATTTTCCGTCGGTTCTCGGCCCGACATGGCCCAATCGGGACTATCTGGTGCTCGCCACGTCGGTCGGCATCTACTGCACGGGATGCGGGTTTCCGCCGAGCGATACACCGAGCATCATGGCCGAGCTCGAAGCGAAAGGGGTCGAGTGGGGCGCCTATTCGGAGGACAACGATCCGTTCGAGGGGGTTCTCGGACTCGATTGGCAGGCGCAGCATGCTGCCCGCCTGCACACGGTCGACGAGTTCCGGGCACGTCTCGCGCAGGGTGACGTGCCGGCGGTCTCGTTCGTCGACTCCAGGCAGGAAATCCACGATGAGCACCCGGCGGCGGACATTCAGGTGGGCGAGGCGTGGACGCGCGATCTGTACGAGCGCATCCTATCGAGCACGATCTGGCCGACGACGGCCCTGTTTTGGGGCTACGACGAAGGAGGTGGTTTCGCCGATCACGTGCCGCCGCCCATCTCGTGCGTCGCAGCGCTTTCGGAGTCGGCCTTCTTCGAGCTGGGTGTTCGCGTCCCGCTGGTCGTCGTCTCGCCATGGGCACGTCGTCGCTACGTCTCGCATCGGTTGCACGAGCACACTTCGATCACGAGGTTCATCGAGACCGTCTTCGATTTGCCGGCGTTGACCGCGCGAGACGCAAACAGCGACGCGCTTCTCGACATGTTCGACTTCGCGTGCCCGCCTGACCTGACGGTGGCTCCCGCGCCACCCGCGGGAACGGGTGGCTGCCGGTGACAGCTGACACGGCGCCGTCAAGCGGCCCGCTTGTCCTTACAATTTTACGCCGTCATGGAAAGCGGCGCTGACCTGTCACTGCCACCAGACGGCGTCCTTGACGAAGATGTACGTACCGCCGGGGTGGTCTTGCTGCTCGACGATCACCGAGAAGCCGTTCCACACGCCGGAGGCACCCGCCGAGTAGCTGTTGTAGGGCTCGTCGGCCGGGATGGTGACCTGGTACGGGGCCCATTCCGTGGTGATCATGAGGAAGAACTCGGTCGTGCCCAGGCCCGGGCGAATGGAACCGAACTTGATGCGGGCGTCGGGCCGGCTCGCCTTCGCCCAGAACGTGATCCTCGTTGCGCCCGGGGTGATGCAAACTCCGGGGTCGAGATCGTTGCCCGCGGACTGGGTAAAGATCACGCCGCCCCAGCAGGCTGCGCCGCCGCAGTCGGGGTTGTAGAGAAATTCGTAGCAGGGGGGCGCTGCAGGCAGCGTCGTGATTGCACTGGATTCAGAACCCCCGTCGGTGCCTGCGCTGCCATCGGCCGACGCATCGGCAGCGGTTCCCCCGTCATTGGCATCTGCGGCCCCAGCGTCGGAGCCGCCGTCGTCACCGGCACCGGCGTCCTGGAACGGAGGCACGATGCCGCCGTCGGGGAAGACCTCGTCGCAATTGGGGTTCGGAATTGGGGTGAAAAAGTAAGGCGCCGTCGCGTTGCAACTGCCGGCTGAGCAGATGCGGAGGTTCGTGAAGGCGGAAGAGACCACGAACGGTAGAGGATGGAATTTCCCTTCGCACGGATCGACGACGCCCCCCTCGGTGCCCCCCATCCCGCCACCCCCAATGTCTCCTCCGGCGCCGCCGGCACCACCGCCGCCGCCCCCTCCGGCCCCACCGCCTCCTCCGGCCCCACCACCGTCGTTTCCGGTGTCCATCCCGCTGTCGACCACGCCACCCCCGGCCCCGATCGTGCCGCCGGCGGCGCTCTTTCCCCCACCGCCCGCGCCGCTCGCTCCCCCTGTCCCCCCT
>Ga0075425_100005607_pt1 | contig 13069 bp, 15 predicted proteins | sample SoiMethybrSBSTD4_FD_75300 | JGI IMG/M metagenome (GOLD analysis project Ga0075425, IMG submission 75300) | Bulk soil microbial communities from a Populus tree surrounding site in Tennessee, USA - Soil MetaG P. TD hybrid SBSTD4 | ecosystem: Environmental > Terrestrial > Soil > Tree plantation...
GGGCTCTATCCTCGCAAGGGCGCCATCGCACCCGGCAGCGACGCGGACGTCGTCGTGTTCGATCCGTCCCTCCGCCGGACGCTCCGCTCGGAGGACCTGCATGGGTCCGACTACAGCGCGTGGGAGGGTTGGGAGGTTCACGGCTGGCCGGCCGTGGTCGTCCTGCGCGGCAAGGTGGTCGTGGAGAGCGGCAAGCTGCATGGGCGCGCGGGGGACGGGCGACGGGTCAGCGGGAAGCTGGCGGCGGGGATACAGGACGGGCCGGCGGTCTGAGACTTCAGCGCGTCGTGACGCCGGTCTAGCTCGCCAGCCCCGTCGGCGGTCCCGGACACGGAGTTTGTTACCCATGTTCCCGGTCTGATCTGTCACCGATGTCGCCGGTCCGGACCCGTCTTTTCGCTTGACACGTCTTGCGATGCGCATCGGTTGTTCGTTCGTGCCATCGTGAAATTCCGCGCGTGAGCGGCATTTGGCACGGCGCGCGCGTGGTCTACGGGTGCTTCCCACGAAAAGGCATGACTCGCTCGACGATCGCTCGGCATTGAGGCGCGGCGGCGCGTCAAAAATCGAGGTGTAGGGTGCTTCGAGGAGGCACTCATGGTTTCTCAGACTGCGGAGATCGAGCGGCTTGGCGACGAGATCGCCGAGCTTTCGGCGCATCTCGACGCGGCATCCGCGCGCTTGCTTGATCTCATCCGAGAGTTCGATGCACGGGATGGCTGGAACAACGGCTTCCGGTCATGCGCTCACTGGCTGGCATGGCGCGTGGGCATCGAGCTCGGCGCGGCGCGCGAGCGCGTCCGCGTGGCGCGGGCGCTCGGCTCTTTGCCGCGACTGGCCGAGGCGCTGGCACATGGCGAGCTGTCGTACGCCAAGGTGCGGGCGCTGACGCGCGTGGCCACGCCCGAGACGGAGGAACGTTTGCTGGCGGTCGGCAAGGCGGGGACGGCGTGTCACGTCGAGCGGATCGTCCGCGGCTGGCGGCGCGTCGATCAGATTGCAGAGGCTCGCGAGACCACAACGCGCCACAAGAGCCGGGCGCTTCACGTGTATCAAGACGACGACGGTATGGTCGTTGTCCGCGGTCGACTGACGCCGGAGGCGGGCGCCGTGCTCATGCGGGCGCTCGCGGCGGCGCGCGAGATGCTGTATCAGCCTGCGCGCGGTACCGAGGATGTTCCCGGGGAAACGCCCCCGACGCCGTCGATGGAGCAGCAACAGGCGGACGCGCTCGCTCTTCTCGCGGAGACGGGGCTGCATCGAGGTATCGATCCGGGTGCGCCGGGCGAGCGGTTTCAGGTCGTCGTCCATGTCGATGCCGCGGTGCTGGCTGATTCGGAGGCGCCCGGTCAGTCAGTGCTCGAAGGGGGCACACACGTTTCCGCGGAGACGTCCCGCCGCCTGGCGTGCGACGCGACCGTCGTGATCATGCGCCACGATGAGGACGGTCGTATCGAAGAAGTCGGTGCACGCACGCGGACGATTCCAGCCGCGCTCCGCCGTGCGCTCCAGCACCGCGACGCCGGCTGCCGGTTCCCCGGCTGCGGCGTTCGCTTCGGCCAGGGCCACCACATCCGCCACTGGGCCCACGGCGGCCCGACAACGCTCTCGAATCTCGCGATGCTGTGTCGCCGCCACCACCGCGCCGTCCACGAGGACGGGTTTCAGGTCGAGCGGCTATGTGACGGCGAGCTGCAGTTCCGTTCGCCGGACGGTCGAGTCTTGCCGGACGTCGCGCCGGTTCGGCGGATACCTGGGGACGCTGTTCAGACGCTACGGGCGCAGAACGAAGCGGCTGGCGTGCGAGTCGATGCGCGGGCGTCGTGTCCCGGCTGGCTGGGCGAGCGCCTCGAGATCGGCTACGCGATCGACGTCTTGCACCCCCGGGCGGTGCTGCTGCGAGCCTAGTGACCTGGCCTCGCGCCCGCGCAAGCGCGGGCCTGGTAGTTATACGCATCACCCGCCTTGAGGCATCGGTCAACCGCGAACCGTAGTTTGATACGCGGCATCAGTGACCCGACATACCGCGGACTCTTTCACCCTCGCCGTCGCTCGATCACCCTCCGCGTGGGCCGCGTCCCATCCCCGAACGTCGGTTGCCAGCACGAATGCTTGCCGGCGCCGCCGACGACGATGATGCTGATGTCCTCGGGCTGGCGGACGATCGGGAGCATCGTGTTCGGCGAGTCCACCGCGCCGCGGTGCTCGATCTGCTGGCGCTGAAACTCGGCGCCGAGACGGGCGAACGGAAATCGGGCGTGCTCGAAGAGGAACTCCTTGACCTGGCGCTTGGTGTAGCCGTCGCGGGCGATGGTGGCGGCGTGCTCGGGGCCGAGTGAGAGCAGCGGCCAGCCGGCGCCGAGCAAGTTGTTGCTGCCGGCCTGGCCCATGGCGCCGGCGATGGTGAGGAGGACGCCGAGGCCGGTGTTGCTGTAGTGATCCTGGATGTTGTGGGGACCTTCGCAGCCGAACAGCGTCACCGTGCTCACGTCGGCGGCGAAGCCGGCCTCGACGTGGAGCGGCTCCCACGGATTCTCTGCTTCGTTCTCGGCGACGCAGTACGCGATCTTCGCCGGGCTGCCCTGGGTCGAGCGATCGCCGGTGCCCGGCAGGCCGCCGCCGACGTTCATCAGCACGAGGCGGACGGCGCGACCGACGGTGACGTTGGCGCGGAAGCCCTGGCCGAAGGCGTTGTAGCCGCCGTTGATCCCGAGCTCGGCGGCGATCGGACCGTTGACGACGATGAGCGGGGCCACGGGATGGGTCGTGGCCTGGATGGAGTCGAGATTGAACAGGGGATCGGCGAGCGCCTCGATGGCGGCCAGGATGACCGGGAAATACTCGGGGCGGCAGCCCGCCATGACGGCATTCGCCGCGATGCGCTCGACCGTGGCCTCGCCCTGTCGCGGGGGCAGAACGCCGACGACGTCGCGCGGATCGCGATCGGTCTGCGCGAGGAACTCGCCGACCGCGTCCTCCGTGGGCGGGACGATCGGCAGGCCGTCCGTCCAGCCGCGCTCCTGGTAGTGCGCATCGACGCCCTCGTACGCCCCGCGGAACGTGAACACCGTTGCCGCGGGGCCGAGCGTGCTCATCGCATGATCGCCTTGAGCACCGGCTCGATGGCGAGATCGGCCTTCTTCAGCACCTCGTCGTCACGAACGCCCCCGAGGGGATGCGGCACGAGGGCCAGCGGCAACGCGGCGATGCCGCGATTCTTCGCCTCCAGCCGCGCCAGCGCCTCGAACTCGAGCGTCCCCATGACGGCCGTGGGAACGCCCCGCTGCTCCAGCATGATTGCGCCGTGGATACTCCACGACGTGCACGACCCTCAATCGGCGCTGCCGACCAGGGCGAAGTCGCATTCCGAGAGCGCGGCGAGGATCTCCGGCGCGGGCGGGCCGGCGATCGGCTTCTCGCGCTTGACGATCTCGCCGACGCCGTAGCGCTCCTGCAGGATCTTCGTCACCGCGAGCATCAGCGTGCCCGCGTTGGCCTTGCCGTTGTCGAGGATGCCCGCGCGCTTGCCCGCGAGGCTCGGAAGGCGCGGCGCGAGCGTCGCGGGAACGGTCCGCGGCTCCGCGGTCGGATCGTACAGACGGATGCCCTCACCACTCATCGACGAACCTCCTTCTTGCCCTGCTTGATACGGCGCAGGATACCACCGCGCGACGCGTTGGCATCGCGGTTGCGGCGATGAATCGTGGAGGGACATGCGATGGCCAAGAAGCGTCGAGCGAAGCGGGTCGCGCCGGCGACGAGGCAGCGGGACGGGGACGACGTGCAGAACATGTCCGAGCGTGCCGTCGAGAGCATGACCGAGATCGCCGTGGCCTCGGGCGCGCAGGCGATGCGGTTCGCCGCCGCGTTCGCGCGTGGGATGGCCAAGGGCGTCGCGAGCGCCGCGCGGCAGATGCGCCGGCCCGTGCGCCAGACCGCGGCCGCCGCGCGTGACACCGCCGGCAGCATGGGCGACGTCGCCGCCGAAGGTATCGACCCCGTCGCCGACGCCGGCCGCGCGGCCACGCCGCGCGGCGGCCGGCGGACGAGCACGAAGCGCCGGTCCGCCTGACCGGGGCGCCCGCGCGACATGGCGGTGTTGTTACTGCAGCCACGCCACCTCGCGTGGTACCGCGACCTCATCGCGCTGTTCCTCAAGTACGGCCCCACGGACCTCGTCGCGCGCGCGCGGCTGGAAGAGGTGCTCAGCGAGGACCTGCCGCCCGCCGACAAGGACGGCGCCACGCCCGAGTCGTTCGTGGCCGACCTCGAGCGGCTCGGGCCGACGTTCGTCAAGCTCGGTCAGCTCCTCTCCACGCGTCCCGATCTCCTGCCCGAACCCTACCTGCTGGCGCTGAGCCGGCTCCAGGACGACGTCCCCCCCAAGCCTCCCGGTTGCTCGGGCGCCGATGCGGCGCCCCTCGAAAATCGAATGGTCTACTTTGCGGGGAGGATCTCGCCCCGGACGTTCGTCAGCGTCACGATCGCCTGGTAGCGGGTGGTGTCGAGGACGAACGAGAGGCGGCGTCGCGGGGGATCGCTCGTGAGGACCACCGGTGCGTAGCTGACGTCGTGGGCGGCGAACGTCGCCTGCATCCACCGGACAACGTCGCTGTCGCGGGTGTGGACGATGTCGGCCAGGATCCGTCGGACTTTCTCGTAGTGGGCTCGATTCGATCGTCCGAGCGCCGCGAGGGCGCCGGGCGCGTTCAGATCGACGGTCGGTTGCGCGGCGGCGATGCCGGCCCACAGCACCACGACCGCGGCGACGGCGAAACGACGTGACGTCATGACCGGCCTCCTGCCGCAAGTCTAGCCTGCCCGGCCAGGAAGTCGCGCACGGCCGCGTTCTCGCTGAGGCCGATCGCTCTGTCGTACGCCTCGCTTGCCTCGCCGCCGCGGCCGAGACGTCCGAGCAGATGAGCGCGGAGCGCCCAGTACGGCTGATAGGTCGCGACCGCGGCGGATGGGATCGCGGCGAGGGCCTCCATGCCGGCCTGCGCGCTCTCGGCCTCGGCGAGCGCGGCCGCGTGTCCGACGCGCGCGCCGATGGTCGGCGCGCACGCGAGCAGGCCCGCGTACAGTAGGCCGATGGCCGGCCAGTCCGTGTGCCCGGTCACGGCACGCGCGGCGTGGACCGACTGGATGGCCGCCTCGAGCTGGAATCGCCCCGGCGTGCCCGACCGCGAGGCGGAGGCCAGGCTCGTCTCCGCCTCGTCGATCATCGAGCGCGACCAGAGACGGACGTCTTGCCGATCGAGCGGCACGTACGCGCCGTCGGCGTCACGCCGCGACGCGCGGCGCGCCTCGCAGTGGAGCATGAGCGCCAGCAAGCCGTGAGCCTCGGGCTCTTGCGGTAACAGCCGCGTCACCAGGCGTCCGAGCCAGATCGCCTCCTCGGCGAGGGCATGGCCCCGACCGTCGGCGCCGGCCACGTCGTCCCACCCCGTTCCGTAGCCGGCGTAGATCGCTTCGAGCACCGTGCCGAGCCGCTCGGACAGCTCGTGGGGCTCGGGGACCTCGAAGCCGATTCGCGCGTCGCGGATGCGCGCCTTCGCGCGCACCAGGCGCTGACCCATCGTCCCGGGCGCGACGAGGAACGCCGAGGCGATCGTCGTCGCGTCGAGGCCGAGGACGGTCTGCAGCATCAGCGGCGTCCGCGCCCTCTCGTCGATGGCCGGATGCGCGCAGACGAAGAGCAGCTTCAGCCGCTCGTCCGGGAACACGGGATCGCGCTCGGCCCGGTCGAGCTCGGGCGCGAGGTCGTGCGCGGCGCGGCCCTGCACGCTCGCGTGCCGCGCGACGTCGACGAGACGGCGTCGCGCCACGGCCAGGAGCCAGGCCTCGGGCTTGTCGGGCACCCCGACGCGCGGCCAGCTCTCGAGCGCGGCCACGAAGGCGTCACCGAGCGCGTCCTCGGCGGCCGCCACGTCGCGCCAGCGACGGGCGAGGTAGGCGACGAGCCGGCCGTAGGAGGCGCGGGCCGCGAGCTGCGCGGCCTCGCGCGGTTCGCGCTCGTCGCCGACGCCCGTCACATCGAGAGATTGGGCCGGACCTCGACGGCTCCGGTCGAGGCGGCGGGACAGCGCGCCGCCCAGGCGAGAGCCTGATCGAGGTCGGGAACGTCGATGACGTAGTAGCCGCCGAGCTGCTCCTTGGCCTCGGCGTACGGGCCGTCCTGGACGCGCTGCTTGCCGTCGTGCGGCCGGATCGTGGTCGCGAGATGCGAGGGTTGCAGCGCCGCGCCGCCCGTCATGACACCCGCGTCGGCCAGCGCCTTGGTGTAGGCGCGGTACGCGCCCCAGTAGGCGTCCTTGCGGCGCTCGTCGGTCCGGGCGGCGAAGTCGGCCGCGGTCTCGTAGATCAGGATCGTGTATTTCATCGTGTCCTCCGTCGTCAGGCTGAAGTGTCGCTTCACCCCTATGACGTCCGACCCCGCGGCATTTCGACAGCCGACGTGCCGATCACTGCGAATCGCGCGCCGGCGCCGTCAGCGTCGTGCCGCCGTCCACGACGAGGACGTGCCCCGTGATGTAGCGCGCGTGGTCGGAGAGCAGGAAGCGGACGGCGTGGCCGATGTCCCAGCCCGTGCCCTCGATGCCGAGGGTCGACGCCTGGCGGCGGCGGTCGCGCGCGGCCTCGCTCATCCCGCGTCCGTACACCATGGGCGTATAGACCGGCCCGGGAGCCACGCAGTTGACCCGGATGCCTTCCCGGCCGTGATCGACGGCCATCGCCTGGGTGAGCGCGATGACCGCGCCCTTGGACACCGAGTACGCCGTCAGCCCGCGCGGGCGCAGCGCGGAGATCGACGAGACGTTGACGATGGCGCCGCCGCCGGTGCGCCGCATGGCGGGGATGGCGTGCTTGCTCGCGAGGAACATCGAGTCGACGTTGACCTGCATGACCCGGCGCCAGCTCTCCTCGCTCTCGTCGACGACCGAGCCGCGGCTGCCGATGCCCACGTTGTTGTCGAGGAAGTCGAGGCGGCCGAAGCGGTCGAGCGCGAGCTGGACCATCGCGGCGCAGTCGGCCGCGCGGGTGACGTCGGCCTCGTGCGCGACCGCCTCGCCGCCGACCTCCTGGATCATGGCGACCGTGCGCTTGGCGAGGTCACCGGCGCGATCGACGACAATCACGCGCGTGCCGGCCTTCGCGAGGAGGATGGCGGCGGCGCGGCCGTTGCCGATCCCGTCGCCCGCCGCGCCGCCTCCGGTGACGATCGCCACCTTGCCCTCGAGCCCCCAGCCGTCCGGCACGTCGATGGTCATCCGATCCTCCTCAGGAGAGCGCCTCGACGTCCTGCACCACGCGGACGGCGAGCACGCCGGCGCGGTTGCGGACCGTCAGCTCGTGGCGCGGCAGCGCGGAGACGTCGAGCTCGGCCCGCGCCGCGACCTCCTCGGACATGACGAGCGCGCAGTCGTATTCCTTCGTCAGCTGCTCGAGCCGCGCGGCGACGTTGACGGTGTCGCCGACGGCCGTGAGCTGCGCGCCCTCGCCGTAGCCCATGCGGCCGACGATGGCCGGGCCGACGTGGATGCCGATGCCGATGCGTAGCGGGTTCGGCAGCTCGGCGCCGAGCTCGCGATTGAGCGTCTCGATGCTGGAGGCCATGCCGCGCGCGGCGGTCAGCGCGCGGCGGCAGCCTTCCTGGGCGCTCAGGTCCACGCCGAACAGCGCCATCACGCCGTCGCCGGTGAACTGGTTCGGCACGCCGCCGCCGCGGGTGATGGCGCCGCCCACGGCCTCGCAGTAGCGGTTGAGGATGAAGACGACGTCGTAGGGCAGCTTGTGCTCGGCCAGCCGCGTGAAGCCGCGCAGGTCCGCGAAGAGCACCGCGATCTCCTGCTCGCGGCCGCCGCGCGCATCGCCCCGCGGCGCCGCCTGCGCGGGGCCGGCCGAGGCGGGCAGCAGCGGCGCCACCGCGACGTCGCGAATCGGGCGCAGCTGACAGGCCAGGCGGACGCCGGGCGGGGCGCCGATCCGGTCGAGCACGCGCTGCTCCTCGGCCCGGGCCGGCGTCAGCGTGTCGAGCCCCGCCTCGATCCGCACGCGGCACGTGGAGCACCGGCCGCGTCCGCCGCATACGGAGGCGTGCGGGATGCCGCTCGTGCGGCTCGCCTCCAGCACGGTGAAGCCGATGGGCACCGTGACCTCGCGACCGCCCGGGTACGCGATGCGGACCGATTTGGCGCGCAGCAGACGCAGGCGCACGGCGCGGGCCGCCAGCACGGCGGCGATGGCCAGGAGGTAGCCGACGGCGAGGGCGCGCGCGATGCGCTCGAGCGTGTCGCGCTGGGCGGCGGTCGTCCCGCTCACGGCCTCGGCGAACCCGGGGGTCGCGGCCAGCTTCGCCGCCTCGCGGCCGGCCTCGGCGAAGCCGAGCAAGGCGACGGCGGGCAGCAGCAGCGCGACGGCGTACAGCGTGGGCGCGATGGATCGGTACCACGGCCGCAGGCGCAGCCAGAAGTGGATGCCGATACACCCGTGCGTCCAGGCCACCAGCAGCACGAGCGTCTGTCGCCATCCCGCCGACGGATTGAGATGCCAGAGCGACAGCACCGTGCGGGCGTAGGAGTCGGTGACGTCGTAGAGCGTGTGCGCCAGCCGCGTGCCCACGATGTGGAAGACGAGCAGAGGCGGGATGGCGAGGCCGAGGCCGAGCTGCGCGGCTTCCCACACCGGCATGCGCAGCGTGCGGCGACGATAGAGGGACCGGAAGGCCAGCAGAACGTGGATCACGAGGGCCGCGTAGAGCGCAGCGGTCCCCAGGGGATTGCGCCAGAGCAGGAGAAACCACCTGCGCCCGTCCTCCATGGCGTCGAGCGAGACGAGGCCGAGCGCGTGGTTGGCGAAATGCGTCGCCAGATAGGCGAGCAGCACGAGGCCGGAGGCCAGGCGCAGACGGCGCGCCCACCTCACTGGATGACCTCGTTGGCCCGGAGGAGCAACGACGGCGGGAGCGTGATCGGGAAGAGGATTGCCGCGAGCCTCACGCCGGGGTCCGGGTCTGCTGGCGCTCGACTTCTTCCATGATCATCGTGTTGAGATCGTCGATCAGGGTGACGCGCGCGACCCGACCGTCGTTGCGGATCAGCGCCCGGATGCGCGCGGGACGGGCCGACAGCATGATCAGCGTGGTCCCGATCTCGACCGCTTCCTCGATCGCGTGCGTGACGAAGACGATGGTCCGCCCGGTCTCGCGCCAGATGCGCCGCACTTCCTTCTGCATGATGCGGCGGTTCTGCGCGTCCAGCGCGCCGAACGGCTCGTCCATGAGCAGCACGTCGGGCTCGACGGCCAGCGCGCGGGCGATGGCCGCGCGCTGGCGCATGCCGCCGCTCACGCGTCCGGGATAGTAGTCCTCGAAGCCGGCGAGCCCCACCATCCACAGATAACGTGCCGCCGTGTCCCGCCGTTCCGTCGCCGCCAGGCCGCGCGGCTTGAGGACCAGCTCCACGTTCTGGCGGACGGTGAGCCAGGGAAGCAGGCGGTCTTCCTGGAAGACGACGCCGACGGTCCGACGGTGACGATCGTCCCCGGCGACCGGCTCGCCGCCCAGCAGCACGCGGCCCCGCGTGGGCGCCTCCAGTCCGCCGATGATCCGCAAGAGCGTGGTCTTGCCGCAGCCGTTGGGGCCGAGGAGGCAGACGAACTCGCCGGCCTCGGCGGTGAACGACACGCGGTCGATGATGGGGATCAGGAAATCCTTGCCGACGTCGGCGACCTCGAGCATCACCGCCATCGTGTCAACCGGCGGGCGGCGGCGTCGAACACGAGCTTGTCGGTCGCCATCATGATCAGGATCATGACCAGCGCCCACACGAACACCATCTGGGTGGCGAGGATCTCACGGCTGTAGTTCATGACATAGCCGATGCCCGTGGTCACGCCGAAGATCTCGGCCACCACGGAGACCTTGAGCGCCAGCCCGAAGCCGACCTTCATGCCCGCGATCAGGTACGGCACCGTCGACGGGATGACGATGGCCGTGAACTTCTCGGCGGCCGACAGGCGGTAGACGTCGCCCATCTCGAGCAGCCGGCGGTCGACGCTGGCCACGCCCTCCACGAGGTTCGAGGCGACGACGGGCAGCGTGATCATGAACGTGGTGAAGATCGGCGCCCAGTTCGACAGCCCGAACCAGATCAGCGAGATGACGATCCACACGAACACGGAGGTCGAGTTGAGGACCGCGAGCGCATCCTGGACCACCGTCCGGATCGCCCGCGACACGAAGGCGCCGAGGGCCATCAGCACCGAGACCACGACGGCCGCGCCGAAGCCGACGACGATCCGGGAGAGCGAGGCGGCGGTGTGCTTCCAGATCTCACCGCTCCTCACGATCTCGACGAGGCCGACGATCACCGACCGCGGCGAGGGGAGCACGTAGGCGCCGTAGCGCCACGACAGGAGCGACCACACCGCGAGCACCAGCGCCAGCGCGGTGACCGTCGGCAGGTGCAGGCGGTTCGCCCAGCTATCCGCGATAGAAGAATTCCTTGCGGATGCGATCCGGGTTGTCCCAGATGTCCGACTTCAGGAAGCCGAACTCCTTGTTGATCTTGAGCTGGGCCACGAGCGTGTCCACCTGCTCGTCGGGCAACCCGGAGAGCATGCGGACCGTTTCCTTGTAGGCGACCTGGATCACATCCTTCGGCAGCTTCGTGACCTCGCCGACGATCTCCATGGCGCGCTCCGGCTTGCCGTACCAGATGTCGACGGCGTCCTTCTGGGCGGCGTTGAGATCGCGGGCGATCGCCGGCTGCTTGGCCAGGAAGTCGTTGTGCACGAGATAGCAGACGTGGACGGGGAAGCCCGCCGACCGCCCGGTGGCCTTTCGCCAGAGATCGATCTGCTTGGCGAGATAGACGCCCTCGCCGCGAAGCACGACCGAGTCGGTGATGGGCTGCCAGGCGATGATCGCGTCGACGTCCTTCTTGCCGAGCATGGTCACCATGTCGGGCGGCGCGGTCGCCGTCACGATCTGCGTGTCCTTCTGCAGATCGAAGCCGTAGCCCTTCAGCGTCAGCGCGCGCACGTCGAAGAAGGTCGACGTGCCCACGACGGCGGCGACCTTGCGGCCTTTCAGGTCCTCGACCTTCGTGAGCCCGGCGTCCTTGCGGGCGATGATGGCGCCGAGCACGGCCGTGGCCACGCCCGTGACCTTGAGCGGCACCCCGTCCTCGAAGGCCTTGGCCGCGAGCGCGAAGCTCATGTCGATGGCGTCCACGTTCTTGGCCGCGAGCTGGTTCAGGAGCGGGCCCGGCGCGCCCGGCACGATCGAGTACTCGGCGGACCAGCCGTGCTTGCCGAGCAAATCTTCCTTGTGGATGATCTCCGTGCCCGCCCATCCGAGCTGCAGATACGCCAGCCGCACCTTGCCCTTGCCCTGCGCGCGGGCGATCGTCGGCGCGCCGGCCCACGCGGCGGCGGCCACGGCCGTCCCGAGGAATCGACGTCGGCCGATCATGGTCTAGCCTTTCACCCGCGGCACGCCGCGGAGCGCCTCCGCGATCTGCTCGGCCGGATACTCGTAGTCCTGCAGCCGCCCGCCGAGGTACGCCTCGTAGGCGCCGAGATCGAAGTTGCCGTGCCCGGACAGGTTGAAGAGGATCGTGCGACGCTTGCCCTCGCGCTTGGCGCGCTGGGCCTCGTCGATCGCGACCTTGATCGCGTGGGCCGACTCCGGCGCGGGGATGATGCCCTCGCTCCGCGCGAACTGGAGCGCGGCCTGGAACGTCGCGAGCTGCGGCACCGCGATCGCGTCGATGACGCCGTCGTCGTAGAGCTTGCAGACGAGCGGGGCCATGCCGTGATAGCGGAGCCCGCCCGCGTGTAGCGGCGCGGGCACGAAGCCGTGACCGAGCGTGTGCATCTTGACCAGCGGCGTCAGCCCGACGGTGTCGCCGAAGTCGTAGACGTACTGGCCCTTGGTCAGGCTCGGGCACGCCGCCGGCTCGACGGCGATGATGCGGAGCTTCTTCTTCCTGCCCGTGAGCTTGTCGGCCGCGAACGGGAAGCTGAGCCCCGCGAAGTTCGACCCGCCGCCCGCGCAGCCGATGACCACGTCGGCCTCGTCGTCGGCCTTCTCGAGCTGCTTCTTGGCCTCGAGCCCGATGACGGTCTGGTGCATGAGCACGTGATTGAGCACACTGCCCAGCGAGTACTTGGTGTCCTCGCGCGTGGCCGCGTCCTCGACCGCCTCGCTGATGGCGATGCCGAGGCTGCCCGGCGAGTCGGGATCCTTCTCGAGGATCTTCTTGCCGGACTGCGTGTCGGGGCTCGGGCTCGGCACGACCTGCGCGCCCCACGTCTCCATCATGATCCGGCGATACGGCTTCTGCTGATAGGAGACCTTGACCATGTAGACCTTGCACGAGAGACCGAAGAACGCGCACGACATGGCGAGCGCCGAGCCCCACTGGCCCGCGCCCGTCTCCGTGCTGATGCGCGTGACGCCCTCGCGCTTGTTGTAGTAGGCCTGCGCGACGGCGGTGTTGGGCTTGTGGCTGCCGGCCGGGCTCACGCCCTCGTACTTGTAGTAGATCCGCGCCGGTGTCCCCAGGGCCTTCTCCAGCCGCCGGGCCCGATAGAGCGGTGAGGGCCGCCACAGCCGCAGCACGTCGCGGATCTCGTCGGGAATCTCGATCCAGCGCTCGCGGCTGACCTCCTGCTTGATCAGCTCCATGGGGAAGAGCGGGGCGAGATCCTGGGGACCGATAGGCTCGCCGGTGCCGGGGTGGAGCACGGGCGGCGCGGGCGTCTTGAAGTCCGCCTGGATGTTGTACCACTTGGTCGGCAGGTCCTTCTCGGCGAGGACGATCTTGACCTGACTCTTGTCGCTTGCCATGGCGCGGCCTCCTACGGCGGGAGCAGTGAGACGAGCGGAAACGCCGACACCATACCGAAGCGCCGCGCGGGCTGTCAACGCGGGCGGCGGCTGGTGGCGATGGCGCTGTCGAGGAGCGATCCGAGCGAGGGCGCGGGGCGGACGACCATGAAGATCTGGTACGAGAACAGCGATCGCGACAGCCGGATGAGCCAGCGGTTCGCCACGAGCAGG
>Ga0075425_100005608_pt1 | contig 13067 bp, 9 predicted proteins | sample SoiMethybrSBSTD4_FD_75300 | JGI IMG/M metagenome (GOLD analysis project Ga0075425, IMG submission 75300) | Bulk soil microbial communities from a Populus tree surrounding site in Tennessee, USA - Soil MetaG P. TD hybrid SBSTD4 | ecosystem: Environmental > Terrestrial > Soil > Tree plantation...
CGCGGCGAACCGATGATCGAGTTTTATGCGGCGGTCGCGCGAAAAGATCAGAAAGGGTTTTCCGGCGAAGGTTGGCACCCCGAACAAGCAGTCACGCGCGAGCAAGCACTGAAGATGTTTACGATCTGGGCTGCGTATGCTGCATTCGAAGAAGGGATCAAAGGTTCGCTCGAGCCGGGTAAGCTGGCGGACTTGACGGTGCTGTCGGCCGACATAATGAAGATCGCCGAGCCTGAAATTTTAAAGACGTCGTGTGTGATGACCGTTATCGGAGGCGAGATTGTTTTTGAAAAGAAGAGCTGAGTGAGCGCTAAAAAGAAATGATGCGTGACAGCGGGTCTGCCACGCATCATCGGGCTGGAACTACGCTGCGGTTATTTTTTCTTAGCTTCCCATTTTCCGGTCATCTGGCCGGCGAAATCGAAATCGCCAACCATTTTTCCATCCTTGACCATCGCGGTCATAGCGATCGATCCGTTCGGGGTATCCAGCGAAAAGCTTAGCTTGTTGTTGGCGAAGGTTCCTTTGCTGAGAGGCGCGGTGCCCTGAGAGGATTCGGACGAGCCGGTCACTTTGTCGCCTTCGAGTTTGAGCTTGAGAGTAAACGGAAGGCTGGTTCCGCCGGCGTCCGCGGTCGCATCCCACTCTCCGCTGATCGGGTCACCGGCCGCTGCGGGTGTGCCGCCGGCGGGCTTTGCTGCGCCACCGCTGGAGGCCATTCCAGCACGCTTGAGCTCGAGGGTACCGCCTTGTCCGGCGAGCTCCCATTTACCGGTGATCTTGTCGCCGTCGAGCATGGCGGTGACTGTTCCTTCATTTCCTCCGGCATCGAATTTCATAGTGAGTTTGCCGTTGTCAAAGGTGCCGCCAGTGATTGGAGCAGGACCTTGGGGCGTGTCGATTTTTCCGGAGACTTTGCCGTTATCATTTTTGATCTCGACCGTAAGAGGGATATCACCAATTTGTTCGCTCTTTGCGACGCCTTCGTATTTGCCTGACAGAGGATCTTTGGCTTGAGCAGGCGAATTAGTTGAGTAGTTAAATGTAGCTGCTGATGCCACCGCGGAGAGGGTGATCAGCACAGCGACTAGCAGAGGGGTTCTGAGCCTTCGTGACTGCATGTTTGGTTCTCCTGAGATCTGTATTAGCCTTCAAAAACTCTCGCCAATCTACGCACGCAGACCGAAGAAAGTTCTGAGGCCAGTATTTATACAGGAAAAGCCGTCCCCCGAAAAGGTGGAACCCGTTAACAAAGCAAACCTCCGGATCCATTTTCGGCCCTAACGTTAGCCGTCTCCGCCCTCATTAGTCCGATCGGTCCGATCAGCCCTATCGATCGGACCTGCAAATGTAATCTACATTACAAAAAATTAGTGCTGCGCCTGAAGGTGTGATTGCATCAGCGTGTCGAATAGGCGTGTGAGATCGTCGGCCGAGGAGAATCGGATCTCAATCGCTCCCCCGCTCTTTCCGAGTTTGATCTTAACCGGCGCCGAGAGCTTTCGACTCAATTTGGCTTCCGCGGCCATCACGTTCGCATCGACAGCCTGGCTTACTTCCGACTTTGACCGGACAGACCTCGAACCCGAACCATGTCCTTTCTTGACCAGCTGCTCGGTGTCTCTAACCGAAAGCCCGTTGTCGATAATCTGTTTGGCGTATCCGATCTGTTGTTCGGCTGACTCGACGGCCAGAATGGCTCGAGCGTGCCCCATGGACATCTCCTCGTCTTCAACCATCTTTTGAATCTCGAGTGGGAGCTTTAGCAACCGGAGGGAGTTGGTAATCGAGGTTCGATCTTTTCCCACCCGCGTTGCGACTTCTTCTTGCGTCAGATTCTGTTTCTCGAGGAGTTTTTTATATGCGTTCGCTTCTTCGATCGGGTTGAGCTCTTCGCGTTGAATGTTTTCGATGAGTGAGAGTTCGAGGACGTTCTCGTCGGGGACTTCTTTTACAATGCACGGGACCTTGTGCAGGCCGGCCTTTTGCGCGGCGCGCCACCGCCTTTCGCCGGCGATCAATTGGAATCGCTCTCCGTTGCGTCGCACTACCAAAGGTTGAATGATTCCGTTGTGTCGGATGGACTGGGCGAGTTCTTCGAGTTTGTCCTGTTTGAAGATGCTCCGAGGCTGATCGACAGCCGGATCAATCCGATCGATGTCGAGATCCATCAGATCGTGGTCGAGAGGGGCGGATTGGGTGAACAGCGCGTTAAGCCCCCTGCCCAGCGCCTTTCTTGACATTGTTTATTACCTCCTTTGCAAGCCGGACGTAGCTTTCGGCGCCTTTGGATCGAATATCATAGAGGATTATCGGTTTTCCGTGGCTCGGAGCTTCCGCCAATCGCACGTTTCTAGGAATGATGGTTGTGAACACCTGAGACCCGAGAAAGTCTCTGAGATCGGACATGACCTGCGATGACAGATTTGTGCGCTCATCGAACATCGTGAGCAGGAATCCTTCGACGGTGAGGCTCGAGTTGATTGTGCGTCGAACTCGGACCAGGGTATCCCACAACTCGGAGACGCCCTCGAGCGCGAAATACTCGCATTGAATCGGAATGAGAACAGAGTCGGCGGCGGCCAGGGCGTTTAGGGTAAGAAGCCCGAGGCTTGGCGGGCAATCGATCAGCACGTAGTCGAACTCCTGCGCATAGCTGCTCAAAAGTGATTTCAACTTGAACTCGCGGTCGGGCACATCCACGAGTTCGATCTCCGCTGCAACCAGGGTCTTTTCGGAAGGTATGACCCTCAGGTTTGGGAGTTCGGTGTCGAGACTGACACTGCTCAGCGGCTCGCTGAGGATCAGGGAGTGATAGAAGCTTCGTCGAGATTTGCCTCGGAGCCCCAATCCGCTGGTGCTGTTTCCCTGGGGATCGGCATCGATAATCAGCACTTTCATATCGGCTACGGCGAGGGTCGCGCCGAGGTTTATTGTGGTTGTTGTCTTTCCGACTCCCCCTTTTTGGTTTGCGATCGCGATAATCCGTGCCATGGCCGCCGCTACAATACCACAAAAGAGGCGCACGCCAAACTAAAAGCAACCGGAAGATCGAGGGCGGGAGATCGAGAATCGAGCACAGAAACAGTGTCGGGGGAGACCGGAGAACAGAAAACATTCCGAGGAATGTTTCACGTGGAACACAACTGGTAAGGCCTGAAATGTTTCACGTGAAACGTCTCGTTTTGGACTCTTTTGGTGACCCGGGAGGCGCTCGCTAAAATAACAATCGAATCGTCAATATACGCACAATTTAATTGGTAAATTCGCTTTCGGTTGTGCTATTTTGTTTGACTTTTGCAGGTCCCTGGTAGGCTCTTAGTTACACACAGGTCAAAAACGAAAGAGGAACTGGAAATGGCTAAAGAGGGAAAGGTTTTGCAGATCATCGGACCAGTGGTGGACGTGGAATTCGAGGAGGTATCGCTGCCACCAATTTATCAGGCACTCAGGATCGTGAGTGACGGTTTTGATGTTCCCGAACCGATAAGCATCGTGGTTGAAGTCCAACAGCACCTCGGTGAAGGCCGCTGCCGATGCGTCGCAATGCAGCCCACCGAGGGTTTGATCCGCGGCATGAAGGCAGTCGATACCGACGGACCGATCAGCGTCCCGGTCGGACAAGCCACGCTCGGCCGCGTGCTCAATGTAGTCGGCGAGCCCGTCGACCAGCTGGGAACCGTAACCGCAGAACAGCGATACCCGATTCACCGCCACGCCCCGCCTTTCCAGGACCAATCCACCGAACTGGAAATGTTTGTAACCGGCATCAAGGTCATCGATCTGCTCGAGCCGTTTCTCCGAGGCGGCAAGATCGGACTGTTCGGTGGTGCCGGCGTCGGCAAAACCGTTCTCATTATGGAACTCATCAACAACGTCGCAATCAACCACGGCGGTTTTTCGGTCTTTGGCGGCGTCGGGGAGAGAACCCGAGAAGGAAACGACCTCATTCGAGAGATGGTGGAATCAAAGGTCATCAACTTCGGCAAGTCCTTCTACGACCATATGGAGAAGACAGGCGAGTTCGATCTCAAACATGTGGACATGGCCGAGATCACTAAGTCCAAGGTGGCCTTAGTTTACGGGCAGATGACCGAACCGCCGGGAGCCCGGCTGCGAGTCGCGCTGACCGCTTTGACGGTTGCAGAATACTTCCGCGATGAAGTTGGATCAGACGTACTTCTCTTCGTCGACAACATCTTCCGATTTACCCAGGCCGGTTCCGAGGTTTCCGCCCTGCTAGGGCGTATGCCTTCCGCCGTAGGTTATCAGCCCACATTGGCAACCGAGATGGGAGAACTTCAGGAGCGAATCACGTCGACGAAGAAGGGCTCTATTACATCGGTGCAGGCGATCTATGTTCCAGCCGACGATTACACTGACCCTGCGCCGGCGACCACGTTCGCACACCTCGACGCAGTCACCGCGCTCTCGCGCCAAATCGCCGAGCTCGGGATCTACCCGGCGGTCGACCCACTGGCGTCGACATCGCGCATTCTGGATCCACGAATTCTTGGTGAGGAACATTACAATGTGGCTCAGGAAGTAAAACGAATATTGCAGCGATATAAGGATCTGCAGGACATCATTGCGATTCTGGGCATCGACGAGCTGTCGGAAGACGACAAGCTGACCGTAGCGCGCGCTCGCAAGGTGCAGCGCTTCTTGTCGCAGCCGTTCCACGTCGCCGAGCAGTTCACCGGTCTCAAAGGAAAGTTCGTCAAATTGGAAGACACCATCCGCGGGTTCAAGGAGCTGATCTCAGGCAAGTACGACGATCTCCCCGAACAGGCGTTCTTCCTCGTCGGCGGTATCGAAGAAGCCGTTGAACGCGCCAACGCTATGTAATTTATCTTACAATACACGAGAGGAAGTATGCCCGATCGAATACATCTTGAGGTGGTGACGCCGGAGCGAAAGGTGTTTGAAGCGGACGTGGAGCGAGTCGAGGTTCCGGGGTTGGACGGCGAGCTCGGCATTCTGCCCGGCCACACCGAACTTGTCTCGTTGTTGAAGCCCGCCGGCCTGCTCACTTATCACACCGGGAGCGAAACAGGCGAGATGGCCATCAGCGACGGTTTCCTGGAAGTGAGCGCGGATAAAGTTACCGTTCTCGCTAACAAGGCTTCACGTCCGGAAGACATTGATCTCGCCGCGGCGTTGAAGATGAAGGAACGCGCCGAGCACGAGCTTCAGCGGGCTCTTTCGAACCCGGATGCGGATGTCTTTCGAGCAACAATCGAACTGGAGCGCGCGTCGGTCGATCTGCTTCTTGCGCAAAAGGCTCGTTAGTCTTCGTTATCTTCGATTGTGGGATTGATTACAAAAGAATCAGCGTTGAACTCCGCGGTTGTCGTGTGGTAGGCTTCGCCGTCCTCATTGGATCTTTTATAGCGATTCTCATAAAAACCGCGTTGTCGATCGATCCTTGGATGCCGGTCCCGGGTGTTGCCATCGATTGAATATCACGTTTGGTAGTAACGGCTCTTTTCATCTCCGCGCGTATAGTTCACGGAGTTCTTTGGCCCCCACTATGCATCCTGACTTGCTTCCATCAATCCTCGCCGCCATCTCAAAACGGGTGAACCAGCAGAGCTTCAATATGTGGTTCAAACCCATCTCGTCAGCTAAAAAAGACGATTCAAGCATCTATCTCGGCGTACCCAATGAAGTCTTCCGTGATTGGATCACCAATAACTATTTCGATGTCATCGAAGAATCGCTCCACGAACTGAATCTCGATTCCTATCAACTGCGGTTCCTTATCGACGATACGCCTCATTCGGCGACCCGCCCCGAGACCACGCCCGCTCCCGCGATCTCCACAAGATCGAGTGTCGCCGCGAGCCAGGAGATTGGTTTTGCCGCCGGCGTCGTTCGCGCGATCGAAACTGAACCTGTCGAATTCCCACTGAATCCCAAATACACCTTCGATACTTTTGTCGTCGGTTCCTGTAATCAATTTGCTCACGCCGCATCTCTGGCGGTGGTAGACATGCCCTCGAAGACCTACAACCCGCTCTATGTTTATGGCGGCGTGGGTCTTGGCAAAACGCATCTGATGCACGCGATCGGGCAAGCGATCAAACAGCGAAATCAGAGTCTGCGTCTCACGTATCTGTCGTCCGAACGCTTCATGAACGAACTGATCAACGCAATCAGATACGACAAGACAATAAAGTTTCGCGATAAATACAGAACCATCGACGTGCTTTTGATGGACGACATTCAGTTCCTCGCAGGCAAGGAGCGCACTCAGGAAGAATTCTTTCACACGTTCAACGCGCTCTACGATGCGCAGAAGCAGATTGTTATCTCGAGCGACTGTCCTCCCCGCGAAATACCTACTCTGGAAGAAAGATTACATTCGCGTTTTGAGTGGGGATTGATAGCCGACATTCAGCCACCGGATCTCGAGACTAAAGTCGCGATCCTCAAGCGCAAAGCGGACCTCGACGGTATCAAGCTACCTGACAGCGTCGCGCTGTTCATAGCAAGCAAGATCAAATCGAACATCCGCGAGCTTGAAGGATCCCTGGTCAGGTTGACCGCGTACGCGTCCCTGAAAGGTCTGCCGATGGACCTGGATCTGGCGCACGAGGTTCTTCGAACAATCATCGCCGAAGAATCCAGCGGCGTTTCAGTCGATCTCATCCAGAAGACCGTCGCGAGTCAGCACGGTTTGAAGGTGGCCGATCTCAAGTCCAAGAACAATTCCCGCAAAGTGACTGTTCCGCGCCAGATTGCTATGTATCTATGTAAGACCCTTACAAAGGCAAGTCTGCCGGAAATCGGTCGGGAGTTTGGAGGGAAGCATCACACGACGGTGCTGCACAGTGTTAACAAAATAGCTCAGCTGTACGAAAGCAATTCCGATTTCCACAAGACGATTAACAGTCTAATTGCTGATCTAAAATGACTTTCTCTCCGTTTTCCACAGGCAATCATAAAACCTTCGCTGAGGAATTTCCTGGACAAGTTCCGTTCGCGAGGATATTCACACCTCAAGATCGGCTCCGGACCAGTTTCCACACCGAATTCCACAGGCCATTCGTAGCTTGAGAGGTTTTTTTTCAATGTCTTAGCGTACAGCATTCACTTTTGCACAGGCTCTAATACTATTACTAGAAAAACTAATCAAAGATTTGAGTTACAGTTAGTAAGTTAGCGAAAACCCCAGCGAGGTGGATTATGCAATTTAGCGTAGGCAAGAATGCTCTATTAAGAGAGTTGAACCTCCTTCAGGGAATAGTCGAAAAGAAGAGCACAATTCCCATCCTCTCCAATGTCCTGATCGAAAGCGTAAACGATTCTACGATCTCGCTGGTGGCAACCGATCTGGATGTTTCGTTGCAGACTGAATGTTCTGCCGAAGTGGCCAAGAGCGGGTCGATAGTGCTTCAGGCGAGAAAGCTGTTTGAAATTGTCCGAAATCTTCCCGACTCCGAAATCAACTTCTCGCGCGAAGACAATGATTGGGTGAAAGTCGTTTGCCTTTCCTCCGATTTCAGGATAGTCGGCCAGGCCAAAGAGCATTTCCCTTCTACCCCAAAGGCCGAGAAGGCGGGCGTCACGATTTCAGCATCCCTTTTGCACAGCCTCATAAACAGAACCGTCTTTGCCATAACCCAGGAGGAATCGAGATACGCGCTTAACGGAGCACTTCTTTCTTTCGGGGAAGGAAAGCTTCAAATGGTGGCGACCGATGGCCATAGGCTGGCTCTGGCGTCGACCGATTTGGAAAAAGAAAAGTCCGGAGGAGATTCGGCAAGGGTCATCATCCCGAAGAAGGCCCTGGTAGAGCTAGCGAAGCTCACTGCCGGCTCGGATGAAGAGTTGGAGTTTTCACGCGATGAAAATCATCTCTACTTCGAAGTCCAAAATCGACATTTGACGTCGAGGATGCTGGCCGGGCAATTTCCAAACTATGATCTGGTTCTTCCTAAGAACAACGACAAATCGATCACTTTGAATGTCGATAAGATCAGTCAGTCGATTAGACGCGCGGCGCTGATGGCGGATGAGCGGAGTCATGGGATCAAAGTCGATCTCTCCAACGGCAAGCTGAGCATAACTTCGCAAAGCGCTGATGTTGGCGAAGCAAGAGAGGTTATTCCGCTCGACTACACAGGAGACAATCTGAGCATCGGGTTCAATGCGCAATACATGCTCGATTTCCTGGGCGTAGTTGGAACCAATGAAGTATCATTTGAGTTTAGGGATGAACAGAGTCCAGCATTGTTGAGGCCTTCGGGTGAAGGAGAAGGGGACTACAAATACGTAGTTATGCCAATGCGACTGCTCTGATTTCCAGGGAGATGAAGGTATTCGGAAGTATGCCGAGCGACTCCGGCAAGCGAGTTTTAATAGTTGATGACAACAAATCGATCCGCGCCTCGGTTGCTGAGTATCTCGGCGAACGCGGATATGAAGTTGTTCAGGCGGCCGACGGAATAAAGGGACTCGACTCGGGTCTGACGTGTGAAGCCGACGTGATCATTCTAGATGTGGTGATGCCGGGGATAGACGGGGTCAGGTTGTGCAGGCTGCTTCGGGAAAAAGGTGTGACAACTCCGATCATAATGCTCACCGAGAAGGCAACCATAGGGGACAAGGAAGCCGGATACGGAGTGGGCGTCGATGATTATTTAGCAAAACCGTTCAGCTCTCGTGAACTGCAACTCCGGATCGAATCTCTTCTAAAAAGGGCACGGGGCGCGAAGGAATCTCGCGACAAAGAGATCTTCAAACGAGGCTCTCTGGAGATCGACTTGAAGAAGCATATCGTCAGGATCGACGGAAGCGAGGTTTTGTTGACACCGATTGAGTTTAATATTCTTCAACTGTTGGCGTCCTCTCCCGGACACGTATACTCGAGACAAGATTTGCTAAATGCAATTTGGGACACGGGGTACGAAGGATATCGTCGGAATATCGATCCACACGTCAACCGGTTGAGGACCAAGATCGAAGCAGACCCGAGGCGACCGAAATACGTTCTTACGGTGTGGGGTCTGGGTTACAAGTTCAACGACAGCCTTTCATAATCTGAAATTCTTTTACTTCAATTCTTCCATCATCACGGTTTAACTCGATCCGGGAACAGGAGACTCAGACGCTCGTTGCCGCAGGAAGATCAATAATGTATTCTATGAGACAGCGTTTTGAGAGTCGGCTCACAAGGTCTGGCAGGAACGTAGTCACAAGACCGCAGCAGACGTGGTAGAGACCACGACAGACCATTCTACAAAACGAGCAAACGATGTTGCGCGATCGAAATCCTAGTCAGAATCACATTGATGACCAGGGTACCGGCGAAGCTGGTGTGTCGATAACCAGATCCCGATCCGGTGCGGGTGCCGCCGCATTGGCACCAAGCACCGAATCGACGAGCTCGCCGTTGCACACGATCGGAGGCAACGGACGTTCGAACATCGAAGCACCATCGGCCAATGCCGCGGCTCCGTCAAAAGGCAAGCGTTGGTGGCTGCTGGCGTCAGTCTCTGCAATCTTGTTGACCGCTCTAACAATCGCCGGCGCTTATCTAGTCACCAAACGACCAACAACCGTAGATCAGCTGGTTATCTTGACCGTGCCGTCCGGGGCCGACATCAAGCTCGATTCGAAAGAATACGGACACTCGCCGGTAAAGCTGGAGCGACTGGCGATCGGCACTTACACCCTGACAATTTCAAAAGATGGGTTTGAACCCATCACAGAGGCGATCACCATCACCGAGTCCGGCCCGGTAGAATTCAAGTTAAAGCCGATCCCTCCTTCCGAATTTGTTAATCAGCCGGCTGAAGAACAGATTAGGATTTATCAACAGAGAGCTGAAGAAGCGTTTGCGCGTGGAAACTACGGAATTGTCTATGAGGGCAGCGCGCTCTACTACGCCGAAAACATCAAGGCAATCGACTCAAGCAACGCATTCGCTCTCGAAATGAGACAGAGGGTCAAGATTGCTGCGCACCAGGCTGCACAAGCCGCAATTCCGCGTGGCGATCTTGCGCAAGCTCAGGAGATTTACAATTTCCTGATCGAGAATTACCCGGACGATGACGAAGCTAAAGCGGCCGCGACTCGCGTCGAGGCTCAACTTGCGGCGAAGCGGGGAGAAGTTCGAGATCTTTTGAAGAAAGCAGAAGATGCGCTACAGGCCGGACGTCTCGCTGATCCATTGAGGACGAGCGCTTACTTCTACTCGAAGCAGGCCCTGGCGATCGACAGGCAAAGCGACAAAGCAAAACAGATTCGCAACCAGGTTAGAGAAAGCCTGGCAGCGGCGGGAGAACAGACTCTCGCTCGCGGCGACATCGAAGCTGCAATAAAGCAATTCGATCAAGTTGGCCAGTTGTTTCCCGAAGATAAGCAAGCCCGAGCTCGCATTCGCGAGATAGAAGCTCGACGAACCGAAACAGTGAAGGCTGCTGATCCGAACGTTCGTCGTTTGAGAGGTCTTACAGAATATCGAGCGGAGAATTACGAAGACGCGATCCCTGATCTAGAGAGCGCTGTGGTAAACGGACAGTCATCTCAGGCGGTAGTCTTTGCGTTAGCCCGATCGTATCTGAAGATCGGGAATTTAGAGAAGGCCGAACATTATTTCAAGCTGGTCAGACCTAACCAGGGCGATGATGCTTACAATTCTTCGGTAGCTTCGCTCGGTGATATTGCATTCCAGCAAGGAGATACCGGAACTGCAGTCGAACGCTGGAAGCAAGCACGCCAATTGGGAGGCAGTGGTCTTTTTACAGTTGCAGCTCTGGATGACAAGATTGAAAAAATAGAGAAGCGGCAGAGGGAGAAAGCAGCGGAACCAAGCCCTCTCGCGATCCAGGTCAAACACGTTCACGGAGGGATACTCGGAGGATCCTGCAGCGGGACTCTCACGATCAACTCTACCGGTGTGCGTTACGACGGCGAACACGTATTCGCATCAAATCTGATGGGCGCCGGCGTCAACTTCTCCAAAGATGACTTGGTCATAAAGTTCCAGGGCAACGCCCAAAAATTCCGCGTGGCCCGCGGTGAAGCCGAACGCATTCGGGAAACCCTCGCCAGATATCAACAGACCTACTCACCCAGCAAGTAGCAAGCAGAATCAACCCCTCCAACAAACCTAGGCCACGTCAGTCCGAATCACGCTCTGCACATTCGGGAAATTAGGATCTAGCGTACGCGCAAGTCCGGCATCGTGAACTCGTAATGCAGACCGTTAGCCAATGTGAGCAGAAAATCTAAGCCCTCAACTGCCGACAGACGGCGAAGGTGTTTGGTAAAAACCGCCTCGGAAACTTCGATGTAATTAAATCCAAATATTTCTTGTAGATCCTGGTGAACTTCTTTAGAATGCTGCCCACCCCTTTTACCGTCGTCCTTCAGGAGTATGGGTAATGATGTTGAGATCTGTGTCTCGCCGACTCTCCAACCGTCTGGTTATTTTCCTGTTCACTGCTTTGGCATTGGCCCTGCCGACCGTATTTGCCTCGGGGCCCATGAGCCAAAGCGATTCGCCGTCTAACAAGAGCGCGCCGTTTGCGGTTTATCCCGGCTATGAGAGATTCGACATAAAGACCAGAGCTACCATCGTTCTACCCAGTCAGAAATACGGACTGCCTGTTCACGCAAAACTAAACGCTTACACGCTGAGCGAACTTGATTCATCGCAGACCGACCACACCGCGCCGAATCAAGTTGGCATCGACCGCCGTCTGGATCTGATGTCCTCGCAACAAGGCAGGCGCTTTAAGAACGCCGACGGAAGCAAGGTGCGTATCCTGGTGATCACCGCGCCCGGCGCGAAATCACTGCGTATGCGTTTAGAAGATTTCAACCTGCCCGATGGCGATGAAGTTTACGCATACGGGTTGTCATCTGACAGCCACGTCGCGGGGCCTTACACAGGAACGGGTCCACTCGGCAACGGCGGTTTCTGGATGGATGCTGTTGAAGGCGAAACCATCGTCATCGAACATTACATTAGACAGCACGAAACCGGCTTTCGCGTTGCGGCGCTTTCGCACATCTTCGGCAGCATTGACGCCGGAACTGTTTCGGCGCAAGTGCTGGCTTGTGAAGTGGACGCGGTCTGCGGGGAGATCGCTGCGGGGAGTGCGGTTGGCCGAATTCTTTTCCAATCCGGCGGCGGTGCTTTTGTTTGCACCGGCACGATGCTCAACAACCAGAAATTCGATTTTAGCCCCTTTTTCATCACCGCCGCCCACTGCATCAGTTCAGAAAGCGAAGCCAGCAGCGCGCAGGTGTATTGGTTTTATCAAACTTCGCATTGCGACGGCAGCACTCTGCGCTCCGACATTGCAGTTACTTCCGGCGCGATTCTGTTAGCGACCAGCCAGAAAGCGGACTCGTCGCTGCTTAAACTGAGCGGGCCCATTCCACCTGGCGTGGCGTTCGCCGGTTGGAGCGCCGATCTTGTCCGGGGCAGTACACAGGTATTTGGCTTGCACCATCCCGGCGGGGGCATTCCGCCCTCGACTACCTCCTTCTTACGAAGGGCCACAGGGCAGACTACCTCCCAAGTGTTCAGTTGTGCCGCTACCGGGTTGATCAACGGATGTTTCGTTAACTGGCAAAACGGCCTTGTCGAACCGGGGTCGAGCGGTTCCGGATTGTTTCTCAACCAGGGCAGCGTTTTGGTCGGAGTGCTCAGTTGCGGACCGGCCAATCTGGTCTGCAACCCTGCCTTTGCGCTCTACGGGAGATTATCCGATTTTTACCCACTGGTTCAGGTTTTTCTGGAAGGAGGCAGCGGCGGTGATAACTGTGTCAGCTCGCTTTCCTCTGAGCAGCAGAACTTCGGCGTGGACGGAGGCCTCGGTACGGTTGTCGTCAACGCAGCTTCAAACTGCGCCTGGACGGCGACCACCAACACAAGCTGGCTGACGGTGCTTGCCGGCTCTCACGCGGGCGGTGGCTTCTTGGGATTTGCTATCGACAAGAACACCGGGCCGCCGCGCACCGGAACCATCAGGATTCAGGATAAGACGGTCTCCGTCCATCAGGAAGGCATCACCTGCACTTATGTGCTGACGCCGACCGCTCGA
>Ga0075425_100005610_pt1 | contig 13066 bp, 9 predicted proteins | sample SoiMethybrSBSTD4_FD_75300 | JGI IMG/M metagenome (GOLD analysis project Ga0075425, IMG submission 75300) | Bulk soil microbial communities from a Populus tree surrounding site in Tennessee, USA - Soil MetaG P. TD hybrid SBSTD4 | ecosystem: Environmental > Terrestrial > Soil > Tree plantation...
GACATTGCGAACTGCCAGACCAAAGCGATCCGCGACGGCGAGGACTACATCGTCAACGGCCAAAAGGTCATGGTTGGCCATCACCTGCCGCCCGATTATCTGTGGACTCTCGTTTGTACGAACCCCCAGGGCAAGCGCCACGAAAACCTCGCATGGCTGCACATTCCGGCGAATCTTCCCGGTATCACGATTCAGCACATGTACTTGATGATGGGGATCAAGAACGCGGTGTTCTTCGACAACGTGCGGGTTCCGGCAAAATATTTGATCGGCGGCGAAAACAACGGCTGGAAAGTTGCCAGCACCCACATGGAGCTGGAACACGGCGGGGACGGCAGAATTGCGGCTGATCCGCTTGTCGAGCGGGTGGTCGAGTACTGCCGCAATACCCATATCGGCGGCAAGCCTCTGTTGGAAGATCCACGCGTGCGCGATCTCGTCGCAGACATGATGATCGATTTGAATACGCTCCGGCGCTTCAATCAGCTTATCTACTGGCGTCGTTTTGCCAAGAAGCCACACCCGTACGGCGGCCCCCAGCAGCGCTACTTCCAGCGCATGATGCGACTCCGTAACGGCGAGCGCTTGCAAGCGATCATGGGCGCCGATGCCCTCGTGCAAGATCTATCGGTGCATGAAGTGGTGGATTTTGAATATGCCGTGCGCACCGGTCCGGGGCAGCTTCATGGCGGCGGCACATTGGATACGGATCGATTGATCTTTGCGCGCCGGCTGGGCCTCGGCCGACCAACGACCGAGAAAGCGCCCGAGACGGATTAAGGCAGATGCAACGATTCAAACGTTTTGAAAGACTTGATCAATTTGAACTCTATGTTGCTGATCGTTTCAGCCGTTCAAGAAGTTCAAGTGAGCGCGCAGCATGCTGCGCCCTGTAGGAGACGAAGATGGATTTATCACTTACTGAAGACCAAGAGATGTTGAAAAAAGTCGCCGCCGATTTCGTCAAGGCCGAAGTGCCGGCGCACCAGATGACGCAGTGGTACAAGAACAAACAAACGTTTCAGCCGCAGTTGGTCAAGAAAGCTGCCGAGCTTGGCTGGCTCGGCATGATGTTGCCGGAACAGTTCGGCGGGTCGGAGCTCGGCGCCACCGACTGCGCCGTCGTGTTCGAAGAATTGGGACATGGGCCCGTACCCGGACCGCTCTTTACGTCAGGGATTTTCGCCGCGCAAATGATCCTGGAGGGCGCCACGGAAGAGCAAAAAAAATCCTTGTTGCCGCAACTCTGCAAAGGCGAATCGATCATCGTGCCGGCAATCACCGATAAGGCGGCTTATTGGGGCCCCGAAGGGGTCGAAGCTCGTCTCGCGAAAACTCCGGGCGGTTATTTGATGACGGGGGCTAAACGCTTTGTCTTCGACGCTCAGGCGGCAACCCACTTTCTATGCGCGGCGCGCTCGGAAGAGGACAAAGTTGTTTTCCTTGTCGTCGATGCGAAAACCCCTGGCGTCACGATCACACCGCACGTCGGCTTTCTCGTTTCCGTTGCTGAAGTTCGCTTCGACAATGTTCGGGTTGCGGCTGAAGATCTGCTGGGCACGAGCGGCGCATGTTGGGCGACTCTGGAAAGCGCGCTCGACAAAGCGTTGCCGATTCTGTGCGCTTACCAGGTCGGTGCCTCGCAGGAGGTCTTTGACTTCACCTGCGAATACACCCGAACCCGGGTTGTTTTTGGCCAACCGATTGGGCGGTTCCAGCGGGTCCAGGATCACTGCGTGGAGATCTCGATTCACCTCGACGCGGCGCGTTGGGCGACTTACGAAACTCTGTGGCGGATCGATAGCAATATGCCGGCTCGCGCCGCCGTTCACGAAGCCAAAGCAGTGGCAAGCGACGGTTACTATCAATCGACCAACTACGCGCACATGGTGTGGGCAGGACCGGGCACCGACTATGGGCATCCGATGATGGCGCACAGCGTGCTCGCGCATACGCTCTATCAGTATCTAGGCACGCCCGGTCATCACAAACGCTTAATGATCGACGCGCTTTATCCACGCGCCTCGGCCGGCTTGAGAATGGAGAACGGAGGGTAGAATATCGCGCTTCGGTTCCCTCTATCCCTGATCCTCATCTTCGATCCTCAGCCGGCTTCGGAGGACTAGAATGAGATTATTTCTATATCTTTTCAATCCAATCGTTCTCTGTTGTTTGTCCGTCGTCGCCAACCTTCACGCCCAATCCCAGCCCGCCCTCCTCGAAGCCGCAAAGAAAGAAGGCAAGCTGGTCTGGTATACGTCGATGGCAATCGACACATCGAAGCCGCTCCTCGATGCCTTTGTAAAGGAATACCCGTTCATAAAAGCAGAATTGGTTCGCGCCGGAGAAGAGCAGCTGATGAATCGAATCTTGAGCGAAACGCGCGCCGGTCAATGGCTGTTCGATGCCGTCTCCACGAGCGCAATGGGAGCGCTGGTAGATCGTCACATCATTACGCCCTACAATCCTCCCGAGCGCGACGCGTTTCTGAGCGAGTTCAAAGATGCGCAGGGGTTTTGGACCGGCGTGTTCGTGAACAATCTGGTGCTCTGCTACAACACCAAAATGCTCCCGGCCAAGGACGCGCCAAGAAACTATCCAGACCTGCTCGATCCGAAGTGGAAGGGCAAGATGTTGATGGATTCCACCGACTACGATTGGTTCGGCACTCTAGCCACGGTTTGGGGCAAAGAAAAAACTGTGCAGTACATGAAGCGCCTGTCCACTCAAAACCCTCTCTGGCGCCGCGGTCATGGTCTTACGGCACAACTGCTCGGCGCCGGTGAAGTGCCGCTCGCCTGGGCGTATAATTTCCGCATCGAGCGCATGAAAAGTGAAGGCGCGCCAGTGGATTGGATCGAGACCTTTGATCCCATCGTGGTCACGGTGAGTGGTATGGGGTTGAGCGCCAAAGCGACCAACCCGAACAGTGCCAAGCTTCTCATCGATTTCGCGACCTCGAAAAAAGGCCAGCAGATGGTGCGCGGCATGCGCCGAATTCCGGCGCGCACCGACATCGAACCGCTCGCGCCTAAAATGGATCAGAGTAAACTCAAATTGAAAGCCGTGCCCAAGGAAGTTTATCTCCATCTCGATGATCATGCCCGGGAATTTCGCCAAATCTTCGGACTGTAAAGAACCCTCTCACGGACACTTACGGTTCATTCATTCGATTTATATTCGACCGCCTCGTATTTAAGTCGTCAGCCCAATCGTCGTAGCAACACGCGGATTCCTTTGCGTGCGGCGTCATGGCACGCGGCATCAAATCCGCAAATCCAAAATTTATACAGCCCTGACTCTGCTCAGCAGCGCACGAGCAACCGCTGGGCCAATTACAGTTCAGCAAAGCTGTATTGGACAAAACCAGCGCGGATGGAGTATGAAAAATCGGCAAGCAAAACATTACGCGATTTTTTACGAGGACAATTGCAACATATGCAACCGCGCGACTGGGAGGAGAGAATGAACCCCAAGCATAGCCGAGCTTTTTGGCTAATTACCTTTGTCATGTGTCTTCTGAGTACTGCGCTGAACGCCGCGCCTGCGGAAAAACCGCCGTTCTATCAAGGCAAGAGCCTCAACATTGTAATTAATTTTGCCGCCGGCGGCCCAACCGATATCGAATCGCGTATTTTCGCCAGGCACCTTTCACGGCATATTCCTGGTGCCCCGACCATTACCGTGCAAAATATGGGCGGCGGTGGCGGCCTGACGGCGGTCAACTACATCGGCGAAGTTGCCAAGCCGGACGGCTTTACCGCGGCTTATTTTACCGGAAGTCTTTTTCAGCATCAGATCAAAGACCCTGCGCTACGGGTGGATATCGGCAAGTTCGGATTTATCACCGGCGTGCATGGAGTTACGGTTTCATACATCCGCACCGACGTGCCGCCGGGAATCAAAAAACCTTCGGATTTTGTCAAGGCGCAGAAATTTCGCGCCGCAGGGTTGGGTGTCAGCAGTTCGAAGGATGTGCGTTTCCGGCTCTCTTTCGATCTGCTCGGGCTTAAGTACGATTACGTGACCGGCTACAACAACAGCTCCGACGCGCGGCTCGCGGTGCAGCGCAACGAAGCCCAGTACCACGATGAAACCCTGCCAAGCTACCGCTCCCAAGTCGAGCCGCAGATGGTTAAGACCGGCATGGTGACGCCCATCTATTACACGGATCTAGTGGCGCCGAGCGGTGAAATTCTCGCAAGCCGCGATGTTCCGGAGCTTCAACCCTTTACCTACTACTACAAAGAAATCTTCGGCAAGCTGCCGTCAGGAATCAAATATGAAGCCCTCAAGGCGGCAAATATGTCGAGCACGAATATGACCCGCATGGTATTACTGCCGCCCAAAGTACCGGCCGAATCGATCGCGATTCTGCGCAAAGCCTTCGATGGACTCTCACGGGACCAAGACTTTCTCCAGGACGCCGTTGCAGCGATGCGCTTTCAGCCACGCTTCGAAGTCGGCGAGGCCGGTGAAAGATTGTTCAAGCAGGCTTCGGCCGTCTCGCCGGAAGTGGTGAACTTCCTGCGCAAGTACATCGATGAGGCGAACAGGTAATTGCCCAGAACAGCTCCTGAGGAGCAGCCGAGAATTCTGCTGGGTATGACATTGATATCAATGATCGTTCTTTGAATTGATAGGAAGCGGCAGCCCCGGAGTTTTCAACTCTAGTGGATTCCCATGTTCGTCTGTCATGCAGGAAATTTTGCCCAAAGGAGTTGGACCGTCTTGGGGAGCCCCGGCGTTGATCTCGCCCGCACTGCGAGGAGAATTATCCCGACGGTCACCATCGGACATCGATGTGCACAAAACCTTTCCGCTGAGGAACGGACTAGTAGGAAATTCGAGAATATAACGATTTCCGACCGCGGAATCAGCCGAATTTCTAAGTCCATTACCATTTACGGGATTGCGAAAGATTTCAAAGACCTTTCCCTGTTTCGTAACAACTGCTACCGCATTGCGCTCATTGGCATCGACCCAGATATTTTCCTCGCGATCGAGCGCTATACCGTCGCCGCCTTCGAGAATCGGATGAGCGACAAAGATATTGCTGAGGCACAGCGTGTTAGCGGTAAATGTCTTGTCGCATCCGGTCGGACTTTTAAGATTTCCCTGTCGATCGAATTCGATCTTCCAAAGCGCTCCCCGAGCGGTATCTATATTGAAGAGATCGCCCTTCTTATTGAACGCTAATCCATTGGCCACGATCGGTTGGGACCCTAAGTTGTTGGCTGCGTTACGACTCGCTGGTGTCACGGTGATCGTGCCTGGCGGCAAGTCACGGATATCTCGCCCAACGCCACCGACTCCAGTGGCGTCGAGATTGACCTCATTTGCCATCGGCTGGATGCGAAAGACCTCTTCGCAGTTAACGGCCGGCGAACCGCAGTTCGCACTGGGACCGGTAATTTTCCAAACCCTTCCTTGACCCGTAGTCCCGTCGCTCACCCAAAGGTTGCCTTTCTCGTCGAAAGCAAGGCCGTTGGCTCCAGGCGTACCGGAGGCAAACGGCGTCGTGACGGTAGGCGGATTGGCGGCATTCGGTGTGAAGCTGAAAATTCTTGCTCCCGCTCCGTCCGCAACAAACAGATCACCGATGTCATTGAAAGCAATTCCAGCAAAACCACAGGTGGAGAGACCTGAGGCCGGCGCAATGTTTCCTACCGTAATCAGTTCGGGTTTATTAAGGTTTATTTTCCAAACAGGGCACGGCTTGGGGACGGACGTTCCCGATCCGCCTGTGTATAGATTTCCCCTCCCGTCCCCCGTCAACCCTTCAAGCGCTCGTGGTGTCGTGATGAGCGTTGTGAACGTTGCGTGCCGCGGGAACTGCGCCGGCGGGTCGGTCCAGGCAAGAGCTGAACCAACGTAAAGTACACACGCGGAAACCAACGACACGGTGCATTTTGTTTTCATGGCTCACTCTCCAAGGTTGTGATTCGCGTTTGTATTAAGGTTAGTCCGTGTCATCAACCCCGCGACCGGACACTGTAGTCCTCCGAAAAATTTCGACAACCAGGAATAGTCGCGATCGAGATCGCCGTTTCTCAGCCCACGCTGTATTCCGATCTTGGTTAATTTTTATCGTCTTTTTAGTTTGTGGTCATGTCCTTTGTCGTCATTTCTTCCTACGACCTTGCTCTGGCCGCGAATTTCTCCATCCGGCGAAGGTTTGGCACGTTCGCTTGGGTCGAATCGGCCCGTTTTGCGCGGAGAAGTTCTCGAACTGACCGGCATCGATTCCTTGCCCGGTAACCTACAGTATGACCCGCAGTGGTTGTCCCCCGAACAGTTCCTAAACTGGACTGACTCAGAATCTAATGGCGCCGGTCCTTGTTGTCACGATCGTCATCGTGCCGGTTATCGTCTTGGTCTATTACTTCTATCTGCCCGCGGATCTCGCCGCCTGTCGAGTTGGGAGTCGTGTGTACGTTCGCGTAGGCAGCACCGGCGCGGATGAGCGCGATGACGGATGTGAGATCTTTGGCGTTGAGTTGCTGACTTGCCGTGCCCCCCGCTATGACATCGTCGGCGGTGATCGTCCCAGTGAAGTCGTCGGACCCGGGGTTGCACGTATGGGCGGTCGTTGGGACGGGACTAGGATTGGTCGCGGTCTGACAAAGCCAGATGACGATGCTGCCGTTCACGCTAGGTTGGGCGATATGAATGTGAGCCTGTGACACCGTCCCCTGTAGCCCGCTGTAACTCAATCTGTATTCGATGGATTGCTCATCGGGACTGATCCTGGCCCGAAACTTACCAGTGGCGACGGTGTTTACCACTGGCACCTCCTCCAATCCGGTCAGATCGGCACGAAGCCTTCTCTCGTCGTCATGCCCGGACGGGCCGGCCGCTGTTAGAGCAAGCCCAGCCATAACAAGAATTAAAATTCGTAATCGTTTCATAGGACACCTCCTTGTGATCCGAAAGGTTTGGAAGCCGTTTTCCCTTCCCGTACCCGGTCCTCTATCCAGAGGCGCAATACCAATATCGCCGATGCTCGGTCAATCCCCCAAAAGGTGATTTTTATGACCCCCTAACTGAGGATCATTGGAAGGGTGACCGTATGAATAATGGAATTGATGGGTGGACTGCGAAAAAACTATCGCCTTGATACCACCGCCGAACGAATACTGTCGATGAGCTTTGGAGTACGGCTTTAAGCGTTGGTACCCGGACGCCGGCCGATGTATAGAGCGGTAAGAAAAAGACAGCGCCAATTGGGAAAAATTCGTTAAGGAGATTACTCAGAGATGAAAAGTCGCATTGTTGCACAAAGTGAAAGGATGAAGATCCTGGGTTTCGCGCTTTGTTGGCTGTTTCTGGTGCCATCTGAGGGCTGGGTACAAAGCGGCAAGCCAATGACGATCACAGAGATCGTCACTTATAGCGGCGCCGATCGAGAACAATTGCTGTACGCCGGAGCGAAAACCGAAGGCAAAATCACCTGGTACACGTCTCTCGCGGGAGATTCCTACAAAGGAATGGTGAAAGCGTTCGAAACCAAATATCCGGGCGTAAAAGTCGAAGCTTATCGGGTCTCGGGCTCCGAGATGACGACGCGGATGATGGAAGAAGCAAAAGCCAAGCGGTACATCGCCGACGCCGTCGAAACCACCGAAGGTAATCTCTTGTTCATGCGCGATGCCTTTCTGCTACGGCCCTATCATTCGCCACACTTCAAGTCGTATCCGGAAGACGCCAAGGAAAAAGGCGAGCGCGGGTTGTATTTCTGGGCGATTGCGCGCGAGTCATACATCGGCTTTGCCTACAACACCAAGCTCCTAGGCAAAGACGCCGTACCGAAAAATTACGATGGACTATTGCATCCGGCACTCAAAGGGCGCATGGGCGTTTCCGTCAGCGATCCAGCCTACAAAGTCATCGGCGCGATGCTCAGAACCAAAGGAAAGGAATTTGTCCAGAAGCTCAAAGTGCAGGAAATCGCGCTGCACACGATTATTCCGCCGGCGCTGCTCGATTTGATCGCTTCGGGTGAAGTGCTCGCTTCGCCGGCGATTTTTCGCAATCATACGTTGAACGCGATCGCCAAAGGCGCGCCCGTCAACTGGGTGCCGATGGATATCGTTCCAACAAACGTCGGCGGCGCTGCCATTGCGGTGCAACCTCCTCATCCGCATACCGCCTTGCTGCTCGCCGACTACCTTTTAGGACCTGAAGGCCAATCGGTGTTGGAGAAATACGAGTATGGCAGCGCGACTAAGAATCTGGGGTTCAAACGTTGGCGACCCGATCACGGAATCGTAACGGACAAGTATGAAAAAGAACTTGAAGGCTGGGAGAAATTACTGAAACAGATCAGCCGAAAGGGCGGGTGAAAAAATTTCGGTTGTGCGCTTCTTCGGGATCCAAAACTCTATTATTGGCTCTTGTAATTTGACATGAACCTCGGTTCCTGAATAACGTCAGGACAGTTCAGCACATAGAGGATCTAACATGAGCGCATCAAGCAATTTGGATCCGGAGAAACAATCGGCCATTGTCCGTATCGACATGTATCAAGAGTGGCGTAAGCGCGAGGGAGCGCCGCTTGTCGGCGGCGTGTATATCAAAGACATGAAAGCCGTGGAAGTCGGACTGTGGCCCCGCAAGGGCGATGGCGTAAAGGGTGCACTTTGTTATCTCGACGGCGACGACGAAGCCGACGAGCACATCGTGGAGCTTTCGCCGGGTGGTTCGACGGCGCCGGTGCGCCATCTCTACACCGAAGCCATTTACGTCGTCAGCGGTCACGGCTCTACATCGGTCTGGCGCGATCCAGGCACTAAGCAAACTTTTGAATGGGGACCGGGAAGTTATTTTGTACTGCCGACCAACGCATGGCATCAATTTTTCAATGCCAGCTTGTCGCGTTCAACACGCTGGTTTTCTGTGACCGATCTGCCGCAGCTTTTGCGGCAGTGGGCGAGCGAGGATTTTATTTTTAACAATCCTTATGATTTCACGGATCGCTACGCGGGCGGCGCAGACTATTTCACCGCCGAGGCCAAGCTCTACAAGGGACGGGTGTGGGAAACCAATTTCATTCCAGACATCAAAAAACTGCCGCTCTATGAATGGAAAAGTCGCGGCGGCGGCGGCACGAACGCGTTCATGGTGATGGGCGCCGGTATGATGGAGTCGCACGTATCGCGGTTCGAATCGGGCCACTACAAAAAAGCCCATCGCCACGGCCCCGGCGCGCACCTGTACATCACGGAGGGCGACGGTTATGTGCTCACCCAGCGCGGTAATGAGCCGCGCGTGCGCTGTGATTGGCAAGAGGGCAGTCTGTATTTGTCCGGCGCCGGCGAAGGTCTCTGGCTGCACCAACATTTTAATGTCGGCCCCACGCCCGCGACCTACTTGGTGATGAATCAGGGCATTTCACGCAAACACTGTGTTAATCGTTGGCAAGCAACCCAGTCCACGGTCCTGCGCCAAGGCGAAGTCAGTGGCAAAAAAGGCGGCCACCAGGTCGAGTACGAGGATGAGGATCCGGAAATCCATGAAATCTTCGAGGCCGAGCTGAAAAAACGCGGCATCACGTGCAAGATGAAGAAAATGGTGCCCTGGTGCACTGGCGAAGCTGGCGCGGAAAGCGCGAAAGCTCTCTTTCTCGACGAACACGGCGAAGTTGCCTAGATAGGGCGGCGACTACGGTTCGCCCTCGCGCCACTGGCAATGCACGACGTCCCCCACGATCACCACCACAACGAACGCGGCTTCGACGACGAGGCGGAGCATCCGTTATGGAAACTCGATACGATCACGCTCACGAGCGTGGGCATTGATGTCGGCACGGCGACATCCCAGATCATATTTTCCCAACTCGTTTTGCGCCGGCTCGGAAAAGAATTATCCAGCCGCTTCGTGGTCACGGAGCGGGACACGCTGTATCTGTCGCCGGTGCACTTCACCCCGTACACCGCGGATCGAGAACGTATCGATGATCAGGCGCTCGGGCATCTTGTCGACGCTGCCTACCGAGAAGCCGGCCTGAGTCCGCGCGACATCGATACCGGTGCGATCATTTTGACCGGCGAAGCGATCCGCCGCGACAATGCGCGCGCCATCGCCGACCTGTTCGCCTCCCGGCGCGGCAGCTTCGTTTGCGCTACCGCGGGTCACAACTTTGAAGCGCTGCTCGCCGCCCACGGCTCGGGCGCCGTCGCCTATTCCGCCGACAAACAATGCCGCGTGTTGAACATCGACATCGGCGGCGGCACCACAAAGCTGGCTGTAACTGAACGTGGACGGGTCCTCAGCACCGCCGCGTTTCACGTCGGAGGGCGCCTGTTGGCCAGCGCCCCGGACGGTGCGATTACCGTGCTCGAGACCGGCGCTCAGATCCTGGCGCGGCAGGCCGGCATTGAGTGGCGCAATGGCCGCCACGTCACAAGCACCGAGATCGAGCAAGTGGCCAAGTACATGGCGCAGGCAGTCTTGAGTCTCGCCGGGGACGAAGTGCCGGCTTCCGATATTGCCCGCCTGTGGCTAACCGAACCGCTCAAGGGACCGAAGCGGTATGACGCGGTGATTTTTTCCGGCGGTGTGGGCGAATATGTTTACGGCAAAGAATCCAGGTCGTTTGGCGACTTGGGCGTTCCGCTTGGACGGGCGCTCCGAAGCCGGATCAGCGATGGCGCACTTCCCTGGCCTCTCGCGCCCGCGCGCGAATGCATTCGCGCGACGGTTATGGGCGCGGCTCAACACACCGTGCAAGTGAGCGGGAACACGATTTACTGCAGCGATGAAAACTTATTGCCGCAAAAAAACCTGCAAGTGCTCAGGCCGGAAGTCGACTTGAGCGGTGAAATCGTCAGCGCTCGGATCACCGAGGCGATCAAGAAACATTTTCGCGCCTTCGATCTTACGGAAGGACAAACTCAGGTCGCTCTGGTGTTTCACTGGGACGGTCCGCCGACCGCGGCTCGGATCGCGGCATTTTGCCGCGGTATAATCGATGGTTTGCCGGAAACTTTGAAAACCCGCCGGCCGATCTACCTCGTTTTCGACCGTGACTTAGCGGGCCTTGTCGGGAGGATTTTGCGAGACGATTTCTCTACCATGAGCCCGCTCCTCTGCATCGACGGAGTTACGCTCAGCGACTTCGACTTCATCGACCTGGGAAAAACCCTTGAGCCATCCGGCACAGTGCCCGTGACGATTAAATCTTTGGTCTTTCAATTTTAGAACGGATGCGAAAGACATCTCACCGTTCCTCCGCTGCAGCGTTGATGCCGGCGATGCATCCTTGCGTCGCGCAGCGTCCCATGCCGTGCTGGTTGAAGCCACCGGCGGACTCACCCGCGCAATACAGGCCGGGAATCACTTCGCCGTTCATGTCCATGACTTGGCATTTGGCATTGATTCTCAATCCCGCACGCGTATCGTGCACCACCACAGTCCCCCAGGCGGCATAGAACGGCGGCGTTTGAATTTTGTATTTTGGCGACGGCTTTCCGAAATCGAAATCGATGCCTCGATCGACCATTGAGTTGTAGCGCTCCACCGTCGCTCGCAACGTCGCGCCCTTCATCGGTTTTGCCTGATATTCGTTTTTTATCTGAGCGGCGAGTCCTTCGAGAGTATCGGCCGAGAAGAAATAACCATCCGGATCCACATACGGCGGCATCACTTTCCAGCCTTCGCGTTGCACCGCCTCCGCGTCGAAGATCGCCCAGATCGGTCCCGGACAATAGTCGGGAGCCGCCGAATACTCGTTCATCGCGAGTGCGGCATGGGTAAAATTATACTTGGTCGGATTGTATTCGAGCTTCTCCGCATTGCGATAATCATTGGGCGCATAGGGGCTGACTTGTCCGCCATTGTTGCCGTGGGGAACATCGCCTTTGGTCTCATCGTAAAACCGCTTGCCAACCTGATTCACCAAGATGAGATTCTGCCAATCTTTCACATTGAAGCCGGTCGCGCGGACTAGCGGAAAAATCGGGCTTTCGAGCTTCCATGTCGTATAGTTGTATTTGGTCGCGAGCGCCCGTTGCGTGCGCATGGTTGCGCCGTTTTCCAAGGTCTGATTCGCCAGGCCCCAAAGCGACGCACCGATCGCCATGCCGGCAAGCTCGCCACTGGCATCCTGGTAGCTATACGGCTCGCCGCCCACTTGGATGACCGACGTCAAACGCGGATCGAACATACGGCGAAACTCGAGATGGCTGGTGCTTCCGCCGGTGGCGATAATCACCGCTTTTTTGGCGTGTAGATTCAGCGTCGGGTTGTCGCGATCAATATTACCGTCGGAGCGAAAGCTTTTCAGCGGCGTCGTGCTGCCGGGCATGATCCGCGGCGTGTAACGCACCGTGATGCCGAGGACACGGCCGACCTTTCCCTCCGTTGACGGCTCACGAAGAATTTCCGTCATCTTGTAGTTCAACAAGAAACGCACGCCTTTGGTGCGCGCGCTTGCCTCCAACGGGCGGACTACACCGGTTCCCGGCGCCGCATTGGGGCTCTCGAGCCCGGCACCCTTAGTCCAAACCGCATGGCTTTCGCGCGGCGCCGAATTACCCGTCGTCGATGCGCCATGATTATCCGGCGGCTTCTCAGCGAATTGCACACCATGCTCCAGCAGAAACTCGAATGTCAGGGCGCAGTGATCGGCAAAGGCTCGCATCAATGCCCGATCGTTGTATCGAAAGTCCGGCGAACCATTCGGTTGAACGATCGACCAATCGGTGAGATCGGAGAAAACGATATCCGGCGAATCGACGACGCCGTATTTTTTCTGAACGCTTGTGCCGCCGCCCAAAGCCATATGCCCGCCGCTCAGAATCGCGTGCCCGCCGACATCGTAATTCGCTTCCACAACGATCACCGACGCCCCGCTCTCGACCGCTTTAATGGCCGCCGGCAATCCAGCCGCACCGGAGCCGATTACGAGGACGTCCGCGTCCAAATCCCAAGTAGTGTTGCTAACCCTTGCTGATGCTGTCATTCGATTCGCCCCTTTGTCGATGGATCCACGATTAACTGATGCGATAGGATAATCCCTTTAGTCTATCAGCTACCCTCGAAGCTCTCTGCTCGGAGAGAAAAC
>Ga0075425_100005611_pt1 | contig 13064 bp, 11 predicted proteins | sample SoiMethybrSBSTD4_FD_75300 | JGI IMG/M metagenome (GOLD analysis project Ga0075425, IMG submission 75300) | Bulk soil microbial communities from a Populus tree surrounding site in Tennessee, USA - Soil MetaG P. TD hybrid SBSTD4 | ecosystem: Environmental > Terrestrial > Soil > Tree plantation...
GCGAAGAGCAACGAAGCGAGGGCCAGGCGAGCTCTGCGCATGCTTGCGGTGAATGGTACGCGCGCCTGAAAGAGTCTATACTGCGCGCTCTTAAAATAACCTCGGAGGCTTTCCCCAAATGCACTTCCGCAGACTCGCCGCTGCGTCTCTGCTGGGTCTTTCCACCGCCTGCTCGATGTCGACGCCGCGTCTCGCGCGCCCGACGATCAGCGGCGCCGAGCAGTACCGCCTTCAGATCCTTCAGGACGAGAACGGCCGCATCCCCGCCGACGCGCTCATGACCGCGCTGCGGCAGGTCCAGCGGATGAAGGCCGCGCAGCCGGACGGCGCCGGCGTCAGCCGCACCTCGTGGACGTGGCTCGGCCCCGGCAACATCGGCGGCCGCATCACCACGATCCTCTTCGATCCCTCCGATCCGAACACGATGTGGGTGAACAATCCCGGCGGCGGCATCTGGAAATCGACGAACGCCGGCGAGGCGTGGGCGCCGGTGAACGACTTCATGGCGAATCTCGCCGTCAGCGCGCTGGCGATGAGCCCAACAGATCCGAACTTGATGCTGGCCGGGACGGGCGGCGGCGCGGGCGGAAGCCTGCTGCGCGGCGCTGGCATTTTCAAGAGCGTCGACAAGGGCGCTACATGGACGCAGGTCGCCTCGACCGCAGCGCCCGACTGGTCGAACGGCGTGGAGCGGATCTCGTTCTCGGCCGACGGCAAGACGATCCTCGCGGCGACGAAGCCCTTCTACGGCGACGTGCCGGCGACAATCTTCCGCTCCACCGACAACGGCGACAGCTGGACGGAGACGCTGAAGACGCATGTATCCCAGGCCTCGAAAGGAAGTTTTCGATGGTCCCAAAGTGTACCTTCCGCAAGCCAGGAAGCGGCCCGGTCTCGCCGCCATGAGAAACGCGAGTTCTCCTCGCGTCGTTCGCCGTCCCAGGACTCGCCATCTTTCAGCATTCCGTAGAAGCGCACACGGTCAACGTCGCATAGCTGCTTGCCCGTGAGCCGAAAAGGGGCCATCGATTCCACGCCGAAATCACCCCTGCAGCTCTTCTCGGCCGAGCCACGAGGCGGTTTCAATGACGCGCTCGCTCTCGCAGCGCCGCAACCCCGGAGCCCGACACGCCCGTCGCGATAGCCAGCACGGCGATGAATAGCGGTGGAATGTGCGAGCCCCAACTCGTCGGGACAGCGGTGGCCAGCGTTCCGACGGAGAGATACATCGCCGCAATCCGTGCAAGTACCACGCGTGGCGCCCTGGTCGAAATGAAGGACACCAACGACGTATCGAGCAGCAGGCGACCAACGAATACAATGAGCATGGAGGCGCCGCTCGAAAGGTCTCGACTCGGAAGGTCGAGGCCCTCGATTCGTGCCATACCCATACCCAATGCGTCGAGTGCAGCAGCCGTGGCGGCGGCGCCAAGGAACGCAAAAGCGAACGTGATCATCGTGCGATAGGAGCGTGCGTCTGAAATGCGCGACAGGATGAACAGAAAAGCTACGGATACTGCCGTGATCACGGGCAGCGTACTCGGGGTTATCCGCGGAGGCAAAACCCAGCTAATCATCTGTTGTCCGAGCGCAAAGAGACTGAGTAAGCCAAGAAGCGAGGTCAGCTCGCGAATGGTCGGCACTTTTGCGGCCGGCGCCGAGTCCGCAATGTTGCGAACCATGAAGGGCGATAGACACGCCATGATCAGCACTAAGAGTGGAGACGTGCCCAGTCTGTCCGTAACAAGCGAGAGGACAGGATTGCAGCAGAGCGCGATCAGTAGGTAGGTTCCGAACCTTGTCGCCGCTCCCGCGGCGCGCAGGGCGAGCATCAGGAGCGGCGGGGCGGCGAGGGCCAGCCCGACGACTGTCACGCCGCGGCCGAAGTTTGAAGGTATGAGTTTCACGAACGTCAGCAGGCTGCCTGCGCAAATCACCGCCGGCGCTAGACGAACTAACAACATGGGTCCAGTCATGCGATCCGCCAGCAGACCTGATAGCAGGGCGACTAGGCACCACATCGGGATGAGCGCATTCGAGAGCGCGGGCTGGATGCAGAGGATGTTGCTGCCCACTTGTACGAATACGAATGCCTGCAGCACCAACAGCAACGACAAGAGCGAGTTGGTAGATGTGGCCGGCGGCGCGGCAATCTCGCTACTTCGGACTGCGGCGCGCAGCAGCCGGCTTATTTGCCGCTTAACAATCGGTATGTACCAGAAGGCATTGAGCAGAAGGGCTAAGGCCATGACTCCGGTCGGACCCAGATGGAACTTCGTCGCGGCCAGCTTGTTGCTCTCGGCACCGAAATAGCCGCCGGAAGGGACGATCGCGCCGCGCAGCCATATCTTGCCGAGGGAGGCGTCGAGCAGCATCGGCAGTGTGACGCTAAGGGCGATGACGATTAAACCGTTGCGGAAAAGATCGATCGGTGTTCCCCAAAATCGTTTCCAACCCAAGACGAGGAGCGTTCCGGGATAAAGCAGGCTGGCCAAGCCAAAGAAACCAACGAAAAGCCAAGCCACCGTTGCTCCGTAGTATCCGATCCAGTTCTCGATTTTGGCGTTGCCCGAGCTGTAAAAGGCCGACGCATCGGTTGGACTGTAGGTGGCGATCGCCAGACCAAGCATGATGCCCAGCGCCAGAACAAAGATTCCGACCAATTCCCCGGCGCGCCTGCTCTTGATGAGCGGACGGCGCGACGTCTGCGACACGACGCCGATGGCGGCAGCGCCGCGCGCGGCGAAATCGAGCAGCGGAATCGGCATGCGGAAATCCATCAGCACAAACGACGGGATGACGATGGCGGCGGCTACAAAGAACATCGTCGCGATTTGTCGCACGAGCGAGGCGAGGACCGTCGACGCGATCAGAACGGGCGGGAACAACGATGCCAGCCAGAGTGCCATCAACAGCAATCCTCGCGAGGCATGAAAACGGATCTCGCGGTCTTCCCGGCGGCCAATCCGCGGAATCAAGGCCAGTACGGGAAGGTAACAGAGGTACATCGTCAAAATCTCTTCCGCTGAGTGCCCGGTTGGCGGCACGCGAAGCGACAGCCGGTCAGCGATGCTGGCGAAGAGGGGAATGCGAAACTTTCGAGCGATCAGCGCTGACACAAAGGCGATGAGAGAGACAAGAAGCGCCGCCGAGAAACCCAGGAGCAAGGCGCCGCCTCCAGGGTAGTTTGGTGCCAGTAGCGGCGTCGCGGCGAAAAGGGTGAGGTACAGAGGGAGAAGCGCGCTTCCCTGCGCAGCGTTCCAGCGCACGTCGCGATTTCGAGTAGTGGCCCAAACGATGAACGAGACGATCGGGACGTAGCCGACGAACAACGCCGCCACGCGCTTCCATCCGGTCAGCGGAACGTCCACTGCCGAAGGTAGCGGTGGCCGAAGCCGCGGCCCGACGCGTCTGAGGAATCGTCGCAGGCCGGTGGGGACAGCCACGTGCAGCCGCTGGAGCTTGCGTCCGTTCAGGAAATCGAGCAGCACCCAGTCACGCGCCGGTCCGCCGGTGTCCTGCGATGCGCGCAGGTCGGAGAGCAGCAGGGAACGCTTAATGCGAACCCAGAAGTTCGGTCGAGTGACGATCGGCAGCATGAATCCGCCGGGTGTGTTCTGCAGCGCCTGATTGAAGAGCGTGGCGAGCGCGCTGCGCACCCGCGTTTCATCGTTTGGCGGCATCCGCGTCAGCAGCGCCACACGCAGCCAGTCGGGCATGAAGCCGCGGCGGAACCACGGCAACTCCACCAATTGCGCAAGCAGCACTCCTTCCGCATCGGCGAAGCCGAGCTCCCTGCCGAGATACGTCGTGAGTTGCGGCTGCAGCGAGGGATAGACGGCGCAAGCGGACAGCCACAAGTAGGCTTCGCCGCCAAGAATTTCCCGCAAGCTCTTACAAAACGCCTCTTCCTCATGGACCGAGACCGGACGGCGATCGAGCAGGCGGAGGGTGCTCCGCGTCAGCGGTTTGCGCGTCACGGGAGGAGCCGGTTGTATGCGCTCTTCCGCCACGATCTGGGCAAGCGTCAGCAGTCCGGCGCGATCCGCCGACACCACCTCGAATCCGCGCTGCCGGAACTTTTCCAAACGGCCGCGCTGGGCGGCAACGGCGGGTGGGACGACCAGGTAGCAGTTCGACCATGCTGCCGGCGAGAACGGCCACGCTTGCAGCTCGCCGCTCAAGGGATTGACCATTCCCCCAGTGTCGGACAGCACCACCAGCCGGGCGCGGTGGTGCATTCGCTCCACGTCGCGCACGCCAATCAGGTGCCCCGCTACCCCGATCGTGCGGAGCGTTCGCGGGTTGCCGCGAAACTCGTAAACTGAGATCGGAAGCGCGGCTTGCTGCAAACCCTGCACCACGGATTCGTATATGCCGGCCAGGTGATCGCGCGCCGATTGGCGGTCGATCAGCACGACGTAGCTGGGGAGAAAACGAAGCACGCGATGCACAGGCGTCGGCCATCCGCCGTTCGCCGCCGAGGTCTCGACTGTCTTCTCGATATCGAGCTCCATGACTTCGGAAGGGGTGCGGAGATGCAGGCGCGAGGCGAGGAGGCGCAGCTCCGGCCAAGCCGGTCGCGAGCCGACCTGCAGCAGATGCTCTTCGAATTCCTGCGTATTGCCGAACTCCCGGCGAAGCGCGGCCTGCCGTCGGAACCGGAGAACGAGAAGGCCGAAGATGAAAAAACAGCCAATGCCGCCCAAGGCTAGGGGCAGCGACCAGAAAGCGGCGAGAGGGCGGGAGGCGGCCGGGGTGACGACCGGTGCCGCCGGCTGGCCGATCGGTGCCGTGGGCGGCCCGGGGAGCGCGGGGCGCGACGAGAAGAGAAGAATGCTGCCTAAGAGGAGAATGGCGGCGATTCCGGCAACGGCGGCGATCCACAACATGGCCCGACCGCGTCGCAGGTTCTGTCGCGAGCCCGATGTCGCGACGGCCTTACCGACGTCATCGCGCTGCCTCTCCTGCGCCCACCGCCAGCGCGACACGAAAAAATCATCAAACAATGTTTGGTAGGCCTGCTGGTCTTGCGGTGACGAACAGATTAGCGCACCGATCGAGTCACGAACATCGCCGAGCGTGAGGTCCGCGGTGCCGCGCATGTGTTGCAAGACACGCTGCGCGGACACGTGCTGATCGACGCCGATCCTCCATCCGTGCGTGCGCAATAGGGCGAGAAAACCGCCCAATTGTTCCGGAGTGATGGCAAGCTTCACGGCTGTCCGGACCACGCCCCGATTACTTTTTGCGCTGTGACGGAGTCGTTGGTCGACTTGATGATGACGCCCAAGGAAGCGTCGAGGAGGCTCCCTTGCCCGCGCAGTGGCTGGCCGGCCTGGACCCCGAGCAGATGCAAGGCGACGATCCACGAGAGCAGTTCCGCGGTGGCTGGCTTCTTATCCATGGTCGGCTCGCTCCGCAAATCGAGGAACAGATCGATCGCGTCGGTGATCCAACGCCGGCCGCTGGCGGCGAGCTCCGGCAACCGCGACTCGATGATGAGCCAGAGATCGTCGGAACTGGGGAAGGGAATGTCGTAATAAACACAGCGGCGGAGAAAAGCATCGGGAAGGTTCTTCTCGGAGTTGCTGGTGATGATAACAATGGGGCGCAATGCCGGATCGGCTACCGCGATCTTCGGCGCGCCGCGCTTGCTCGTGTCGTGGAACTCCGGAATGCGGAAATACATTGCCTCGATCTCGTTGAGGATGTCGTTGGGAAAATCGCGCGGCGCCTTGTCGATCTCGTCGATCAGAACGACAGACCGCTTCGGACCGTCGTGAACGAATCCGGGAGGGAGGAGATCCGCGATCCGGTCGATGGGGTTCGTGAGCAGGAGCGCCTCGCCCAAAGCGCGGTAACGAATGAAGTCTCGTACCGGTCGCTTCTCCTTGTCTTGAAAGCGGCCCAGTGCGTCATATGCATAGAAAAGTTCACGGGCCACAGTGGTCGATTTCGTCTCGAACAGGCGCGGTTCTCCCAACCCCAACTGCCAGGCCACGCTGCGCGCCAACTGGGTCTTGCCTGTCCCGGGCTCGCCCGTCACCAGGAGTGGCTGGCCGAGCAGGATGGCCACATTGACGGCGCGGGCCGCTCCCTCGGAGGCGATATAGCGCGCCGGCTCGTCGAACCGCACGTTCGGTAGCGGAGCGACCGCGGGCGTCAGCGTTTGGTCGACCCTGCCTGCCATATACGGCCCGATCACGTGGTACCCCCTCTGAGGAGCTCCTCCAAACGCGGCGCGAGGACCTGCATCGGAAGTCTCGTGCCGTCGCGCCACTGCTCCTTCAAGTCGGCGTACAACCGCTTGATGGCGTCGACGCGAAGACCACGGATTTGTTTGACCCGCCGGTGTGAGACCCACAGCTCCGCCTCATCGCGGCGCACCGGACCGAACAAATGTGGCACATCGCCGTGCTGAGGATCGAAGGTTAGCGCGTTGATCATTTCGCGAATCGATCGCTCGCACACTTCCAGAGGCGGCAGAACGTCCGCGGCAAACGTCCCCGTGTCCATGGTGTACCGCATGGCCAGGCACACCACGACGAGCCGCACCTGCGCCAGGCTGTAGGAGCGCCAGAAATCGACGAAGGCGGAGATCACGGCCGCATTGCCTCCGAGGAAGTCATCGCTGGTCAAACGCGCACGAATGACCATTGGCGTGGCATCCGTCGGATCGTCCAATCCGATCTGCCTAGCCTGGTCCCGGAGGTATTTCTCCAAGTCGCCTTGATCGCGGGAACGGAGAAGGCTCGACGGCCAATTTAACTCGATCAGCTGCGGCACCGGCTCACCGAGCCACATCGGCAATTCTTCGAAGTGCAGCCGCTCGACGTACATCTCGACCGCCTCGTCGTCTCTGCCGTGGAGCACGCAGACAAATGGATGCCGCGGCCGCGCGGAGACATAGGCCTTCAGCGCAGGCTCGAGGGTCGCCTTCTGATCCGCGCGATCGCAAAGATGCGCGATCAGTTGGAGGTCGATGTCGTCGTCGACCTCGCGGGGCGTCCCTTGCGACAACGCTAGGTCGGAACAGACCATTCGGAGCGCTTCCGGCGGGATCATGAAGGCCGACTGGCTTTCCGGGGTGAGGTCGGCCGCGACGGCAATCCCGACAAAGCGTGAAAGCCGTTCGTTCCAAACCGGTGCGCCGCTGTACCCCTGCTGCAGTACGGGCCCTGCTTCCGTAGGATCGAGCTGAATCCATTGCTCGTTATAAGAGGAGATGGGGCCCTTCGCGGTGAGGCCGTCAGAGTGTCCAAACGGAAAGCCAAGGACCTCGTACGACTCTCCGTTCAGGAGATCGTTGTCGGCGAGCGAAACAAACGCTGCACAGTCGCAGTGGACCACTGGGTCGCGAAGTTCGAGCACTGCGATGTCTTCGTCCTTCCCCCGCTTGGTGACAGCGAACTCGCCGGTTGGAATGGCCGTGTCGACGAACGCCTGAAGCTTCTCCTTCCGACTGAGAAGATCGACCGATATCGGCCCGTCGCCTTTTTGCGGACAAAAGCCGTCGCGATCCGCGAAGTCCAGGCGTTTGCCGAGCGCCGCGTGTACGACATGCGTACAGGTGAGAATCCTGTTGGGCGAAATCAGGACGCCGGCACCGACGACCTGCTCGTCCTCCTCCCCTTGGCCATCGTAGACGCGCACGATCGTGTTCCGCGCTGTGCTACGCATTCGCCGTTCCACCCTCCTCCGGTTTGCTGCCGCCTTTCTTCTCCGCTCCGGGCTTCCACGTCAACGTGAACTCGAAGTTGGCCTCCGCTGCAGTGGAAGAGATGATCACGTCCGCTTCCACCGAGAGTTTGAGGCCGAACTTGACCTCGACTGCTTCGGGCGTGACGTCGATTTCTCGGATGCACTTGACCACTGCGTTGGCTACTGGACGGATGCGGTCGAGCGCGTCCTCGAACGATTTCGTGCTCAGAACGCGTCCCGTGTTGTCGCGCGCCACTCGCTGCATCCCCGCAGCGCCCGGGTCGCGCACTTCCACGAGGATCGGCACACCCTCGTCTCCCTGCATCTTCACAATCGCAGACATTAGACCCCTCCTGACGAGTGAATTGGACGAATAAGTGTACGTCAGAAGGAGTGAGGGATGAAGGGAAGAGGCGATCCGGTAGTGTCCGAATTTGGGGTGTAGCCTCAGGAGGACACCATCCGAGCGGCGGGGGGGCAGGCTCAGAAGAAGGCGGCTCGTCTGATGCCGCCTTACCACCATTAGGCGGAGCCGCCTCATCGCAGGCGGGTTTTGTAGCCTTCGGGCTGGCGCTGCTGATTGCGGCGCTGGCCATGATCCTCATCGTTTCGCTAGTTGGCGCCATTTCCCTCGAACGAGTCTTTTCTAAGAACAACATCCTCGGCGGGGACGTCTTTGCCAATTTCAATGAGCGTCACGCCGGGGTGATGGCTTGGCAGCAGTCGCACGATTTCGTAGGCGAATGTTGTGTAATGGAGTCGCCCGGAATTGATGAGTCGATACGCAACGCAACCGACGAAATAAGGTTGCCAGTACTCCCCCGGCCATTCCTTGGTATGTCTCCACGCCGGGTTAGCCGCGATTTGCGCAGAAGGAATATCGAAAGTTCCCTTGAAGATGACCGCTGGCTCCCCTGGCCATACAATGCTTCCGAGCGGATAATCACTCTTCGGCATAATTTCCGCCATCCGGCACTCCTCCTGAACCTCTCTAGCAAGCTCCACGCGTTTATTCATGGCTGGAGCAACGATTCTCATACTCGTCATGGCGCGGTTGGCAGTACTACGTCCGACATTCTTCCAACCTACTTCAATGTCGATATGCGCTCCGGCGGCGCTCCACGTCAATGGCGACGCAACAACGATCTCGGGTTTCAACCATGCCCGGTCCGTCACTTCAAGCTGCTTTCCGACTACGCCGAGAGCGGCGGCGGCGGTTCCGTTGCTCTTCTTCGTCTCCGCGAGTCCATCCGCCGCGGTATGAGCGGCGCTAGTGGTCGCTGGACCGATGCTCTCGGTCATCGCCGCCGCCTGCTTCTCAGCCGCCGTAAGCAGACGATCCGTGTCTTTTCGCGACTCGGCCGCCGCTTTACGAGCGTCAGTCAGTTGATCGTTCATAATCTTGTACTGACGGCCCATTTCTTGCCATTGCAAGCCGACAAAGATCATAGTCACGATAACAGCGAGGAGACTTACGGCCTCCAAGGCTTCTTTGATGACAGGCCAGTAGCGAAGGGATGGCTTATTCTGGTTTTTGATGCCGGATGTGCTGTCTTTGCGATTCTCTGGAGCGGTAGAACTCGGCGGCGGCTGAGTCTTGCGAAGCGGCTCACCATCGCCGCCGTCGCGATCATCGCCTACTCCGTCATCGCTTATCACGCGATGGTCCTCATAACGGGGATTAGATGGTGAGATCGCTGAGCCGTCCGTGCGCTCTTCCGGCAGCCGTCGTTCATCGCTTGTGCGGCGATGATACGCCCGTCTCGGGCGCGCGGCTACGTCTGGCCTGGATAGAGGTAGGCTTCCCGGTAGCCCGGTATCCGTCGCGCCACGTCCAGCGGAGGCGATCCGGCGAAGTCGATCAACTCCCAATAGAGGTAGTGGTCGAGCGTCGTGCCACGATTCTCCGCGACCATCTCCAGCGCGCGAAGGACGTACTCGGGAAGCCGCACGGTCACCTGCCGAAGTGTCAGCATGGGCGGCAGGACGCCCGCTGCGTCGTTGCCGAGTGCTTCGTGGATCTCGGTCAGCGTCCATTGCTCAAACGCGAGGATGGCCAGTTGCCGCCACGTGAGGCGCCATCCGTCGCTAGTTTTCATGGCGTCGCGATCTCGTCTTTGTACCTCGCGCCGAAGTGTCGTGAGCGGCATGCCGACGAGACGCGCCGCCTCGGCCAAGTCGTACGACTCCACCGGATGAAGGAACACGGAACGGATGCGCTCGCGCAAGGCGGGAGGAGAAGTAACCCTGACCATAGTGCGGTGGATCGTAACACCGATCTATGGTCAGGTGTCAACCATGTCGCGCAGGAAAGTTCGGAGCATCGAGGGTCAGCGGTTCGGCGATGCGTTGCGCCGTCTCCGAAAGGAGCGCGGCATGAGTCAGGAGCGGCTTTCGGAGGCGGCGAACCTGACGGACGACTACATCGGCTTTATCGAGCGCGGCGAGAACGTGCCGACACTCACGGTGATTTTGAAGCTGGCAAAGGCGCTGAACGTGGACGCGGGCGATCTGCTCGCGGAGTTCACGCTGCCGACGTTGAAGCGCATGAAGTTGTAATACACAAATCCACGCCACGGATGTATTCTCCCCATCGGCGCTCGGGCCTCATCTCGCGCGCCGTTGGGGGTCATGGATGGCGGAGTTATCTAGGGCGGCGCACCGCCTCACGTTCTGGCATGAGGTCATCTGGCGCCCTGTCACATTCTTGGTACTCGCGCCACTCGGTTTGCTCGGCCTCGCCTATCTCTTTGTGCTCATTCGTGACGAGTTCTTGCCGCCCGAATATCACGACAGGTGGCGGCTCTTGAATCTCTTGCGGTTCGTGCCGTGGCATTGGTGGATCATCGCCACGTTGGTGATTCTTGTTGTCATAGTTCTAGAGGGCTCATATCGCTTTCATCGCCGCGCGCTCAGACCCGTAACGCTTCCGATTGTTCAACAATCAGAGCATCCGACAATCCCGAGAGTCGGCATTTATGAGCGGGCGATGAGCCAGCAACTAGACAAAGCGAAAGCGGAGACGGTATTCAACGAACAGCGTCGAGCTAGAGCCGACGCGGAAGCGGCGGAGGAGCGGTTACGGCAGGCGCGAAGCGCGAGAGAGCAGACAGAAAGGCTGCTGGTGCTTAACCGGCCAGAGATAGTCCCGATACTCATAGCTCCGTATGCGACGGGCACATTGAAGATTGAAAATCGCACAGACTTCGACGCCTACAACATTCGATTGTCCGACATATCAATTGGCGCCGCGCAGATGACGTTTCCACCGATTCAACAATTACGAGCGCACGCCGAGACTGTCATTTTGCCGGTTACTACTCCGCACACCCGGACCTGGATCGAATTCGGATTTACTAGTCGCGCTGATGCGGCGTTTGAGGCGGTGGAGGCGGGAACAGCCGAGGGCCATTCTAGAATTGCTGCGCTCCGGGAATTGATAATCTCCTATGACGACATCAGGAGTGGGCTTCGTTGGGCGACAAAATCAATGCTGAGATTCTATACGGATGACCAGGGCCATTTAGACGTTGCCATTGACGTATTTGTGATTGAGAGGGTGTCATAGATGCAAAACTGTAACACAGAAACCCCTTGACGCGCGCCTATTTGTGTATTACATTAATTCCATGGCAAACGTGCTCTCACTCGACAAGCAAATAACCATCATCGGTTCACTGACCGAGGGATCAAGCATTCGCTCCATCGAGCGCATGACCGGCGTCCACCGCGACACCATCATGCGTCTCGGCGTGAAGGTGGGGGAGGGATGCGCGAAGATTCAGGACGCGATCATGCGCGATCTCCCCTGCACGCATTTGCAGATGGACGAAATTTGGGGATACATCGGCAAGAAGCAACGCCACGTCGCGCCGTCCGATGATCCCTCCATGGGCGACGCGTGGACGTTCTGCGCGATCGATTCCGAAACGAAACTCGTTCCGGCGTTCAAGGTCGGGAAGCGCGATAGCGAGACGGCTAACGCCTTCGTGAAGGATCTTTCCTCCCGCCTGCGCAACCGCGTGCAGCTTTCCTCCGATGGACTCGCCGCGTACGTTGAGGCCGTGGAGTTGGCATTCGGTGCCGAAGTCGATTACGCGCAGGTCATCAAAACCTACACCGAAGATCAGTCAAAGACGCCGGAGCGCCGCTACAGCGCCGCACGCATCGTGACCATCGAGAAGCGTGCCGTGCAGGGCGCTCCCGACATGGAAGCGGCGAATACCAGCTACGTCGAGCGCCTGAACGCTACGACGCGTCAGCACATGCGCCGCCTGACTAGGCTCACGCATGCTTTCAGCAAGAAGCTGGAGAACTTTGAGGCGGCGGTCGCGCTGCACTTCGCGTATTACAACCTCGTGAAGCGCCATGACACGCTTCGCTGCACTCCTGCCATGGCTGCCGAAGTCGTGTCCTCGCCGTGGACCGTCCGGCAACTCGTGGAGATCGCAACGGCATGACCTATCTGGAAGAGTTGCGCGACGTGATCCGGCACCTTCACGGTGCCGACGCCGCGCACGTCGAGAGTGTGCCGGTGAAAGAGGTTTTCAAAGGTAAAACGGTGTGGGATGGAGTCGTGGAGGTATTCGACCTGCACGGCCATCCTACGGCCAGCCGCGTCTACGCATGGGCGCATGACACGGACGACCCGAGCAGGCCGCGACGGCACGTCACTGTGCTGCACGGCCATCCAATTGAGTCAGCACGGCAGGCGGTACGCGCCGCCATCGTGCAGGAGTTCAGAAGCCTTGAGCCAGAAAGCTAAGAAAGGACCGGGACGCCCGAAGTTGGCGAAGGGTCACGCGAAGGCGCACATCGTGCCGGTGCGGTTCACGCCCGAATTGCTCAAACGGATCGAACACGCCGCGAAGGCAAGCGGGCAGAACGTCTCGGAATGGATCAGGAGTACCCTCGATGCGGCAACGAACTGAGCCGTTCAAATTAGGACACTACCGGCGATCCGGCGCTACGAGCCAATTCCGCGGCGAACGGAATCTCGTAGTGTCGAGACCGGATGCGCTCGTGCGGCGATAAATCGTACAGCCTACTCGACGCACAGCCCCCACCCGGCGCGCGCGCCAGGGCAATGACGGTGGCGCTCCTCGGTCCGCCCTGACCCGCCGGCCACGTCTGAAAGCGCTCGGTCCGCAAGTCGAGACAGGCCAGCCCGCTCGATGAAGTCCCGATCCAGAGCTTGCCGTCCGGATCGGCGGCCAACGCCTGCACGCCGCTCCGCGGGCAGGAGCGAAATTGAGCTCCGTCGTAACGCGCCAACCCGCCCGGCGTGCCGACCCAGATGAATCCCGCGGCGTCCTGCGCGACCGCGTAGACCGCCGGATGCGGCAGCGCCTTCTGATCGA
>Ga0075425_100005612_pt1 | contig 13061 bp, 8 predicted proteins | sample SoiMethybrSBSTD4_FD_75300 | JGI IMG/M metagenome (GOLD analysis project Ga0075425, IMG submission 75300) | Bulk soil microbial communities from a Populus tree surrounding site in Tennessee, USA - Soil MetaG P. TD hybrid SBSTD4 | ecosystem: Environmental > Terrestrial > Soil > Tree plantation...
CGAGGCGAGGCGCATCCTTCGACTCGGGAAAAGCCACGTGTCCCACGGGAACCATCGGCGATCCTCCGGCGGGATCCGCGGGGCATTTGGGATCGACTTGGAACGGCGGCGCCGGCGTGGGGAATCGAGGTGTGGGAACCAAGCATGACGGCTGGCGACGTCCGGGCGCGTCCGGCACAGCTTCGGCCGGGTCGGACTTGGGTGTCGTGCTCGGCGCACGCTGCGCGGCGGGCTCGGGTGCGGACTTCTCGCACCCTGTGGGCCAACCAAGGGCGAACAGCAGAGCCCATCGCGCACGGACATGCTCAACGGGTGGGCGCATGATACGGGGCGGTTTTTAGCATCATCCTGCCGCGTTGTGGCATCGGACGACGACCCCAAGCGAGTTAGTTGCGTCGAGTTGCGAAACGGGCGGGTATTCTCGAGCTCGAAGCCGGAACGGTCATTGCATCCGAATCCGACGGGAGCGGAGGTATCTCTGTGCCAAATTCATTGATGCGCGTCGCCTCTCTACCACTCGTGCTGTCGCTCGTCGTCGGATGCGGCGGCGCGATCGTCGACGGATCGGCGAGCGACGGCGGAACGCGAAGGGAGGGGGGGCATGGTGGCGGCGGAGATCGGGATCGCGGTCCCGATCAAACGCCCGCGTTCGACGCGAGCCCGAACGACGACTTTCCGGTCTTTCGTGAAGACGCCTGTCCCGACTCTCCCGCCATCTCGCCTCCGCTCGAATGCGACCCCTTCGTTCAGACGACGTGCCCCCGGGGCCAGGCTTGCTACCCGATTCCGCCGCGCGCCTCCGACAATTGCCATCCCGGTCGCTACTCGGCGTTGTGCTTGTTCGCCGGACTGGGGACCCAGGGCTCGCCGTGCGGCGACGTCACCGACTGCGCCGCCGGCTTCATCTGCGTGAAGTCCGGCGAGGGGGACCAGTGCGTCAAGCTCTGCCACACGAACGAATTCGGCGCCTGCGCCGACGGCCGCGTTTGCCGCGAGGTCGACGTCACGGGGTCGGGATGGGGCGGTTGCGAGTGAGCCTGCGCCATCGAGCTCGGCGCGCGCGCTTGTTTCCGTGGACGCTCGCCCTTTTGTCGAGCGCCGCGTGCGGGTCGCGCACGGCGTTCGATGTCGAGGAGGGGCCGCCTCCTCCTCCCGAATGCGTGAAAGACAAAGACTGCGACGGTTACGGCGACTTGTGCTTTCCGGTCGGGTGCGTCGCGGGAAAGTGCACGGATCTGACGCCCGTCGACTGCAATGACCACAACCCGTGCACGACGGACGCATGCGATCCGGAGTCCGGCAAGTGTTTGCCGCCAGTTTCGGCCGTGCTCGACCTCGACGGCGACATGCACTTCGCGCCGCTCCCCGGCAAAAAACCGGGCGATGTCGACGCGTGCGGCGACGACTGCGACGACACGAACGCCGCCGCCCACCCCGGCGGCACCGAGGTGTGCGATGGCGTCGACAACGACTGCGATGGAATCGTCGACAACGGCGCGTCTCTCGTGTCCGTCGGTGACGCCGTTCAGATTTCCGAAGGGACGACCCTGGCCTCGCCCGCCTCGATTGCGTATAGCGGAGGGGACGGGTACTTGGCGTCGTTTTCGGGTGAGGTGGCGAGCAACGCAGCCGTCTACCTCGCCTCGCTCGGACGGACCGGGACGCACCAGACGCCGACCAAGTTCACGATCGGCCCGGCCGACGCTTTCGGAGGTCCGCTCGCGTGGACCGGAGACCGTTTCGGCCTGGCGTGGAGTGACCGCCGCGACGCGCGAAGCACCGTCATCAACTACGAAATCTACTTCAACATCGTGAACCCCGACGGATCGAAACGAAACCAAGATCTCCGGGTGACCTACGTCGACGGCTTCTCGATCTCTCCGGCGCTTGCCTGGACGGGAAACGAGTTCGTCGTTCTCTGGCAAGACGACGGACTGCGCTCCGGCATCAACGAGATCTTCGGGCAGCGCATCGACGTGAACGGCGTGCCGCTCGGGGGCAACGTCAGGCTCATCGACGACGGAGGTCGCGGGCAGACGTCGCCCGCCGTTGCGGCCGGTCAACGCACCATCGGCGCCGTCTGGATGCGTGGCGATGCGACGCTTCACGAGCTCATGTTCGCGGCTTTCGACCACCAGCTTCAGCCCCTCGGCGCTCCTCAGCTCATCACGAGCCGCATGGCGAGCGGCGTCTATCCGACCATCGTTTACAACCAGACCGAGTACATCATTGCCTGGTACGATCCCGACTCGACGTTGAAGACCGTCTACGGCGCGGTGCGCGACGAGCTCGGTGGCGAGCTCGTCGCGGCGAAACCGATCGCGCAGACTTCTGGACATGCACGCTACCCCGCGCTCTTGCCCTACGGCGATCGCGCGCTGCTCGTGTGGAGCGACGACCGGGACAATAACCTCGGCTACGAGCTTTACGGCAAAACGCTCGACAACAAGCTCGGCACCCTGACGCCCGAGAAGCGACTCACGAGCGCCATCGGCGACAGCGTGGACCCGACGCTCTCCTTCGGTCCGAGAGGCGAAGTCGGCGTTCTCTTCGGTGACAACCGCACGGGGACCAAGCAGGTCTATTTCACCCACCTCGAGTGCGTGACGGGCCCCCAGCCCCTCTGAGACTCAACGACGAACGGCCGGTCCCGCCTGATGCACTTTGCCGGGGAGGGAGCGCCCGATGATTTTTTCGGCGAGCTTGCCGGCTTCGATCAACTTGCCGAGATCGAGGCCCGTTTCGATGCCCATGCCGTGGAGCATGTAGACGAGATCCTCGGTCGCCAGGTTACCGGCGGCGCCGGGCGCGTACGGGCAACCTCCGAGGCCGGCAATCGACGCGTCGAAGTCGCAGATACCGAGCGCGAGGCCGGCAAGAGCGTTTGGCAACGCGGTGCCGCGCGTATCGTGAAAGTGGAGCGCGAGCTTGTCCTGCGAGATCGTGTCGAGAAACACGCTCAGGATTTCCTCCGTCTGACGTGGCGTTCCGACGCCTATCGTGTCGCCGAGGGACACTTGGTAGCAGCCGAGATCGAGCAGCCGACGGGTGATGTCGAGCGCCTTCTTCGGGTCGACGTCCCCCTCGTAGGGACAACCCCACACGGTCGAAACGTACGCGCGAACCCGCATTCCCGCTTCGACGGCCGGGGGCACCACCTCGACGAAGGTTTCGAGCGAGCTTTCGATGCTGCGATTGGTGTTTTTGCGGTTGTGCGTTTCGCTCGCGGACATGAACACAGCGATCTCGGAGAGGCCCGCTGCCCGCGCGCGCTCGAGACCCTTGGCATTGGGCACGAGCGCGCTGAATACGACACCCGGCGGCGCCTTGACCTCGCGCGCGAGCTCGTCGGCGTCGGCGAGCTGCGGAATCCAGCGAGGGGAAACGAAGCTCGTTAGCTCGATCCGAGTGAGCCCTGTCGAAACCAGCGAAAGGACGAGCTGCTTTTTCTTTTCCACCGACAGCATCGTGGTCTCGTTCTGGAGGCCGTCGCGAGGGGACACTTCGTAGATGGACACCCGTTTCGGCAATCGACCGGAAAAGAGCCCAGCGGGCGCGCTCATACCCCAATACTACCCTAGACGAGCAAGAGCGGGAGCTGGCGGGCCTTCGGAGCGGGCGTCATGGCGAGGGGATACTCGCCGGAGAAGCAGGCGTGGCAGAACTCGCCCGGCGCCATCTCGAAACCGCGGGTCTTGCTTACCGCGTCGAGCATCCCCTCGAGCGAGAGGTAACCGAGCGAGTCGGCGGTAATGTAGCGACCAATCTCTTCGTTGCTGTGGCTCGAGGCGACGAGCTCGCTGCGGGTCGGCGTGTCGATGCCGTAGTAGCAGGGCCAACGGATCGGAGGACTCGAGATGCGCATGTGCACCTCCTTGGCGCCCGCGTCGCGCAGCATTTTTACGATCTTGCGGCTCGTCGTGCCGCGAACGATCGAATCGTCGATGATGACCACGCGCTTGCCACGGATGGTGTCGCTCACCGGGTTCAGCTTCAGCTTGACGCCGAAGTGACGAATGGACTGCTCGGGCTCGATGAACGTGCGGCCGACGTAGTGGCTGCGTATGAGCCCGAGCTCGAAAGGCATGCCCGCCCGCTCGGCGTAGCCCATCGCGGCCGGGACCCCCGAGTCGGGAACCGGGACGACGATGTCGCAGACGGAGGGCTGCTCGTCGGCGAGCCGGCGGCCGAGGTTTTTTCGAACTTCGTACACGCTGGCGCCGGAGAGGTTGGAGTCGGGACGGGCAAAGTAGACGTACTCGAACACGCAGCTTCGCCTCGGCGAGGGGGAAAATGGCGACGACGAGCGGAAACCGTTCTTGTCGATGACGATCATTTCGCCGGGAGCCACTTCGCGCATCGTCTTCGCGTCGATGAGATCGAACGCGGTCGGCTCGCTCGCCACGACGTTCGGTCCGTCTGACCCGGGGAGCCGGCCGAGAACGAGAGGGCGAATCCCCATCGGATCGCGGACCGCGATGATCGCCTCCTCGGTGAGGAACACGAGCGAGTAGGCCCCTTTGACCTGCGAGAGCGCGTCGGCGACGCGATCTTCGATCGCGCGCTGCGTGCTCATCGCCAGAAGGTGGATGATGACTTCGGTATCGCTGTTGCTCTGGAAAATGGAACCGCGGGCTTCGAGTTTCTCGCGAAGCTCTTCGGCGTTCGTGAGGTTGCCGTTGTGGGCGACGGCGACCGAGCCACGGGCGTAGTCGACGGCAAAGGGCTGCGCGTTCTTGAGATGTGACCCGCCCGCGGTCGAGTAGCGGACGTGGCCGATCGCGGACGCGCCGGGCAGTCCGGTCAAATCCTTCGGCGTGAAAGTGTCGTGTACGAGCCCCATCGCGCGATGGGCATAAAGGCGCCGGCCATCGCTCGAGATGATACCCGCCGACTCCTGACCTCTGTGTTGGAGGGCGTGGAGGCCGAGGTACGTGAGCTTGGCCGCCTCAGGGTGACCGTACACGCCGAAGACGCCGCACATGCAAGCCTCCATGTAACCTTCGCCGGGCCAAAGCGCCACGGTCAGATGAAAGAAAACGGCCCCCGAGGATGCGGCGAGCGGCCGGGGGGCTCGAGAAGAAACCTCGACGTTACGGACGCTTCCGGAGATATCATGCCCTGGGTCATGGGCGCCTTGCTGGACAACCTCATCGAGTCTTGGAAGAGGAAACCCGACGAGCAGAATACCATCCTGCTCTGCGAGCAGCTCGGTATTTCCGGTCGGACCAAACTCGTCGACGAAGTTGGGAAGAGCGCTTCGGTCAAGTACGCGTCGAACCCGTCGGTGCTCTTGGCGATCGCACGCATGTACCTCGACGCGACCCGCCTCGGTGACGCGCAGGGGCTCCTCGTGTCGGCCGGCAAGATGGCGCCGAAAAACGCCGAAGTGTACCGATGGCTCGGCGAGGTGCTGCTGCGCAGGGGCGACGCCGAGCGGGCGTCCAAGGTCCTCGAGCGCGCAATCACGCTCGGAAAAGGCGACGAGGACACCCTTTTCTGGCGCGAGCAGGCCGACGCTCACGTCGATCTCCAGAAGCGATCGGGAACGAGTGCGGTGGTCCTGGCGCTCACCGACATCCTGATCGAAAAAGGGCTTCCGCCTCCGCCTCCACCTTCCAAGACTTCGTCGGTCCGGCCGGCCAAACCCGCGTCACCGCTGCCGCGTGCAGAAACGAAGTCCGACTCCGATATCACTGCCGTAAGGAAAGATCCGAGGATCGCGGGCACGAGCAGCCCGCCGAAAGCGCCTGCCTCGCCGTTTGCGCCGGTCGGAAAGCCCTCCGTTTCGAGCCGACCCATCACCGTTCCTCCGCCGACGCCGTCGAGGATCTCGTCGAAAGGCCCTCCTCCTTTGCCAGCGCCGTCCCGCGAGCCGCCGCAGGTTCGCGAAGCGAAGGCTCCGCCGAGCGAGCCGCCGACGAGCAAGATGGGCGTCGCGCCGGAGCGGGCGGCGATGCCGGGCTTCGGGCTCTTGCCCGCCCCGAAGAGCCCGCTGTCGGAAGGTTCGCAGACGATGGGGCTGAGCAACACGTTCGCGCCGCGCGAGGTGCTGAACGCGTTGGCGCTGACCGGGGTGTTCGAACCCGCCGGGGGGGCAGCAGTGGTGTGGGACGCCGCGCCGAAATCCCGGACGCGCTTCTCTTTCACGCTCATCGTGCTCACGGCGCTCGTCTGCGCCGCAGGCATTGCCGGGCTCGTCTACATGCGCAACGTTCGAGCCAAGCAGGCCGAAGAGGCTCGCTTGCTCGATGCCGAGGTTGCCAAGCTGCTCCGCGTCGGCAAGGTCGGAGATCTAGCTAGCGCCGAAACCAAGCTCTCGCGCTCGTTCGACCTCGATCCGAATAGCGGCGAGGCGGCGCTCCTCTGGGTCAGAGACCGGGTGCTCCGCTTGTTGGAAGCGGAGGGGGAAAGTCAGGGGATCGACACTGCGATGAACCGCGCCCGTCAGACCGCGGTGCCGGAGGCCGATCTCGCATTTGCTCGAATCGGATCGTTCGTCGCACAGGGCGACACCGCCGGTGCCGCAGCGCTCGTTCCACAATGGGACGAGCGAGCGAAGAAAGATCCCTACTTTCAGCTCCTCGCTGGGGTGGCCCTCGAGCGCGCCGGGGATTTGCGTTCGATCGAACGCTTTCAACTGGCCGTGAACCTCGACCCCGACCTCGTCCCCGCGCAGGTGATGCTGGCCCGCGCGGTCGCGCTCGAGGGGGATCGAAGCAGAGGTCTCGAGCTGGCGCGTTCCTTTCGCACGAAACTGCCCGACCGGCCCGAAGGCTCGGCGCTCGTCGCGCTCGCGTGGGCGCGCGACCCAGCGCGCGGTGCTCCTCCTCCCGAGGCCGCCGTCGCCCAGAGCCACCGAGACGAGCTGCCGGTCGCCCTCAAGGGCGTACCGAGCGCCGTCGAGGCGCTTCAGGCCATCGAAAAGGGCTCGCCGTCCGACGCGCGCGCGGCCATCGAACGAGGCCTTTCGACGGCGAACACGCCCGGCGTGGCGACATGGCTCGGGACGCTCGCGCTCGAAGCTGGCGACGACGCACTGGCGCGCCGCGCCGCGCTTCAGGCCGTCGCTTTCAGCGCGATCTACCCGCAAGCCCGGGTCCTCGCGGCTCGGGTCGCGCTGGTGGGGGGCCGGCTCGACGAAGCGCTGAACGCCGTGACCGAGCTCGACGCGTCGATGCCCGAGGTCGCGATCGTCCGCGCGGCCGCCGCTTACGAGCGACTCGACGACGGCGCCCTGACGCTCGCCATCGCGAGTCTTTCTCCGGCGATGCGTTTGCGGCCCGAGCTCTCGGCTCTGGTCCGGGCGTCCGATGTCATGAAGGGAATCGCCGGGCTCGATGCCAACAAGCTTCGGTCGCTCGCTAGCCCGGAAATAGCGTGGGGCGATATCATTGCGTTCGATGCTGCGCTCGACACCGGCGCGCTGCCGGTGGCAAAGGAAATGGTCGAGCGTTTCCAGGAGGCCAAGGATCGCCCTCCCTACGCCCTGCGCCTTGCGCGCTACTTGCGCTACACGGATCACCTTGCCGACGCCGAGGTGACGTCGCGCGTTGCGCTCGTACTGCCGACGGCCAGATCGGTGGTCGAGCGCGTGCTGATCCTGCTCGGTTCCGACAAGAACGACGAGGCTCGGGCGCTGGTTGCAAAGAACGGGCTGCTGCTCGGCCCCATGGCCTCGTGGGTCCTCGCGTACATCGACGCCGACGGCCCGAAAGCGGCGGAAGCGCGCGCCAAGGTTCAGCTCCTCGATCCTCCCGCGCCTGGCACCCCGCTCTTCTGGCGGGTGGTCACGGCCCTCGCGATGGCGGATCTCGGCGACAAGAAGCGAGGCGTCGATTTCGTGCGCCAGCTGGCGAAAGCGCTCCCGCGAAATCCGGACCTGATCGCCGCCGCCCAAGCCTTGCGCCGCTGAACGAGCCATGCGTCGGCGATCCTTCCTCATGACCGCGGCCACGACTGGAGCGACGGGGGCGCTCGGCGCGCTCGATCTAGCGGGATGCCGCCCGCCGACGACCACCGGGCCGAACGCAGCGTGCGCCTCGTTCCCGCACGGGGAAATCGAAGAGGCCACCGTCGCCGACCTCTCGGCGAGGATGCAGCGAGGCGAGCTCACGGCCGTGGACCTCGTCGATCGTTACGTCGCGCGCATCGAGGCCGTCGACCGTCGCGGGCCCCACCTGCGCAGCGTGCTCGAGCTCGATCCGGACGCGCGTGCCATTGCGGCACAGCTCGACGCCGAGCGTCGCACGCGCGGCGCGCGAGGCCCGCTCCACGGGATTCCGGTGCTCGTCAAAGACAACATCGACACCGCCGGCAACACGAAGACGACAGCCGGCTCGCTCGCCCTCGCCGCCGCGCCCTCGACGGCCGACGCCGAAGTCGTGGCCCGCTTGCGACGCGCGGGGGCCATCATCCTCGGAAAGACCAACCTGAGCGAGTGGGCGAACATTCGCTCGTCGCATTCGACCAGTGGTTGGAGCGCGCGCGGCGGCCTCACCAAGAACCCTTACGCGCTCGATCGCAACACGAGCGGGTCGAGCTCGGGCTCTGCCGCCGCGATGGCGGCCAACCTGGCGACCTTGGCCCTCGGGACCGAAACGGACGGCTCCATCGTGAGCCCCGCATCGATCTGCGGCATCGTCGGCATCAAACCGACGGTCGGCCTCGTGAGTCGAAGAGGCATCATCCCCATCGCCCACTCGCAGGACACCGCCGGTCCCATGACCCGCACCGTGGCCGACGCCGCCATTCTTCTCGGCGTTCTCGCCGGCCCTGACCCAGGTGATCCGGCCACCGACGGCCAGCGCGGTCGTGCCGCCGCAGACTACCTGGCCGCCCTTCGACCGGATGGCGCACGCGGCAAGCGCATCGGCCTCGTGCGCAGCTACGCCAACATTGCTCGGCCGGTGATGGACGTCATCGATCGTGCGGCCAACGATCTTCGCAAGCTCGGCGCCATGGTCATCGATCCGGTCGACATCCCGACAGCCACCAAGATCGACGATCCCGAGCTCGAGGTCTTGCTCTACGAGCTCAAGGCCGACATCGCCGCGTACCTTCGAGCACGCCCTGGCTCACCGGTGAAAACGCTCGAGGACATCGTCAGGTTCAACCGTGAGCACGGTGCCGACGAGATGCGTTACTTCGGGCAGGAGCTGTTCGAGAAGGCGGTCGACAAGGGACCCTTGACGACGGCCGCCTATGTCGAAGCGCTTGCCACCTGCCGCAAGCTCGCGCGGGACGAGGGCATCGACCTCGCCCTTCGCAAGCACGGCGTCGACGTGCTCATCGCTCCGACCGGCGGGCTTGCCTGGCTGACCGACCTGGTGAACGGCGACGCCTTCACCGGTTCGAGCTCGACCCTCGCCGCCGTCGCCGGTTATCCGAGCATCACCGTTCCCGCGGGGATGGTGCGCGGCCTCCCGGTCGGAATTTCGTTCTTCGGTCCCGCGTTCAGCGAGCCTCTTCTCATTTCGACCGCCTACGCCTACGAGCAGGCCACGCGCCACCGCGAAAAGCCGCGCTACCTCTCCACGCTCGGGGGCCTCGCCCCCGATGGCCCGGCGTGACGCCGCTAACGGCGCGCCCCCGGCACGAGCGTCTTGCCCTCGAGCATGTTGCGTAGCTCGTCGGGTTCTTGCGAGTGCCCGATGGCTTCCTCAAAAGAGATGATTCGCTTCTGGTAGAGCCCGTAGAGAGCCTGGTTCAAGGTCTGCATTCCGTGCTTTTCCTGCCCGACCTGCATCGACGAATAGATCTGGTGCACCTTGTCCTCGCGGATCAGGTTCCGGATCGCCGCGTTCGGAACCATGATCTCGAGCGCCAGCGCTCGACCGGGTCCATCCGCGCGAGGCAGTAGGATCTGCGAGACGACCCCCGCGAGCACGAACGAAAGCTGCGCGCGGATCTGCTGCTGCTGGTTCATCGGGAAGACGTCGACGATGCGGTTGATCGTCTGCACGCAGGAATTGGTGTGCAGCGTGCCGAACACCAGGTGTCCGGTCTCCGCGATGGTGAGGGCCGCCTCGATCGTCTCGAGGTCGCGCATCTCGCCGATGAGCACGACGTCCGGATCCTGGCGAAGGATGTACCGCAGCGCCGTCTTGAAGCTGGAAGTGTCGGCACCGACCTCGCGCTGGTTGACGACGCAGAGTTTGCTGCCGTGAAGAAACTCGATGGGATCCTCGACGGTGATGATGTGCTGGCGGGTCTCGGAGTTGATCTTGTCGATGATCGAGGCGAGCGTGGTCGACTTGCCCGATCCGGTCGGCCCTGTGACGAGCACCAGCCCGCGAGGCTTGGCGGCGAGATCGGCGACGACCGGTGGAAGCCCGAGCTCGTCGAACGTGCGCACCTTGAATGGAATCGATCGAAACGCGCCCGCCACCGCGCCTCGCTGTACGAACAAGTTCGCTCGAAAACGCGAAAGGTTCTTGACGCCGAAAGAGAAGTCGAGCTCGTTCGTCTTCTCGAAAGCTATCTTCTGCTCTTCCGTCAAGATCGAATAACAAAGATGCTTGCTCTCGATCGGCCCGAGCGCCGGCAGCGACAGCGGCAGCACCGAGCCGTCCACCCGCAAGAGCGGCGGCGACCCGGTCGTGATGTGCAGGTCGCTCGCCCCCTTGTCGATCATGACCTTGAGGAGCTGTTGTAGGCTCACGCGGGGGGCTTCGGCACCTTGGAGCATCACCCCCCGCTAACGGCGCCTAATCGGGAAAACTTGAATCAGTCGCCCATCGTCACCCGAAGGATTTCTTCGGTGCTGGTCACGCCGTCGAGGACTTTACGGATGCCGCTCGCCCGGAGGGTGCTCATCCCCTGCTTGATGGCAGCCGCTTTGAGCTCAGCGGTCGAGGCCCCCTGCAACACCATCTCCTTGAGGGAATCGCTGAACTTCATCACCTCGTAGAGCGCGACCCGCCCCTTGTAACCGGTGCCGTTGCAAGTGCGACAGCCGGCGCCCTTCATCAGCTTGCCCGTCGCCACCTGCGCGTCGCTGAAACCGATGTCGAACAGCGCCTGCTTCTCGAGTTTGATCTCCTGCTTGCAGTCGCTGCAGTTCTTGCGCGCGAGGCGCTGGGCCAGCACGAGGTTGACGCTCGCGGTGATGAGGAACGGCTCGACGCCCATGTTGAGGAGGCGCGAAATGGTGGCGGGAGCATCGTTCGTGTGTAGCGTCGAGAGCACGAGGTGGCCCGTCAGCGCGGCCTTGACCGCAATCTCGGCCGTCTCGAAATCTCGGATCTCGCCGACCATGATGATGTCCGGGTCTTGGCGCAAGAAAGCTCGCAGGCTCATCGCGAAGTTGAGCCCGATCTCGTCGTGCATCTGCACCTGGTTGATGCCGTGCAGATTGTACTCGACCGGATCCTCGGCCGTACTGATGTTGCAGCCCGGCTTGTTCAACTCCGAGAGCGCCGAGTAGAGCGTCGTCGTCTTTCCGGATCCCGTCGGCCCCGTGACGAGCACCATGCCCCACGGCTGGTGAATGGCCCATTGGAAATCGCCCAGCGGCTGGGCGTCGAAGCCGAGCTTGGTCATGTCGAGCTGCAAGTTCGACTTGTCGAGCAAGCGCAGCACGATCTTCTCGCCCCAGAGCGTCGGCAGGACGCTCACGCGAAAATCCATCTCGCGCCCCTTGCCGAGCTTCAGCTTGATGCGTCCGTCCTGCGGAAGGCGCCGCTCGGCGATGTCGAGCTGGCTCATGATCTTGAGGCGGCTGGCGATGGCGGCTTTCAGCTTGAGAGGCGGCGCCATCTCGTCGATGAGAACGCCGTCGATGCGGTAGCGAATGCGAAGCTTTTTTTCGTAGGGCTCGCAGTGAATGTCGCTCGCCCCTTTCTTGATGGCGTTGAGGAGGATCATGTTGACGAGACGGACGACCGGGGCGTCCTCGCTCGCCTTCTCGAGCTCCATCAGGTTGAGCTCTTCGCCCTCCGAACCGAACTCGATCTCCTCCTCGTCGAAACCGGCCATGACCTCGTCGTAAGAGGGCCCGCTCTGGTAAAAGCGCTCGACAGCGGATGCGATGGCGGTCTCCGATGCGACGACGGGCTCGACGTTGAAGCCAGTCAAGAACTTGATGTCGTCGATCGCGTGGAGGTTGGTCGGGTCGGCCATCGCCATGATGAGCGACGAGCCGGCGCGCGACACGGGGATGATCTTGTGCTTGTCGCAGACGTCCTTGGAGACGAGCTTGAGCACCTCTTGATCGATCTCGTACTCGTCGAGGTTGATCGCCGGAACGCGGTACTGCGCGGACAGAAAGTTGGTGATCTCGCCGTCGGAGATGTACCCGAGCTTGGCAAGCGTGGCCCCGAGGTTTTGACCCGTGCGCCGCTGCTCGTCTTGGGCCTGACGGAGCTGCTGCAAACTGATGAGCTTTTCGCGGACTAGCAGCTCACCGAGACGATTGACGTTCGTCATTCGCGGTCGAATGCCTCCTTATCACGGGTACATACGGGAGTCCCCGGCCAGAGTTGAGCCGAGCCATCGAGAAATGCTTCGCCGAGGACGCCCCTTTCCTAGCTTCTCATCGATGGTTACCCTTTGGGAACCGATTGTCACGTCATCCGATGCTACAATGTCCTACTAGGTCACGGGCGACGTAAATCCACGCGAGCCAAGGCGATTCCAGGAACATCTCCCATGCCGAAGACATACAGCGACCTCATCGCCGACATCAAACAGTCGGTCAAAACCGTGCAGCTCGCGGAGGTGAAGCGCAGGCTCGAACAGAAAGAGCCCATGGTCCTGGTCGACGTGAGGGAGAAGGAAGAGTTTCGCGCCGGATTCATTCCGGGCGCGATCTCGATGCCCCGCGCGTATCTCGAGCAGCAGTTCGAGCAGAAGCTGCCCGACAAAAATGCGCGCATCGTGACGTACTGCGCCGCTGGCAACCGCTCCGCGTTCGCCGCCAAGACGCTCCTCGAGCTCGGCTACACCCACGTCGAGTCGGCCAACCCTGGCTTTACCCGCTGGAAGGACCTGCGCTACCCGGTCGAGCTGCCGCCGAACCTCACCGAAGCGCAGCGCGAGCGCTACTCGCGTCACATTCT
>Ga0075425_100005613_pt1 | contig 13059 bp, 12 predicted proteins | sample SoiMethybrSBSTD4_FD_75300 | JGI IMG/M metagenome (GOLD analysis project Ga0075425, IMG submission 75300) | Bulk soil microbial communities from a Populus tree surrounding site in Tennessee, USA - Soil MetaG P. TD hybrid SBSTD4 | ecosystem: Environmental > Terrestrial > Soil > Tree plantation...
AAAGATTCTTGTTCTCGACGCATGGTCTGGCGTTTCCGCCAGCAGGTCGGCGAATACCTTGGCGATTTTGCGCCCCCCGATTGAAGAAGGCTCGATCGAAAATCGCGAATCCGCTCGCGCCACAGGGGCTTGACGAGAACGGCACCAGCACTGTGTTTCGTTGATTCGACTTCGAGCGTGTGCTACGTTGCTAAAGACCAGCAAATTTTTACACTGAGGGGCGAACATTTATTTTTTTCTGATTGCAGCCTTCGCCGTTGATCTGGGAAAGATTCTGGAGCAAACGACCTGGGTCGCTCGCGGCGTTTTGGGCCTTCTGTTGTTCTTCTCTGTCATCTCGTGGGGCATGATTTTTCAAAAACTCAGCCTCTTCGGCCGCGTTCACCGGCAAAGCGACCAGTTTTTACGAATTTTTCGCGCCACGCGCGGCGTAGCCAACCCGCAGGCGCTGGCGACGGCCGGATCACCGTTCGCCAACGTCTATGCGGCCGGATATCGCGAACTCCAGTTTCAGGTCGGCACACATCCTGGAAATCCCGAGCCGCCAAGACTGAAAAGTCTTAGCGCCGTGACGGTGGCCATGCAGTTAGCTTCGGCAGAGGAAGTACGCCGCGTCGAAAAAGGCATGTCGTGGCTCGCAACGACCGGTTCCGTGACGCCGTTTATCGGATTGTTCGGCACGGTCTGGGGAATCATGGACGCGTTTACGGGCCTGGGCGACGCCGGCTCGGCCAGTTTGCGCGCGGTAGCGCCCGGTATCGCAGAAGCCCTGGTTACCACGGCCATGGGCTTGTTTACCGCAATTCCCGCTGTGATTTTCTACAACAATTTTGTGGGTGATATTCGAGACCTGGCGCAGCGGCTCGATACCTTTGCGCTCGAAGTCACCGCACAAGTCGAGAAGGCATTTGGCAACGGAAACAATCACTAGGCTGGCGAGCCCGCACCCGTGTCGGCCAAGCCGATGAGGGGCAGTAAGATGTACAGGTCAGAAATTCTATGCCGCAACTCGTAGGAAAAACGCAATCGTCGCTGTCGGAGATCAACATGGTCCCGTTCATCGACGTCGTCCTTGTGCTTTTGATCATTTTCATGATTACCGCGCCAATTCTGCAATCCGGTATCGAAGTGGACGTGCCGAAGACGAAGACGGTGAAGGAAATCACCGAGCAGCGGCTGGTAATATCGGTGGACAAGAACCAGCTGATCTACTTGGGCAACAGCGCGGTGAATATCCATGACCTTGGACCCAAGGTGCAGGCGCAGTTGAAAAAGCCGCAGGACGCGGTGTTTCTCCGCTGCGATGAAAGGGTGCCTTTTGGGGTGTTCGCATCGGTAATAGACGCGCTGCGGCAATCCGGCATCAACAATATAAGTATCGTCACGGAGCCGCTTACTGAGCGGAGCCGCAAATAGAGATATGGCCAGCGTTGTTTCCAGTCCGGTCATCGCCAGAACGGAAGAAATCCGTTTCGCGCCGTACATTACTGTTTCTGGGATTCTGCATGGCGGTTTGATCGTTCTCCTTGCCGTGTCGGCCTACTTTCACTGGGAAGGCAACCGGTGGGCGGGCCCTGGCGGCGGCAGCGATAACGCCGTGAAAGTCAACCTGGTGGGCAACAGTGGCCTGCCGATGCCGACGCCGCCTTCGCTGAACGAAAGTAACGTTGTTGACCCATCGAAGAGTCTTTGGAAAAACGATGTAAAGCCAGAGCCACCGCAACCCAAGAAAGAAGAGATCGTTCCGCCCGATCTCAAGAACGTGCCGGAATTCAAGACCCTGGAAAAGTTGAACAAGAAACCGCCTCCGCCTAAACCGGAAAGAAACAAAGCCTTTCAGCCGAAGCAGCCGAATCCGGATAACGTTGTGCCGGGACCCAATACGGGCGCCATGAAGGTGCCGACGGGCGCAGGCACGCAGCCGGGTTCTTCCAGCACACCAGGACTCGCGATTAAATCGGAAGGGGGCGGAGACTTTGCATCCCGATACGGCTGGTACGTGGAGTCAGTGAAAAGACGGATTCAGAGTAACTGGCTACAGAACACGATCGATCCCGGCGTCCGCGCAGCGCGCGTGGCGCATGCCGTTGTGGAGTTCACCATTTATAAGGACGGGAGTGTGAAGGATATCCGGGTGACGCAAACGAGCGGCAACCTTTCTATGGACAATTCCGGACTGCGCGCGATCATGTCCTCGAATCCCATGCCGGGCCTGCCCCCGGATTATTCGGGCTCGAGCGTTAGAGTTGTTTTTGATTTCGACCTTAGTATGACAAGATAAATGGCGAGTTCCCTTCCCAGCCGCCAGAGACCAAGATCATTGGAGGAGATAGTGTCTTCGTCCGCGTTGCGTAGAGCTTTGCTCGTAGTGTTTGCGTTGGCGGTGATCATTGGTGCGCGCCCGGCAGCCGGCCAGCAGGACTGGTTCCGCGTTAGCACGGGCCTGGGCCAGGAAAAGCCCCGCGTGGCGGTGGCGGACTTCGCACCGAGATCGGACGCAGCAAAGTCTCATGGCGCATTGTTTACACAGGTGGTGCGCGACGATCTGTTGTTCAGCGGGATTCTGGACATGGTAAGCCCCAGCTTTTATCCGCAATCGCAGCCGAGCGTGCCTAACGAACTGCGCTATGTCTCCTGGACCGATTCGCCGGTGAACGCACACTTTGTCGCCTTCGGAAACTTGTCGGAAACAACCGGCGAAGTAGCAATCGAAGCGTGGTTCTACGACGTGACCAATCCTTCGTCGCAAGCGGTGATCGCCAAAGTTTATCGAGGAACTCCGACGGACGCACAGGTGCGCAAATTCGCGCACCAGTTTGCGGATGAAATCATCATGCGGCTTTCCGGCGGGTTGCCTGGGTTATCATCCACACAAATCGTCTTCGTGAGCTCGCGCGGCGGCGCAAAAGAGATTTGGGCAATGGACTACGACGGCGCCAACCAGCATGCGCTCACTTCTCTGCACTCGATTGCACTGACGCCACGCTGGGCGCCGGATAGTTCGCGTATCGCCTTTACGTGTTACGCATCGGCCGGGGGAGCTCCCGCCAGCCCGCAGATTTGCATGTATTCGATCGATGCGAGCCGCGTCGTGAGCTTTCCACGCTATCGCGGCACCAACAGCGCCCCGGCGTGGTCTGCGGACGGCTCACAGCTGGTTTTCTCCTCTTCGATGGGTGGCAATCCCGAGCTCTATTCGATCAGCGGGGGCGGCAGCGGCTTGAAGCGGTTGACGTTTTCCAACGGCGCGAGCACTTCGCCGGCCTGGAATCCCAAGACCAACGCGACGATTGCATTTGTCAGCGACCGGTCCGGCGTGCCGAAGCTGTATTTGATGAATGCAGACGGCACGAACGCGCAGAATCTCGATTTGCCAGACAAGGGCTATCTGATTGATCCGGCCTGGTCGCCGAACGGCCAACTCCTCGCCTTCAGCTGGCGGAGGCCTTCCAACAACTACGACATTTACGTCATGGACGTGGCTACGCGCCAGATCATCGAACTGACGCACGATATGGGCCGCAACGAGCGCCCCAGCTGGGCGCCGGACGGACGGCATATCGTCTTTGAGTCCACTCGTTCAGGGACCCGGCAAATCTGGACGATGCTGGCAGACGGCTCGCAGCCGCACCAGCTAACCAATAGCGGGCACAACGAATCGCCGAACTGGTCGGCGCGCTAACTTTGCTTTTGGATGTTTGCTTTAGGAAATATATCGTAGTGCGATGTTTTATGGGCTCCCTTGTGGTGGTACCATGTTGTCGCTCGTTACCGCTTGAACTTTATCGATTCATTGGGGATTCACACTGAGGAGGAACTTTCGAAATGTCTGAGGTTGCCCGACCGTTTTACCGCGCTTGTCTCTTGACTGCCTTCGCTGCCGCCGCCCTCACCGTGGGCTGCGGAAAAAAACCGGTGGTAAACAGACCGGAGCCAACTCCGGCGCCACCCGCAGCTCGGCCAACCGTAACGTTGCAGGCGAATCCCACCACGATCAACAAAGGTGACGCTTCGACCTTGAGCTGGTCTTCCACGAACGCGACGCAACTGACGATTTCGCCAGAAGTCGGCGCCGTGGCTCCCGAGGGTTCGACCAAAGTTACGCCGTCGGATTCGACGACCTACACCGTCACCGCCAGCGGTCCGGGCGGAAGTGCTGACTCGACCGTCCGCATCACGGTTGGAGCAGCGGCCCCGCCGCCACCACCGGCCACAAACGCAACGCTCGAGGAGATGTTCCTGAAGGAAGTGCAGGACGCGTACTTCGACTTGGACAAGGCCGACATTCGCACAGACGCACGCTCCGCCTTGGCCAAGACGGCTGATTTTCTGCGCAACTATCCTCAGGTCAAGATCGTAATCGAAGGCCACTGCGACGAGCGCGGATCGACCGAATACAATCTGGCGTTGGGCGATCGTCGCGCGGCTGCCGTGAAACAGTATCTGGTTTCCTTGGGCATCGGCGCGGACCGCATGAGCACAGTGAGCTACGGCAAGGAGAAGCCCTTCTGCATGGAAAGCAACGAAGGTTGCTGGCAGAAGAACCGTCGCGGCCACTTTGTGATGGCCAAGTAGGGCGAACGGCGTCATTTCGCAATTCGACCGCAACCTGGCGCCGCGATACGGGTTTTTCCTTATACCCGGCGGCGCCTCTGTTTTGGACACTGGGCTGGGGATTGAACGAAGGCGACCCGAGCCGCGCGGGAAGCAGCCTCTTGCTAGCGCACGGCTCTCTCGCTACAGTGAAAGAGAAGCTTCACACGCGCCACGACCTTAAACGTGCACAGACGGCGGGACTTACGCCGGGCGCGCCACTGAGGAGGAGCTTTATCCATGCGTTTTCGTAATATTGCGGCGTTTGGAGTTGCCCTGGTGATCGGGGCGTTGTGCGGCAGCCTAGCTGGACCGCGGCCCGCGCTTGCCGTGGCTCGCGAAATTATCGAACTGCAGCGCGACGTCACTACCCTGTTGCAGGGCCAGAAAGACCTTTCCACGCAGCTGACGCAGGACCACACGGTGATGCGCACGCTGCTTGAGCAATCCAACGACACTGTCGGCCGGCTAAACGGCACCATGAATGGCTTGCAGAAGTCCGTGCAGGACGTTCAGGCCAATTCCGGTGCTCGTCTGGATACCATGTCCACACAGGTACAGGGACTCTCTGACAACTTGGAAGAAATCAAGTCTCGCCTCGGTCGCCTGAATCAGCAACTAGTGGACCTGCAAAACAACGTACAGAGCCTTGACGCCAAGATTTCGGGCGGAATGGCTCCCACAACTACCCCGACATCTACTGGTCCGACGGGATCGTCGGCATTACCCGCCAACGGTGGCGGCTCGGTCGCGTCCAGTCCTAGCGGCGGACCGCCTCCGAGCGCTGACACTCTTTATTCCAACGGGCTGCGCGACATCACTAGCGGCAAATACGATCTCGCTCGTTCCGAGTTCGAAGACTATCTGAAGTATTACGCCGACACCGACCTGGCTTCGAACGCGCAGTTCTATTTGGGTGAAATTGCCTACTCGCAGCGGCAGTTTCAGCAGTCTGTCAGCGAGTACGACAAGGTTCTTACCAACTATCCGAAGAGTTTCAAGTTGGCTCCCGCGCGCTTGAAGAAAGGCATGGCCCTGCTCGAAATGGGCCAAAAGAGCCAGGCAATTAAAGAACTGCGCGAAGTCGTAAAACGCTATCCGGGCACTGAGGAAGAACGCCGCGCGCGCGCCAAGTTGAAAGAGTTAGGCGTAGCCGCAACGGCAGCGTAAAGCCTCGGCTTTGGGGGCTCAAATCTATTTTACGATGCTGCTTCTTTCACGGCCTGCCGAGCCGCTGTCTCCGCTTCCCTAGCCGCGCTCTTCGCGTCCGCATCCGGTTTCAACAGGTGAATCGTCTTCATTAGATTGAGCGGCTTGTCGCCGTCCGGAACTCGACAGGAAGCGGCCTCTACGTCCGTCCGCACGCCACTCATGTTCGACCTGATGCACTCGAGATTGATTCCGAGGTTGTGGCTCGCGTAAAGAGCCGCAGCGCAGTCGACTCGTTCCACAAAGTTCCTGCAAACATTTTTCAGAGAAGCATCGGGGCCGAGTACTTGAGCGGCGCGCAGCTTGGACTCGAGCTTCTTGTCCAGTTCCTCCACAGACATGCCGCCAGACCCAGCCTTGGCGTCCTTCTTCCCGAACCATTTTGTCGGATTATACGAGCGCGAGTTTGACCCGCCGCCCGCTGCCTCTGCGGCTCCCGCGCCTGCCGGGCCCTGAGCTATAACGCGGCCCGAAACGAACAGCATGGCAAAACTCAAAACGGCGACTCCACAAGACCGAACACCGGTAGGGTTTCTCATGAGGGCTCCTTTGCCCTGAGGCGAGGGCTACATATCTCACAGCACTTACCCTACTTCACGTCCCTCTTGGCCGTCTGCGCGCACAGGAGCAGTACTCCCCCAAAGCGTCACCTTGCCCCGCCGTACAGGAGCAAATTTGGCTGTGGCAATTCCATTTCGCTATCATCGAATCCATGCAAGTCACGCTCACACCAGTTGAAGCCCGCGTCCTCGGCGCACTGATCGAAAAGGAAATCACTACGCCCGAATACTACCCGCTATCCCTAAATGCGCTGACCAATGCGTGCAATCAAAAATCGAACCGCGAGCCGGCGATGCAGCTCGAAGAAGACGAAATCCGCAAGGCGCTCAATCATCTGGAATCGCAGTCACTGGTGAGATCCATCGCCGAGAGCCGCGCTACAAAGTTCGCACACCGGTTGCAGGACCTTTTTAACTTCTATCGCCCCGAAGTGGCGATTGTCTGCGAGTTGCTGTTGCGCGGACCGCAGACTCCCGGAGAGTTACGCACACGCGCCTCACGCATGCATCCTTTCGAGGACTTGGAAAACGTGCACTCCGCGCTGCAGCGGCTCAGCAGGCGCGAACCACCGCTGGTGACCGTTCTTCCGCGTCAGCCCGGCACCAAGGAAGCGCGCTATGCACATTTGCTAGGAGATACGAGTCCGCTGGCAGGCGTCGGCGATAAACAAGCAGGTGAAGAAGAAACATCGAAAACAGAACCTGCTTCCGCCAGTGGTTCGCACAGCTCCAGCGAGATTGCGGCGCTGCGCGACGAAGTGGCGCGGTTGCGCAGCGAAATTGGCAGCTTGCAGGAACGATTCGCAGCTTTTCGTAAGCAATTTGAATGACTGGGCGGGGTTAGCCTGGCTCTTTTGCATACGTCGTCGCGAAACCTTCTAATGAATCCCGGTTCCCTTTTTGGTCGTCTGCCCTCCGGGCCTTAATGTGTCACGCCATTGCATCAAAATTGTCTCGTTTTTTAATAAAAAGTGGTTGACGTACGTGAGCCATTACGTTATTCAGCTTTCGCCCACACCAGGTTGCCCGTGTCCTCGGAACTTCCGGCTTTCTAGGCAGACTGGGTGGTTGCTCAACACGAACGACAGATCAGTTGACCGCGGTTAGGGGGGTGTCCATGCGAATTAGGTCATTGCGCGGTATCGCGCAGGTAGTTGTGGTGTGTCTATTCGTTGTCCTGCTGGAAGGCGCTTTGGAGAAAGCGTTCGCGCAGTCAGACTTGGGAAGGATTTCTGGATTTATCAACGACCAGTCCGGCGCTGGGGTTCCGAACGCGAAGGTCACGGTACGGAATCAGAGTGGCGTCGAGCGACAGGCCACCACCAACGAATCCGGTTACTACGTAATCTCGAATATCCCGGCCGGCTTCTACACGATGACAGCTGAGGCGCCGGGTTTTCAGCGCTATGAATCCACCAACAACAAGCTTGATCCATCCGCCGACTTGGTAATCGCGGCGACGCTAACAGTTGGGGCAACGTCAGAGACTGTAGAAGTAAAGGCTTCCACTGTGCAATTGCAGACGGAATCCGCCTCTGTCCAAAAACTGGTGACGCGCGAGCAGATCGATTCCCTCGAGCTGAATGGCCGAAACCCTGTCGGGTTGGCATCCCTGGTCCCCGGTGCACGTGCGAGTACGCTCGCGAGTCTGACCTTTGGCTTTAGTCAAGGCCCCGCGAATTTCAACGGCTCGCGAAATCCGGAAAACCTCATTACCTATGATGGAGCGCCGGCTACGCGCACACGCTCGAACGGCACGAGCCTGGGTGCGGTCGATGTCGATTCGACGCAGGAGGTTCAGATTCTCACGTCGAACTACGCACCGGAGTACGGCCGCACGTCGGGCGCGCAGATTCGTATCACAACCAAGACCGGAACGAGCCAGTTTCATGGAGCTGCGTACGAATACTTCCGCAATACCGTTCTCAACGCGAATACCTGGGCCCGCAATGCAAACCCGCTGACCCAGTCCGCTGCGCCGTTTCACTACAATCAGTTCGGCTTCAACATTGGTGGACCGCTCTATATCCCCGGTAAGTTCAACACCAACAAGAGCAAGGTCTTCTTTTATTGGGGCGAAGAGTGGCTGAAGTACAACTTTCAAGAATCCGGATCTTCACTCGGAAGCGCCGGGTTGCTGTTGGTTCCCTCACTCAAGATGCGGCAAGGAGATTTCAGCGAGCTGTTGGACCCGACGAATCCTTTCACTAAGAAGACGACATTCGTGAAGGACCCACAATCTGCGAACCCCTGCACGGCGGCTGATCAGAGCGGGTGCTTTTCGGGCAACGTCATTCCAGAAGACCGGCTCAGCCCCAATGGGATCGGCATCTTGAACGCCTGGCCCGTTCCGAACCTCACGAACTTCATTGGCGGTGGCAACTGGTTCGGGATCAAGACGCACACCTATGATCAGCGCAAGGATACGGTGTCAGTCGACGTCAATGCCGCTGACAACCACCGCTTCCGGTTTCGGTTCCTCAACTACTACTATCTCGAATATCAGCCTCTCGATGGAAACACCGATCGGACGCCAAAATTTTTCAATCGCCCGAACAGAACCGGTTCCATCAACTACGTTTGGACCATCAGCCCCACAAAGGTTAACGAGATTCTGGTCACAGCCAGCGAGGACATTGTAAAGATTCCCATCGACGAGAAGAATTTTTTTGACAAGAACCAGGCATGCGCCGGTTCAGTCGTCCCTTGCAGCTTGAACTATCCGTACATTTTTCCAGACGGGAAACTCGTTCCGAATCGGATTCCGACGGTGAATATGTCGCCTTTTTCAGGTCTCAGCGGCGGTCCCTATCCCTCTCACTCGGCGGGCCCCATTTACGACATATCGGACAGCTTTACCTGGATCAAGGGCAACCACACGCTGAAGTTCGGCTTCCTGTGGGAGCGCTCCGGCGAGAATGACAATGATGAGATCAACGTCCAAGCCTGTCCTACGTGTACCAACAACCAGAATGGCCAGTTTCTGTTTACCGATACGCGAGCCGGCGGAACGGGAGTAGCAATGGCCAACGCGGCTTTGGGTTTGTTTGATACGTATTCTGAAATCGGACACCGCGCGTACACCATTTTCCGCTCCAACATGTACGAGGCCTTCGCGCAGGACGCGTGGAAGATGACGCCCAGACTAACGCTGACCTACGGCCTGCGTTACACCGTGAACGTCCCGTATCACGCGGAATGGGCCAACATGATTGTGTTCGATCCGAAAAGCTATGATCCAAATAATGCGGTAACCGTAGACCCCGCGACCGGTCTCATCACTGGTTCTCCCACGATTGAACAGCTTTACAACGGGATGGTCATTCCCGGCTCCGGCTTTCCGTCATCGGCGCATGGCCGGGTCCCGGAAGCCGATTCTGGCTTATACGACGGCCTATTCCGAGGCGTTCCTAATCATTATTCCGACATTCAGTGGGGTGACATTCAGCCCAGACTTGGCGTCGCCTACCAACTTGATCGCAAGACGGTCCTCCGCGCCGGTGGTGGTCGCTTCTTCACTCGGTTAGGAGTCAGCGACTCGATTTTCCTGGGTGGAAACCCTCCATTTCAGCCGAACGCCAGCGTCGCTAACGGCTCGGTTGACAATCCCGGCGGAAACGGCACACGCGCCATTCCCCTTGTGGTTACATCCCAGAGCAAGAACTTCAGAAACCCCGAGGCTTGGAACTGGAATTTCACTGTGGAGAGGGAGCTGTTTTGGAAATCGCTGGTAAGTGTCTCCTACGTCGGTCGCCGCGGTTTGCATTTGCAACGCGAAGCGGACATTAATCAGCCTACGTTGGACGTAGTGACCGCAAATCCAGGCGTGAATATCAATGCCTTGCGGCCATATAAAGGCTTCGGTTCCATCCGTCAAACCGATAACGTAGCCAACTCCAGGTACAATGCCCTGCAAGTCGCATGGAATCGCCGCTACTCCGGCGGGCTCATGTTCGGCGCTTCCTACACATACTCGAAGAGTATGGACGACGGCTCCAACCAACGCGACGTTGTGCCTGATACCTACGACACCAGCATGCTCTGGGGACCGTCAGAATTCGACGCGCGCCACATTCTGGTCTTCAACTATCTTTACGACCTGCCTTTCTTCAAGAATCACAGCACGCTGCCTGGCAAACTGTTGGGAGGCTGGCAAATTAGCGGTCTGACACAATTCCAGACCGGACTACCCTGCAGTATCGCAGGGCCAGCCGATTACGCAGGAGTGGGACTTGACGCCAACTTTGGATGTGGCGTTAACGGTCAATATTGGGTCGTCAACGGAGATCCCAAGATCATCGGTACATTTGGTCCTAGCGGCCAGTGGTTTGCCACCACGAACTCGGACGGTTCTCCGATATTCACAAAACCGACGCCCGGTACCTTTAACACGCAACACGTCCGAAATCTGATCTACCAACCTGGCTTTCAGAACTGGAACCTTGGGCTGTTTAAAGCGTTCCCAATCACGGAGCGCTTCGGCTTTCAGTTCCGCGCCGAAGCTTTCAACTTCATCAACCATCCGAATTGGTGCGGCGGGAGCGGCTGCAGCGGCACCACCAACATCGGCCTAAACCCCACCAATCTCAATACCTTTGGGAAAGTACTTACCAAGGGAGGCGGTGTGGGCGGCGGCGAACGTAACCTGCAGCTTTCGCTGCGCTTCTACTTCTAGACTGTTTCTGTTAGCGGCGCGACTCGGCAATGGCCAGCGCTTGAGTCGCGCCAGAACAAAAGCAATCCCTGTTCTGCGCGGGCGAGGCGCGTGATTTTCTTTTTTCTGGACTTCGTGTTATCTTCGCCCGCGTAGGAGAACCGCACTCATGTCAGTGAACAAAGTCATCCTTGTCGGCCGTCTTGGCCGCGACCCAGAAACCCGCTACACCGGCGGGGGCCAAGCTGTGGCCAATTTCTCTGTGGCCACCGACGAAACGTATCGCGACAAAAACGGCGAACGGCAAAAGCGCACCGAGTGGCACAAGATCGTGGTGTGGGGCAAGCAAGCGGAAATCGCCCAGCAGTACCTGAAAAAGGGCTCCCTCATTTTTATCGAAGGCCGCATTCAGTCACGCGAATGGCAGGACAAGGAAGGCCAGAAGCGCACCAGCTTTGAGATTGTTGCTGCGAATTTTCGCATGCTGGGCGGCCGCGGCGATGGCGCGGCCGGCGGAAGCAGCTTTGCTGGCGGCGGCCGTGCCGAGGAGCACGACCAATCCGCCGTCGCTGACGATTTTGGCGGAGGCGGGAGCGGGAGCGGGCCGGAGATTTCAGACGACGATATTCCCTTCTAGTCTCAAAAGGGAATCCTGTGGCCACATAACCTTTGCGACGAGTCTCTACTGGCCCAAGCGTTTTCGCTCTTCATCCATCTTGCGAATGAATTGTTCAAACTTCGGTTTCTGATCTGGGGTCAGGATCAGCCGGATTTTGTCCCGACTCTTCTGCCGAACGGCATCCACTTGCGGATCGCTCACCGCGTGGATCGCCTTGTACTCCGTCTGCGCTTCATCCAGGATCGCTACAACCTGCGTCTGCTGCTCGGCGGTCAGCCCTACGTCGCGAGTCAGCTGTTCGCGCTTCTGCGCACGCCGCTGCTCTGCGGTCAATTGCGCCGGCGCCGTCGCAGCGTAGCTCCGGTGCGCAAACGCATAGCCCAGTACCGCGCCAAGCGCCGTACCCAGCACAAACACCAATCCCAGCCACAAAGTGGCTTTCTGTTGAACCGTGGGCGCCGTCATGTCTATTTGCCCGCCGGGCTGACCAGCAGATCATCCTGCACGGCGCTGGTATCTAGCAGACCGGCCCATTGCGAAGAGTTCCAGCCCGCAATGGTCGTGGCGCTGGGCATCTGGTACAGCCACGTCGCTGCGATGAGCAGTCCCAACGAAGCCAGTACGGTCAGCCGCGAAGCCAGCCGCGGCACAGCTGCCCAGGTCTGCGCCTTGCTCTCCAATTTCGCCTCACGCGACGCAATCGAAGCCATGACCCGCGCCAAAAAGAACGGCCCCGGCTCCGCTTTATTCCCTACCGCACCAAGAATTTCCCGCGCCTCCATCAGTTCTTCGGCAAACATGCGGCAAGCCTCGCAGGAAAGCGCGTGCTGGCGCATAGCGTGCGGCAATTGCGCCAACAGTGTCCCCGCGGCGGCAATCTCTCCGCGCGCTCCACGCGCCGCGCTTGCCTCCAAGGCGTCACAAATAACCTCGCACTCTGCGATCGCTTTATTCTTCAATGACCACATGAATCCAACCTCCCTGCCACTTCAACCACTCGCTTAAAGCTCTCGTCGTTCCCGCCGTGCATATTCGACGATCCGGCGGCGGGCGCGAAACAACCTGACCTTCACGGTATTCGCATTCAATCCTAACGAATCGGCAATCTCTTCCACCGAAAAACCCTCCACCTCTTTCAAAATCAACATCGCCCGGTCCCGCTCATCGAGCTGCGCCAGCATGTTATCCAGCCGCTGCCGCATGGCCATTCTTTCGCTCGTATCGGGGCCGCTATTCGCTTTCTGCTCGGTGGCGCTGAATTGCTTCGACTGCTCCTCGCTGAAGTCCGACTCATACACCAGCGGCCGCGCCTTGCGCTTACGCAACAGATCCCAGCATTCGTTCACCGTGATCTTGTACAGCCAAGTACTGAACGCCGCACGCTGATCAAAACGCTTCAGCGAAAAATACGCCTTAACAAAAAC
>Ga0075425_100005614_pt1 | contig 13057 bp, 9 predicted proteins | sample SoiMethybrSBSTD4_FD_75300 | JGI IMG/M metagenome (GOLD analysis project Ga0075425, IMG submission 75300) | Bulk soil microbial communities from a Populus tree surrounding site in Tennessee, USA - Soil MetaG P. TD hybrid SBSTD4 | ecosystem: Environmental > Terrestrial > Soil > Tree plantation...
TTCCGGGAGCATGGTCCCCGCAAGAGCTGTTTAGATCGCTTCTTCCCCTCGTTCGCCGGTGCGAATGCGCACAGCCTCTTCGACCGGCACGACGAAGATTTTTCCGTCGCCGATCCGACCCGTCTTGGCGCTCTTCTCGACGGCCTCGAGCACCTGGTGCACGAGACCATCGGGGACCACGACTTCGATTTTCACTTTGGGGACGAAATCGACCACGTATGCCGACCCCCGGTAGACCTCTTTTTTGCCCCCGGTACGGCCGAAGCCTTTCACCTCGGTGACCGTCATCCCCTGGATGCCGACTTCGGCGAGAGCATCCTTCACTTCGTCGAGCTTGAACGGCTTGACGATGGCCTCCACCTTTTTCATGACGTTTGCCTCCGCTCGACTCAGCGAGTTTTCCGAGACTATTGCGTCCGAATGTTTCGTGAATGTTTCGGTGTTGCGTCGAGCGCAAGCGGCCGGCAAGAATCGTCCGAAGTGTCGATCCGGCGCCCAGGCGACGTCCTTCCTGGCTCGACCGGGAGCCGTTCCCGAGGACTCCGGCATCGCCCGGGGACCGAGGAGACGTCGGTTCTCGATACTACTAAGCATTTTTCGATGAACGCGTCCCATCGAGAGAGGGGGGTGGCGAGCTCAAAGGCGTTGATGGTAAAACCGATCGGCGGGGTGAGGCGCCTCGCAGCGCTCAAACCGTTCGGTGTCCGACGCCCACATAGGCTATAGCCCCGACTTGCGCGTCGTCTGATGGCCCCGTCCAATCCGTCGAAAATCCCGATTGGGACCGTGCTGGCAGAGAAATACCGCCTGACGCGAGAGCTAGGGCGGGGCGGCATGGCTGCGGTCTACGAAGCCGAGAACGTCGACATCGGCAAGCGCGTCGCCGTGAAGGTGCTCGCCGCCGAGCTGACGACGTCGACCATCGTCGTCGAGCGCTTCCTCCGCGAGGCGCGCGCTGCCGCCGCGATTTCGAGCCCCTACATCTGCGACGTCTACGACTCGGGCAAGCTCGAGGATGGCCGCCCCTTCCTCGTGCTCGAGCTGCTCGAAGGGGAATCGCTCTACGAGCGGATGACGCGGGTGCGCCAGATCGATGTCCCGTCGACCGTGCGGATGGTGGGGCAGGTCGCGCGAGGCCTCACGAAGGCGCACGCGGCGGGCATCGTGCATCGCGATCTCAAGCCCGAGAACATCTTTCTCACCAAGGATGAAGAGGGGAACCTGCTCGCGAAGATCCTCGACTTCGGACTCGCGAAGTTCTACCTGCCGATGGGGAGCGAAACGGGACAAGCGCGGCTGACGCGCGAGGGGGCCGTGTTCGGAACGCCGGCGTACATGAGCCCCGAGCAGGTCAAGGGTCAGGGGCAAGTCGATCACCGCGCCGATCTCTGGGCACTCGGCTGCATGACCTACGAGTGTCTGACCGGCCGCACGGTGTGGTCGACCGAGCAAGGGGTCGCGATGACGTTCGCCCAGATCGCCAACGCGCCGCTGCCCAACGTGCTGATGTTTCGCCCCGATCTTCCGCCGAGTTTTCAAGCTTGGTTCGAGAAAGCGCTCGCGCGCTCGGTCGACACTCGATTTCAGACGGCAAGAGAGCTCGCCGACGATCTTGCGGTCGCGCTAGCCGATCCGTCGTCGGGGTCGATCTCCCTCAACGATGGGGCCGAGGTGAGGCAGCGGCCAGGTTCGCCTCGCCCGGACGATCCCCCCTCGAGCCGCCAACCAGGCCGCTCGCCCGTGACTGGCGTCTCGGCGCCCACGATGGATCAGAGCCCACTCGCCTCGCCACTCGCGGCTGCCAACGCGCCGAACCTCGCTCCGCCACCTCTGCCCCCACCCCCTCCCCCGCCCGATCCGTTGGGGGGGCCCCTGATTCCGCCGCATGCTCGCCCTTCGGGAGGCAGCCCGCTCAGTTCGACGCTGGATCGCGCCGCCGACGCCGCCACGCCGCGCCGGCGCAAACGCCCGCGGCGCGCCGTGCTCACGCTGCTCGGCGTCGGAGGCATCACGGCTGGCGGCTATTTCGGTTGGCTGTTCGCCATACGCCCCTCCGTGCAGCCCATCGCGACCGCCGCCATTTCGGCATCGTCCGCCCCGAGCGCGGCTATGTCGGCAGAGCCTGCTTTGCCGAAGGGGCCCAAGTGGGCGCCGCTGGTCGCGAGCGCGCAGGCGCAGTTCGCAGCCAACAACGTGACCGACGCGCTGCGCACGTTCAAGGAGGCGTCGGAGGCGGGAACCGGCGGCGCGCCGCGTGCGCTCCTCGAACAAGCGCAAATCGCGGCGGGCGCCAAGGGGCCCTGCAAGGTCACCGCGATCTCGCGTCCTCGGCCGTTCAACTTCTCGACGCCGCCGGGTCGTCCAACGCTCGCGTTCACGCCGCGAGGCGCCGTGGTGGCTTGGACCGACGACCACGAGTCAGCCGGGCACGACCACGCTTACACCGTGCTGCTCGACGCCGCCATGCGTTCCTCGGGGGTTGCGCGGGACGTCACGCCCGAAGGGGGCCTCGTCGCGCGCCCTCAGCTTTTTCCGTTCGGCGACCGTGTGGCCCTGGTCTACACGGACACGAAGGGGATCGAAGCCGGAATTCATGCGCGCTGGCTCGACGCCGAGGGGCGAATCGCCGCGCCGTCGCGCGCGGTGACCGTTCGCAAGCCGAACGCGAACGCGTCGCCTAGCATCGCACACGCACCGGACGGCACCTTTTGGGTCGCGTGGGAGGACGACCGGCAGGCCGATTCGAGCGATCTCTACCTGCGCCACCTGTCGGCCGACCTCGAGCCGATCGGCAGCGAGGTTCGCGCGACCGACTACGTACCGAGGGGGGGAAGGCCCCGTGTGCGCGTCCCGTCCGTCGATGTCGCGGCCGGCTTTCTCACCGTCGCGTTCAGGTTCGAGCGCGAGCCCTTGCATCTCGTCGAGCTCCTGCGGATTGGGCTCCTCGATCCGGTCCTCCCCAAGGGTCTCGACGGACTTACCGACAAACCCGCGCGGGACAAGGACCGCGAGCTCGGCGACGTGAAGTTGGTGAACCCGGACCGGGAAAAGGCCGATACGCCGAAAATCGGCTGCGTCACGGAGGGTTGCTTCCTCGTTTGGCACGGCGAGAGCGGCGGCGCCTTCGCGGCCTACATGGAAGCGTCCAAAGGGCAGATTCTGTGGCGCAAGAAGTTCGACGCGAAGGGGGGCCACCCCACGCTGGCGATCGCCCCCTCCGGAGCCGCCGAACTGGCTTGGTTCGAAGGCGGGCGCCTCAAGATTGCCGTCATCACCCGCGACGGTGTAGGCCTCCCCACCCCGATCGCCCGCGCAACGGGGGATCCACCCCCTCCTAGTCTTGCTCCGGGAGGAGCGCCCGGCGAGTGGTATGTTACCTGGCTAGATGCGGAAGCCGGCCATCCCGAACTCTTCGGCTCTCGGGCACTCTGCAAGTAACCCAAGTAGCCACAACGTGCGAACGCCTGCATACTCGAGCGCTCACGTCCCCTCCATGCTCGTCGTCCCGCCCCGTCTCGAGATTCGCGCACACCCACTAGACACGCCCCGCCTCCTTCTCACCCCGGTCGAATCGAGCGATGCGGCAGAGCTCTGGCTCGCGGTCGAAGGATCGCGCGATCACCTGGGGCAATGGCTTCCTTGGGTGCCCTTCAACTCGGACCCGGCGGCCAACCAGCGCTTCACCGACGCATGCGCGTCGGATTGGGACGCCGGTCGCGCCGTGCGGTTCACGGTGCGCGAGCGAGCGGGGCGCACGCTGGTCGGCATCGTGGGTCTCGAAGCCTGCGTGCACCTGCATCGATCGTGCGAGCTCGGCTACTGGCTGCGCAAGGAGGCCACCGGTCGTGGGCTCATGACGGAGGCGGCCCGAGCCGCCCTCGACTTCGCTTTCCACCAGATGGGCGCCCATCGGGTGCGGGTGGCGGCGTCGACCGAGAATCACAAGTCGCTACTCGTCATTTCTCGGCTCGGCTTCCGATTCGAAGGCATCTTGCGGCAGGCCGAGTTCTGCAACCACCGCTGGCTCGACCACGCCGTCTTCGGCCTCCTCTCGACCGACCTTCCCGACCTCTGAGCATGTGGGCGGGATGGGCTAAGCTTGCCTTGTGGTCAAACGTCGTTCGAACGCGGTGCGCGACGGTCTGCCGCTTCTGCCACTGACGCCAGCGCTCATCGTCATCGTCGGAGTCGCGGTGGCGATCGCCATCACGCTGGTCGGGCTCGCGGAGCTGCGGCGGGCGAGCGACGCGAATTCCTCGCTGAGGGCGCAGGCCCTCGCAACCACGCTCGCCGCGCGTCTCAAGGTGACCGGTAGCGAAGATCGCACCGAGGTCGTCCAGGCGGCCGCGCGCGGGACGTACGCCGACATTCTGCTCATCAATCACACCGGCGGCATCGTGGCCGACGCGTCGCTCCGGCCGCCACCGCGCGCCGAGCTCGTCCGCTGCCTCCTGACCGGCAAGGGGATCGTCGATACGCCGCTCCTCGGTCGTACGCGCTACGCGGTGCAACCGCTCGGTCCGCCCCTCGAGCAACTCTCGGTCATCGCGATGGTGCCAGCGCCCGTCACTCCAACCGAGGCTCGCGGGCTCGCGAAGGCGGTCGCCACGCTGACCGCTCTACTCGTCGGCGCGGCTGGAATGGTGGGCTACGTGTTCGCCCGCGACGTGCGAAACGACGTCACGTTCGTGCGCGATCGCATCGCCGCCATGGCCGAAGCCGACGCCGATCCCGCGGGCGCACCCATCCCCGTGCGCGCGCTCGATCAGGTGGGCGTCCTCACATCCGCGTTCAACTCGCTGGTCGATCGCTTCGCGGCGGCCGAGCGATCCTACCGCCAGGATCTCACGCTCGCCTCGACACTCGACAAGGAGCGTTCGGCGTTTCTGGCCGCTCTGAGCCACGAGCTTCGCACGCCGCTCAACGCCATCCTCGGCTTTGCGGACGTGCTCTTGAGCGAGGTCGAGGGAGCGCTCGACGAAGCGACGCGCGAAGAGCTCGGCGTCATCCGCGCCAGCGCATCGCACCTGCGGTCGCTCATCGACGACATTCTCGAGCTCTCGGCCCTCGAATCGGGCGGTCTGCGCCTCAACCGGCAAGCAGTCGACGTCTACGCCATCGCCGAAGAAGTCGTGCGCGAACAGCAGCCAATGGCTGCGGGCAAGAAGCTGCGCCTCGATATCGAGGGGGCGCGCGACGCCATCGCCGACGCCGATCCTCAGAGACTGCGCCAGGTGCTCGGCAACATCATCGGCAACGCAATCAAGTTCACCGCCCGCGGCGGCGTTCGCGTAATCGTCGACGATCAGGGGGGCGGCGAGGTCATCGTCCACACCATCGACAGCGGACCGGGCATCGCCGCGCAGGAGCGCGCCGCGATCTTCGAGGAGTACGCCCAAGCGGGCGACACGGCCGAGCGCCGCAAGGGAACGGGTCTCGGGCTCGCCATTGCGCGGCGCCTCGTGGCGATGCACGGCGGAGAGCTCGAGCTCTCGAGTCGCCTCGGCCACGGCTCGCGCTTCACCTTCAAGCTCAAGGCGTTCGCCGAAGAGGTCGAATGAACCCTGCCGCCGTTCGACTCCCGACGCGCGTGATTGCCGCTCAGCTCTTGCTCGGCGCCTCGCTGTTCGGTGCGCTCATCGCCTTCGCTCCCCAGTTCTTGCTCCTCGACGACCGGATCGTGCGCGCCACCGTCATTTTCGCGGTTTGGATGATCATCCCGATCGCGATTCTTTCCTACCTCTTGACTCGCGCGCGCTTACGGCGGAGCCGCCTCGTGCTTCGTTCGCTCGCGCTCGGTTCGGCAACCCTCGATCCCGACGACATCGCCCGGCTGTCGTCGGTCCCCGCGCACGTGACGGCCATGTTCGTCACCGTCGTTTCGGCTGCGGTCGCCATGTTCATGCTGGCTCCTTTTCGGCCCGCTCTCCTCGACTTCGAAACCGCTCTCAGCCTCGTTCTGCTCGGCCTCATCATCTTGGCGACGGCGGCGCTTCCGCTCTACGTCGACGTCCGCGCAGCGGTCGCCCGCGTCCTCGAGCTCGCCAACCCCGACTCGATGCAGGGTCTCTTGCACCAGGCGGAAGCGAGCGCGAAGGCCAGACGGCGCCTCGTCTGGCGGCTCCTGCTCGCGACGACGACCCCGGTCGGGCTCATCGCCGTGGGATCGGCGCTCATCGCGCATGCCCACATCCGCAACTTCGACGCCGAGAGTCGCGTGCAGACCGCCGAGATGGTCGCCAAGGCGGCGCTCGAGGCGTCTCCGGGCGCCGTCGCCCAGGGAGGTCGCGTCGAGGCGATCGAAGCCGCCAAAAACCTCGGCTTCATCCTCAGCCTCGAAGAGGCCGGCGCCACTTTCGCCCTGGAGCGCGACGAGGGGGGGCGGGTTTCCCTCACGACGCCGCTCGACGAGGGGGGGGCAACCACCCGCTTCGAGATGACCTCCATTCCCGCGATCACGCTCGTCGACATCGGCATCGCGCTGCTCGCAGTCGGGGTCGCCGCGGCTCTCGGGCTCGCCGTCGGGCGATCGCTCTCGACCGATTTGTCGCAGGCAACGGTGAGGGTTCGCCTGCTCGGCACCGAGGGGGTGCTGAGGGGCGACGACCCGGCGCCGGCCCCCGCGCGCTACGCGCAGGTTTTCGCTTTGAACCGCGCGATCGACACCCTGGCGGCTCGCTTTCGCGTGTTCGCGCGGGCGCAGGAGCGCGCCATCGAGGCGCGCGACGCGGCCCGCAAACTGCGCTCGCTCCTGTTCGCCAGCGTGAGCCACGACTTGAAGAGCCCGCTCAACTCGATCCTCGGGTTTGCCGCCATCGTCCGGCAAAAACAGCTTTCCGCAGCGCAGCGCGAGAGCCTCGGCTTCATCGAACAGAGCGGGCGCGAGCTTTTGGCGCTCATCGAGACGATCCTGGACACAGCCAAGATCGAGGCAGGCAAGATGACGCTCGCCCGCTCGGAGATGTCGATCGGTATCGTGGTGGCCGAGGCGGTTCGCCGGGCGCGCCAGCTCGCAGCCGCTCGCCCGTTCGAGTTCGAGATCGATGTCGCCGAGGGCCTGCCGCGTGTCAACGGCGATGAAGGGCGATTCACGCAAGCGCTCTCGGCGCTCATCTGGTACTCGGCTCGCTCCGGCGAGCCGGTCGTTTCGCCCGAGGGAACCGTGTTGCCCGTTCAACTCAAGGCGAAGTCCGGCGCGGGCACGAAGGGCGAGCCGCGCGTGCTCATCGAGATCGAGGCGCCGAAGAGCCCGATCCCGCCCGACGAGCTGGCGACTCTGCTCTCCGCCGACGCCGGAGCCGCGGGCCGGCGGCGGCTCGGCGGGCTGACGCTCGGCCTGGGGCTCGCGCGATCGCTGGTCGAGTTGCACGGCGGCACCCTCACGGTGAGAAGGACCACCCGCGGCACGCCGGTCTTCGACGTGAGCATGCCGTCCTTGGCAACGTAGGCGGGGCCGTAGGCCCGCGCCGAGTAACACGAACAGCCGGTTGAGGCAGACCTTTCGACAAAGTCTTGCCACCGGAGCGAACCTGAGTGAACTAGTACGGGTGCCGTCAGTCCCTCCCATGAAGAAGTCTGCCACGCGTGCCGATAGCTCCGTCGACGACCACCGGCGCGACCCCCGGGCCCTATCCGGCGACAGAGACGAACGCGCCGTCGCCGCCAGCGAGCAGGGAGATGACGCGCGGTTCGATCGCCTCTTTCGACCGACGACCTTGGACGAGTACGTCGGACAGAACCACCACAAGGAAAACCTGCGTGTGTTCATCGAAGCGGCGAAAAAAAGGCACGAGCCGCTCGACCACATTCTCTTCTGCGGTCCCCCCGGTCTCGGAAAGACGACGCTCGCCTACATCATAGCAAAGGAGATGGGCGTCACGGTGCACACGACCTCGGGCCCCGCGATCGAGCACAAGGGCGCGCTCGCCGGCCTCCTCACCAAGCTCCAGCCGAACGACGTGCTCTTCATCGACGAGATCCACCGGCTGTCGGCCACCGTCGAAGAAAGCCTCTACCCCGCCATCGAGGACTTCAAGATCGACATCACCACCGGCGATGGCCCCTATGCGGCGACCTACGAGCTGCCCATCGTCCCCTTCACCCTCGTCGGCGCAACCACGCGCACGGGGCTTCTCACGGCGCCTTTGCTCTCCAGGTTCGGCTACGTGATGCGCCTCGACTTCTACCCGGTCAGCGACCTCACTCAGATCGTTCGCCGCAGCGCCAGGATGCTCAACACACCGATCGACGACGCCGGCGCCGCCGAGCTCGCGCAACGCTCGCGCGGCACGCCCCGCGTTGCCAACCGTCTCCTCAGGCGCGCTCGCGACTTTGCCGACGTGAAGGGCTCGGGCACCATCGACCCCGCCATTGCCCGGTTGACGAGCGAGCGCCTCGAGATCGACGTCGCCGGTTTGGACGACATGGACCGCCGTCTTCTCAACGTGATCATCGATACTTACGAGGGGGGCCCCGTCGGTGTCGAAACCCTGGCTGCCGCCCTTTCCGAACCGAGGGACACCATCGAGGACGTCTACGAGCCGTACCTGTTGCAGATCGGCATGCTCGGTCGGACCCCACGTGGGAGAGTGGCGACACGGAAGGCGTACCTGCACCTAGGTATGACCCCGCGCGATACCGCGCCGGAAAGTCCCCAGGGTTCGCTTTTCTAATGGTGTCATTCGGCGCTAAGCTATGCATCGTGCCCCAAGGCGCGCCCGTCCTGGTAGTTGACGACGACGGCGTTACACGCAACGTCCTTTGTCGAGCACTCGAAGCCGCAGACCTCGAGAGTGTCGGTGTTGCGTCGGGCGGCGAGGCGCTCCAGTGGCTCACCCGCCAGACGCCCTCCCTCGTGGTGATCGATCTCGTGATGCCCGAGCCCGACGGCTACGCGATCCTGCGCGCCATTCGCGCCCGACCCGCCCTGCGCGACATCCCCGTCCTCGTGATGACGAGCCTCGAAGGAGACGACGAGCCCACCCGGGCGTTCGCCTCGGGAGCGGACGATTTCATCCGCAAGCCGGTGCGCCCCGCCGAGGTCATTGCGCGCATCCGCGGCCAGCTCCGCATCCGCGAGTACATGGACGCGCTCGAGCGGCGAGAGCGCGACGCCCAAGTCGTGCTCGAGCTGACACAAGCGCTGTCGTCGAGCCTGGACTTTCGCGACATCCTGTTCACCGTCGTGCGCCGCATCGCCGAAGTCGCCAACGTCGAGCGGTGCAGCATCGTGCTCGTGCGTGACGAGGGGGACGTTGGCTACGTCGTGGCGGCCAGCGACGACGAGCACCTGCGCGATCTGCCCATCGAGCTCACCAAATACCCCGAAATTCGCGAGGTCATGGCGTCGGGCGGGCCGCTCGTCATCCGGGACACGCGCACGCACCCGTTGCTGGACGTCGTTCGAAAAGGGCTGCCCCCGGCGGGCTTCAGCTCGCTCGCGCTTTTGCCGATCGTCTTCGAGGACAAGCCGATGGGCGTGCTTTTCTTGCGAGCGCGCCATGTGCTCGCATTCGCCGACCGCGAACTGTCGCTCTACAGCACCATCGCGAACGCCACCGCGATCGCTCTTCGCAATGCGAGGATCCTCCAGAGCCTGCGAGACCAGACGCAGCAAATCACCTTCGCTCGCTTCGAAGCCGAGCGCAGGCTCAAGACGCTCCAGAGGTACGCCGACTTTTTCGAGAGCGCGGCCGACGGAATCGTCGTCATCGACAGCGAGGGCAAGCTCCTTTTCTCGAATCCGCGCGCCCGCGAAATCACCGGCTATTCCGAGAAGGAGCTGATCGGTCGCACGCTCGGCGACCTCTTCGCCGAGCACGGGAGGGAAGAATCCATCCGACGCGGCTTTCAGCAGGGCATCTATCCGAAGGGCGTCGACATCCCCATCAAGAAGAAGGACGGCTCGGAGGTTCTGCTCAGCGTCAACACGAGCTCCGTCTTGCGCGAGGAGAACGCAATTCTCTTCACGTTCCGCGACGTCACCCAGGAGCGCGCGACCGAGGCCGAGCTGAAACAGACCAAGGAATTCCTGGAGCGGGTCATCGACAGCTCGGTCGACGCCATCGTGGCAGCAGACATGCGCGGCCGCGTGCTCCTCTTCAACCGCGCCGCCCAGCGCTGCTACGGTTACCAGGCAGAAGAGGTCGTCGGAAAGATCAATGTCGCGCAGCTTTATCCCCCGGGGGTCGCTCGGGAAGTCATGCGCCTCATCAAGTCGGAGATGTTCGGGGGTGTCGGCAAGCTCGAAGATTACCGCTGCGACATGCTCGGCAAAGGGGGCGAGAAAGTACCCGTGTCGCTGTCGGCGGCGGTCATCTACGACGCGGGCAAGCCGGTCGCTTCCGTAGGCCTTTTCACCGATTTGAGAGAGCGCCTTCAGCTGCAGGAGCGCCTTGCGCAGGCACAACAAGAGCTTCGGACGCGCGAAAAGCAGGCCATCATCGCCGAGCTCGCGGGAGCAGCAGCCCACGAGCTTAACCAGCCGCTCACGAGCGTCATGGGGTACGCCGAGCTTCTGAAACGGAGGCTCAGCCGCGACACGCCCGCTTATTCGGCGGCGCACGTCATCGTCAACGAAGCGGAGCGCATGGCCGAGATCGTGCGCAAAATCGGCAAGATCACGAGGTACGAGACCAAGAACTACGTGGGTGCCGCCAAGATCCTCGACCTCGACAAGGCAAGCGAAGAAACGCAGCCCGCCGCCGCCACGGCCGAACCGACGAGGCGCTCATGAGGCGCCGCACGCGAAGCGCCCCCGAGCAAGTGGCGAGCCGCGAAGCTCAGGGCACGACGCTCATCAGCAGTTTCGAAGCCGACACCAAGACCAAGTTCACTCGGCGGGCCGTCGAAATCCCCCCCGAATGGCTCTCGGCGCTCTTGACGGTGGCCTGCGCCCTTCCGATCGAAGAAGGGCCGGAGGCGGTCGCCAACGTGCTCGTCGAAACGGTGGGCAGAATCTTGCCCGACCACGCTTTCGGTCTGTCGCTCAACGAGTCCTTCGAGCCGGACAAGACGGACGGCGGGCGATTCTTGCGAACGGCTCCCCAGGGTTCTCAGGTCGGTCTCACACCGACCGCCGACCGCCTGTTCCCCGAGCTCGGCAACGAGAGGGTGCTCGAGATGGGGGGCGAGCACCAGGGGATCCGGCTGCACGTCGGCTCCGACATTCCGGTGATGCTGGAGGATGGTTCGGCGGTCCACCTGTTCGTCCTGCGGGTCGCCGAGGTGTTTTCGAGCGCCCTCCGGACGACGCGCCTCGTCAGCGCCAAGGGACGAGAGTCGCTCGAGCTCCAGGGGCAGATCATCCAGTCCGAAAAACTCGCGAGCCTCGGGCAGATCGCGGCCGGCGTCGTGCACGAGCTCAACAACCCGCTCACGTCCATCGTCGGCTACTCCGATTACCTTCGCGCCAAGGCCGAACGGACGAGCGGCGATCCAAACGACGTCGAGCGCTTGCGGCGCATCGGGGAGGCGGCCGGGAGAATCCTGCGCTTCTCGCGTGATCTCATCGCCTACGCCCGTCCGTCGATCGAGCCTCCGTCGCCGGTCGCGATTCACGCGGTCGTCGACCAGGCGTTCGTTTTCTGCGAGCACGCGCTCGGCCTCGCGGACATCCGCCTCGAGCGCCGTTTCGCGCCCGACGTGCGGCCGGTGCTCGGCGTTCGAGACCAGCTCATCCAGGTCTTCGTGAACCTTTTCACGAACGCCTGTCACGCGATGGAGCCTCGGGGGGGCAAGCTGGTGGTGCAAACCGAGCTCAGCATGCAGCGGCGGTCGGTGAAAGTGACGATAACCGACAGCGGTCACGGCATCGACGGAGAGAACTTGAAGCGCATCTTCGATCCGTTCTTCTCCACCAAGACCGACGGACGCGGCACCGGGCTCGGTCTCTCCATCGTGCGCAACATCGTCCTATTGCACGGCGGAGCCATCTCGGTCGAAAGCGCGCCCCGCAGAGGGACCACCTTCTACCTCGACCTGCCGATCGCGCCGTGACGCGGTAAAGCGATCGGCCTTCCAGCGTCTGCTGTTGTTCACCCGACGTCCGACCATACTGACGGGGTCGAGTTCGGCGCCGGAGTGCGCCGCGGGGGTGGGGCCCCAAACCGGAACTAGTGCGGCAAAATCTTGATGCCGATGATCAGCATGCCGGCCTGGTAACTTTGTCCGGCGATGAAGACCGGGGCTCCGACGGTGGCTCGCACTTCGAGCAGCGGCAAAAATGCCGTTCCTCCGGGCTGGTTGATGCTCGTGTCGATGATGAACTGGGGACCTTTCACGTCCTTCAACGTGATTTGCAGCACGCGCCCGTTGGGGAGCGTGGTCGTCGTGGGAGCCCCTTTTCGGATCGACACCTTGGCGCGCTGCAAGAGTCTGTAGTTCTTGTAGCTGCCGAGGTTCGGCAGCTTGCCGATGTTGGGGTCGACGCCGCCGTCACCGTCGTTGGTGGCGTGAATGAAGCTCACCTCGGCCTCGATGGCGGCCGGGGCCGGGGCGGGTTGCTGCGCGACTTCGGCAAGCCCGCGCGCGGGCGCCGCGTGGACGATCGGTCCCATGGCCAGAATGGAAAGCGCGGCCAGCGAGGCGCAAAGGGCCCGGCTCTTATTGCCCGGTGTCGGACACTGTTTCATAGGGTCTCTCCACTCGAGGGGCTCGCGTCGTCTTCCGTCAGCCACACCACCGCCGTGGTGCTCTCGTCCTCGGAAGGTACATAGAAGATCGTGCCTGGGCGTGCTCCGAAATCGACCACGTCGATGACCGCGCCCGAAAAGGTCGCTTGCGTCTCGCTCTCGCCAGGGCCCACAGGGGCGGCCACGCGACTCGCGCGGGGTAGGAATACGACCACGGCTGCCGCAGCCGCCGCGGCGAACACGCTGGCGGCAACCGCCGTGCGCCAGGGGCGAAGGTGCCGGACCGGAGCCACCCGCGCCGTTGACGCAGCGGCCGCTTCGTCGTCCGCGGGTTCTTTGTCGAGCGCCGCCATGACGCCGTCGACAATCGAACCGGCGCCGCTCGCTTGCGCGCGATCGAGCGCATCGAACGCCAGCACCTCGGA
>Ga0075425_100005615_pt1 | contig 13056 bp, 7 predicted proteins | sample SoiMethybrSBSTD4_FD_75300 | JGI IMG/M metagenome (GOLD analysis project Ga0075425, IMG submission 75300) | Bulk soil microbial communities from a Populus tree surrounding site in Tennessee, USA - Soil MetaG P. TD hybrid SBSTD4 | ecosystem: Environmental > Terrestrial > Soil > Tree plantation...
TGTCGGGAGCGAGATCGAGACGCAGCGTGCCCGTTCCGGCCAGGCCGCCGACGGTGACGTCGAAGGTCGAGCCCGTGTCGGACGACACGGCCACGACCGTGCCCGCGGCCGTGCCCGTCGTGCTCACGCCGAAGGCCGCGGTCGTGACACCGCCGACCGTGTGGTTGAAGGCCACCCGGAACACCGCGCTGCCGATCGTGTTCGGTATGACCTCGAAAGCGGGCGAGCGACGGACGATTGCAATGCGCGGCGCGCCGGCCAGGTTCAGCGTGAAGACGGGTGAGGCGGCGCCCGCCGCGCCCGCGTGCGTGGCCACGGCGTAGAAGCGCGTGACGCCGTCGGGCAGGGAGACGGTCGTGTAGTCGAAGGACCAGAGGCCGCCCGAGTCGGCGACGGCCGTCCCGATGACGCCCGTGCCGACGCGCGTCAGGCTCACGGTGTCGCCCGCCCCCGCGGTTCCGTTCAAGACGAAGACGCGGTCGGACGTGGTGGCGCCGCTGGCGTAGGTGCCGGTGTCTCCCACGGCGGAGGCGATCACGGGCATGGTGACGCGGGTGTCGAATGCGAATCCGGCCGATGGAGGGCTCGAGTGTCCGGTGTCGTCGCTGGCCACGGCGGTGAAGCTGTGCGGGCCGGCGGAGACCGCACCCGCGTAGGTGACCGTCCACATCCCGCTGGCGGAGGCGACCGTGCTGCCCGCGGCCACTCCGTCCAGCCTGATCGCGACGTTGCGCAGCGGCTCCGCGGCGCCGCTCACCACGAGCGGGCTCGATCCGACGTAGTCGATGACCGGTGTCGCGATGGGCCCGTCCAGCTCGACGGCGTCGTAGACCCAGCCCGCGCTGAGCCAGGTGCCGTTGTCGGTGGACCCGCTGATGGGGTTGATGGTCAGCGTGTTCGTGCCCACGACGAGCGCGCTGGCGGGGATGGCGTAGGTGAAGAGCGCGTTGTTCCCGCGATAGGTGCCGATGGTGAAGCTGCGGGAGTTCGGCTGGGTGGACGCGGCGGGCGCACCGGAGGTGAAGCTGTTCACCGTGATCTGGGGCCGCCCGCTGATGTAGGCGCAGGTGATGCCGATCCTCAGGGTGAGGGCGGTGATCTGGTTCGGGGCGAGGGTGAACTTGACGGTGCCGGGGCTGTTCTTGCCGCGGAACTGGATGGCGGGGAAGAGCGAGGGCGCATCCACGCCGACGGTGTACGTGCGCGCGTCCCAGGACGACATGCGCACGTCCTGCGGATGCATCTGCACGATCTTGTCGCCGTTGAGGAGACCGGCCGGCGTGCCATCCCAATCGCCGATGCGGAAGATCACGGAGGGCGCGGCCTCCGTGGAGGTGAGGTTCAGCGTGGTCGTCGTGCCCGCCGCGACCGTCACCGGCGCCGTGGCCACGGCCAGCTCGCCTTTGTAGAGAGTCGCCGTATACGTGCCCGGCTTCATGCCGGACGACGTGTACGTCCCGCCGCTGGCCACCGCCCAGTACTGGGCGCTCGCACTCGCGAAGCCGACGACGGCCTGGAACGCGGAGGGGACGCCGCTCACCGTGCCGCTGACGGTGCCGCGTCCGGACGGCGGGACCCAACCGGTGAGGCCGAGGCTGCCCATCCATCCGAAGTCGATCGGCAGCGCCGGAGGCGCGCCCGTCGTGAACACGAGCGCGTACGGGCCATGCAGCACGCCGAGACGGTTGGCCTCCGTCTGGTTGTGGCCCGAGTTCATGTAGTTGTAGACCTCTTGATCGCCGCCCGCCTGGTTCTGGATGTCCCGGAAGAAGGGACCGCCCGAGCTGCTCTCGCGGCTGCCGAAGACCATCCAGGCACCGATGCCGGGCCCGGTGGCGCCGGAGTACGTGAGGTCCATCGCGCGGTCCTTGGCGTGGGTGACGCCGTCGCCGTAGTACTTGGACCGCGTGGTGCCGTCGGCCAGGCCGAACACGTCCGTGCTCTCGATGAAGCCGGAGTTGCCGCTCAGGTCGGACGGCCCGGGCCCGTTGGGCACGAGGGCCTGGTCGAGGCGCGTGATCCAGCGGAGCTCGCCCACCGACGGCTCGGCGGTGGGGAAGGTGGCCATGTAGATCGTGTTCTCGCCGCTGCGCACCACGAGGTAGTGGGTGAGGCTCGCGACCACGGGATTGTCGGGGGCGGTCTGGAGCGTGATCTTCACGTAGGTCGCGCCGTCCGTCTCCGGGATGACTGTCGTCGGAGTCCCCAGTCCGGACGCGATGTGCGTGCCCTTGCCCGACGGTCCGTTGTATTCGACGCCGTTGAAGACGATCGACGTGATGGTGCCGTTCGACTTGTCCACCTGGAACACGAGCCCGGCCCCCGTGTCGACGACATAGGCGGCGCCGCTGTCGGTGTAGCCGAAGGCGGCGAACGCCGGCGCGGGCGCCAGGGAGGAGCCGAGCGTCAGCAGGGCCGCGCCGAGCAGCCCGGGGGTGCGGAGGGAGGGAGAAGGGCGCATCTCCGTTTATAGGCTCAGCCGCGGAGACGCCGACAAGATCGTCGTAGCCGAACGAGAGTGTTGCGCGGAGCGAAACCGCGCCGGGAGGCGACGAGAGGCCCTAACACCAAGGGCGGCCGTCAGTTGGGGGCGAGAACGCGCCTCCCGCGCTTCGAGGCGCGCGAGAGGTCGCATTTCGCCGTCGAGAACGGAGGACTACGGAACAGCCGTCAACACCGCGCCTCCGTTGAGTGTCAGCCGGTCCGCGGCCACGCTGCCATTCAGGTTGCCGTTCACCATCACCGCGCCCGTGGGCGCGAGGACGGCCGCGTGGACACTGGCTCCGCCGTTCACGGTGAGGCCCCCGCTCGCGAAGTTCAGGGCCAGCCATTCGGGATGGGTGGCGGCTCCGATCGTGCCGTTCGTGGCCAGACCGCTGGCCAGGTTGATCACGACTGGCCCCACGATCGTCACGGCCGCCCCGCCGTTCACGGTCAGGCCCTGCAGGTTGTAGACGGCGGGCGTGGTCGCTCCCGCCACCCCGAGGACAAGGCTCGAGTTGCCGTTGACGGTGAACGTCCCGTACGTGCCGGCGGGGATGGTCACGGCCCCGACTCCTCCGTTGAGCGTGAGGTTCCGGACGGTCGCGAAGTTGCCAGGGTTCTGACCCGGCACTGTGATCACGACGTCGCGCGTGCCCGTGGGCGGCGGGGGCGTCTGGACCGCGGGCAGGACGACGGCGTCCGTGCGGCGGACGACGTGCCGCAGGCGCGCCCCGCCGTTGAGCGTGATCGTGTAGCTCGACGGTGACGCCGTGCCATCTCCGTCGATCGTGCCGCCGTAGGTCGGCGAGCCGTTGAGGCGCACGGTCGGAGTGCCGGGCACCAGCAGGTCGCTGGTGATCACGGCGCCGCCATTGAGCGTGCCGCTCTCGGGCAGGAGCACTTCTACCGATCCCTCCACCCGTCCGTTGATCGAAGGCGTGTGGCGGACGGTTGCCGTCGTGAAGACCTGGAGGATCCCCGTGGCCGAGCCGACGTAGTTGCCGCCCAGGATGGTCGCCACCACCGCGTACGACCCGGGAGCGGTCGGTGGAGTCGCGCTGCCGTCGTACGTGACGGCGACCGACAGTCCCGGAGGCATGGTGGTCACCGCGACCGGCTTGGGCGTGCCGTCGTAGGCCAGCGTCAGGTCCACGAAGCCGACGGCCGCGTCGGCCGTCGTGATCGTGAGCATGCCGTTGATCGCCTGGACCGTGTAGTTGCCGAGCCGCAGCGCTGGATCCAGGAGCGAAGGCACGATGGGATATGCGCCGACCGGGCTCGCCGGAATCGCCGCCGTCGCGAAGACGGCCGTGATCGGGTCGGCGTTCTTGATCCCGGTCACGCTCCCGGTCAGGGTCGGATTCGGGGTGTTGAAGATCCGGGTCTTGTCATCGGCCTGCACCGTCAAGGGCGCGCGCAGGATCGTGAAGTTCGCGGTATTGGAGGTGATCTGGTAGTCGGGCAGCGCCCCCGGCGGATTGAGCACCGCGACGATGGTGTAGGGACCACCGGCGACCGTTTCGCCCGCCATACGGCTGTAGGTCGCGGTCACCGCATCGCTGGGCACAAAGCCAACGAGGGTGCCCGTGAAGGCGGGATCGCCGTCGCCGTAGACCTTGCTCGCCGCATTCGGAGTCACGGACGCGGGGCGCCGCGCGATCGTGAACGTCTTCGAATCGCCGCTCCCGGTGTGGTTCGCGTTGCCCGCGAAAGTGGCGCTGGCCGTCGCCGTCCCGGCGTGGAGGTTGTCCGAATAGGCCACGCCGAGCGATTGGTTGAAACCGCCCGCTCCGGTCACCGAGGCGGAGCAAGGCGTCAACGGGGCGCCGACATAGACGACGCTGACCGGACAGGTCACGACCGTCACCGAGCCCGCGGGCGAGATGGCGAACGTTTTCGAATCGCTGCTGCCCGTGTGGTTCGTGTCTCCGTCGAAGGTCGCGCTCGCGGTCGCCGTGCCCGCGTCCACGTTGTTTTCGTACGTCACCGCGACGGATTGGCTCAGTCCGCCGGCTCCTGTCGCCGTCGCCGTGCACGGCGCCTGGGCGGATCCGTCGTAGACGACGCTCACCGGGCACGTCACCTCGGTCGAAGAGGAGGCCTTCGCGATGTCGAGAGCGCCGGATCCCGATCCGGTGCCGTAGATGTCGTCGCCCGCGAACGTCGCCGTGACGCCCGACGGATACGAGCCGGCGTCGATCCCGGACAGCGCGACGCCGGTCAGCGCGGCCGTGCCGTTTGCATCCGTGATGGCTGTACCCGCCGCGTTCCCGTTCAGCGCGAACGCGATGGTCTTGCCGCCCAGCGGATTCCCGCCCGATGTGAGCGTCGCGGACAGGTCCACCGTTCCCGCATAGGTCCCGCTGGCGGGGGCGACGGCAATCAGGGTCGGAAGCGGAGCGAGGGGACTCAGGGGCAGCGTCCAGGCGTAGGCGCCGCGGCCACGCGTCCACAGCGAGAGCGTGGTCGAGCCACGGTCGATCTGCATGTCCCAGATCATCACGTGCGGCAGGCCCTCGAACCGCGACCACACCGGCGGGTTGGCCGTGACGTCGTCCGTGTAGTAGAGGCCCAGGTCGCTGCCCGCGAAGACCTGCTGCGGGAAGTTGGGGTTGACGATCACCGAGTCCACCGGGATGTCCGGCAGGTTCCCGCTCTTGTCCGCCCACGTGAACGACGTGCAGTCGGCCGTGCAGACGACGCGGAAGACGTGGCCGGGCGTGGCCGGTGTGTTGGCGTTGAAGCCGCCCACCGCGGCATACCCCGTCGGCACGTTCGCCGCGGGCGCGGAAGGATCGAGCGCGATGCCCAGCACCGGCCGATTCGGCAGGACGGTGTTGGCGCCGGTGACGTTGGTCCAAAGGCCCTGGTTCGCGGTCCCCGTGCCGAGGTTGCGGCCGATCCAGACGTTGCCGTCGTTGGTGCCGACGATGGCCGCGCTCTGCCATTTCGGCGAGTACTTCACCTGGTTGATGAACGACCGGTTGCCCAGGGACTGCTTCGTCATGTTCTGGGTCGCGGGGTTGTTGGTGACGACCCAGGTGTTGGTGGCCGTCGCGCCCGTGATCGTTTCCCACACGCGCGTGGTGCCCGCGATGAGGCGGCCGCAGCCGGTGGTGGCCCCGGCCAGACCGCAATCGTCCCCACCGGAGATCCCGCCGTGGAAGAGGTCGAACGGAAGGATGAAGGACTGGGTATCGCCCGTCCAGGCGCCGCGGCGGCTGCTGTAGCCGGAGCCGCCGGCCAGGCAGGTATTCGTGGCGCTCGCGGCGCAGCGGCTGAGCCCCCCGCTGTTGTTGCCCACCCAGTAGCGCAGGCCCGTTCCCGTGCCTACGGGATCGATGCGCGCGTAGAAGCCGTCGCCTCCAACCGTCATCTGCCACTGGACGGGACCCGTGGCTCCGCCCGGGAAGCTGGCCACGCTGGGCGCGTTGTCCTGCGCACCGCCCGCGGCCGAAGGGCTGGACGAAGTCGCGAAGTTGCCGCTGATGTCGCCGGAGTAGAACTCGATCGTGTTGAAGCCCGTGTCCATGTTGAACCAGGTGGGCCGGGCGACGCCTTCCGTGGCCACGTTCGCGTTGGTCGTGCCGTGAGTGCCGCCGTCGTTGCCGAGCAGAAGGAGGCTCGAGGAGCCGGGTACGAAGGCGAGCGCGTGCTGGTCCACGTGAACGGGTTTCGGGCTCACCCCGCTGTAGCCGCAGGTCGTGTCGTAGAACGCCGACCCCGTGCGGTTGGCGACCCACACGTCGAACGTGCTGACGTAGATGCGGTCGGGGTTGTTCGGGTCGACCGCCACCGCCTGGTCGTACCAGTTCTGGGGATAGTCGCCGCTGCCGGCGGTGCCGGAGCCCGCACCCGAGTTGGCGCACTGCCGCAGCGAGCCGCCCGCGGAGCCGGCCATGAAGCTCCACGAAGTCCCGCCGTCGTTCGATGCCCATAGCCCGAGCTGGCAGCCGTTGGTGTTGCCGCAGCCGCTGTTGTTGTTGGGGGCGATGGACTGCACCTGGGCATAGATGACGTTCGGATTGCTGGGGGCGACGGCGAGGTCGATGCGGCCGACCTGGTTGCCGGTAGTGGTGTTGACGTACGGGCTGCCGCTGCCCGCGTTCATGTTGGCGGCGGTCGTGTACGGGCTGCCCGTCACCGCGGTCCCGAAGACGAAACCGTTGGCATTGCTCGCGATCGGCGTGAACGCCGGACACCCGTTGGGCGGCATGGTCGCGCTGTAGATGCCGTTGGCGCCGTTGGCGCCGAGGTCGAACTGGACCGTGGTGGCGAAGCCGCGCGCGCCCACCGCGGCCAGGATCCGCGTGCTGCCGCCGACGTCCGTGAGCTCGAGGGCAGTGATGTCCTGGCGCTGCGTCGGGAACGCGTTGGTGAGGCAGGGCCCCGTCCAGTTCACCCCGCCGTCATAAGAGAGGTAGAGCCCGGTCTTGGTACCGGCCGCGACGATGTTCGAGTTGATGGGATCGACGCGGACCTTGCCCACCGCCTGGTACTGGGGGAACTGGCCGACGGGCACGGGGTACGCGGTGCCGAAGACGTTGGCTCCGAGCACGGTCCAGGTCGCGCCGGCATCGGTGGACTTGAGGATGCCCTGGCTGCCCATCGAGAACGACCCGTAGTTGAGGTCGCCCGTGCCGGCGTAGATCGTGTTGTGGTTGCTCGGGTCGATGGTTACGGTATCGATGCTGGTCGTGGAGACGAGCGGATCGTCGGTCACCACCGTCCATGAGGTCGTGGCGCTGCAGCAGTTCGTCGTCTTCCAGACCCCGCCGCCCACGCTGGCCGCGTAGGCCACGATGCTGCCGTTGGTGGTGGTCGTGGGGTCGACGACGATCGAGTTGATGCGTCCGGACGTCGTCGTGTAGTCGAAGCAGCCGGAGCAGCCGGTCATGCGCTCGGGCTTGGGGCCGAGGGGCACGAACGGGCTCGGCGTGGCGCTGAGCGTCGACAGGGCGGAATCGGCCACGCCCGCGTCTGACGAGATCGACGACGAGTCCGTCTGCGCGGCCGGGTTATCCGACCCGATGCCGCGCGCGGCGGGCCCGCGCGGACCGGGGCCACGCCGCCGGCCGCGCGGGATGCCGCGGGCCATGCGCTCGTCCTGCGCGGCCGCGCCGCGCACCCACTCGGGACGGAAGCGCCGCGTCGGGTAGGTGAGGCGGTCCACCCAGTACAGCTCCTGGGTGAGCATCCGCTCCGCGTCCGCATCGGCATAGCCGGCCGTGAACTCCGCCTGGGCCGTCGCGCCGGAGCTGAGGCCGGTCGCCGTCACCGTATAACCCGCGCGCGTCCCTTCCGCGTCCGGCTCTTCGACGGGCCGCTCGACTCCCGGCGCGCTCGACCGCGTCGCCGCGCTCGACTGGCTGCTCGTGGCCGCGGGGGCCGCGGGCGCCGTCGTCGTCAGCGTGAACGAGCCGGACTCGTCGGCGGTGGCTTCGAGCGCCGTCACCTCGCCGGGCGGCTCCGTCCCGATGACGATGGTCACCGTCTCGCGGGGCGCCCAATTCGCCCCGAGGAGCAGGACCGGCTCTCCGGGCAGGTAGCTCTCTTTCTCCGTGACGATGCTCGGCGAGCTGGCTTGCTGAGCGTGCGCGGTCGGCAACTCGACGATCGCGAGCAGGACGATGATGGCGGCGAGGCGGGAATAGCGGGCAGCGTGGCGGGCAGCGATAGACACTCTCTCTCCTCCGTCCGAACGGGACGTCGCGTTGGGGCGTGGCGGAAGGGGGAAGCCTACTACAGGCCCTGGTACGAGCGGTCCAGGTTTTTCTCGCCCGCCTTCGTCGCACGACATCCATCGGGGGCGACGGCGAGGGTGATCCAGAAGTTGGACGAGGGGCGGCGGCCGGTCACGCCGAATTCGAACCCGCGGACGGTTCCGCGAGGCAGCTCAACCGGCAGCTCGCCGCGCGAATACGTGCGCCGGATGTCGGAACCGCCATCCGGCGATTCCCGTGCCGCGGCAACGGTCAGGGTAGCGGCGGAGGCGTCGTCCTTGGCGCCAAAGGCCACGACGTAGCGGCCCTCGAATGAGCCATCGACCGCGATCGTGTCGGTCCCCGCGCTGGAGAACGTCCGGCAATCGGTGTCGCGCCAGAGCTCGGGGTCGCTCGCGATCCAGCTCTCGTCGGCGTGGCTCCAGGCCGGGCGCACCTCGAACACGCGCGCCTTGGACGCCGCGGCCACGGCCTCCGCCTCCTTCCGGGACCGCGCGGAGACGAGGACGATCCGCGTGTGATCGTCCGTCTCGTAGACGCTCCCTTCGAGCGAAGGCGTGCCCGTGCCCGACCAGACTACGAGGAACCGCCCGCGGCCGAGCTGCCACGGCTCACCGCCACTCAGGTCCGCCCGGAAACGCGCCAGGGACTCGCCGGCCTTTCCGACCAGTGCCGCCTTCTTCTTGGCGTTGCGGCCGAGCAGGGCGACGACTTCAGTGCTCGCCGCCCAGGCGTCCGCGACCTGCTTGCGGTCGGCGTCCGAGTCATAGCCGTTGAGCCACCAGATTTCCTTCGGCCCCGTCCGCGACTCGAGAGCCAGGTAGGCGTGGGGGCAGCGGAGCTGCGCGCACTGGCGCGCGGTGTCGGACTCGATGCGGTCGTATTCGGCCCGGACGCCGGCCTTCAAGGACTCGCGGTAGACCTGCAGGATCGCGGGCGGTTCGGCGGGAGCCGCCACCTGCATCGCGGCCAGGGCCAGGTACGACGCGGCCAGGAGTGGGAGCATCATCGACGACATTGTCGTTCGAGGCGGCCCCTTCCGTGGAGGTCCGATCGATGCCGATCCACCGATTTCAACCCGAGCTCGAGTTTCCCACCGTCGAGCGGTGCTTGATCACCGAGCTGCGGAACGTGGCCGGGGACGGGTCCTGCTCGATCGCGCGGGCCAGGGTCCCCCCCGGTGTCACGACGCAATGGCACCTTCTCCGCGACGTCGTCGAACACTACGTGATCGTGGAGGGACAGGGGCTGGTCGAAGTGGGGGATGGTCCGCCCACCCCCGTCTCGACGCTGGACGTCGTGTCGATACCGGCGAACATCCGGCAACGCATGAAGAACACAGGCAGCGGCGATCTGTCGTTCCTGTGCGTCTGTCTGCCGCGTTTCGTTCCCGAGTGCTACCAGAGCCTGGAGTGACATCGCGGGCAGAAGGCTGGATCATTCGGCTCATGGGGAAGTCGGATGTGAATGCGTATGCTGGCCTGCCGATCACCCAAGGAGGGGTCATGCTCGCTGCGATCCTGCTCACGATGGCCGTTGCCGCTGCTCCGGACCCGGCGGTGGTCGAGAAGGGACAGGCGCTGTTCACCTCGAACCACTGCATGCTGTGCCATTCCATCGCCGGCAAGGGCAATCCCAAGGGATCCCTCGACGCCGTCGGCGACAAGCACAGCGCCGAGGACCTTCGGAAGTGGCTGACCGAGCCCGTGGAGATGGCCAAGAAAGCCAACGCTCCCCGGAAGCCGGCGATGATTTCCTTTGCCAAGCTGCCGGCCGCGGACCTCGACGCGCTGGTCGCCTACCTGGGCTCGCTCAAGAAGAAGTGACCCGAGGGCCGTCTCCGGCTACCGCATGAAGCGCATCGCGGTGGGCAGGCCGATGGCGAGCACGGTCCCCAGGTAGAGCGCGCCCATCACGAAGCCGAGCTTCCAGAAGTCGCGTCCCCCGATGTACCCCGCGCCGTACCAGACGGGCGCGGGACCGGTCGCGTACGGCGTGAGCACGCCCATGAGGCCGATCGAGTAGACGAGGGTCAGCGCGACCGCCTTCACCGGCATGCCGGGCACGCTCGCCAGCACGGCCAGGAACGCGGGCAGGGCCGCCGTCGTGTGCGCGGCGTTGCTGGCAAAGAGATAGCGGAGGGCGAAGAAGACGGTGACGATCGCGACCGCGCTGGCCGCGACGGGCAGGCCGGTCAGGGCCGCCGCGCTGCGCTGCGCGAACCAGGCCAGGAAGCCGACCTGCCGCAATCCGTCGGCCAGGGCGACGAGGGTGGCGAACCACATGAGCACGTTCCACCCCGGCTTGTGGCCCAGGATGTCGGCCCAGCTCACCACGCCGGTCAGGATCATCGCCGACACGACGACGAGCGCGACCGTGACGGCCGGGATGCGCTGCGAGCCCGCGACCCAGGCCGCGAGCGCGGCCACGGCCAGCACGGCCATGATCGCTTCGCGGCGCGTGAGCGCGCCCATCGCCTTCAGCTCGCCCGCCGCCCACGCGACGACCTCCCCTCCGCGCTCGATGGAGGGCGGGTAGAGGACGTAGGTCACGAGGGGCGTCAGGAGAAAGAGGGGAATCCCCACGGGCAGGAAGCCCACCATCCAGGTCGTCCAGTCGATGTCCAGGCCGACGATCGTTCGCGCCATCTCCGCCGCCAGCAGGTTCGGGGCCATGCCGGTGAGGAACATCGAGCTGGTGACGGAGGTGGTGGCGAAGGCGGTCCAGCACAGGTAGCCGCCGATGGCTCTCGGGTTCTCCGTCGGCGACGAGCCGTACAGGGGCGGGATGCTGCGGACCACCGGGAAGATCGTGCCCGCGCTGCGGGCGGTGTTGGACGGCGTGAACGGGGCGAGGACGAGATCGGCGAGGGCGATGCCGTAGCCCAGCCCCAGCGTCCGCCGGCCCAGGGCGCGGACGAGGAGCAGGGCCATCCGGCGCCCCAGGCCCGTCACCTCGTAGCCGAGGGCGAACGTCGTCGCGGAGAAGATGAGCCACACGACGTCGTTGCTGAAGCCGGAGAGCGCCCACCGCATCGACTCCGCGGGCGTGGAGCCGACGAGGACGAGCGCGGCCGCCACGCTCACGCCGATGAGGCCCATGGCCGCGCCCGGAAGGGGCTCGGTCACGAGGCCCGTGATCACGAAGGCGAAGAGCGCGACGTAGCGCCACGCGTTGGGCGTGAGCCCCTCGGGAGTGGGAACGAGCCCGAGCGCGAGCCCGACGGCCAGGGGAACGAGCCACTTGACCATGACGCGGGCGCAATGCTGCCCGACCTCGGGCATCGGGTCCACCTCCGGCCCCGCTTGACGCCGGTGCCGTATGGTGTACTATGGAACGCAGTACACCTCGGAGGACATGCTTCCTTTCACCGTACGGTTCGCCAAGGGACAGCCGGTCTATGAGCAACTCGTCTACAGCGTCAAGAAGGCGATCCTCAGCCGCCAGCTCCGGGCGGGCGAGCCGTTCCCTTCCGTGCGCCAGCTCAGCGCCGAGCTCGGGATCAACCCGAACACGGTCCAGAAGGCCATCGCCGCCCTCCAGGCCGAGGGTCTCCTCACCGCGATCGCGGGGGTGGGGACGGTCGTGGCCGCCGCGTCGCCCGGCACCCGGGCCCAGCGCGAGCAGGTTCTCAAGGACGAAGTCGAGCGCCTGGTGGTGGACGCCAAGCGGCTGTCCATCACGCTCGACGATCTGCAGCAGGCCGTTGCTCACCACTGGAGGAGGCTCGAAAAGCCATGACCACCCCAGTCGTCGAGACCCACGGACTGACACGTCGTTACGGGAGCCGGGAGGCCGTCCATGACCTCTCGCTCGAGGTGCGGCCGGGAAGCGTCTACGCCCTGCTCGGACCGAACGGCGCGGGCAAGACCACGACCATCAAGATGCTGATGGACATCCTGCCGCCCACCGCGGGCTCGGCGTCGGTGCTGGGGCGGCCCTCGACCCGCCTGGGGCCGGAGGAGTTCCGGCGCATCGGGTACGTCTCCGAGAACCAGGAGATGCCTTCGTGGATGACGGTCGAGCAGCTCGTCGACTACTACCGCCCGTTCTACCCGGCGTGGGACGACGCGCTCTGCGACCGCCTGCGCGCCCGGTTCGAGCTGCCCGCCGGGCAGAAGATCCGCGACCTCTCGCGCGGCACGCGCATGAAGGTCGCCCTTCTCACTTCGCTGGCCTATCGGCCGGAGCTGCTGGTGCTCGACGAGCCCTTCAGCGGGCTCGACCCCCTCGTGCGCGACGAGTTCGTGAGCGGCGTCCTGGAGCTCACGGAGCAGGAGCGCTGGACGGTCTTGATCTCGTCGCACGACATCGACGAGGTCGAGCGGCTGGCCGACTGGGTCGGCGTGCTCGACGCCGGCCGGCTCCAGCTCGCGGAGCCCCTGGCCCGGCTGCAGGAGCGCTTCCGGCAGCTCGAGATCGAGACGGCCGGGCCCGCCGCCCTTCCCTCTCCCGTCCCCGAGCACTGGGTCGCGGTGGAGGCGGCGGGCGCGCGCGTCCGCATCGTGGACAGCCGGTTCCGTGAAGGCGAGAGCGAGGCGGAGGCCCGGCGGCTGCTCGGCACCGTGAAGGGGCTGACCGTCGAGCCGCTCTCCCTGCGCGAGATCCTGGTCGTGCTGGCGCGCAAGTTCCGGCTGGACGGCAGCCGGGAGCGGGGGGCACGCTCATGAGCCTCGTCTGGCATCAAATCAAGAAGGACGGCGGGCGGCTGCGCTGGCTCCTCGTACTGTGGGTGGTGCTGGTCGTCATTCAGTCGGGCCTCCTGGTGGCGTCCGCGCTCGTGGTCCAGGGCTGGGCCGCACACCTGGCCTACAAGCTCGTGGCCATGGTGCTGCCGCTCCTCCAGTTC
>Ga0075425_100005616_pt1 | contig 13055 bp, 12 predicted proteins | sample SoiMethybrSBSTD4_FD_75300 | JGI IMG/M metagenome (GOLD analysis project Ga0075425, IMG submission 75300) | Bulk soil microbial communities from a Populus tree surrounding site in Tennessee, USA - Soil MetaG P. TD hybrid SBSTD4 | ecosystem: Environmental > Terrestrial > Soil > Tree plantation...
GGCCGCCGGACTGACCGACCTGGGTACGTGGGGTCAGCAGGGCGTGCCGACGAAGCGCGTCTCGGGCTACCGCGACGCCGCCCCGATCGAGCTCATCTGGTGGTCGCGCGCGCACGCGGAGAAGGCGATCGACGCCCTTTTCACGGGCGATCCGTCCACGACTGCCGACGCGCTCGCAAACGGGGTCGCCTTGCGCACCTCGGGATTGCTGGCGCAGTGGCAAGAGCGCCTCCGTGACTACCCGGACGAGCTCGCCGGAGCGTGGATCGAGGACGCGGCGCTGCCGTGGGGCGGCTTCGCGGCCGCAGGCCTCCTGACACTCCTTCGCGACGGGGATCGGCTCGCGCTGGTCGAGCGGATGCTCGACGACGCCTTGCGCGTCGTTCGCATCGTCTTCGCAATGAACCGTGTCTGGGAGCCGACGACCAAGCGGCTCGCCGATCGGTCCGCGTTCTTGCCGGTCAAGCCGGACCGTCTGGCAGAGCGGATCGAGGAAGCGCTGACAGAGCCCGATGCTCGCCGGGCGGTGATGGTGATGACCGAGCTGCAGGCCGAGACGGTCGCGCTCGCGCCGGACGGGCCGAACGTCAACCGGGCACGGAAGTGGCTCGACGACGGGCTTCAGGTCCTGGCACGGCGGGAGCCGCTGGACGCTCCCCTTCCTTGACGGATCGAGCCGGGCCGCCTATCTTACGCCGTAAGCTTACGATGTAAGGAGACGACGATGAAGGCAGCACTCCTCGAGCAGTACGGAGCGCTCGTGATGCACGACGTAGAGACCCCGGAGCCCGGCGACGGCGAGGTCCTGGTCCGGGTTCATGCGTCGTCGCTGAACGCCGCCGACTGGTACGGATTCAGCGGGCGCCCGTACGTCGCACGCCCGCTGATGGGGCTGCGCGGGCCGAAGTCCGACGAGGCCGGCACCGACTTCTCCGGCGTCGTCGTGGCAGTCGGCGGCGGCCCAGACGGGCTCGCTCCGGGCGACGAGGTGTACGGCTGCCAGAGCGGCGCGTTCGCCGAGTGCGTCGTGGCGGGCGCCGCCGTTGCGCGCAAGCCGGCGAGCCTCTCGTTCGAGGAGGCCGCGGCCGTTCCGCTCGCCGGCCTGACGGCGCTGCAGGGCCTGCGCGACCACGGTGGCCTGCACTCGGGACAGCGAGTCCTGGTGAACGGTGCGTCAGGCGGCGTCGGCACGATGGCGGTGCAGATCGCGAAGGCGCTCGGCGCCGAGGTGCACGCCGTTTGCAGCCCGCGCAACGTCGAGCAGGCGCGCGCGCTCGGCGCGACGCACGTCTTCGACTACACGCGCGACGACTTCACCCGCGGCGGCGAGCGCTACGACGTGCTCTTCGACAACGCCGGTAACCGCTCCTGGCGGTCGATGCGGCGCGTGCTTGCTCCGGGCGCGACCGTCGTCCTCGTCGGCGGCCCCCGCGAGAAGCGCTTCGTCGGGCCGCTCGGGCACCTTGCGCGCGTCATGGTCGCCTCGAAGCTCGGCGGCCCCCGGGCTGTGTTCTTCATCGCGAAGCCCAACGCGGACGATCTCGACGCGCTCCGCGGCCTCATCGAGTCCGGCCAGGTGGAGCCGGTGATCGAGCAGCGGTACGAGCTGGCGCGGATCGACGAGGCGATGCGACGGTTCGGCGAGGGCCACGTGCGCTCCAAGATCGTCGTGACGATGTAAGATCGACCTTTTCGGATCCCAGTTGCCCGGTTAGACGGCCCGTGCGGCTGCTAGTGTGCGGTATGGGATCCGAGATAGCGCGCTACTAGCGCTCTGGCTCCGACGACGAATTGTCCTGCTCGCAGGGCTCTGAGCTAGGCAGCGGCGACCGGGAGCCGGAACGCGACGCGCGCTCCGCCCTGCGAGCGGTTCTCCGCCCAGATCCGACCGCCTTGCGCCTCGATCAGGCCCTGGGCGATCGCGAGCCCGAGCCCGGCGCCCTGACTGCCCCGGCTCGCGTCCGCGCGCCAGAAGCGCTCGAAGACGCGCCGCTCGCTGCCCGGCTCGAGACCGCTGCCGCTGTCCTCGACGACGACTTCGACAACATCGGTATCCGCGCTGACGAAGACCGCGATCGAACCATCGGACGGCGTGTGCCGGAGTGCATTCGTCAAGAGGTTGAAGAGAACGCGCTCGATCTTCTCCGGAGCGCAGCGCACGTGGGGCAGGTCGTCGGCGAGACGCGCCTCGAGCTTGACGTGACGCAGTCGCGCTTCTGCTTCGAAGCCGCGGACGCAACCTCTGACGATTGCGTCGAGTTGTGCGTTCTGCAGCTCGAGCGTGAGCGCGCCGGCGTCGATGCGTGCGAGCTCGAAGAGGTCGTCGACCAGGCCGCTGAGGGTCTGGACGCGCTCGCGGAGCGGCGGAAGATAGCGATCGAGGGGTACAAGTCCGTCTTCGAGGGCTTCGAGCATCGCGTTCATCGATGCGAGCGGCGTGCGAAGGTCGTGCGAGGCCCACGCGACGAGCTGGCGCCGCGCGTCGAACAGCTCTTCGAGGGAAACTGCCATCTGATTGAAGGATCGCGCGAGCTGGGCCACCTCCGTGACACCGCGCTCGGGTGCGCGCGCGGCAAGGTCGCCGCCCGCGAGTCGCGCGAACGGCTCGTGCAACTGCTCGATCGACGCGAGGATCCAGCGGGCGAGAAGCAGCGCTCCGACGATGGACGCGAGCGCGGCCGCGCTCGAGAGCGCGAGGATCTTCATGTCGTCGTGCATGTGGTACATGACGAGCCCGGACGCGAGCACGGCGCCGAGCGGAAGGACCGCGGCGAGGAGCGCGAGCGAGGCCAGCTGAAGGCGGAGCGTCGGCAGCAGGCGGAAGACGGCCGCCGCGCCGATCCCGACGAGCAACGTCAAGGCAGCGAGGGCGACGACGAGCGTGATCACGGATCCGGGTTGAAGCGGTAGCCGACGCCCCACAGCGTCTCGAGGAGGCGCGGCTCGGACGGGACGGTCTCGATCTTCTCGCGCAACCGGCGGATGTGAACGGTGACGGTGCCGGTGTCGAAGCTGGCCTCGTAGCCCCAGACCGACTGCATCAGCTGCTGCCGCGAGAACACGCGCCGGGGGTGCGAGGCGAGGAACCACAGCAGGTCGAACTCCGTCGGCGTCAGCCGCAGCCGTAAGCCCTGCTTGAAGACGTCGCGCGTGGCGCCGTCTATACGCAGGTCGCCCGTCTCGATCCTCTCGGTCTTGGCGGCGCCGGGTGTCGTGCGACGGATGACCGTCTTCACGCGTACCGCGAGCTCGCGGGGTGAGAACGGCTTCGTGACGTAGTCGTCCGCGCCGATCTCGAGCCCCACGATCCGGTCGGCCTCTTCCCCCAGGGCGGTGAGCATGATGACCGGGACGTCCGACCGTGAGCGAATCCAGCGGCACAGCTCGAGGCCGTCCATGCGCGGCATCATCAGATCGAGGACGACTGCGCTCGGCGTCTCCTGCTCGAGCATCTCTCGAGCGACGACGCCGTCCTCGGCCTCGGCCGTCTCGAACCCAGCATCCTTGAGATAGGTCACGACGACGTCGCGCACGATCGGCTCGTCGTCGACGACCAGCACGTAGCCCATCGAGTCATTATGCGGGCGGAGGTTCTTACGAGACTCTGAACTTTCGCGCCTGTAAGGGCTGCGCAAGAAACGCCTCGTAGCCTCGGAGGCATCGTTCATCCGATGCCGAGGAGGCAACATGAAAAGGCTCGCTGTCGTCGCCCTCACGCTGTTCGCAACAGCGCTTCCCGCGGCTGCGGCCGCGCCGGCCAAGCAACCGGTGGTTTCCGGCTTCTACCGCGGCCACCAGATCCGATACTTCGACTACGGCGCGATCAAGCTGAAGTCGGGCAACAAGCTCGCGCCGATCTGGACGGTGACGAACGGCGCCCCCGGACAGCACAACATCGTCGACACCGTCCCCGGCATGAGCAGCTATTCACCGCTGTGGCTCGTCAGGAAGGTCACGTTCAAGGCGGGCGTGACGCCGCGTCTCCTGAGATCGAAGGCAGACGTCGACGCAGCCCTTAGGAAGGGCGACGCGACCGTCGAGCAGACATCGACCGTCGTGAACTGCCCCGTGCTCGGCTTCGGCCAGGCCGTGGTGACAGGCTTCTCCAACGGCCATCGCATCCACTACTTCGATCTCGGGCCGGTGAAGGTCGCCGCGGGCAACACCATTGCGCCCCTGTTCACCGTGACCAACCCTGTCGGGCCGCAGCAGCACAATGTGGCCGAGGAAAGCGTCGCCGTCGGGCAGACGAAGTATCCGCCTCTGTGGGGGATCATCAAGGTGACGTTCAAGGCCGGCGTGAAGCCTCGCCTGATCACTTCGTACGACGAGATCGAGAAGGCGCGGGCAGCCGGCGAAGTGACGGTCGCCAAGACGGCGCTCGTCGTGAATTGCCCGGTTGTTGCCTAGGTCAAGCTGCAAATGGCGTGGCGTGCCTACCGCGACATCGCCGCCGGATCACAGGGCCGGTCGTGGAAGCACGTGTCGACCAGCCGCCTCAGGAAGCTCTCGTTCCAGGCGTTGATGAAGTCGGCATGGCCGGTGAGAACTCCGCCGGATGCGAGGTACACGTCCTTGCCCCCGCCGATGGGATACCGGACCGTCAGCCGAATCAGCGGCACTTTCACCGGATGCGAGGCCGGACAGACGTAGGCGCGGCTGTAGGCCATGTGGCTTTGGTGGTCCGGCGTGTCCAGGTGCTTGCCGTCCCAGCAGTCCGGGAAGTTCACGTGCAGCTCGAGATACCGCTTCTGGTGCCCGCGCGGCGGAGGGAGCGGGCGGGCCGGGCACGTCAGGCAGGGTTTGAAGAAGCCCTTCTTCCGGGTGAGCCGCACGTCGGCGCAGCTCTTCGGCGGCCGTACGAGTGGTGCCGAGCGCGCGCCCTCGGACGCCGCACAGGCCCAGTAGACGACGTTCGTGCTCTGCGGCGAGAACGCGTGGGCGTTGCCCGCGATGATCTTCAGCCCGGCCGGGAAGGGATGCAGCTGGTCGTAGCCGCGCAGGTTGAAGTAGAACTGACCCTTCTCCGGCCTGATCTCACGATTGCCCTGGAAGAGCGTCGGCACCCAGTACGCGGCCTTGTCGGCGCTCGGCTTGCACGTCGTGCGCGCCTTGCGCAGGCTGGCGAGCGTCGAGCTCGCGTCCGTCGAGGCGTTGCCGAAGAACGTGTGCGGGTGCGACTTTCCCGGCTGTCCCGGGTACACGATCGGGTCGTCGTCGTTCGTGTGGCTGAAACGGCAGTTGGCATAGAAGTTGTTGCCGTGCAGCTTGGTGCGGCCGGCGGGTGCATCGCTCGCAACGAGAAGCAGCGAGGTGAGGGCGGCGAAGGTGAGCAGACGTCTGCTTGCCATTCCACCAAGACGACGCGAGAGCGATGCGGTTTCTTCATGTCCGCGAGTTTCTCGCGCGCAGTAAAGACGTCATGCTGGTCGTGCGTCGATTTCTGAGGGAGGCGACGCGAACCCGACGATCGAACAGACCACACTCGCGCTCGCCGTCGAGGGCCGGCGGTGGCTTCGCCTGCCTCGGCGCGGCTCCGACACCGATAGTCGCTCGCCCGCGACCATCGAGGAGATCTATCGCGAGCACGCACCGCGCTTCCGGCGAGTCGCGCTGGCGATCGTGCACGACGCGGAGACCGCGGAGGACGTCGTGCAGGAGGCGTTCGCGAAGGCGATCGTCCGGCGCACGTCCTTTCGCGGCTCCGGGGATACGACCGCGTGGGTGTGGCGCATCGTCGTCAACGCCGCGCTCAGCCGCCGCCGGCGCCGGCGGCTCGAGGCGCTCGCGCTCGAGCGGACTGGTCTCGCCGCCGAGACGGGCGCCGAGCCCGTTGCGGTGGACGACGACCTCCGGCGGCACGTTGCCCGTCTGCCGAAGCGGCAGAGGCTCGCGCTCTTCCTCCACTACTACGCGGACATGGACTACGAGACGATCGGGCGCGTGCTCGGGATCGCGCCGGGGACCGTCGGCAAGCTGTTGCACGATGCTCGAGCGACCCTGAGGCGGGCTTTCGAAGAGGACTCCGATGCATGACGAACAGCTCCGAATTGCGCTCGACGGTCTCGTTCCTTCGCTACCCGGCGAGCCACTCCGTGAAGGACGGGGCTGGCGGGACGTGCAGCGGCGGGCGCGGCGGCTTCGCCGCCGCCGGCGAAGCCTGCTCATCGCCACGGCCCTGTGCGCGGCGCTCTTCTCGACGCTCGCAGCGGGCGGGCAGATCGGCTCGTTCGCGTCGCACAGCAAGGCACCGCACCTCCTCGTACGTGGGACGCTGTACACGCAGGAGGGCCGGCGGGCGGGGTCGCTTCAGATCGAGCTCGAGCGCGCGACGATCGTTCTCGGGCGCCGGGTGCGTTTGCTGGGCTGGCGGCTCCCGTCCGACCGCGGCTTCCGCGCACGCTGGTTCCTCGAGCTCGTGCCCGGTCCCGGCGCGGGCCTCCGCAGTGGATCGCTGATCGTCGGCGGCGAGCCGCAACGGCTGTGCGGCCCGTGCGGCGCCCAGGCATCGGGAGAGCTCGAGCTCTCCGCGACTCAGGCGACCGCACTGGTCAACGACGAGGTGACGTTCGCCGGCGAAGCCGCGAACGCCGCCGTCGTGTCCGGCGCCGTCAGGCTCGACCGCTCACGTCTGCACCGCGCAGTCATGTGCATCCAGGGCGCCAGGGCGTGCACGCGGATCTACACCGGTCGCACGTAACGTCGTTCGGGGCGCCGGCGAGACCGGGCTTGTGTTGACTCATCACGGTCTGAAGGAGGCGACCCGTGTTCAAGGTGATGACCTGGAACGTCGAGAACCTGTTCAAGCCCGGCGCGCCGGCGGGACCGGATACGGAGGCGCTGTACGAGGCCAAGCTCGAGGGATTGGCCGCGACGATCGACGGCCAGTCGCCCGACGCGCTCGCGCTTCAGGAGATCGGCGATCCCGAAGCGCTCGCGGACCTGGTCTCGCTGCTGTCAGGCAGCTGGCATCAGCGCGTCTCTCGTCATCCCGATCAGCGCCAGATCCGGGTCGCCTGGCTCACGCGGCGTGCGATCAGCGAGCCGGTCGACATCGTTGCCTTCCCGGAACAGCTTCAGCCGGTCCAGGTCGACGACGGCGGCACGACGATCGCGGAAATGGGACGCGGCGCCGTCGCGATCACGGTCACGACCGACGCGGGAACACCGGTGCGGCTCGTGACGGCGCATCTGAAGTCGAAGCTCCTGAGCTTCCCCGGCGGACGCTTCAGCCCCCACGACGAGAACGAGCGGGCCCGGTTCGCCACCTACGCCCTCGACCGCCGCGCGGCCGAGGCGTCAACGCTTCGCGTCTGGGCGACGGCGACCCTCACGGCCGCCGCGCCCGGACAGCCGTTGATCCTCGCCGGCGACCTGAACGACACCGTGCAAGCCGCCACGACGCAGCTGCTCCTCGGCCCGCCGGGATCGGAGATCGGCACCGCCGGCTTCGACCAGCCCGACCAGGGCGACGAGCAGCGGCTTTGGAACCTGGCCCCGCTGATGCCCGAGGGAAGGAACTACTCGCGCATCGACCAGGGTCGCAGGGAACTGATCGACCACATCCTCGTCTCTCAGGCCGCGGTCGAGCCCCTCGCCGCGATCGAGACCGGGGCCGTGATCCCCCCGCCGCTGCCCTCGATCACGAGCTACCCCAACGAACGGCGCAACGCGCCGAGCTCCGATCACGCCCCCGTCGTGGCCAGCTTCGCCGATCTGTGAGCTGCGTCAGTCGCCGTTCACGGTCGAGCGAACCGACTGACACCGGTTGACGAGCCCGGTGCGGCCGCTGAGCTCCATACGCGGACTGTATTAGCCGTCTGGTCTGCAACCGTTAGGCTCCTTGCTTCAGGCGGGGAGCTCAGCTCCCTGGATCGTGTTCTCGCAGGGGGTGAGCCGCTCTCGCGGTCGTGGCGGTCATCGACAGGCACAGCGTGTCCACGACCGGCGTCCAAGGCGCCTGACGTCGTGCTGCTCGGCCGCAACGCGGAATGCGCGACGCTCGACCAGCTGCTGGCGGCTGCCCGGGCGGGCCGTAGTCAGGTGCTGGTGCTCCGCGGAGAGCCGGGAGTCGGGAAGACGGCGTTGCTCGAACACCTTCGAGAGCGGGCCGCGGGGTGCCGGGTCGTGCGTGCGGCAGGGATCGAATCCGAGATGGAGCTTCCGTTCGCGGGCCTGCACCAGCTCTGCGCGCCGTTGCTCGAACGTCTCGACCACATCCACGGCCCGCAGCGTGCGGCGCTTGCGACCGCCTTCGGCCTGGGTGGGGGTGCGCCTCCCGATCGGTTTCTGATTGCGCTTGCTGCGCTCAGTCTCCTCGCGGAAGCGGCGGAAGAAGAGCCGCTCGTGGGCCTCGTCGACGATGCGGAGTGGCTGGATCGAGTCTCGGCACAGACGCTCGCGTTCGTCGCTCGGCGTCTGTTCGCGGAGCGCATTGCGCTCGTGTTCGTGGTTCGAGAAGGGAGCGACCACGAGCTCGCCGGCCTGCCGAGCTTCTTCGTGCGCGGCCTGAGCGGGATCGACGCGCGGGCGCTTCTCGATTCGGTGCTGACCGGCCCGCTCGACGATCAGGTGCGCGAGCGAATCGTCGCCGAGACGCGCGGGAATCCCCTTGCGCTGCTCGAGCTGACTCGCGGCCTGACGCCAACCGAGCTGGCCGGCGGATTCGGGCTCCCGGACACCACGCACGTTGCCGGCCGCATCGAGGAAGGCTACGTCTCGCGTCTTCGCTCGCTTCCCACCGACTCGCGGCGGCTCGCGCTCGTGGCTGCCGCCGAGCCTGCGGGCGATGTGATCCTGCTGTGGCGCGCTCTCGACCGCCTCGGGATCGGGCGCGAAGCGGCGGCCGACGCGGAGGCGGCAGGTCTGCTCGAGCTCGGTTCGCAGGTCAGGTTTCGGCATCCGCTGGTTCGATCCGCCGCCTATCGATCGGCCTCCGCCGAGGAGCGGACCGAGGTGCACCGGGCCTTGGCCGATGCGACGGATCCAGACGTCGACCCCGACCGCCGCGCGTGGCATCGCGCGGCCGCGGCAACTGGGCCCGACGAAGACGTCGCGCTCGAGCTCGAGCGATCGGCGGGCCGAGCGCAGGCTCGCGGCGGTCTCGCCGCGGCGGCTGCATTTCTTCAGCGCGCCGTCGAGTTGACCGGCAAGCGTTCGTGCCGTGCGGATCGGGCGCTCACGGCGGCGCTCGCCAATCTCCATGCCGGTGCCTTCGAGACCGCCCTCGAGCTGCTGACGATGGCCGAAGGCGGAGCGCTGGGCGAGCTGCAGCGATCCCGCGCGGAGCTGTTGCGCGGGCAGATCGCGTTCGCCTCCGGGGTGGGGAGGGATGCGCCGCCGCTGCTCCTCGACGCAGCGCGCCACCTCGAGCCGCTCGACGCCGGGCTGGCGCGCGAGACCTATCTCGACGCATGGGGCGCGGCGTTGTTCGCCGGGAGTCTTGCGACGGCGGGCGACCTGCTCGAGGTCTCGGAGGCGGCGAGGGCGGCTCCGCCGCCGGCCGGTCAGCCGCGCGCCTCCGATCTCCTGCTCGAGGGCCTCGCGACGCTGGTCGAAGAGGGCCGCACAGCTGCGCTCCCGCTCCTGAGGCGCGCTGCGAGCGCGTTCGCCGCCGACGAACGTTCGGTCGAGGAGAACTTCCGCTGGGGGTGGTTGACGACAGTGCCGTCGAACGTGCTCTGGGACGACGAGACCTGGCACGCGATCAATGCCCGTCAGCTCCACCGTGCCCGCGAGGTCGGGGCGCTCGCCCGGCTCCCGATCGACCTCACCGCGATGGCGATCCTCATTGCCTGGTCGGGCGATTTCGCCGCCGCCGCCTCGGCGATCGCGGAGTCCGAAGCGGTCACCGAGGCGACCGGCACCCGAATCGCCCCCTACAGCGCGATGCTCCTCGCCGCGCTGCGTGGCCGGGAGGGCGAGGCCACCGCCATGATTGAGTCGACGATCGCGGGAGCGACTGCCGGGGGCCAGGGAATCGGCGTGCAGTTCGCGCAGTGGACGGCCGCGATTCTCTTCAACGGCCTCGGCCGTTACGAGCACGCGCTGGCTTCCGCCCAGGCGGCAACGAAGGACGAGCTCGAGCTGTTCCTGCCGGCCTGGGCCCGACCCGAGCTCATCGAGTCGGCGACGAAAAGCGGAAGGCCGGACCTCGCTGCGGCCGCCTTCGAGGAGCTGACGAGCGCGACCACCGCCGCCGGCACCGACTGGGCGCTGGGAGTCGCGGCTCGCTCGCGCGCGCTACTGGAAGAAGGCCGCAGCGCTGACGCCTCCTATGGCGAAGCAATCGATCGGTTGGGCCGCACGCGCTTCCGTCCCGAGCTCGCCCGTGCGCATCTGCTCTACGGCGAGTGGTTGCGGCGGGAGGGCCGCCGCAGCGCCGCACGCGTCCAGCTCCGCACGTCGTACGACATGCTCACCGGGATCGGCATGGAGGCGTTTGCCGAGCGCGCGCGTGTCGAGCTGCTCGCGACCGGCGAGAAGGTGCGCAAGCGACCGGCCGCCGGACCTGAGCAGCTCACCCTGCAGGAGGCGCAGATCGCGCGACTCGCACGCGACGGCCTCTCCAATCCGGAGATCGGCGCACGCCTGTTTCTCAGCCACCGCACCGTCGAGTGGCATCTCCACAAGGTCTTCGCCAAGCTTGGCGTGACGTCGCGGCGCGATCTGCGGCACGCGGCGCTCGACTCGGCCGAGGCGCCGGTGCCCGCGTAAGAGAGGTGTGAGTTGAAGGAAGCCCGGCTCGACCTCACACGGTCGCAGATCCTCGCGTTCCGGCGGCACGTCGCAGCGCTCGACGAGCGCCTTCCACGAGGCGCTCGCTCGCTCCGGCGCGCAGCGTGGGCCGGCCTGCAGGACAGCATGCCCCGCGCGGCGCTCCTCTCCATCCATGCGCGCGTCGAAGGAGCTCGGCCATCGTCGTGGGAGGATCCATCGCTCGTCCAGCTTTGGGGCCCGCGGTTCAGTGCGTACGTCGTGCCGGCGCGCGACCACGCGGTGTTCTCGCTCGCGAGGCTGCCGGACGACGCGCGTGGGCGACGCACCGCCGAAGACCTCGCCGCCAGGCTGCACGCATTTCTCGCTGGGCGACAGATGACCTACGGCGCGGCGGGTGCGGGCCTCGGCGTGCACCCGAACCGACTCCGGTATGCCGCGGCGACGGGAACGGTGCTGATCCGCTGGGACGGCGCCCGGCTGCCGGTGGTCTGGACCGTGCCGCGACCCGAGCTCGACCCGCGCGATGCACGCCGCGAGCTGGCGTGCCGGTACCTGCACGTCTTCGGCCCGACGACGGCCTCGGCGTTCGCCAGGTGGGCTGGCATCGGCCGGGCACAGGCGCGAGAGGCATTCGACGGGCTCGGCGGGTCACTCACGGCGGTGCGAACGCCGATCGGCGACGGCTCGATCCTGAGCCGCGACGAGCCGGCTTTCCGCGCCGCTCCCGCGCCTGCCGCCGCGGCACGGCTGCTGCCGAGCGGCGACGCGTACTTTCTCCTGCACGGAGCCGATCGCGAGCTGCTGGTCCCCGACGCGGCGCGTCGCGGCGCGTTGTGGACGCCGCGTGTCTGGCCGGGCGCCGTGCTCGTCGGCGGCGAGGTCGCCGGGACGTGGCGGCGGGCTCACGCCGACCTGACGATCCAGCCCTGGCGTCGGCTCTCGCGCGCGGAACGCGATGCAGTCGAGGCGGAAGCGGAGCGCTTGCCGCTTCCAGGTGTCGAGCGCGCGGTCGTCGTGCGCTGGGACGCACGTCTATAGTTAACCAACAGGTGAACAGTTCAGCGGCCCAGCTCGATCGAAGCTTCCTGGCGCTCTCGCATCCTGTCCGTCGCACCATCCTCGAGCGGTTGGCCCACGGTCCGGCCACGGTTGGGGAGGCGACGCGCGGAGTCGCGGTCTCGAAACCTGCGGTGACGAAGCACCTGAGGGTGCTCGAGGACGCGGGCGTCATCGTCCGTCACGTCGAGGGCAGGATCCACCGCCTTGCGCTGCGCGTCGACGGCCTCGTCGACGCGGAGTCGTGGCTCGACGAGTACCGCAGCTTGTGGGAGGCGAAGTTCGATGCGGTCGAGCGGCATCTGGCGAAAGGAGGCAAGGATGGCGACACGTGAAGGCACGGTCGTGCGCGTCCAGCGACGCTTCGCAGCGCCGCGGGAGCGCGTGTTCGATGCGTGGACGAACGAGGACGTGCTCCGCGAGTGGTGGTCGGCAATGCCCAGCATGCGGCCGGGCACGATCGAGGTCGACCTACGCGAGGGCGGGCGCTACCGGATGGAGATGGTCACCGACGAAGGAGAGACGCACATTGCCCTCGGCGAGTTCCGCGAGGTGAGGCGGCCGGAGCGCGTCGCGTACACGTGGTCGTGGGAGTCGAATCCCGATGCGATGGCAGGCAGCTCCGACACGCTGGTGGAGGTCGACTTCTTCGAAGACGGCGACGGAACGATCGTGACCCTCGTCCACTCGGGCTTCGCCGCCGAACAGATCGCCGAGCTCCATGAGCACGGCTGGACCGGCACGCTCGAGGAGCTCGCGAAGCACCTGAACGCGTAGCCGAGTGGCGAGGTGCCGACTTGTCATCCTTCGGGCTCCGACGCGAAGAGGTCCAGTCCCAGGCGGCGCGAGAGGAAGGCGGCCACCAGCTGACCCTTGACGCTGTTTCCGGCGGCATCGAGCAGCGGCACGAAGGTGCCGATCCCGCCCTTGCCGGGTGAGACCGTGACGACGCCGCCGATGCCGCTCTTGCCGGGGAGGCCGATGTCGTAGAGCCAGTCCCCTGAGGTCTCGTAGAGGCCGGCTGTCGCCATCACGGCCAGCGTGCAGTGGCAGCTCTCGGCGTCCACCACGCGCGTGTGGGTGTGCGGGTTCACGCCGCCGTTGGCGAGCGTCGCGGCCATCACGGCGAGGTCGTGCGCGGTCACGGCGAGGCAGCTCTGGCGCGTGTAGAGATCGACGGCTTCGGCCGGGTCCGAGTACAGCCGTCCGTAACCTTGCAGCAGCCGGGCAAGGCTCTGGTTTCTGTGGTTGGTGGCAGCGGCCGACCGGTAGACCTCGTC
>Ga0075425_100005619_pt1 | contig 13052 bp, 13 predicted proteins | sample SoiMethybrSBSTD4_FD_75300 | JGI IMG/M metagenome (GOLD analysis project Ga0075425, IMG submission 75300) | Bulk soil microbial communities from a Populus tree surrounding site in Tennessee, USA - Soil MetaG P. TD hybrid SBSTD4 | ecosystem: Environmental > Terrestrial > Soil > Tree plantation...
TCAGCATGATGTCGTCGGACTCGCAGGCGATGGGGCGGATCGGCGAGGTGATCTGCCGCACGTGGCAGACGGCGGACAAGATGAAGAAGCAGCGCGGTCCGCTGGGCGGAGAGAAGCCGGGCAGCGACAACCTGCGCGTGCGCCGCTACATCGCCAAGTACACGATCAATCCCGCGATCACGCACGGCATCGCGGGCGAGGTCGGATCGGTCGAAGTCGGCAAGCTCGCGGATCTCGTGCTGTGGAAACCGGCGTTCTTCGGCGTGAAGCCGGAGCTCGTGATCAAGGGCGGATTCATCGCGGGCGCGATGATGGGCGACGGCAACGCGTCGATTCCGACACCGCAGCCGGTCGTCGCCCGCCCGATGTTCGGAAGCTTCGGCCGCGCGCTGGCGTCGTGCAGCGTCCACTTCATCAGCCAGGCAGGCCTGGCCGGCGGCTGGTTCGATGGGTCGGCGCGGCGGGCCGTCGCCGTGCGGGGCTGCCGCGCGCTGACAAAAAACGATCTCGTGTTGAACGACGCGCTGCCGAAGATCGACGTCAATCCGGAGACCTACGAAGTCCGCGCGGACGGAGAGCTGATGACCTGCGAGCCGGCCGACGTACTGCCGCTCGCTCAGCGGTACTTTCTGTTTTGACGGCAGTCCTGGAAATCCATCGCGACGCGATCCCCGCGGGCTTTGCGCGGGACACGATTACTCTGGGCTGGGAGGAGCGGACGCGCGTCCACGGACGACGGGTGAGCGACGGCGGTGTCGAATTCGCGACGTCGCTCCCGCGCGGGACCGTGCTCCGCGAGGGCGACGCCTTCGTCCTGGACGAGGAACGCGTTGTCGTGACCGTGCGCGAGCGCGCGGAACCGGTGTTCGTGATCGAACCGCGATCCGCGAACGAGTGGGCGCTGTTCGCGTATCACATCGGCAACCGGCATCAGCCGGTGATGATCACGGACCGCGCCCTCGTCTGTCCAGACGTCCCCGGCGTCGAGCAGCTGCTGCGGCAGCAGCACATGCCGTACGTGCGCGCGATCGCGCCGTTCACGCCGGTCGCAGCCACCGCGGGACACCAGCACTGAATTGCGGATTGCGGATTGCGGATTGTGGATTGCGGATGATCGAACTTCTCCATTTGTGCGATTCGCTGTTTCCGATTGGATCGTTCGGTTATTCCGACGGTCTCGAGTCGGCGACGGCGTCAGGGCAGGTTGCGTCCAGGGACGACCTGCGCGAATGGCTGGACGTCTGCCTCGACGAGTCGATTGGCCGCGCGGAAGGGCCGGCGGTCCGGCTCGCGCGGCTGGCGCTCGATGGCCGCGACGACGACCGGCTCGTCGCGATCGATCGCGAGCTGCACGCGCTGCGACCGGCGATGAGCGCGCGCGCGTCGAGCCGCGCGATGGGGCATCGCCTGCTGACGACCTGGCGCCGGCTGCACCCGGATGCGCGTATCGATGTTGTCGCGGCGCTCGCCGACGAGCGTCGCATCGGACCGACGCTGCCCGTCGCCTTCGCGGTGGCGTCGCTGTGCGCGGGCGCCGACGTCCGGACGTCGATCGAGGCGTTCGCGTACACGCGGCTTGCGGCAATCGTTTCCGCGGCCATGCGTCTGATGGCTGTCGGCCAGACCGACGCGCACGCGCTGCTCGCTCGCGCGCTCGATCGCGTCCCCGCGGTCGCGCGCGACATCATCGATCGCGATGCGGAGATCGAATCGTTCGCGCCGGCGATGGACATCGCGCAGATGAGCCATCAATACGTGCACTCGAGGCTGTTTCGATCCTGAAGGGATTCGGGATTTTGTGGGCATTGGTCGGGAATGGGGATTTGATGTGAAACGCGGTCCGGTGCGTCTCGGGATTGGCGGGCCGGTGGGCTCGGGCAAGACCGCCCTCGTCGACGCGCTGTGCAAACGCATGCGCGATCGGTATCGCCTCGGCGTCGTCACCAACGACATCTTCACCAGGGAGGACATGGAGTTCCTCGTGCGGAGCGAGGCGCTGTCGCCCGATCGGATCATCGGAATCCAGACCGGCGGCTGCCCGCACACGGCCATCCGCGAAGACGCGTCGATGAATTTCGACGCGATCGACGAGATGACGGCGCGCCACGGCGATCTCGATCTGATTCTGCTCGAGAGCGGCGGCGACAATCTCGCCGCGAGCTTCAGCCCCGAGCTCGTCGACGCGTCCATCTACGTGATCGACGTCTCGGGCGGCGACAAGATTCCGCGCAAAGGCGGGCCGGGGGTGACGCGCGCCGACCTGCTCGTCATCAACAAGATCGATCTGGCGCCGTACGTCGGCGCGGATCTCGACGTCATGGCGCGCGACTCGAAGAAGATGCGCGGCGACCGGCCGTTCGTCTTCACAAACATCAAGGCCGGCACGGGAGTGCAGGAAGTGATTGGATGGATTCGTCACGAGCTGTTGCTGGAGACGTGATCGTCCGCGCGGTCCGCGCGGGAGCATGATGGCGTGGACACAGCGCGAGCTCTTGCTGGAACAGCGCTAACCGGCGCGGCGCGTCTACAACTCGGCTTCGAGCGGCGCGGGTGCCGGACCGTGCTCGCGCGCAGCTACGCCGAGCCGCCGTTCCGCGTCGGGCCCGCGATCGACGTCGACGGCGCCGCATACCTGATCGTCGTGGTCGCCGGGCCGGGCGTCTTCGGCGGCGACGATCTCCGTCAGACGATCCACGTCGGCCGCGGCGCGCGCGTCGTGCTGACGTCGCAGTCGGCGCTGCAGGCGCATCCGGGGATTCACCCGACGGCGGCGACGCTCCGGCAGGACATTCGTATCGACGAAGACGGCGAACTGCTCGCGGAGTGGGATCCGGTCATCCCGTTCGCAGACTCGCGTCTCGACCAGCGCTTCGCGATCGACGTCGCCGCCGGCGCGCGGCTGTTCTGGAGCGACGCGGTGATGTCGGGGCGCGCCGGACGCGGCGAATCGTGGCGCTTCGCGTCGCTGGCGCACGAACTGGCGGTGCGCGTCGATGGCTCGCTGGCGTATCTCGAGCGGTATCGGCTCGCGCAGGACCGTCAGCCGACGCGAACCTGGATGGCGGCCGGCGCCGACTACGCCGGGACCATTCTCGTCGCGCATGCGGGGGCGACTGCGGACGCGGCCGCCGCTCTGCACACAAGACTGCAATCGATCGGCGCCGATCGGACCTCAGCAGGAGCCGATGCCGTTCAGAATGGTCTGCTGGTCGCTCGCCTGCTTTCGGCGTCCGGGTGCGGTTTCGCCGCGGCCCGGGAGGCCTCTCGTGTGCACGTTCTGGAATCGATATTCGGGCGGGCGGCGGGCGCCAAACGGAAGTAGAATAAGCCCTTCACCAAATGTTTTCCGCAGCAAGGCTCCCCGTGTCGGCGGCCCTCGCCGTCCTCGTCGTGGTCCTCGCCGGGATCCCGGCGCGCGCCGACGACGTCAAAGCAGGCGGCGAATGGCGGGTCACGTTCGTCGTGCCGACCGGCACGAAGAGCGTGAACATGATCGTCAACCAGCACGACAAGCATCTGACGGGCACCGTCGTCGACGAGTACGGCGAGTTCCCGCTCGACGGACGCCTCGACGGCAATCAGCTCAGCGTCGTCTGGTCGGTGCCGGAGGACGGGAAGCTGATGGAGATCACGGTTAAGGGCAAGATTGAGGGCGACACCATTACGGGCACAGCGACGATCGGCAAACTGGGCGAGGGGCCGATGACGGCCCGGCGTACCGCGGAATAGCGTCCGGCCTCGGCCGGCGTCCGCCTTGGCGGACGATAGAAGGAGAAAGTTTCATGAAGCGCGCACTGTTCACCATGCTGGCGATTCTCACGCTCGCCGCGCCCGCTTTCGCTCAAGCGACCAACGTCGCCGGCGACTGGGATGTCACGATCGTCTCACCGCAGGGCCCCAACACCACGCGGCTCACGCTCAAGCAGGACGCCGACAAACTGGACGGCATGTTCAAGTCGCCGATGGGCGAACTGCCCGTGAAAGGGTCGGTCACCGGCAGCGACGTGAAAATCACGTTCACGATCGACATCCAGGGCCAGGGCCTGGACATCGCGTTGAACGGCAAGGCGAACGGCGCCACCATCACGGGCACCGCGGTCTTCGGCACGTTCGGCGAGGGCGAGTTCACGGCAAAGAAGGTTGAAGCGACGACGGCGGCGGCGGGCTCGACCGCGACCGCGGCCGCTGCGACGACCACCGCACCCGCTGCGGCGACCGCAACCGTCGGCAACGCCGCCGGCAAATGGGACGTGATGCTGAAGACGCCGCAGGGCGACTTCCCGGCGACCGCGAACTTCACGGTCGACGGCGACAAGGTCACCGGCACGTTCGGCAGCCAGATGGGCGAGGCGCCGATCACCGGGACGATCGCGGGCAAGTCGCTCAAGCTGAAGATGAACGCGCAGACGCCGCAGGGCGACATGACGGTGGACATGACCGGCGATCTCGACGGCGATAACATCGTCAATGGCAAAGCCGACGTCATGGGCATGCAGCTCGATTGGACGGCAAAGCGGATCAAGCAGTAACGTCGATGTAGCGCAGCCCTTCTGGGCTGCCGACATCATGCGAAATCTCCGTCTCCTCTTCTCGCTCGCGGTGGGCGTGCTCGTCCTCACGGGCGCGCCCATCGCGCGCGTTCCGACGATGCCGCTGGTGGGATGAGAAACCGCAACTTCGCGTTTCTGCTGCTGTGTGTGTTCCTGGGCTCCGCCGTGGGCGCGCGCGCCCAGAGCGGACGCGCGGCGGCCGGTGCGGTGCAGGCGGACCTCAACCGCGCGGCGGACGCCGTGCTCGCGCTCAAAAGCACCCGGTTTTCCATCAAGCGCGAAGGCGCGCCGGCTTTTCTCGACGAGAAGGTCGGCATCACCTTCACGACGGCCGACTGCATCTATGCCGCGCCCGACCGCGTCTCGTGCAGCGTCAAAGTCACGACCAGGAATGGCACCATTCTGCAGTTGACGCGCGTTTGGGTGCCGGAGGGGATTTTTCAAACGAATCCGCTCACGCGGCAGTTCGCGAAACTCCCCGCCGCCGACACCAATTTCAACGGCCCTCTACTCTTTGCGAGAACCGGCGTCCCCGCCATTCTCAGGACGGATGTCCAGAAGACGCAGGTGGTCGGCAAAGAAAAAGTTCAGGGCGCCGACACGCTCCATCTCAAGGGAGAAGTGAGCGGCGCGAAACTGAGTCCGCTGATCGGGACCCTCAAAGCCGATCTGACCTACCCTGTCGATCTCTGGATGGACGAGGCGTCCGCGAACGCCGTGCAGCTTCACGTTGCTGAACCGGACGGCAACGGCTGGCTTATCGAGCTGTCCGGCGCCAACGAACCGCAGACGATCCCCACGCCGCAGCTGCCGCCTCCCGCCGGCCGATAAAGCCGCATGTCGCGCGCGCACGATCATCCGCGCCTGATCCTCGCGCTCGTCTGCCTGCCGGTATTCATCGGCGCGCTCGATCTCACGATCGTTTCCGCGGTTCTTCCCGAAGTCATCCGCTCTCTGACGATCGAAATCCAGAAGCTCGACGTCGCCGGCTGGGTCGTCACCGGCTACTTCGTGTCGTACGCGATCAGCATGACGTTCATGGGGAAGGTGTCGGATCTGGCGGGCCGCCGTGCCGTGTTCCTCGCGTGCCTCGCCATCTTCTTCGTCGGCTCGTGGCTGGTTGCCGTCTCGCCGGGATGGCCTGCCGGCGCTGCGCGTCAGGTCATGCGGCTCGTCGGCGATCACTCGGGCGACGGATTCGGGGCGCTCTACGCACTGATCTTCGGGCGCGTCGTGCAGGCGTTCGGCGCCGGCGCGATGGTGCCGGTGAGCATGGCGCTCGTGGCGGACCTGTTTCCAGCGGACAGACGCGCGCTTCCGCTCGGCATCGTCGGCGCCGTCGACACGGCCGGCTGGGTGCTCGGACATCTGTACGGCGGGATCATGGTGCAGTTCATGACCTGGCCGTATCTCTTCTGGATCAACCTGCCGATCGTCCTCGTGGTTTTCGGCCTGACCTGGTGGGGTCTGGCCGGCCTGCCGGCGTCGAGTCTCCATCCCGGGGCCCCTGCCCCCGGGAGGGCGACGGGCAGCATCGATTGGATCGGCGTGGCGCTCGTCAGCGCAGCCCTGATCCTCCTCAACATCGGCCTCGGCGCGCCTGAGGCTGCCGGCGCCACGCGGTCGTCAACGCAATCAACGACATCATCGGGGCACGCAGCGCTGTGGATCCTGGGGAGTGCGGCCGCGTTCGCTGTCTTCCTGTTCTCTCAGAAGCGTGTCCGCGATCCGCTGCTCGCGCTCCGCATCTTTGCGGACCGAAACGTGTCGGCCGCGAGTGCCGTGAACCTGCTCGTTGGCTTCTGCATCATGGTCGGCCTCGTCAGCGTGCCGATCTTCATCAACGTTGCCGGCGGGGCCGATACGATGAAGGCCGCGCTCGTCACCGGGTATCTCCTGTGCGCGTTCACCGTGCCGATGGCGCTCGCGGCGATTCCCGGCGGATGGTTGTCGGACCGCGCCGGCTACCGCGTCTCCGTCGTCGCGGGGCTTGTCGTCGCGCTCGCAGGTTTCTGGATGATGAGCCGGTGGAAGACGCCCATGGCGTCGCAGGCGGTTTCCCTGCTGGCGCCGGGAGCCGGCGGCGGCTCCGTCTCGGGCGGCATCGCCGGCGTCGTTTTCATGGCGGCGGGACTCGCGCTTGCCGGGATCGGCATCGGCCTCACGATCGCGCCGATCGGCACCGCCGTGATCAATGGCGTCGGCGAAGGAGAGCGCGGCATGGCGGCGTCGCTGGTGATCATTCTGCGCCTCGTCGGCATGAGCGTCAGCATGAGCTCGATGACGGCGTACGGCTTGCGACGCACGACGATCCTCAGCCGCCAGATGCTGAAGCCCGAGGACGCCCTCGACTTCGAAAAGACGGCCCAGGTCGCGCTCGACAGCGTCACGAAGGTCACGAGTGAGATCGCGCTGATCGCGCTGGCCGTCGCCGCCGTCGCAGCGGCCGTTGCGCTGTTGCTCCGCCGCGGCGAGACTCGGGAATCCAACATTCCTGTCCGTAGTCGTAGCTGACGACGGGACGGCTGCAGCTGCTCGGGCGTTAGCCACGAACACTACTTCTTGATCTGTTCGTCGGTCTTGACCTGGAACCGGCGGAACGACGAGTACGTCGCGCGCACCTCGAGCACGTCTGCGTCCTTCCTGTCAGGCCGCCAGTAACGCTCGACGACCTCGACAGGCACGCTGATCTCCAGCTTCGGATCGATGGCGTAGCGGACCGTATACTTCGCCGAGATCTTCGAGTCGGGGTTCTCTCCGATCACTTCCGCCGCGAGCACGCGTCCGGTGGACGGCTCGATCCTGAACGATCCGCGCGCCGGCATGTCGTGATTGCCCTTGTCGCCGCCGCCGCGCCGCATGACCGTCGGCGTCCGGAACTCTTCGAACGTCACCGCGTCGGGAGGGCCGTCCGCCGGCGTGGCCGGCGTGTAAGGAGTGAAGCGGACGCCGTCCGCGACTTTCGGCATCAGGAAGATGAGCGGCAGCAGCGGGCTGTTGCCTCTGCGCCCGTTGCCGATGTTGTAGCGCCCGCTCTCCTCGGCGATCGCCCTGGCCATCTCGGGCGCCGTCTTCGGGTGCTCGAGAAAGAGCTTCTTGAGCCGGTCCTCGCGGTTGCGGACCGGTTTGCCGTCTACGGTGATGACGTCGCGGAACACGTCAGGCCAGGCGCCCCGCAGCTTGACCAGGAGAAAGTCCGCCGTGATCTCCCTGGTCTTGTGCACTCGTCCATCCGGGCGGACGAGCGTCTGCGTCTGCTTTTCCTCGGAGACGACGGCGGAGAAGGCGTCGACATAGGCCTCGGCGTATCGGCCCGCCAGCGCGACGATCTCGGCGGGCGGTTGCGTGGCGGCGCCGACGCTCACCGTGATCACCGCGGCGAAGGCCAAGGTGAGCCGCATGCACCCTCCTTCTTACTCCAGCCCCAAGGCCCATCGGATGCCGCCCATCACGTGGGCCCGGAACACCGGATCGTTGCTCCACACGTCGTCGCGATGGCCGAGCGCCGTGTAGAAGATCCGTCCCTTGCCGTCGGTGCGCGTCCACGCCTGCGGATAGTCGCCGCCCTTTTTGATCTCGGGACCGAGATCGCTGATGTCGGTCTTTTCGGTGTCCAGGCTGAGGAGGACGTGGACGTTCTCGCGCTTGAACGCGAGCGGAATGTGCAGCCGTCCGACCTGGCTGACGTTTTCCGTCGGCCTCGCCGGGTCCCAGACTTCGGTGCCGAACTGATAGAACTCCTCGACGAGCGGCCAGCTTCCGCCCAGCATCTTCGTCGCCGGGTGCGACGCGTCCTCGACCTTCAGCACGCCGACATGGCGCTCGTCGATGCGGTTGGTCGGGACGATCGACCGCCGGTAGTAGCCGCCGAACAGCGCGCCGAACTGCGGATAGTCGTACAGCGTCAGCGTCGCGCAGTGCGCGCCGACGAGCCCGTGCCCGCTCTTCACGTATTCGACGAGCGCCTGCTTCTGCGCGTCGGTAAGCGGCAGATTGCCGTTCGTCATCAGCATCAGGCCGTCGAACTGCGACAGGTACGCCGGCGTGAGGATCGCGAGGTCGATCGCGCTGGTCTCCTGCTTGTACCCCTCGAGCGTCGTGACGTCGAAGCCGCCCTTCGCGCCGAGCTCCGTCACCGCTTTCTCGGCGGGCGCCAGACTGGAGTGCTTGTAGAGCGCCGCGTGCGTCAGAAACAACAGCTTCTTCCTGGCGGGCGCTTGCGCGTGCGCGCCCGGCAACAGCAGCTCGCTCGCAACGATGGCGATCGCCGTCAGGCCGCGAAAACGCGAAAACACGGAATCTCTCACCTACTTCTTCACGTACCGTTTAAGGTCGCGCGGACCGACTTCGGCGCCGTAAATGTTCCCGTCGGGATCGGCCGCGACGCCTTCCGCGGCGCTCGACACGCCCGCCGGCTTCGGATCCGGAATGTACGCGATGACCTTGCCGTCCTTGACGCTGCCGATGCGGATGCCGCGCTTGACGCCCGGATTGTGCCCGTAGCCGTCTTCGTCGCGCGATTCGGAGTCGGCCACGTAGAGCATGTCCTTCCCGTCGATGAAGATGCCGCTCGGGCGGCCGAACTGCGACCACGCGGCGATGAAGGTGCCGTCCTGATCGAAAATGACGACGCGGTTGTTGCTGCGATCGCCGACGAAGAGCCGCCCGCGCGAATCCATCGCGAGCGTGTGGGGCATGTTCAGTTCGCCGGGGCCGGATCCCTTGGTCCCGAACTCCTTGACGAAGGCGCCGTCCTTCGAGAACTTCACCATCCGCGATTCGCAGTTGCAGCCGAGATGCCCGTCGGAGACGAAGATGGCGCCGTTCGGCGCGACGAGCACGTCGGTCGGCGATCCGAACGTCTCTTTGCTCTCGACGTTGACCCCGGGCTTGCCGAGCGTCCGCAGCACCTTGCCGTCGGGCGCGAACTCGACGACAACGGCGCCCTTCTTGTCCTTCACCGACAGCTGATCGGCGATCCAGACGGGGCCGTCCCTGCCGACGAAGATGCCGTGGGGCATGACGAACATGCCGGCGCCGAAGCTCGCGACCGTCTTGCCGGCCTTGTCGAAATGCAGCACCGGCGCGAGCGGCGACTGATCGCAGTTGTTCGCCCCGCAGCGGTCGTACGCCCAGACGCTGCCGTCCGGCGCGATGTCGACGCCTGCGGTCGATCCCCATTTGCGGCCGTCGGGCAGCTGCGCCCAGCCGGTCACCGTCTGATACGGGTTGGGTCCTTCATTCGGCGGAGCGTAACTCGCCTGACCGTGCAGTCGCGCCGCTCCGGCAGCCGCCACGGCCGCGATCAGCAGCGCGACCACTCGTCTCGACCTCATACCGGCGCTCCTTCCTGATGGGAGGCCGCGATTCTGACAGAAATCACGGCCAGTAGCGATGGCCGTTCGCGCGCCACGGGCAGCCGAGCTCCGCGGCGATCTCGGAGATCACCTCGGGACTGAAGAAGTGATAGCGGATTCGAGCGACGCAGCCGCCGTCGACGTCGAGGCGAACGACGTCCCGCACGACCGGACCGGCGTCGTGGTCGTACCACATGACGATGATCGGTTCGCCACGGTAGTCGCGCACTTCGGCACGCGGTGTGCCACCGCGGTCGCCCTGCCGCCACTCCGGCAGAACGGCATGCGTGATGGGAGAGTACAGGGAGTGATGCAGCGATCCCGTGTCGGACTGCCGCATTTTCGCGGGACCGTATTCCGTGGCGATGCCCGAGATCTCCGCCGTCGTCGTGTTGAGCATCAGCGCGACGAGCGCGTCGACGTCGCGGGCGTTGAACGCCGCGCAGAACGCGTCCACCGCCGGCGATCGGACCGCCGCAGCCGGCGGGGCCGGCGGCTCGGTCAGCTTGCCGCGCCCCCGGTGGAGCGCCGCCTTGATCGCGCCCGGCGTCGTGCCGAGAACGTCCGCCGTCTCGTCGATCGTGAAGTCGAAGACATCCTTCAGCAGGACGGCCGCACGCTCCTGCGGCGAGAGCCGGCCGATCAACGTTGCGCCGGCTTCGCGCGTTTCCATCATCGCGGGAGCCGCGGCCGGTGTGGACGCCGCCGCGACGGCGTCGGTGTCGGCGACTTCGCGCCGCCGGCGCTGGCGATCGATCCACAGATTCGACGCGACGCGGAACAGCCACGCGCGCGGGTTCTTCACGTCCTGGAAGAGCGAGCCGAGTGTGACCATCGCCCGCGCGAGCGTGTCCTGCGCGAGATCCTCGGCGTCCCAGGCGTCGCGCGTCAGCGCGCGGCAGTATCGGTACAGATCCGGGCGCAGCGGCTCGACGACGTCGAGGAAACGGTGCCACGCGGCTTGCGCCTGCGGCGCGGCTGCATTCAGGAGGGCGGGATCGGCCTGTGTCATGTGGCAATGACGGGCGAGAGGCGAAAAAGGATACTATCCCGCCATGCTGCGCACCACATCTGTCGGATCGTTCGTGCTGCTCGCGACGCTCGCCACGCCGGCCGCCGCGTCGACCTTCGACGTGTCGATGCCTCCGGGCGCGAACTTCGACAAGGCGGAATTCCGTCTGTGGATCCCGGATGGCGTCGCGCGCCTGCGCGCGCTGGCGATCCTCGTGCCCGGCTCCAACGGCGACGGCCGTCCGCAGGTCGACGAGCCGTTCTGGCAGGAGTTCGCGACGAAGCACCAGGTCGGCCTCGTCGGCGTGAGACTCACCGACAAGCAGCACGATCAGATGTTCATCGAGCATTACGTCGATGTCTCGAAGGGCAGCGGCCAGGCGTTCCTCGACGCGCTCGCGTCGCTCGCGAAGCAGTCGAATCATCCGGAGGTCGCGGCCGCGCCGTTTCTGCTGTGGGGCATGTCGGCCGGCGGCGAGTTCAACTACGAGATGACCGCGTGGAAGCCCGAGCGCGTCATCGCGTTCGTCGTCAATAAAGGCAACGTCTATTACACGGCCCTGGCGCCGGCGGCGGCGCGGAGCGTCCCGGGACTGCTGTTCACGGGCGAGAAGGACCTCGAGTTTCGCGTCAACACGATCGTCGGACTGTTCGCCGTCAACCGGCGCGCGAGCGCGCTCTGGGCGCTCGCCCAGGAACCGGGCATCGGTCACGCCGTGGGCCGCTCGAAGGATCTCGCGGGAATGTTCTTCGACGAGATGCTCACCGCGCGGCTGGCGCCGGGATCGACGGACCTGCGCGCGGTGTCGGAGAAGGACGGGTTCTTCGGCGACCTGAAGTCGGGAGAATTCCAGCCAGTTGCCGAATCGAAGCCCCCGACCGTCCCCGTGGCGTGGCTGCCGACTCTTCGGATCGCTCACGCGTGGCAGGCAGTCGTCACGGGCAAGCCTTTCGCGAGTGATGGTTCAAAATAGGTCTTTAGCGGACACTATTTCTGCTCCGTTTCGATGCATTGCGCAGATCTGCACACGACCTGAATAACCATCTAATTGATAGTTACGTAGCAGTTTAGGGCTCACAAGCTCGTCCGGCATGTTTCGTGATAGCACACGGCCGGCTCCAGCGTAAGTTCTCCGCTTCCTTTATTAAGAGGTCTTTTGTGGCTCTCATTCTGAGAGATTTCGGTCAACGTCCGATGCCGACGCCGGCTGTGTCCAAAACCACGCAGCCGCCGCGGCCCAGCGCGCTCGGCGAGCTTCTTCTCGAGCGCGATCTCATCACAGCCGAGCAGCTCACGGCGGCCATCAATCATCAGCGCGTGTCCGGGCGACGGCTGGGGCAGGTGTTGATTGAGATGGGTTTCACGACGCCTGACGCCGTTCTTGGCGCGCTCAGCGTGCAGCAGGGCGTCGCGGCGACACGCCTGAACGGATACACCGTGAGTCCGGCCGCCGTTCAGGCGCTGCCGGAAAAAGTCGCGCGCAAGCACATGGCCGTCCCGCTCCAGAAGATCGGGACGATGCTGCACGTCGCGATCGCAAACGTGAAGGATCTCGACGCCCTCGACGACATCCGCTTCGCGTCCGGCTGCCAGATTCAGACGCACGTCGCGCTCGAGGACGAGATTCCCTCGGCGCTCGATCGCTTCTACTCGCAGGCGGCCGCATTCGACGGGACCGCGCAGGTCCCCGAGAGCGCGGTCCTCATCGAACCGGCTCGCGACCGCCGGGATTCGCAGCGCGGCGACCGCCGGCGGAGCGGACGCGGCCGGCGCGTGACCGACGTGGAAGAGGATCAGTTCGACGAGGCGACCGAGGAGACGGCGGTCCGCGCCGTCGATCGCATTCTCACCAAGGCTGGCGCCGCCGGGGCGAGCGACATCCATCTCGAGCGGATGTCCGACACGCTGCGTGTCCGCTTTCGCGTCGACGGCACGTTCCAGGACATCGGTTACATCTCCGCGCAGATCGCGCCGGCGATCACCGCGCGGCTCAAGGTGCTGGCCGGCATGGACATCGCCGAGCACCGGATGCCGCAGGACGGCCGTCTGACGGTGACGATCGGCTCGCGCCGCCTGGATTTCCGCGCGTCGACGTATCCCACGATCCACGGCGAGAAGGTCGTGCTGCGCGTG
>Ga0075425_100005621_pt1 | contig 13050 bp, 8 predicted proteins | sample SoiMethybrSBSTD4_FD_75300 | JGI IMG/M metagenome (GOLD analysis project Ga0075425, IMG submission 75300) | Bulk soil microbial communities from a Populus tree surrounding site in Tennessee, USA - Soil MetaG P. TD hybrid SBSTD4 | ecosystem: Environmental > Terrestrial > Soil > Tree plantation...
ACCATGCGGGTGACGTCGCCGACCTGACGAATGATGGTCTCCGTGCAGCGGTCGAACACGTCGCGATCCTCGGTGATGGTCTTGCCGTATTTGCGGCGGATGCGTTCGGCCGCCAGCTGGATCGGCGTCAGCGGATTTTTGATTTCGTGGGCGATGCGGCGCGCCACATCGGCCCAAGCCGCCGTGCGCTGCGCGGCCGCCAGCTCGGTCACATCGTCGAAAGTCATGACCGAACCTTCGCTGCCGGCAGCTTGCTGTTCGCGCGGCACGCGCACCGAGAAGGTGCGCTCCTCGCCGTTGATCGTCAGCGTGACCTCGTGCTGCGGCCTATTCTTGTGGTGATCGCGCGCCTCGGCGAGCACGGTGGCGAACGCCGGCACCGCCTCGCTGAGTTCGCGGCCGACGAGCTCGGATCCTTCGAGCCCGAGCAACTTTTGCGCCGAGCGGTTGGCGAGCGTGATGCGTCCGTCTTGATCGAGCCCCATGACGCCGGCGGAGACCCCCGACAAGACCGCCTCGATGAAGCGTCCACGTTCGGTCAATTGCGCGTTGGCGCTGACGAGCTCGCTGCGCTGGTGCTCGAGTTGCTGCGTCATGTGATTGAAATTCTGCGACAGGCGGCGCAGGTCGCCCTCGCCGCGACGGATCGGCAGCTCGACTTTCAGGTTGCCAATCGCCACCTGCTGCGCCGCGCCGATCAGGCGACGAATGGGGGCAACGAAGCCGCCGGCAAACCACAGCCCGATCCAAATGGCCGCCAGCAGCGCGGTCAGCGAGATCATGAAATACATGAGCCCGTGCGCCAGTTTCAGGCCGCCGCTGCGCTGGCGCAGCTGCTCGTATTCGGCGACGCCGGCCTCCGTGCGGCGCAAATGCCCGACCACCTTGCGACTGACGCCGCGCGCCACATAAAGGTAGGAATCGGGATAGTTGTGCAGCTTGGCGATGGCGGCGACGCGAAAGGAATTGATCGGCATCAGCAGCGGCACCTGGCCCGCCTCGGCCATGCGCAAGAGATGCTCGGGCGGGGGAATGTAGGGGATCCGCTCGTCCTCAAGCGCCGCGACCTTGATCGCGCCCTTGGCATCCACGACGTAGGCCACCGGTAGGTCGCGCAGACCCGCTTGCGCGAACACCAGCTCGCGAAACTTGCGCGGATCGCCGGCGAGCTGGGGCGCCGCATCGTCGAGGTCTTTGGCCATGTTGACGATATCGGTGCGGATCACCTGCCCATGCTCCTCGAGGTAGGCGTGGGCGACGTCGAGCGAACTCATGACGATGGAGGTGGTCTGGCGATTGAACCAGTTGTCGAGCGAGCGCGAAAAGGTCGTCGTTGCGCCCACCGCCAACAGCAGCGCGGGCAGCGCCGCGATCAGGCTGAAGAGCGCAACGATGCGCGCATGCAGCCGGGCGCCGGCAACCCTCTTTTTCCAGGCGCGCCACAGCCCCGCCATCTGCACGGCGATGACCACCACCATGGCCACCACCAGCAAGAGATTGATGAAGAGGACGCCGAGCACCACCTCGTTGCGCGGCACGATCGGCGTCAAGCCGGTGAGGATCAGATAGGTCGCAAGGCCGGAGACTAGGGACAGGCTGACGATCAAGAGCCCGGTCCAAAAAGCGCGGCTGCCGGTGCCCGGCAACGGCGCCGCGTTGTCGTCGAACAGGGGCGCGAGCGATGCCTCGGCAGCCCCGCGCTGCGGCCGCGGCGCGGGAATGGAGCCCGCAGCCGCCAACAGGCGGCGCCACGCTCGCGCCAGCGCGTCGCGCACACGGGCTTGCAAAGCCCAAAAATTCTCTGGAACTTGACCCTTTTGCACCCGCTCAGTGCCCTTATGACGCGGTACAACCACACTGGCGCACCCCAGTGTGGCATTTTCGCGACATTCGGGGCTAGCGCATTTGCGGCCTGACCGTCAAGCGCCGCGGTGAGCCCTTGCGCAGCGGCCGCGCGCCCGGCGCCGCAGCTGGGGCACGCCGGCGCGCAGCGCACCAAGCCAACCCGGTGTAGGGGCGAGCCAATTTTCCGCCACCATACTGTGACACCTCAGCGCTTCAAGCGGCACCGCCCCTCGGGCACGCGGGCGGGCCGGCAGGGGGCGCTGCAGCCCCGGGGGAGCGAATGCGGATTGTCAGCCGCTATGTGCTACGGCAGGCCTCGGGCGCGCTGCTTTTAGTCCTCCTTTCGCTGACGGGGATTACCTGGATCGGCGTTGCCCTGCGCCAGCTCGAATTGATGACCAACCAGGGTCAGGATGTGTGGCGCTTCCTGGCGATGACGACGCTGGCGCTGCCCAGCATGCTGGCCGTCATCGCCCCGATTGCGCTTCTGATCGCCGCTATTTACGTGCTGACCCGGCTCAGCGGCGACAGCGAACTCATTGTCATGACCAGTGGCGGCATGCCGGTCTGGGCGCTGCTGAAGCCTTTCGGTCTGCTTGCCCTGCTCGTCGCCCTCTTGGTTGCCAGCGTCAATCACGTGCTGGGCCCCGGCAGCCAGCGCCTGCTGCGCGACATGGCGGCCCAAGTCAGAACCGACCTGATGGCACAGGTGATCCAGCCCTGGCGCTTCACGTCGCCCGAGCCCAAGCTGATGGTGCACATTCGCGATCGCGGGCCCGGCGGCGAGCTCCTCGGCCTCATGATGCACGACGCGCGCGATCCCAAGCAGGTCGTCACCTACCTCGCCGAGCGGGGCCTCATTATCAAGCAGGCGGGCATGGCCTATCTGAGGATGGACAAGGGCCACATCGTGCGGCGGCTCGAGAACGAGCATAATCCGCAGATCATCGCGTTCGAGCGCTATGCGGTCGACTTGAACCAGCTCGAGCAGCGCGTCGATCAGGCCAATCAGCTGCGACCGCGCGAACGCTCGACGGCGGACCTGATCTGGCCCGATCCCGACGACCCCCTCTACCGGCAGGCGCCGGGCCGATTTAGCTCCGAGTTGCATGATCGACTGTCGAGTCCGCTCTATGCCTTCGCCTTCGTGCTGCTCGTGCTGGCCTCCCTGGGCCACGCCCGCACCACGCGGCAGAACCGCAATCAGGCCGCCGTGCTCGCCTTCGTGCTGGCGGTCGGTTGCCGCCTGGGTGGCATCGTCGCCACCAATGCCGCCGCCGTGCGCACCTCCGCCATTCCCCTGATGTATGCGGTCCCGCTCGCCGCCGCGCTGCTCGCCGCGCTCACCACGCAATGGCATGCCTATCCGCACCGCCCCTCGCGCTGGGCCGGGGTCTGGCGCGGGGTCTGGCGCCGGCCGGCAGGGCGGCGCAATGGCTGGGCGAAGCCGGCTACGCTCGCGGCGGCAGCACGGGGGCGGAGCTAGCGCCATGTTTGCGGCCCGCACGTTGCGTCATTACGTCGCCAGGCGGTTTTTGTTATCGATCTCGGGCGCCTTCATCGTCTGCGCGGCCCTGATCTTTATGATCGACATGATCGAGCTGCTGCGCCTCTCCCGGCGGGCCGTCGAAGTCTCGATCGGCGGGCTTTTCTGGATGGCGCTCCTGCGCCTGCCCGCCTTCTCGGAAATCCTGCTCTCCTTTGCCGTGATGGTCGGCAGCATCGTCGCCCTGTTGACGCTCAATCGCAAATCCGAGCTGACGGTCATGCGCGCGGGCGGCATGTCCGTGTGGCAGTTCCTGCGCCCCGGCATCACCATTGCCGCTGTCCTCGGCGTTGTAGCGGTCACCCTTTACAATCCCTTGGCCGCGGCCGCCCGCTCCGAGGCAGAACGCTTGGTGGCAGAGGCGTTTGGCCGCGATGCGGGCCTGCTGGCCACCTCCGGCGAGGCGGGTTGGCTCCGGCAAGACGGCGCGGACGGCCAGTCCGTCATGACCGCCCAGGCGATCGCCGACCAGGGCTTGGCGCTGGCCGGCGTGACGGTCTTTCAGTTCGACGCCAAGGGAGCATTCGCCGAGCGCATCGATGCGGAGCGCGCGACCCTCAACGACGGCTACTGGGAGTTGAGCAAGGCCCTGGTTTCGCGCCCCGATCGAGAGCCGGAAACCTTCGATACTTTTACGGTCTCAACCCACCTGACGCGCGAGCGTGTGGGCGACGCCCTGGGCTCGGAAATTTCGGTCTCCTTTTGGCAGCTGCCCGACCTGATCCAAATTGCTGAAAAAACAGGGCTTTCCGCCGATCGCTACAAGATGCAGTACGCCCTGTTGGTGGCCCGTCCCGCCCTGTTGATAACAATGGTTATTTTGGCTGCCACTGTGTCCCTGCGGTCATTCCGCTCCGGGGGCATCCAGACTATGGTCGTGACGGGGATGGTCGGGGGCATTGGGTTCTTCCTGCTGGCAGAGGCGTCGCGCCAGGTTGGCATGGCCGGCTTGGTGTCCTCCTCGGTGGCGGTGGGGGTGCCCATTGCCATTGCTTCGCTGGTCTCATTAACCGTGTTGCTGCACCAGGAGGATGGCTGAGTGATGCGTCGAGCGCCGATACCGCACGATGTGTGCGGCGAAGCGCGGGTTTCCTGTCGCCGGCAACGGTGGCTGGGGCTCGGGCGTGCGCTCGCCTTCTGTTTGGGCGCGCTCCTGCTCTTAAGTGCACCCAGCAGCGCACAGGATCCCAGCAAACCGGCCGCGCAACCGGCCCCCAAGGCCTTCCCGCGCCCGCCCGGCGGCATCCTCGGTCCGCCCCCCAAGATCGATCGCGCCCAACCCCTCTACCTGCAGGCGGATCAGCTCATTTACGACAGCAAGTCGAGCCGGGTCGTCGCCCAGGGCAACGTCGAGATCTACTACAACAACTACATTCTGACCGCCGAGCGGGTGATCTACGACCAGAGCGTCAACAAGCTGGTCGCCGAGGGCAACGCGCAGCTGAAAGACCCCAACGGCAGCATCACGCGCGCGGACCGCTTCGAGGCGCTCGACGATTTTCGCGACGCCTTCGTGCAATCGTTGAGCGTGGTCTTGCGCGATGATACGCGCATTGCTGCCGATCGCGCCAACCGGCGCGAGGGCAACATCACCGAATACGAGCGTGGCAAGTTCACGCCCTGCAAAAACGACCCCGGCGTGCCGCCGCTGTGGTGCATCAGCGCCGCGCGCATTATTCACGACCAGCGTGAGGCAACCATCAGCTACCAGGACGCGCAGTTCGAGTTTTTTGGCGTGCCGGTGCTCTACATGCCCTACTTCCAGCACCCGGATCCGTCGGTGAAGCGCCGCTCCGGTTTCCTGGCCCCGAGCTATGCCAACTCCTCGACGCTCGGGTTCGGCATCGAGGTGCCCTACTACTTCGCGCTCGCCCCCAACTATGACTTCACCTTCCATCCCCAGTATTGGTCCAAGCAGGGCGTGCTATGGCAGGGGGACTTCCGGCACCGCCTCGCCGACGGCCAGTACAATATTAAGATTGCCGCGATCGATCAGGGCCGCGACGAATCGGGCGCCACCATCGGCGGTGACCAGGGCTGGCGCGGATCGCTGGAAACCAAGGGCCAGTTCTCGCTGTCGTCGTGGTGGCGGTACGGCTGGGATATCACGGTCGAAAGCGATGACACCTTCCGGCGCTTTTATAAGCTCGATCCCATCCTGCAGACTGATCGCGTCAACACCGTCTACCTGCAGGGCATGAGCGAGCGCAATTATTTCAGCGCCCGGCTCTATCATTTCGGCGGCCTGCTGCTCGACGACTCCTTGCAGGCCGACTCGCTCGTGCATCCTGTCATCGACTACAACTATATCGTCAACCAGCCGGTGCTCGGTGGCGAGTTGAGCTTCACGGGCCATGCCCGCTCTATGTCGCGCAACAACGGCGGCACTGACACCACCCATGCCCTGCTTGAGGCGAACTGGCGCCGCAAGATGATCGATCCCGTCGGGCAGGTCTGGACGCCCTTCGCCAATGCCCGCGGCGACGTTTACAGCTATAACGATGCCTTCAACCCGGCGTTGGCAACGCCGACCCCGATCCCGAACGATACGGTGCTAAGAGGGATCGCCGCGGCCGGTGTGCTTTATTCCTACCCGTTCGTAGCCCACACCGCGGATGCCTCCCACGTCATTGCCCCGACCGCGCAAATCATCGTGCGGCAAAACAAGGTCAACCAGTTCTTCCTGCCCGACGAGGACGCCAAGAGCCTCGTGTTCGACGACACGCTTTTGTTCGATATCGACAAATTCTCGGGTTATGACCGGTTCGAGACCGGCACGCGGGCCAACGTCGGCCTGCAATACACCTTCCAGGCCAACAGCGGCTTCAACGCGCGGGCGGTATTTGGCCAGAGCTATCAGCTGAGCGGCGACAATCCCTACAACAATCCGGGTTTCGACCCGTTGGGCTGTCAGACGCCGTCGCCGTCGGGGTGTCCCAACTTCAACCCGCAAAATGGCCTTGAGACCAACCGTTCCGAGTATGTTGCGGGTCTTTACCTGTCGCCCTTCGCCGGCTTCAACGTGGTGGCTCAGGGCCGCTTCGATGAGAAGGACTGGTCGCTGCGACGTCAGGACCTGCTGGTCAACGCCAATTATGGCCCGGTGATTGCCTCGGTCGCCTACTCGCTGTCCCGCTTCGATCCATCGACGGGGACCCAGACCACCCAGCAGGATGTCATGCCCTACCTGGGCTTGAAGATTACCAACAATTGGAGCATCGGGGGCTCGATGCGCTATGACATCGACGCCAAGGAGCGCATCCAGGACCAACTCCAGCTCAAATACGCCGACGAATGCTTTGTTCTGACGGCGAGCTACACCGAAACCTTTATCGAAAACCCATCCCTGGATCTGCGGCCCGATCGCACGCTGATGCTGCGCTTCGAGCTCAAACATCTGGGTGAGTTCAACTACAAGACCGACGTCCTGAGCCACGTGTTCGGCGACAGCAACCAGGGCCCGCAATAGCGCCGCCCGGCGCCCCTGAGCCCGCGCTTTGGCGCTCGCCGCAGGGCGCCGCTGCCTTGCCCACGCCACGGTTGTCTGTGGATAAAGAGGATCGCCGCTGAGGGCGCGGCGTTAGGATGCACCATCGAATCGACGCTCTTTTCGTAGCCCGGCAGCCGACGCACATGCACCAGCCCGTCCTTCGTCGATCCGTTCCCGGTGCCCTCTTTGCATCGCTGCTGGTGATGTTGGGCTGGCCGGCTCTCAGCGCCGCGCAAACCAGCAAGGCGCAAACCGGCAAGGCGCAGACCGCGGCGGTGGAAAAGCAGGCGGGCGCGGCCGCCAGCAAGGCGGGCGGCCAAAGCATCGTGGCGCTCGTCAACGACGAGCCGGTGACGGCCTATGAGATCGAGCAGCGCGCGCGCTTCCTGTCGCTCAGCTCCAACATCGGCGATAAGGTCAAGGAGAACTTCAAGCGTCTGGCCGAGCAGGAGAGTACCAACCAGCAGCTGCGCGCCATCATGCAGCAGGTGATCGAGAGCAACAAAGGCAAGGCGCCCGATCAACTCAGGGCCCTCTTCGAGGAGAAGAAGAAGCAGTTCAGCATGAACCTTGAGCGCCAGGCCATCGAGAGCGCGCGCTCCGGCCTCGTTCCGCAAATGCGCAAGGGTGCCCAGGAGGAGCTGATCGAGGAACGCCTCAAGCTGCAGGAAGCCAAAAAGAACGGCATTGAAGTCAGCGACGAAGAAGTACGACGGGTCTTCAAGGGCCTGGCCGACAACAACAAGATGACCGAGGAACAGTTCGTTCAGCACCTGAAGGGGCTCGGCGTCGATGCCAGCACGCTCAAGGAACGGTTTCGCGCCATGATCGGCTGGCGCGAGGTCATTCGCCGCCGCTTCTCGGCCCTCGTCTCGGTGACCCAACGCGAAATCGACCGCGCCGTGTCGGCCTCCGGCGATGGCGGCGATGATGGCGTCGAGTTGCACGTGCAGAAGATGACCCTGTCCCTGCCGACCGCCTCCGACCAGGCCCAGATGGCCAAGCGCTTCGCGGAAGCCGAGGCGCTGCGGCGCAAGTTCGGCGGCTGCAAGAGCATGGCGGGGCTCGCCAAGGAGGCGCCGGGGGTCAAATTCGACGACATGAAATTCATCAAACCGAGCAGCATTAGCGAACCGACGCGATCCTTGCTGCTCAGCGCCAAAGACGGCGATATGCTGCCGCCGAGTGCCACACCGGGCGCAGTCGACTTGCTTGCCGTCTGCGCTCGGCGCACGGTCAAGGGCGACGAGAAGCAGCGGGAGAAGGTGCAGGAGGATTTGCGAGCGAAAGAATTCGAGATGCTCGCCAAGCGCCACCTGCGCGATATCAGACAGGATGCCCACATCGAATTCAGATGAGGCACATGCCGCGGGGCCGGCGCACGCCTCGGCCGCCTCTGAGCTGCCGCCGCTGGCCGTCACGATGGGTGACCCGGCGGGAATCGGGCCGGACATAACGCTCATCAGTTGGCTCAATCGCGCCGCGCTGGCGCTGCCAGCCTTCGTCCTCGTGGGCGATGCCGAGCTCGTTGCGGAACGGGCCTTGCAGCTCGGGCTCGCCATCCCGATCGAAAGGGTGAGCGAGTTTGCCGCCGGCCGGGAGATCTTCGCCCGCGCCCTGCCGGTTCTGCCCGTGCGCCCTGCCGGCGCCGACCAAAGCCTGATCGTGGCCGGGATCGAACAGGCAGTGCTGGCGGTTCTGGAGCGGCGGGCCTTGGCGATGGTGACAAACCCCCTCACCAAGAGCGCGCTCAATCCGGCCGGGCTCTCCTATCCCGGACACACGGAGTACCTGGCGCTGCTCGCCGAACGTTTTGGCGGCGGCCCGCGGCCGCGTCCCGTCATGATGCTGGCCGCCGAGGAGCTCAAAGTTGTGCCTGCGACCGTGCATGTGCCGATCGCTGCGGTCCCCTCCTTGCTGACCCGCGAGCTTCTCAGCGAGACCATCGCCATCACGGCCGCCGCGCTCCGCCAAGACTTCGGCCTGGCGGCGCCCCGCATCGCCGTGACGGGGCTCAATCCGCACGCCGGGGAAGACGGCCTGATCGGCAAGGAGGAGCGCGACCTCATCGGCCCGGTGCTGGCAAGCCTCGCGGCGCGCGGACTGGCGGTCACAGGCCCGCATGCCGCCGATACCCTGTTCCATGCTGCGGCCCGCCGCAGCTATGATGCCGTGGTGGCCATGTACCATGACCAGGCGCTGATTCCCCTCAAGACCCTCGCCTTCGATCGCGGCGTCAACATCACGCTCGGCCTGCCCTTCGTGCGCACCTCTCCCGACCACGGTACCGCCTTCTCCCTTGCCGGCACGGGTAAGGCGCGCCCGGGCAGCTTTGTTGCCGCCTTGCGGCTCGCCGCCGAGATTGGCGCCCGCCGCAGGGCCGGGCTCGGGCCACAGCGGCGATGACGCGCTTTGCCGCCGCGACGCCCGACGGCCTGCCGCCGCTCGGCGAGGTTATCCGCAGCCTTGAGCTCGCCGCCCGCAAAAGCCTCGGGCAGAACTTCATCCTCGATCTCAATTTGACGCGGCGCATTGCCCGCGCCGCCGGCAGCCTCGATGGGCGCAGCGTGGTGGAGGTGGGCCCCGGCCCAGGCGGCCTCACGCGCGCGCTGCTCTTGGAGGGTGCCAGCCGGGTCGTGGCGATCGAGCGCGACGAGCGCTGCGGTCCGGCGCTGGCGGCCATCGCGCAACGCTATCCCGGCCGCCTCAGCCTGCAGTTCGAGGATGCCCTCAACACCGACTGGCCGAAATTGGCCGCGGCGCTGGCGCCGGAGCGGCCGCTGATTGCCGCCAACCTGCCCTACAATGTGGCGACGCGGTTGCTGATCGGCTGGCTCGAAAGCGAGCCGTGGCCCCCGTGGTACCGCGGCATGGTGCTGATGTTTCAGAAGGAGGTCGCCCAGCGCATTACCGCCACTGTTGGCACCAAGGCCTATGGCCGTCTGGCCGTGATTGCGCAGTGGCGCTGCCGCGTGCGCCTGCTGTTCACGCTGAAGCCGGAGGCCTTCACCCCGCCGCCCACGGTCGCCTCCGCGCTCGTCGCCTTCGAGCCGCTCGAACGACCACAGCCGGCCTGCAGCGTGGCGAGCCTTGGCCGGGTCACGGCCGCGGCCTTCGGCCAGCGCCGCAAGATGCTGCGCCAGAGCTTAAAGCCGCTCCTCGCCGATACGGAGGCGCTGCTCAGCGCCGCCGGGATCAAGCCGACGCTGCGCGGGGAAGCGCTCAGCGTCAGCGAGTTCGCGCGGCTCGCCTACGTGCTGGAGCGCTGGCCGGGACGCTAACGCGCCCCTCATAGCTGCCCGAGCAGGCCCGCAACAAAAGCCGCAAGGCCCGTCTGGCGAGCGCGCTGTAAGCGCTCGGCCGCCAGAATTGCCCGCAATCCGGCGAGGCTCGTCTCCAGATCGGCGTTGACGAGCACATAGTCGTAGTCGCCCCAATGCGCGATTTCGCTGGCGGCGGCGGCAAGGCGCCGGCTGACCACCGCCTGGCTATCCTGGGCCCGCGTCTTCAGCCGGCGCTCCAAGGTCGCCCCGTCGGGCGGCAAAATGAACACGCCAACCATATCGGCGCCGAGCTGGCCGCGCAGCTGGCGGGCGCCCTGCCAATCGATGTCGAACAGCATGTCCTCGCCACGCGCCAGCGCATCTAGGACCGGTGCCTTCGGCGTGGCGTAAAAGTTGCCGTGCACCTCGGCCCACTCGATCAGCTCGCCGGCGTGCTTGCGGCGTTCGAATTCCGCCGGCGTGATGAAACTATAGTCCTTGCCGTCGAGCTCGCCCTGGCGCGGCGCCCGGGTGGTCACCGAGACCGACATCTTGAGCGTGGGGTCGCTCTTGAGCAAGCCGCTCGCGAGCGTCGTCTTGCCCGCGCCCGACGGCGAGGAGAGCACGAGCAGCAGCCCCCGGCGTTCGATCCGCCCCGCTTGTGGGCCCGCCTCACTCAATGTTTTGCACCTGCTCTCGCATTTGATCGATCACCGCTTTCAAGTCCAGACCGGCGCGTGTGGTCTCCTCGTCGCTGGCTTTGGAGCACAGTGTGTTGGCCTCGCGGTTGAGCTCCTGCGCTAGAAAGTCGAGCCGGCGTCCAGCCGGTGCGTCGCCAGCCAGCAATTCGCGCGCGGCAGCCACATGGCTGCTGATGCGCTGCAGCTCCTCCTCAACGTCGGCGCGCGCGGCCAACATCGCCGCCTCCTGATAGAGACGCGCTTCATCGAAATTCACGTTGCTCTCCAGCAGGCGGCCGACCTGCTCTTTCAGCCGTGCGCGCACGGCTTCGATCGAGCGCGCCGGCAGGGCGGCAATGCGCTGGGTCAAGCGCTCGATGACGGCAAGCTGATCGAGCACGATCTGCTCGAGCCGGCCCCCTTCGGCGGTGCGCACCGCAACAAGCTCGACGAGCGCCCGCTCGAGATCGCTCAGCATGGCCTCGCCGCGCGCGCTTACCTGCTCGGTGGTTTCCTCGGGTTCGATGAGCTCCAGTACGCCCTTGATGCCGAGCAGCGCCTCGGCCCGGGGCGGTGCGACCTCGATCATCCCCTTCAGCCGTTCCAGCGCCAGGAGCACCTGCCGCAGCGCCGCCTCGTTGAGCCGGATCTCGGCGCCCCCATCGCTGCGCTTGGCGCTGAGGTTGACGGCAATGCTGCCGCGCGCGAGATGCTGTGTTATCGCTGCACGGATGCGCGGCTCGAGGCCTTCGAAGCCAGGCGGCAAGCGCAGCCGAACGTCAAGCCCGCGGCTATTGACCGAGCGCAGCTCCCAATGCCAGGCGGCGGGTCCGGCGGTCCCGTCGCGTGCGGCAAATCCGGTCATACTTTTGAGGCTCATTGCGCCGGTCAGGTCGTTTCGGGTTTTCGCAAGCGCCAGCGACTCGGGGATTGGCGGAACTCTAGCCGCAGCGCCGGGCCGCAACAAGAACGGGGTGGGCCCGCCTAAACCCTAGCGCCGCTTCGGGTCCGTCGCCGCTGGGTCGGCGGCGGTTGCGTTGCCGGCCGGCGCCTTATCGGTTGCGGCCTCCGGCTTGGCCTCCGCCTTGGCGCGCGCGGCGGCCCGTTGCTTGACGGCAGGACGCAGCTTCGGGGTCGGCTCCTCCGCCGCCGGCTCCGGCGCCGCCTTGGCCTTCAAGTCTTTCTCCACCAGACGCCATTTTTGCACGTTGGCGTTGTGATCTTTCAGCGTCTCGGCAAAGGCATGCCCGCCGCTGCCGTCGGCCACAAAGTAGAGCTCGCGCGTTTGGCGCGGCTGCAGCACGGCCTCGATTGCCCGCCGCCCAGGGTTGCAGATCGGCGTCGGCGGCAGACCGTCGATTTGATAGGTGTTGTGGGGGGTCTTCTGGGTGATCTCGTTCCTTTGGATCGGGCGTCCCCAGGCAACCTTGCCCCCGTACAGCCCATAGAGAATGGTGGGGTCCGACTGCAGACGCATGTTCTGACGCAGCCGGTTGATGAATACCGCGGCCACCCGGTCGCGCTCGTCGTTGCGCCCGGTCTCCTTTTCGACGATCGAGGCAAGCGTCACGGCCTCGTCCCAAGTTTTGACCGGCAGGTCCTTTTTGCGCTGCGCCCACAGCCGCTCCATCAGCTTCTTCGATTCCGCCGCCATGCTCTCGAGTACGGCCTCGCGCTGGGCGCCACGCTGGATCACGAAGGTTTCCGGCATCAGGCTGCCTTCGGCCGGCGTTGCCGAGATCTCACCGTTGAGATTGGCGTCGGCCAGCAGCCGATCGACGATCTGCTGGCTCGTCAGCCCCTCGGGCACGGTGATCTTGTAGGTCACCGTCTTGCCGTCGCAAATGAGGTCGATCAGCTCGCGCACGCTGGCGTGCGGGCGCACCTCATAGTCGCCGGCCTTGAGTTGTAGGGTCTTATCGCCCTCGAGCCTGGCCAGCAGCTGGAGCCAGCGGTAGCCCGCGGTGAACATGCGCCGGTCGCTGATGACGCCCTCCCGTTCCAGGCGCGCTGCGATCTCCAAGGAACCCTCGAGCTTGGGAATGACGATGACCTTGTTCCTCTCGAGCGGGCCCGGCGCATCCATCTGCCCATCGAAGTAGTAGGCGAGCGCGCCGAGGAGCAGCATGCCGACCAGTGCCACGGTCAACAGCCCATTCATAAAGGCCAGCACGGGCCGGGGCCGGCGCTCTTCCTCGAGCCGGATTTTGCGGTTGACCCGTGCCG
>Ga0075425_100005622_pt1 | contig 13049 bp, 10 predicted proteins | sample SoiMethybrSBSTD4_FD_75300 | JGI IMG/M metagenome (GOLD analysis project Ga0075425, IMG submission 75300) | Bulk soil microbial communities from a Populus tree surrounding site in Tennessee, USA - Soil MetaG P. TD hybrid SBSTD4 | ecosystem: Environmental > Terrestrial > Soil > Tree plantation...
CCTTGCCCGGGAATTGGCACCTCCTGCCAGCCGTCGTTGCAGGCATAAGGTGTTACGTGTCTCCAGTACGATCTGTCACCTATCACTCGGGCCGCTCAGGACTGCGCCACTTGGCCGGCCTACGCAATACGGTCGCCTTGCCTGATTTGTAAGGTCCGGTTGTCGACGGCGGGGAGCATCTGGGCTGGGTCTCGCGTAACCACGACGTCGATTACGGTTGGCCGATCTGTTTCCTCCATGCCCTGTCGAAGGGCATGAGCGAGCGCTTCCGGGTCTTCGACGCGAATGCCACCGCAACCCATGGTGCGGGCGACCGCCGCGTAGTCCATCTCCTTGAGGTCGGCTGACTGATAGCGCCCCCCCATCATCGTGTGCTGCAAGGCCTTGACGTAGCCGGAGGCGGCGTTGTTGACGACAATTGCGGTCAACCCGCACCCGGTACGTTGCGCAGTCTCGAGGTCGCCCAGCGTCATGTTAAATCCGCCATCGCCGCTAATCGCAATTACCGGCCGGTCAGGCGCAGCCATGCACGCACCTATGCCTCCCGGTAGGCCATAGCCGATAGAAGCGAATCCGCGGTCCGGGACAAAGTGACGGCCGGCCTTCTTGGTGTCGTAAAGCAGGCCTGTCCAATGCCCGGCAAAGCCGCCGTCGGCAACAAGAATGGCATCGTTCGGCAGCGTCTTGTTCAGCTCACGGCATAGCCGCGCCATATGCACCGGTCGGTCGCGCGAATTGAGGCGGGGTGCGGCCTCGACTTCCCATTTCAGCATCCGCGGTGCGATTTCGGCAACGTAGTCTGCCCGCAGCGCCCGCGCTGCTTTGCTGCTACCCGAGAGCGCTTCGGCGAGGTCTTCAAGCCCGGCTCGCGCATCTCCCCACAGCGAGACCTCCGCGGGGATGCAACGGCCGATTTCCTCGGCCACGATGTCAAGATGGATGATGGGAACATGCGCTGGCGGCAGAGTGAATCGCTTCGTGGCGATCTCGCCGAGCTTGCAGCCAACAACTATCAGGCAATCCGAGGCATCGATCATGTCGTTGGCGATCCGCGAGTACCGGCCGAAGAGCCCGACATTCAGCGGGTTGGTGCAGGAGATCCCTCCCTTGCCGCTCATCGTGTGAGCAACGGGAATGGACTGCTCCTGCGCCAGCCTGGCCAGCGCCTCCCAGGCCTCGGACAGGTGAATACCCCCTCCCACCAACAACAGCGGCCGCTTTGCATTGGCGATCAGCCTTGTTGCACGCTCGACCTGCGCGCGATCAGGCCGGACGCGCCGCGCTGGGGCCTTCAGCGTAGCCTCGTCAATCACGAAGTCCTCTGCCGCGAAGTCGTGCATGCCGTGACAGATATCCTCGGGCACGTCGAGCAATACTGGTCCTGGACGTCCAGAGGTCGCAACGGTAAATGCACGCCGCACCAATTCAGGGATGCGGCTTATCATCTCGATCCGAATCACTTCCTTGACTGCGGGCCGCAGGATCTCAATTTGCCGGCATTCTTGGGTCATATTCTTCCAGGAATGGGCGCGATTGGTGTTGCCGGTGATGGCGATGATCGGGATACCGGCATTGAGCGACTCAACCAGACCCGTGAGGAGATTAGTTGCCCCAGGACCGAGGGTGCCGTCGCACATACCCGGGCGGTTCGTTACGCGAGCGTAGGCGTCTGCGGCAAACGCGCCGCACCGCTCATCATTAATCAAGTGGTGCTGCAAGCCAACGAGGCCGATGGCGTCGTAAAACGGCAACAATTGGAATCCGCCCATGCCAAACATCGGCCCAGCGCCCGCAAGACGCAACATTTCTGCGAGCGCACGCCCACCATTCATTGTGCCCGACGGACGATTTCTCATAGCTTCAGTCATAACTCATCCTCACCTGGCAAGGGCCCGACGCAGCGTGGCGACAAAATCCTGGGCGCTGATGCCTTCGCGAAGGCCAAGCGCCGCGGCGCGTCTGTTGAGCCGGCTGACGACGCCATCAGCGTAGGTCGAGCGCGCATCGCCAATTCGTGCGCTTGTCGCCGCGACCGTCGCTGCGGCGATGCCTCTTGTGTCGAGCGCCGGTAAGCGCGAGACCCCAGCTTCGTCTTTGCCGATCCCTGCATCGTTAAAAAGCGCGCCGAGCACGTCATATTTCACGGCGGTTTCCGGATTGCCGCCGAGCAACCCACCGTGCGAACCTGTCACGACAATCGTAGTTCTATGCTCGGGTAGAACGAGAGAGGCCGAGTCGAGCGCCCACACTTGCGGTGCTGCGGGAACGAGCAAATATCTACCCTCAAGTGCTTCTGGCGGGATGCGCTCGGTCCTACGTCCCTGTTGCAGCTTCGCCGCGGCGTCACGACACGATTGGCGCGATTTGACTCCAAGCGCCGCCGCAAGCTTGTTGGCATGGGTAATGCTGCCGCTGCTGATCGTATCGGCGCCATCACCGATCCTCGCCGTGTCGTGACCAACGGTCGCTGCCGCGATGCCCAAGTCTTGCAGGTAGTCCAGGCCGGCAATACCGGCGCGATCGTGCCCGACCCCAGCATCGTTGAATATCACCGCCGCAGCAGAAAGTTTCGCCGCGAGAAAGGCGGCATACACGCCGCCATGCGAGCCGTTGACGATAACCGCCCCGGCCGTGTTCGGTCCGGCGCGTGTGATGCTGTCGGCGACGATGATGGGTGCAAGCATGGATCGATCCCTGCTCAATGCCTACACCTGCTCGCTACGCACAGAGGCTTGCAGTGTCTCGCGGACAGCAGCGATGATACGATTGCGGTTTGGGAAAACGTGGTTCTCAAGTACGGGGCTATACGGAATTGGCACCTGCAACGCACAAACCCGCCTGACGGGGGCCTGCAATCGGGCAAATGTTGCGGCATCCTCGGTGGCGACTGCCGCGACTTCCGCCGAAAAGCCAGCGGTCGGGCCAGCTTCGTCGGCAATGACGAGCCGGCCCGTTTTCTGGACCGAGCTGCGGATCGCGTCCGTGTCGAGTGGGACCAGCGTGCGCGGATCGACGACCTCCACCGAGATACCCTCCTTGGCAAGCTCGGCGGCCGCGGCCAAGGCCTCATGCACCAGCCACGCCAAGGCCACGACCGTGACGTCTTTGCCCGTCCGTTTGACGTCTGCTTTGCCGAAGGGGATCGTGTAGTCTTCTTCGGGTACCGAGCCGGTATGCGCCATCAGACGGTTCGATTCGAAGGAAATCACCGGGTTATTGTCGCGGATCGCCGTTTTTAATAGTCCCTTAAGGTCGTACGGAGTCGATGCCAGGAACATTTTTAGGCCAGCGAGATTCATGAACATCGAGTACGGCGACTGGGAATGTTGCGCGGCGAGCTGGGTACCCCCGCCGACTCCGGCCCGATAGAGAATCGGAAATGTCGTCTGACCGCCGAACATGTAGTGGATCTTAGCGGCCTGATTGACAATTTGGTCCATCGCGACAAAGCAGAACGTTACCTGTCGCCAATCGACGATAGGGCGGTAGCCACAGCCGGCAGCACCTATCGCCATGCCGGTCACCGCCGCTTCGGTGATCGGGGTCGCCCTCATTCTCTGGCTGCCAAACTCTGCAAGCAGCGGCGCAATCGGGTCGGTTGTCATGTAAAAAACCTTGGGCTCGCGCCGCATCTCCTCGGCCACAGCTTCGATCCCCGCCTGGCTGTATGTAAGCTCTCGCATCCTTCAGTCCTCACTTTCAGGCTGCAAACACGTCGTCGGTCGCCTGCTCGGGCAGTGGCAACGGACTCGCTTCGGCGAACGCGATCGCCGCTTCGAGGTCTCGCATCACCTCCGCCTCAATGGCCTTCAGCCCGGCGCCGTCGAGCTCACCCTGTTCTATAAGTCGCTGCTCGAGCAAGCCGATTGGATCCCTTCGCTGCCATGCATCGACCTCTGCCTTGTCGCGTGGATCCGGCAGCCCGCGGCGCTCGGTATGCGAGCGCCAGCGGTAGGTCTTGCACTCGATGAGCGTGGGGCCACCGCCGTGGCGGGCGCGCTCAGCCGCAGTGTGCGCAGCCTGATAGACGGCGAAGACATCATTCCCGTCTACTAGGACGCCGGGAATGCCATAGCCGGCAGCGCGTGCAGCCACATCGCTCAGAGCATGGGTTGCGGCAGCCGGAGTTTGTGCAGCCCATAAGTTATTTTCGCACACGTAGATCACGGGCAGCTTCCAGGTTGCGGCGATGTTCAAACACTCGTGGAAAGGTCCTGCATTCGAGGCTCCATCTCCGAAGAATGAGACAGCTACTCTCCCCTTTCCATCCATTTGCGCGGCAAGAGCGGCTCCGGTGACGATGGCTAGTCCGCCGGCAACAATTCCGTTCGCACCGAGCATGCCGATCTCAAAATCGGCGATATGCATCGAGCCGCCCTTGCCCTTGCAGTAGCCGGTTTGGCGCCCGTAAAGCTCCGCCATCATGCGGTTCAGATCGGCACCCTTCGCGATGCAATGACCGTGGCCGCGATGTGTGGAAATAATGCGGTCGCCGCCATGGAGAGCACTGCAGACGCCCACGGCGACCGCTTCCTCACCAATGTAGCAATGCACTACCCCGAATATTTTGCCTGCGTGGTAATCGGTCGAGGCGCGTTCCTCGAAACGCCGGATCGTCAGCATCCGACGCAGCATCTCACGCTGCTTGTCGGGCGGCAGGTTTGCCGAGCTGCTCGTCATGGTTATTACTCCTAATCGACTGGCTAGGATCTCACGACAATTGGGGCAGTTGAGGCTGTGGGCAGGCCACCGGTAACGAGCACACGTCAAATACCATGGCGCATTGGCAAGCAGGGGACGAAACTTGCAAAAGCCCGGCGGCAGATCGAACGGGCTCCGGCAGACTGCCTGAGCGGCCCGCTTCTATCAATCAACTTCCCTGTCACTGACTGCTCTCGTTAAAGGACGTTCAGTGCAGCTTAAATACGTTATCCAGCCGGCAGCCGGCGACGTAGAGGCGTACGTCGCCCATACGAGCCACCGGGCGGGCTCAGGTGGCATCCGGCTTGGGATGTGCGAGGCTCAACATCGCCCAGCCGCGAAGTGTCAGCGGACACAAGGTCGTCGGGCGGCATCCACTCCAACGACAGCGCCAGACACACCACGCCCGTGAAAGACTGCGTCTTTGGCCGCTACATGCGCCGAGGGATGTAGCGTGACAGCCCCGCCATGACGATGGCCATAATCCCGCCGGCAGCAAACACGAAGGGCAATGGCAGCACCCAGAGTACGCCTGCCAGAAAACCAGGCACGACCAATGCCCCGACATGGCGGAAGGTCATGAACACAGACGTCATTGCGGCGCGCTCATAGTGGTGCACGGCGCGCAGGAAAGGCACGTTGCCAGCCCCGTCGATGACCGTCGCCGAGAAGGCAGCAAGACAGATGAACGTCATGCAGGCAAGCGAGTGGCCCGCAGCAGCGGCGGCGGCGAGACTCAAGAGCCCGGTGAGGCCATAGCCGATGCTCAGCAGGTTGCGCGTGCCGATCACCTGGCCGATCCGCCCCCACACCCCGACCAGCAGCATCGGCGCCAGGCCGAGCGAAACCAGAGCACCGCTGACCTCGGGTCGATACCCGGCGTTGGCCACATAGATCGGCGTGTAGATAAAATTCATCACCCACCAGCCATTGCGGCCGAGCGCCAGCACCCACGCCAACGCCAGGCGCGGCTGGGCGACAAAGCGTGGCACAAAACGCACTGGACTCGGCGGCGGTTCTGTTGCGGGCTGGAGGCTCGGGTTATCGGCAAGCCGCAGGCTCCAGAAAAAGGTGAGCAGTGTCAGCGCGGCCAGGGCGGCGATGAGATATGTGAGATTTTCCCCGACGTTGCGGTGCAGGTAGACACCAGCCCACGGACCGATGGCAAAGGCGGTACCGGCGAACAACAGTCGGCGGGGCTCAAAGTGGCTCAGCCGACGGCGCGGGACGTGATCGAGCAAATAAAGATTGATCACAACGTCGAGCATGGCCATTGCAAGCGCCTGCAAGCAGAGGCCCGCCAGTAGCGAGGTTGTCGTGCCGAAAGCGAAAAGCAGCGCGCTTAACATCTGAAGGCCCGCGCCGATCGTGAGAACCCAGCGCCGCCTGACCCAATGCAGGGCGACCGGCACCGTCAGGCTTGCCGCCAATCCGATAAAAGCAACCATGGCGTATACGACGCTGACAACCCGAGCCGTGCCAAATAGTGCATAGGCCAGCAGTGGAACCAGCGTGATCAGGATGGAACGCGAGAAAGCATCGCAGGTGAAAAGAACGACGAACGTGCGCGCTTTGGTGGCCTCGATATTGCGGAGTAGGACGGGAGAGTGGATTCGCCGCATTCTCGATAGAGTTCCGCCTACAGCGCCACGCGGGATTGCGCACGACGCCCAATGCCGCAACATCGTGCCGGTTGCAGCGGACCGGCAGGCCCGGCAACGCAGCAGGGCCTTCTCGCTCCAGGCGGAAACTTGAGAATGCGACAAAGGCGGCAAGATAAGCACTCGACCATGCCGGTGCTCACGGGCTGATAGCGCACGATGCAACGAGCCCCGCTTTGACTTTACCAGCCCGGATCGGTGGGACGCAGGCCGAGAAGGGCCTTGCCAGCCATTTCCATGTGCGCCGGCAGGCCGGCGGCATGCTGCACGGCAACGTGAATATCGCGGAAGTGGCGCTCGAGCGGATTGCGCTCATAGACAGCGTTGGTCCCCGCCGCATGGAACACCAAATCGACGACGCGGACTGCCTGCTGCATACCATGCGTGATCGCAAGTCGTGCCTGCACGACGGCCGCGTCGAGGTTGTTCTCGCCCCGGCTTGCTCGCGCCCATAGATCCCCGACGGCGAGGAGCACGTAAGCCCGCCCCGCGCTCAGGATAGCCTCTGCCTCCGCCACCCGGGCCTGCACCAAGGGGCGATCGCGCAGCAGCGCTGACGACATCGTCGTGGATTTCCTGGACGCGAGTTCGCTGAAGGCGTCAAGCGCACCGCGTGCGATGCCCATGGCGTTGCCGACTGTTGCTGTCCATATCCAGGAAAGGTGGAGGCGCGGCTCGTAGAGCAGACCTCTCTCCATTGGCGGAGCGGTGAGTGGCACCGAGCGGCTCTCCGGCACGAACACGTCGGCGACGGCGAAGTCGTGGCTACCGCTGCCACGCAGACCGAGCACATGCCACGTGTCCAGGATCGTGGCGCTTTCGGCAGGCACCCAGAATATCCGCGTCATCGGGACACCGGCTTCGCTGCGCACCGGTTTATCACCATCCCAGACGACGCAAGGGCACTGCAGCCACCGTGCATGGTTGACCCCGCTCGCGAAATCCCACCGCCCGTCGATGCGATGGCCACCATTGACAGCCCGCGCGCGTCCCAGCGGGCGGATCGAGCCCGCAAGGCGCATGTCGGCAGGGCATCCCGCCATCTGCCGGCCGACGTCGGCTTTGAGCAGACCCATGGAGTTTGAGACGCAGGTGGCAATCATCGTGCACCAACCGATGGCGCCATCGGCGCGGGAGATCTCCTCAACTGCATGAAAAACGACGACTGGCGGCAGCTCGGGGCCACCCATCGATCGCGGCAGGTACATCTGCAGGAGACCAGCTTTGGCCAGCGCGTCAGCCATAGGTGTCGGGACACGGCGCAAGCTCTCGCATTCATCACGCGATGAGAGAACCTGCGCAATGAGTTTTCTGGCTGCGCCCACTACATTGGCTTCGGTGCGGACCGATTCGGCAGGAAGCGAGACAGGAGGATCCATAATCGAGCCTGACGCGAGGATAGGAGAGCCCTTACCTCACGATTGCACGCTCGGTCACCTCATTCAATGCTAGACGGTACTGGCGCGCTACCTTGACCCCCTATTCGATCCATGCTGCACTTGCGGAAAATCAGAAGAGAAAAAAATGCGGCGTAACTATCGCTGCAAGGGGATACGGAAACGCGCTCACAAGGAGGAGGCGGACATGAGACTGCTCCTTTCAGCCGCATTCGGCGTTAGCCTTTGTTTGGCATCGCCTGCAGTAGCGCAGGACCCTGTCGCGGACCGGGCAGTTGCCGCGGCTAAGGAATACGTCAAGACAAAAGGCCTCAAAGATCCGAAGCTCACCATCCTGCTGAGCTCCCTCTATAACAATTCCTTCCCCGATTTCGCCAAGAAATGGGAGGAGCTAACCGGCGTGAAGTTCGAGATCGTGCCGCTTGGCTACACCGATATCCCGGCCAAGATCATGCAGGAGTCCGTATCGAAGACCGGGGTGTACGATATCTTCAATGACTTCCCTTATACGATGCCAGATGCCGCCGGCGCCAAGGTGATCATCCCGCTCGACGATTTGGCGAAAAAACACCAACCCGATTTCACGGGCATCGCCGATGGCCTCAAATACCAGCAGTACTACGACGACAAGCTCCTCGTAATGATCAATGATGGCGACCACCTGTTGTTGGTGCTGCGAAAAGACCTGATGGAGAACTCAGCGGCCAACGCTGAGTACAAGGCTAAGCACGGCAAGGACCTGGGCTGTCCTGACACCGTCGCTGAGTGGGCGCAACAGGCCGCCTTCTTCCAAACGAAGGAGGGTGATACGCGTTGGGGGATCAAGTTCGAGAGAGGCCTCTCGGGTGGTCTCGGCTATCGCTCGGTCAACTTCTCATATCGGCACTTCCCGCTCTACATGAAGGGGCTTCTGTTCGACAAGGACATGAAGCCACGCATCACCACGCCGGATGGCATCCAAGCCATCAAGGATTTTGCGGCTGCCGTCGAATACATGCCAAAGGATATCCAGGGGTGGGGCACGCCGCAGATCTATCCCTACTGGGGCAGCGGGTTGGCCTACTCCGCTGTGTCCTTCCCCTCCATCTTTGGGTTTGGCGAAAGCAACCCTAACAGCGTCGTCAAGGGCAAGCAGCTCGCCTGCCTGATCCCAGGACGAATGGTCGATGGCAAGCTTGTGCGTCGCTCGCCGCAGGCGGCCGGCACTGGCTACATGGTGAGCGCCTACTCCAAAAACCCGGAACTCGCCTATCTCTTTATCCAATGGCTCACGAGCCCCAGCATCGGCGATGACGCGGTTGCCCACCCCAAGGGCTTCTGGGACCCATTCCGGTTATCGAATCTCACGCACAAGGGCATTCTGGATCGCTTTGGCGCAGACATGGTCAAAACGACGATCGAGAACACGAAGTATGCGGCGTCCCTGCTGCTAATCGAGGGGAACTACGAGTATTTCAAGGTTCTCGACAACAACCTTGCCGATGTGATGAACAAGAACATCTCGGCGGAGGAAGCAGCCAAGCGCATCGAGGCGGGCTGGAATAAAATTACCAACGAAATTGGCAGGGAGCATCAGATTCAGATCTGGCGCAAGGGTGTTGAGAGCGGGATCTATCTCGATAAATTCTGAGCGAGTGTTCAGCGCCGAACGAGGCCGATTGGTCGAAACGTTGAGCACGCCCAGAGCGGTTCTATGACCGAGGCTAATACTACCCTGCCAATACCCACGCTCAATGCCAACAGCCGGCCTGCGGGCGGGTTGGTGCGGTGGCTCGCCTCCGAGCGCGTGTTCCGGCTCATTCCGTTTCTACTCGTTGAAGGGCTGTTCGTACTGACCATACTGGTGCCCTTTGCCCTGACAATCTGGATCAGTCTGTTGAAGTGGCGGGCCAATCGCCCTTTCGAGACCGCCCGCTTCGCCGGCTTTGAGAACTATGAGGCGGTGCTCACCACCGATCAGTTCTGGTTGGCGCTCGCGCGCACTTTCTATTTCGCTGGTATGGCCGTCGCGCTTGAACTGAGCATTGGCTTCGTGCTGGCGATGCTCGTGTCGAAGTGTACGCAATCGCGGCGGCTCTATACCACCATATTCCTGGTACCGATGATGATTGTGCCCATCGTCGTCGGCTACAACTTCTCCATGATCTATATCGACAGTGGCCCCCTCAACCAAATCTTGGCTCCGTTCATGGAGGCATTCGGCGTTGATCCGCGTATTCGCTGGCTCTCGCATCCGATCGCTGCACAATGGGCTATCATCATCGCCGACATCTGGCAGTGGACATCCCTGACGTTTTTGATTTTTTTGTCCGGCTTCGCTGCCCTGCCGCGTCATCTCGTCAATGCGGCTCGTGTGATGGGCGCATCGCCCTGGCAGACGTTTTGGTGGATCGAGCTACCACTCCTGAAGCCAGCCATTGTAATTGCGGTCATCATTCGCTCGATGGAGGCGCTGAAGCTCTTCGACCCGGTGGTGCTGCTGACCTTTGGCGGCCCTGGCACCTCGACACAGACCGTCGCGTATTTCCTGTGGGAGCAGGTCTGGGTGTTCAACAAGTTCAGCTTCGGTGCCGCAGCCTCAATCGTGCTGCTTATCATCTTCTCAATTCTGATCTTCTTCGCCATCTATATGCTGATCGGCTACCGCCGCCGGGTCGAGGAGAGCGCGCCCTGAACGCTGACACAACCATGGCTGCCGAGGCGGCGCGGAAACGCAAGCTGCGTCGCCGACGCCTGCTGCGGGCCGGAAGACACGCCATTCTGCTCGGTTGGACGTGCGTCATCATCTTCCCGGTCTTCTGGATGATCTCGACGTCGTTCAAGGATGCGGGTGAGTGGGTGACGTGGCCGCCGCACTGGCTGCCGCATCAGCCAACGTTGCTCAACTACGCTCAAATATTCGCCTTCGGCACGCTCGACCCGACCCTCAGTCGCCAGGCGACGGAGCAAGCCTTCACCATCTGGAAGGGCCTCGGCGACGCCACGCTAGTGTGCACGACCGCCTCTCTCCTCGCCCTGCTGCTGGGTACGTTTCTCGCTTACGCGATCTCACGCTTCCGTGTCGGCGGCAAATACTTCAGGCACACGATCTTGATGATTCGCATGATTCCACCGATCGTGGTCGCCATCTCGATCCTGATTTATTACGCAATAATCATTCCCTATGCCACGACGGCGCTCCTCGGCGTCCGCATCAGCATGTTCGACACCTATGTGGGGCTTGTCCTGATCTACACGGTCACGACACTGCCATTCGTCATCTGGATGATGCTGAGCTTTATCGATGAGGTGCCCTACACGCTCGAGCACGCCGCCCGCCTCATGGGAGCGGGCCGCATCGAGGTAATTCGACGTATCGTCCTTCCCCTTGTGGCATCAGGCATGGTCGTGACATTCCTATTCGTCTTCATCCTTAACTGGGCAGAGTTCTTGCTGGCACTGACGCTGACACATCCGCAGGTCACGACCTTGACGGTGCTGCTCAACAAGTTCCAGAGCGCCTCGGAGGGCCGTCTTTACGGACCGCAAGCGGCCATCGGAACGGTTGTCACCATCCCAGTGGTGGTCTTGGGTCTTCTCATCCAGAAGCACCTCGTCAAAGGCTTCAGCTTTGGGACCATTCGCAAGTAGCGGCCCGAAGCTACTGCCCATGCGCTGGTCCCAGCGTCACTAGGGAGAGAACGTGGCAGGGATTGCACTCAAGAACTTGGTAAAGTCGTTCGGCACCTACGCGGCCGTCAACGGGATCAACCTCGATATTCGCGATGGCGAGTTTCTGATCATGGTTGGCCCGTCTGGTTGCGGCAAAACGACGACGCTCAACATGATCTCGGGTCTCGAGACACCAACCAGCGGCGAGATCATCATCGGAGGTAGGGTGGTCAATGATCTCGAGCCCGGAGCGCGTGGGCTAGGCATGGTTTTCCAAGACCTCGCGCTGTTCCCGCATATGACGGTATTCGAGAATATTGCCTTTGGCCTGCGCGTGCGAAAGGTTCCGGCCGCCGAGATCGCAAGACGCGTGGCGGCAGCTGCCGAGACCATGCACATCAAGCCGCTGCTTACCAAGCTGCCAAAACAGTGCTCGGGCGGAGAAAGCCAGCGCGTCGCGCTCGCACGCACGATCGTGACTGATCCAGCGGTATTTCTATTGGACGAGCCCCTCTCGAGTCTCGACGCCAAGCTAAGGGTCGACATGCGCACCGAACTCAAGCGTCTGCACGAGCGTCTAAAGGCGACCTTCATCTACGTGACGCATGACCAAGCCGAGGCAATGACGATGGCCGACCGCATTGTCGTAATGAGCAAGGGGACAATCGAGCAGCTCGGTACCCCGCTTGAGATCTACAATCATCCCTCGACGCAATTCGTGGCCGGCTTCTTCGGCACCCCGACGATGAATTTCGTCGAGGGCGTAGTCGAGATCTGTGCGGCAGGAGCCCGCTTCCGTGGTGCGGGTCTCGAACAAGCGCTGCCGGCGTCCGTCGGCGTCAAATTGTGCGAGCGCAATGTTGTTCTCGGCGTGCGTTCGGAGCATGTGATCATCGGTGGCGCGGCGGCCTCCGCCGCAGGCACGGCGCGCTTACTGCAGCCGCTCGGCGACGCAACCCTCGTGCACTTCGACACCGGGGAGGGCAAGTCCTTGGTCGCAAAAGTGGCACCCAACACAGAGCTCGCCCCTGGCTTGCCGCTCAGGTTTCATTTCGCTCCGGAGCATTGTCATCTGTTCGAGGCGACGAGCGGCCGGCGGCAATCTTGAGGTGTGAACTGCCGTTCAGACCGCTATCTATTGCGGATCGCTTTTTTACCGTTGGGGATCCGCCCCCGCCGCGAGCGGCCTGATCGACAAGACGGCGGCGATGCTTGTCTCTGACAAACACGGTCGAGATCTGCGCCCAGCAGATATGCGCGTTACGCGGCGTTTGCCGAGCACATCGCCGTAAGCACCGAGCTAAAAGCCATTAAAGCGCTTCCCGACGCAGGGGTGGTGCAAGCTCAATTCGCCAAATCACCCGCCACCCCCCGGCAGTGCGCCGCGCGACCATGGCGAGATCAAACTTCCGCCGCTCCTCTGCAGCCCGCGAACGACCCGACCTTCGTTCCCACAGCTGCGGACAGCAAAGTGTCTTTCTGAGTCCGGCGCGCAGCGACCAGCATGGGCGCGGTCCCGAGGTGGACGCTGGCAAGGGGCATCGACGAAAGAGACGAGGCTCGTTCAGACGGGTTGTTGTCTGGGAACGCGGAGTGGGGGCGCGGCCTGCCAATGAGGACCCATCCGACATTGATCCTG